>JACDJC010000292.1_pt1 | contig 62632 bp, 52 predicted proteins | sample 7454191 | NCBI WGS metagenome assembly JACDJC01 (sample SAMN14253291, study PRJNA609438) | sludge metagenome | isolation source: sludge after 25d culture with pyrite and EDTA | collected 2018-12-20 | reverse complement strand
CTTTTTTCTTTTATCTTTTTTCTAAACCTTCTTACTTCCTACTTCTCACTTCTTACTTAGGGCACGAGCCTCGTGCCCCTACTCATGACTCTTTCCTCTTAACGCTCTTCAATTCTTACATCCTACTTCTTACTTCCAACTATTCTTCTACGCCCCAAAGAAATCCGCAACACAATTGCTGAATCTTAAACTCTTAACTCTTTTTTCTTTTATCTTTTTTCTTATCTTTCCAACTTCCTACTTCCTACTTCCTACTTCTTACTTTCCCACTTCCTCCCCAATCAACGTATTCGCCGTTACTTCATCGATTTTCACGTTGACCAAATCGCCTCGTTTCGCGCCGTTGTCCGGGAAGACAACGATCTTGTTGCCGTCGCTCCGGCCCATTAACTGATCCGGACGCTTGCTCTTCCCTTCCACCAGTACTTCAAACACCTGCCCGAGATGAAGTTCATTGCGCCTGAGGGACATTTCTCTCTGAAGATCAACGAGACGGGTGATGCGGGATGTTTTTTCTTCTTCGGTTACATCATCCGGATATTTACGCGAGGCGATCGTCTGCTTGCGTTCGGAATATTTGAACATAAAAGCGGAATCAAATTCCACTTCTTTCATAACGCTGAGGGTATCTTGAAATTCTTCTTCCGTCTCCGTGGGAAATCCCACAATGATATCGGTTGTCAATATCAGTCCGGGAATAATCTGCCGCATGCGCTTTGCCAGACTGATAAATTCATCTTTGGTATAGGTCCGGTTCATCATTTCAAGAACGCGGTTGTTCCCCGCCTGGAGCGGCAGGTGAATATGTTTGCAGGCTTTGGGGTTATTGGCGACTTCCATCAGCAATTTTTCCGGGAAATCTTTCGGATGCGGCGAAGTGAACCGTACCCGTTTAATTCCGTCCACTTCGCTGACCAGGTGGATTAGATCGGCGAAATCGTATTGCTCAAAGTTGTAGGAATTGACATTTTGTCCGAGAAGGGTGACCTGATTGAATCCCTCATCCGCCAGCTGTTTTACTTCTTCGACGACATTGTACGGATCCCTGCTGCGTTCGCGACCGCGGGTATAGGGAACCACGCAGAATGTGCAGAAATTATCGCATCCGCGCATGACCGCGATCCAGGCGTTAACCCCGCTTTCGTGGGTGGGATACACATCACTGTATGTCTCAAATTCAGAAAGTGTCAGATAATAATCCTTTTCACCGGTATCATGCACATGCTGTATCAGATTTGGCAGTTTTTTATAACTGTCCGGACCGGCGACGATATCCACACCGACCTTGTCTTCCAGCAGTTCATCCCGCAGGCTTTGCGCCATGCAGCCAAGCACCCCCATGATCAGATCCTTGTTGCCGCATTTCAGCTGTTTTAAAGTGCTGATGCGCTGATGCACTTTCTGATGGGCATTTTCCCTTACCGAACAGGTATTTAAAAAGATTACCTCCGCCTGATCCGGCTCTTCGGTGAATTCGTATTCGTTCTTTTTCAGAATGGTTTTAACGATTTCGGTATCGTATTCATTCATCTGACAACCGTATGTTTCTATATATACTTTTTTCACACTAATTCCCCTGCTATATCATCTCCGTCGATTTCCGTCAACCGGACCTTACGGATTTCATTTTCCAGTTTTTCCCCGCCCATCACCCGGACCCGCATATAATTTCCGGTGAGACCGCTCCAATGGCCGTTTGAGCGTTCTTCAAACAGGACATCCACTTCCTGACCAAGAAATGATTCATAAAAGGCGCGTTTCTTGCGTTTACCCATCTCAATCATTATCCGGTTGCGGTCCTTTTTTACATGATGGTCGATTTTTGGTTTCAAATTATAGGATGTAGTTCCTTTCCTGTCCGAGTAGGTGAACGCGTGAAAATATGAAACCGGCAAATCGGCCAGCAGTTTTTTTGTATTCTTGAATTCTTCATCGCCTTCGCCCGGATAACCAACCATGACATCCGTTCCGATACCGACACCGGGTATTTTTTTGGCCGCGTATTCCACAATATCCGCGAATTCCTTTGCCGTATGCTTTCTCCGCATGGAGTCAAGTATCCGGTCATCACCGCTTTGCAGCGGAATGTGCAGATGCGGGCAGATTTTAGCAGAATCCGCCATATAGTCGATAATATTTCTGTCAACCGTGGTCGGTTCGATGGAACTGATCCGGATACGATCAAGATGATCGATCTTCTCAAGCGAATCGAGAATATCAAAAAATTTATGACCTTCGCTCTGATAGGTCCCGATATTCACACCGGTCAAAACCAGTTCCTTATGCCCCATTTCCACAAGCTGCTCCGCTTCGGAGATAATATCGTAAAACTTTCTGCTGCGCGCAGGTCCACGAGCGGTGGCAATAATACAGAATGAACAGACAAAATTACAACCGTCCTGAATTTTTAGATTGGCCCTGGTATTATTGTCATATAACCCGATCGTCTCAATAACAAATTCATCCCGTGAAATTTTTGGAGAGTGGACAATCAGCGGATCGGATTTTTTGTACAAATCATCGACATAGGAAACAAGATTTAATTTATGTTCATTCCCAATGATCAGATCGACTCCTTCGATCTGCCGGATGGTATCAACTGCCATTTGGGCATAGCAGCCGATCACCGCCACAAATGTATCCGGATTGCCCCGGATACTCTGACGCACCGCCTGACGGCATTTGGAGTCCGCCTGCTCTGTCACCGTGCAAGTATTGATCACGGTTAAATCGGCCGGCTGACCGTATTCGACCACTTCATAACCCTGTTTTTTCAGGCTGTTCGCGATGATAGCGGTTTCGGCCTGATTCAACCGGCATCCTAATGTATGTAAAGCTACTTTTGGCATTTTATATACTTTCTAAACAACAATTTGACTATTTCTTGGAAAGGCATGAAAATAATAGAATTATGCCCGAATAACAAGTCTAATTGCCCTGAAAATCATCCTGCAACCGGATTTTAAGGTTAAAATTTCCTTTATATTAATCATCGCTCGAAATCTATCAAAGAGAGCAAACGCTACTAATTCATGCTCCTTAGCTCCTTTGGGAGTAAAAAGTCGATTTGGAGTTTTTGATACGGTGCAACACAAAAATCCATTCTTCCGATTGTAGATTAATTATAAAAAATCTTTGGAAGTTTGACAACGATTTCAGATATTCCGTTTATTCTCGACAAACAAACATGTTTTACCCTGGAAAAATACCTGCCCAAATTCCGGATTCTGATCTTATGAAGGTTGCCGGGCGAATTTAAAGACATGATCATACACCGGGAGCGGACTCTAAAATCAATCGCCGCCGCCCCTGAATCCATAATAAAACCGGAATATCCTGTGCGCGCAAAAATGCAGTTTGGAACAACAATGAATCTGGCCTATCCGATTATCATCGGGCAGCTTGGCCACATGATGATGAGTGTTGTGGATAATGTGATGGTCGGAAAACTTGGACCCGTGCCGCTGGCCGGCGCTTCTTTGGGAAACGCCATCTTTATGCAGGTGATGGTCATCGGACTTGGGATCTCATTTGCCATCACACCGCTCGTGGCAATGGCGGACGGCGTTGGCAATCATGATGAATGCGGGGTCATATTCCGGCAGGGACTTCTTGTAAATACGCTAAGCGGAATCATATTGATGGCGATTGTTCTGTCCACTTCAGGATTAATCATCTACCTGCGGCAGCCGGAAGATGTCGTCCTCGAAGCCATCCCCTACCTGAAAATGCTGGGGTTTTCAATGCTGCCGTTTATGATTTTTCAGTCGTACCGTCAGTTCACGGAAGGGATATCGGTTATTCGCCCTGCTATGATCATCACTATCGGAGCGAATATTTTTAATATTTTCTTTAACTGGATATTTATATTCGGAAAAATGGGTTTCCCTGCCATGGGACTAAAAGGCGCGGGAATTTCAACATTCGGAACGAGAGTGGTTATGGCCCTTGTTTTGGCCTGGTATGTGATGAAATCCAGACGTTTCACAAAATATGATCCGACACTCCGGTTCCGCCGGATAGACCTTGAGAAAATCAAGAGGATTTTAAGGATCGGAATCCCATCCGGATTTACCTATTTCTTTGAGGTCAGCGCGTTTTCAGGCGCCGCGTTTATGATCGGCTGGATCGGGACCAATGAGCTGGCCGCGCATCAAATCGCCATCAATCTGGCCTCCGCTTCATTCATGTTCGCCGTTGGAATCAGCGCCGCGGGGGTAATACGCGTCGGGAACGCCGTCGGCAGGAAAGATATTCCGGGCACCAGATCCGCGGGATTCAGCGCTGCGGTACTGGCCGCATCAATCATGGCTTTGAATGGATTGATTTTTGTAATATTTCGCCGTGAGCTTTCCGGATTCTATATCGAAAATCCGGATGTTATCGGAATCGCTTCTTCTCTTTTGATTATCGCGGCGCTGTTCCAGATTTCAGACGGCATACAGGCGGCAGGGGTTGGAATACTCCGGGGCATGGCGGATACAAAAATCCCGACGATAATTACATTTATCTCCTACTGGATTATTGGACTTCCAGCCGGTTACATTCTTGGATTTCCCATTGGTCTCGGAGTGGAAGGTGTCTGGATCGGCCTGTTACTGGGGCTGACCGTCTCAGCATTCTTGCTTACTATCCGGTTTAATATAAAAAGTAAAAAGCTGACTAATATTTAATAATTAACTTTTTAAGTTTGAGCTTTATATTCCGAATTTAATTTTATAATTTATCGCAGGATTTGAAAGGCCTGATCATGCAGGAATCAAACATATTATCTGAGAAGGACAAAAAAGAGTTATTCGTCATTCTTGAAAAACATTGTAATCTTGTTCTTCCGGATGAAAAAATCCGCTGCGGCGATTTTTCATTTCACCTTTACCATTATGAGAAAAACAATGACGCGGACGATTCATGGGTGTTCCAGGTCCGCTGGGGAACCCACCGGTTTTACGCGAAAAAACATCTCAGCTTTACGGACAATAAAGATTATTTGTCCATTTTAACCAATGTGATCCGGAAGGATAAATCCCTCATAAAAAAAGCTCTGCTGGAGCACTGTGAAAACCAGCTAAATACCATCGCCATGTTAGAGATAGAGCCGGCCATCAACAAAAAGCTTCCCTATCTCTCGAGATATGAAATGAGCGTAAAAAAACTGCGGAATCCGGGTAAAATAAAGAATGAATCGGGCTGGCCAAATTTCGGGGTTTGTATTTGCTGGTATGATGAACTCGGGAATTTTCAGGAATTTGTATATCCGATTCCGTTTGATTCAATATCGCGTAGATTTAAGGTCCCGCCGGAGGAAATTGTCAATAAATTCCAGGTGTATATGGACACCGTAGATTAAAAAAAAGCCGGCTGAAAAATCAACCGGCTTTTTTTATGGAATACTTTTTATTCACTCAAAAGCAATTTTGCGATCGTCTGCAGCTGCATGTTGGTGGTTCCTTCGTAAATCGTTCCGATTTTTGAATCCCTGTAGAATTTTTCCACCGGATATTCTTTTGTAAAACCATATCCGCCGTGTAAATCAATCATCATTGATGTAACTTTTTGGGCCGTCCGTGAAGCATGTAATTTTGCCATTGCCGCTTCTTTGATATAGTTTAATCCCGCATCCTTCATTCTCGCCGCATTATATACCATCAATCGGGCAGCTTCTATATCTGTCGCGGCCTCAGCCAGCTGGAACTGTACACCCTGAAATTCTGAAATGGTTTTTCCAAACTGAACACGCTCTTTAGTGTACTGCAATCCGGCGTCAAACGCGCCCTGTGCCACACCTAACATTTGAGCCCCAATACCAATACGGCCCTCATTGAGTGTTTCGATGGCAACTTTGTACCCTTTTCCCACTTCACCCAAAACATTTCCCTTTGGCACAATACAGCCGTCCAGGATCACCTCGCAGGTGGAAGAGGCGCGGATTCCCAGTTTATCTTCCTTTTTACCGATAGAAAATCCTTTAAAATCTTTTTCGACGATAAACGCGGTAATCCCTTTATATCCAAGCTCAGGATTAATATTGGCGAATACAATAAATACTTCCGCTTCGTAGGCATTGGTAATCCATAGTTTTTGACCGGTGATTTCCCAATGATCGCCCTTATCTACCGCGCGTGTTTTAAGGGCAAATGCATCACTTCCTGATCCGGCTTCGGAAAGCGCGTACGCTCCGAGCCGCTTAGTGGCCAACTGCGGCAGATATTTCGCCTGCAGTTCTTCGCTGCCCCAGTTCATAAAAGCATTGTTGACCAGCGTATTTTGTACATCGACCATCACACCCGCGGACGCGTCCACCGTGCTTAATGCTTCAATCGAGAGAATGGACATAAAAAAAGAGGTACCCGCGCCCTGATATTTCTCCGGAACGTTGATACTCATCAGCCCCATTTCGAAAAACTGTTTTGGCAAAGAAGGGTCCATTGCCGCTTCCTTATCCATTTTACTCACCAGCGGCTTTATTTTTTTATCCGCAAAATCTTTCACCGTATCAAAAAAGAATTTTTCGTCTTCAGAGAGTTGTGTCAACGGAAGATTAGAAATAACATCACTCATTGCGTCTCCTTGTGATTTTTATATGATCAGAACTATAGTCTATAATACAAAAATATACGGGCAAGGTAAAATGATTACAAGGAAAATGTCCGTATTTATTCTATTGTCGGAAACAAAAAAAGAGATCCGGGAAGATCTCTATTTGATTGATCGAATATAAAATGCGGAGGTCAACGGTATCGTACGTTCTTAGAATCGTTCCGGCCGGCAAGATGGGGACGTCTTGAACCCAAAATTCAACACTATTATCGCGCCGGGGAAATCAATGATCTCATTTTTTCAGCGGTTTTGACTAATGTTTTACTCAGGATATCTTCACAATACTCATAGGTGCCGGTAAAATTAATTTCCTGCCCTCTCATCCCTTCTTTGAACTGATATCCACCGGGATTTTTATCCGGATCAATACCTCCCAGATCATACCACCGGCATCCCTGGTCTTTTAGCCATTTGATCATTTCCCAATGAAGAAGATATGAACCGTCCGAACTTAATCCCCGTGTGGATGTCGCCCCCAGCAGATATATTCCCGTGTCACCTATATCTGTGCCTACAATACCGGCAACCGGGCCATCGGCATCATTGCAAATGAAGACGTTCATTTTAAGAGCATCATCAAATTCTGCCTGTATTTTTCTAAAATTCTTAACTTCGAGCGGTGAATAAAAATTTTTCCTGTTTATCATGTCACCGTAAAGATGCTCGAATGTCTCAAAAAACTGATCCCCCGTGCCACTGCTAACAGATAAGTCCCTCTTTTCTGATCTATTCAGATGTCTGCGCCAGTTTCTGCTTAAGGATGCTCTTATTTCATCCACCGTCCTGGAAAGGTCGATGTAAATGGTTTTATATACGGGAGAATCCGTTTTCCTGAACTTAAGTTTTGAAAAAACGGCTATATCATGTTGATCATTCTCCTCATAACTTTTCGGGACAATTCTGAGCATCAGTTTTTGATTAACCGCAAATTCTGTCTTTAAAGCGTCAAGAATTCGGCGCAGATGTTCAATTTCAGGCTTTATATCCTTCCGTCTCCACAACGGGCCGTGAAAAACATAGGCAATGCCCCTGTTAATTTTACGCGCTGTATGAATCCGCACTTGCGCGGCGGCGACCACGGCTCCATTCTCTTTGAGCAAAACATGAGTAAGCCGGTTTCCCCCCTTAGACACGGCTCCGTATTGATACGTCTGATAAATTCCGGCATCTGAAAACATCCCCAGAATAGCGTTCCAGTCGTCTTTTTCCATCTTTAATATTTCAACCTGATAGTTTTTGTCTTGCATCTCAGAACCTTTATTCTCTCTTGCTGTCTGTGAGATAATCATCTAATTTCTTTCGATAGTTTAATGTTGTGGCAGGATAATTGCGTTTATTTAAAAGTGAACGAATAATCGGAATTAAAGAAAGGTTATACAGCGTATAATTTTACAATGAGTCTGGCGGACGAATCGATTCGGGTCAGACGATGCATGTAAATTTTTTGTACACTGCATTCAAAAATTCCGGGGAAACCACTCAACATAACACAGGAATACCTTATGCGTCCAGAGATTTTGCAAAATAGCAATAATAAATCCATCCGGCTGATTACGGGATATACCGGTAATTTTTTTAACATGATAACAATCGCGGTATTAACCCTGTTCATGATTTCATCCTCATTCGGCACGACATATTACGTGAATACGGGAAGCGGGAATGATCAAAATCCGGGCACATCCGCCGGCAGCGCGTTCAAAACGATCGGAAAGGCGGCGAATGTGATGTCCGCCGGAGACGAATGTCTTGTTTCAGCCGGAAATTATGATGAGAGAGTGCGAATCACCCGTTCCGGAAGTAAAAACGCACCGATTGTATATTCTGCTGAAAAAGGCGCGGTCTGCAGAGGATTTACGATTAAAGCGGATTATATTCATATTGTCGGATTCGAAATCACAAACAGCGACCGGAATGATTATGAAGACGGAGCCGGTGTTCATGTGTCCGGGGATTATAACGAAATAAAAAATAACTATATTCATCATGTATATCGCGAAGGCGTTCGACTGGGTCAAAGCAATACCTCAACCGAAACATCAAACTGCATCGTCAGCGGAAATTTATTTGAATATTGCGGACAGGCCGGTATTCAGCTCAGCGGAACAAATCATTTGATCGAAAACAATGAAATTTCCCATACCGTTCAATGGTCAAAAACCAATCCAAAAGGCCTGGACGCTGACGGAATGCGATTTTTCGGTTCGGGACATATCATCCGCAAAAACCATATACACGATATATTACTGAGTGATCCTGAAAACAGCAGCAGTCCTCATGTGGATGCGGCTCAGACATGGGGACCCGCTTATGACATCATTTTTGAACAAAACATCTTCTCAACCGGTGAGCCGGAGTTAAACAAACAGATTTTTATGGTAAGCGAAGTAAATGCCCCCGTGAAAAATCTGACTTTCAGAAACAACATTTTTTATGATAACTACCGCGGATTAAACATAGTCGGCTCACACCCGGATGTGGGTCCCAGTCCGATTGAAAATATCAGTATCGTGAACAATACATTTATAAACTTAAAAAACAATGCATTTGAATTGCATGACAGTCCGGACGGAAGAGTACTGAATAACATCTTTTATGACTGCCGTTCTGTTTCTATCGACGGGAAATCATACAACGGCCTGGAAATCGGTTATAACTGCTATTATCACAGCGATGGAACAACTCCTTCTGGAGAAAAAGAAGAAGGTGATCAGTGGCAGGTGGATCCAAAATTTGTTAATGTCAAACTCCGGGATTATAATCTTAAACCGGATTCACCGCTCATCGATGCCGGTAAAATTTTGAGCGATATTTTGTTTGATTTCCGGGATATAACACGCCCGCAGAAGATGGGATATGACATCGGCGCCTATGAGTTTTTTGTTGACGGTTCGATGCCGGAATCACCACGAAATTTAAAGATATTAAAATAAAAATAGTTAAAAAAACGCCGTCTTATGGAATAGTATGCCGGCAGCCAGCTATAATATCCTAATAATTTCAAACGGAACTCCAACCGCCAATCATCCGGACTGGTCCAGACGCGGCCGGTTACTTTTTCATCGGGTGTTTTGAGCGCTGCATCGGGTTCAATGGTGAACACACGGTCATATCCGGCCTGCAGGGCAAGATCGATAAGAGCGGCATTGTGCCCGCCGTATGGAAAGCTGAATAATTTTACTTTTTTTCCCAGCATAGATTCCAGAATCCGGCGGGATTCAAAAATCTCTGTTCGGGCAGTCCGCGCATCCGTTTTTCTTAGCTCCGGGTGTGAAAGTGTATGTGATCCGATAGTCACCAGATCACCTGGAAGCTCAAGCAATTCTTCTTTGGTCATGATGATATCATCATAGTACTCGCCGTCCCATTCCGGTTTTCTTCCCATATAATCGACCGGAATAAAGATTGTAGTCGGAATCTTTCTTTTAACCAGCTCCGGAAGCGCGTTTTTCGCCACATTTTTGAACCCGTCATCAAAGGTTACCCCGGCATAATATTCGCCATCTTGCAGCAATTCAACAGAACCTGCTTCCACCGGCTGACAGAACCTTACAAGATCATCCATCTGACGGGCAAATTTCATCCGCTGCGTGTCAGTTACCTCATGATAATAAAGAATGGCGCATCCCGCTTTCTGCCTTTTTCCAAAGATCAGCAGCGCAAGTCTTCTAAAGACCTTAACAACCATGTAAACAATACTGATAAATAGTTTGATAATCCTGGACATAACTCTTTTCTTTACAATCAGTGATTTCTCTTTGCCCTGGCTGCCGGTTTAAACCATGAACTTGATTCTGTCGATCTGCTCCCTGCGCAGATACCTGACAAAATCATCCGGAACATCCGGTTTAAAATTTCTGATCACCGCAAACCAGTATCCGCTCAACCGCAGCACACTGCCAAAAAACCAGGGTTTTTCAGGAATTCGCTTAAGACATTTTACAAACTGAAATAACGGGTGATATCCCACCGCGTGTTCACCGATTCCCTGCCTGAACCGGGCTTTAAGAATATGCCGTCCTTCCGTACCCGTCCTGCGATGGTGATATACAATAAGATCAGTATATGTTTTTACCTCCCAGCCTTTCATCCTTGCCGAGACTTCCGCCACTGTATCTTCCCCCCCGTAAACAAGCGGCCTGAGACCTCCCACATCTTTCCAGCATTCAAACCTGAACATCTGTACCGCGCCCCGAACGCTGTATGGTCCGGGTTGCACCTTGTGCAAATTTCCGTCATATACATCAAAGAACGCGCCTCCAGCGACCCCCAGATGGGGATTTACCCGGAATTTATTGAAAATACCTTCGTAATAACCGGAATCAAAAGTGATATCCGCATCAAGAATACCTATGTAGTCAAAAGTCTTCTCCCTAAGAATCTCCAAACCCGAGTTCAGGGCGAAAACTTTTGACGCAAAATTACGATTTTCATCATTTTTAAGACTGATCAATTCGATAAAATCATATTTTGAAGTATAGTTATGAACAATTTCTTCGGTCGTATCAGTGGATCCGTCGCTGACAATAATCCATTTTTCCGGTCTGATTCTCTGAGCCAAAACTGACTGAATCGTCTGCCCGATGGTAGCTTCCTCATTCCTGGCGGCGGTGATCAACACATATATAAATTTATCCATTTCCGGCCTCCACCGGATAAAAACGCGCTGCTTCCATCAAAGAAATATTATTTTGAACATACAGTTTCCCCGCCATCACCCACATAATCCAGAAAATAATCGCCTCCATGGAATTCCCGCCCGTAATGGCCGTTTCGACCATATTCAGAATCAATATAGTGGGTATCAGGGCGAATATGACCGATTTATACTCACCAGCCGGCTGTTTCAGTCCCCGCAAAACCGGTATCAGTATAATTAAAAGCCATGACAAAAGACCAAACACTCCCAGACCGACGGCCACCGAAACATACCCGTTATGAAGCGATGTTCTCGCGCTTCCGGACCAGAGAGTATAATTTGGATCATAATATCTCGGATCCAGCCATATTTTTCCTTCCACGGCATATCCGTACCCGGTAAGAGGCCTTTCTTTGACCAGGATATAGGCTCCATCCCAAAAGTCCTGTCTTCCGGTAAGACTGCCCAGACCCTGACCTTCCTGACGCTCAAACGCGGATGGTCTGAGCTGAACCGCGGCAAACAAGAGCAATACAGATACGCCTGTCATAACGGACAGTTTTACAAATTTTTTCTGAAGAGCAAACCATAGACTAATACCAAAGAGACCCGCCAGCAGTGACGATCTTGATCCGGTCAGCACATTCATCACACCCAGCAGAATGATCAGAGTCAGGATGATCGCTTTTCCGGATAACCTGGACTTTGCAAGTTTCCATAAAAGAAAGGGATAAGCAATCATGCAAAACGTACCCATGGTATTCGGATGATCAAACAATCCCTGAAATCTTGCCTGATCAGTCCGCCACCATGCTCTGCCCGGCAGGAGTATCAGTGAGAGAAAATTAACTATGATCAGTAAAACAATCACCCAATATATGGCGAGAAAGGTTGATTCGAATTCATTTTTCCCTGTAATCCAACTGTTGAGACCGATAAGGAATCCGAACAAGGCCAGAAACGACGCGGATCGAATCAGAGTGATTTGCGGATCAATGGAATATCTTGCTGAGATCACTGCAAACAGTATAAATACAGCCAACAAAGAAAGATAAACGGGAATTCGACCGCCGTGTCCGGGCCATGATTTAAAATATCTGATAACGCCGGCTGTTCCGGCTAAGAACAGTATCCCGACTCTCAGTAGTGAGCCAATTCCGGCGGTTGCGCTTTCCGCGAATTCGGCTTCCGGCGGAGCGAGCAGCGCCGAGAACCAGCTGGATATAACTATTAAGAAAACGGCGACAAAAAAATATCTTATGCTAAGCGCCGCCATTCCGGCTGCAAGCACAAATAATAGAACGATGATCATTACAGTGGTGATATCTGACATAACTCACTCACCCCATCCTGTTTTCTATGAGTGATTTGATCATGATTTTTTCATCATTTTCAAAAAACTTTCCGTAAAGAATAAATATGATAAGCATGCCGGCCAGAAAAGGAAAAAGACTGTAATAAACAATCTGCGCTGTATTCTGAAAATAAAAAACAGCTGACATAAGAAGGATAAAAATCGCTATCACTTGTATCAAACGTCTTTTTTCCAGACGAATGGGAAACTGTTTCATACCCAGCATCATAAGGATTAACGCGCTGGCCAGATTCGCGAATATAAACACAATCACCACACCGTACATACCCCAAGCCTGAATAAAGAAATAATTCAGAATCACACTGATAATTGTGACGCCAGTAATCACAATGCCGGTGACATGTGTTTTATTTTTGATATGGAGAAGCGACTGCCCCACATACTGAATGCCCATCAGGGCGATACCGGGAAGCAGCAGAAATACGATGTTATAGGCTGGAGCATATTCCGGAGGAGCCATCAGGTAGATAAGATCCTTAAAAATAAACACAATCCCGAATCCGACAAATGTAAAAGCAAGCATCAAATAGGTTACCAGCTTAGAAATCGTTTCCCTGATACCCTTTTGCCCGATATTTGCGAATACGAATGGTTCATAGGCCATTTGGAAAGGGAGAATCAGCATAACCCCCGCGATCTGCGCGATTTTTAATCCCAGCGAATAGATGGCCACCACCTCGAGATTACTGAAATAACTCAGAAAATAAACCGCGGTGGTGCCTGTAATCAGGTCTCCCGACATCGCAAAAATAAGCGGAAAGCCGAACACAAAGAGCTGCCGCATTATCCTATAGGATACACTGAAACCGATTTTCATAAAAATCGCAATTGAAATAAACATCCAGGCAGCGCCATAAGTGACAATCAGCGCCAACAATATCCCTCTGATGCCTTCTTTGAAAATAAGAACCAATACCACATTTGCTATAATCAATAAAAGCGCGACAGCCCCGTTGGCAATCATATACTTCATTCCTTCATTCCGGGCGCGGTAATGTGTCATAATGTTGATGCAAAGCGACTGCGCGACAGCCGCGAGACAAGTCAGGATAATAAATTCTGTTACCGATTCAAGATGCAGCACGCTTCGAAAAACAGGCTTAAAAAACAAAACGGTGATGAAAGTAACCACTCCACCACCGATAAGATTTAATAAGACAGCGCTGCCCAGAAATGTCCCGGGAAGATTTTCATTTTCATATTGTGTCTGGAACCGGATGATCCCGCTTCTAATGCCGATATCAATTAAGGTGATCAGAATCTGAATAGTCAGCAATATTGTCGCCAGCATGCCATATTCGCTTAATGAAAGAGCATGCGTATATAATGGAATCAACAGAAACGAAACACCCCGCAATGCCATCGAGCCAACAGCATAGATAACCGCGTTCTTTCCAAAAAGTCTGAGATTCATCTATATTGCATTCTGATTTTTAATTAAACCGATTCAAGATTTATGTATCCGGTTTCGATTATTTTTTCCGTGTGATTAACTCGTCAACGAGTTTCAGATAGATATCTTTTTTCACACCCCAGTTATTCTCACTAATAAATTTAAGTCCGTTATTTACCAGTGATTCCCGCTGTTTGTTGTCCCGGTATAATTGCGTGATTTTTTCTGCGAGATGTTGATCATTCTCCGGTTCAAAAAACATGACAAGATTATCATTAAAGTAATACTGATCTATTTTTGTCTTTGAGACAATCACCGGTACGCCAAGGCTCATAAATTCCATAATTTTTGTACTGAACGCTTCATTCCCGAATGATTGGGCTCTTTTAGGCACAATTCCGAGAGATGCCCCGGCCATTTTCGCGGCGATCCCTTCTGTGGGCAGAATATCCATAAACAGCACCTTATCGCTCAGACCCATGTCATTTGCCATTTTCTCAAGAAGAGGTTTTGTCTCGCCAATTCCGTATATATGAAACTCCGCGCCGTTGATCTGATCGTGGATTCTGGCAAACGCGCGGATGGCGATATCGAGACCCTGATGCCAGTTGAGAGAACCGGGATAGATCAGGATAAATTTATCCGAATTTTCCTGCCGTTCCGTCTGATAAAAACTATTCGGATCGGGATAGTTTATTATCGCCGAGCATTTTCCGTTTTTTACCGACCTCGAATTTAGGGTCTCGTACCATATGTGATTGGAGATAATAACATGATCTGAGAAAGCCGAAGATAATTTTTCAATAAGTACAAGAAGTCTGAACAAGAAAGACGTATTACTGACATTGAACTTGCTGGCATAGAATTCAGGTACAATATCGTGAATATCCAATATGACTTTCGCGCCTGTCAGTTTGGCAAATACGGCAGCAAACACCTCAAAATCAGGCACGGAATGAACATGAATCACATCATATCTTTTCCTGAAATGATTCACTGTCACCCGGAGCATGGAATTAAAGAAAAAAATCAATATTTTAAACAAATATTCGGCTTTGTGTTTTTCATTCGCGGTTCGTTTCTGAATCCGGAATAGATTGACATTCTTAATGACTTCTTTTGACGGATTACCATTTCTTGCCAGCGCGTAGACATCCACCTGATCGCCTCTCTCCGCCAGAGCTTCAGAATAACGACGTACCCGGTTATCGGACTCATAAAATGTGTAAGCCAGCATGGCAATATTCATATATCTCTTCCCGATTGTTGAAATGAACGATTATTAATTTTCCAGGATCAGGCCTGTTTGAGGATCGCCTTGTCTCCGGCCCCGTTTTCCTGTTCATAGGGATATGGCGTTCCTTCAGGCAGAGTGATAAAATTCAGACTTCTTGTAAAAAAACGCCAACGGTCTTTTCGAATTTGATACGGGAAGAATCCGGATCTTTGACAGCCCTTTAGTGATGGAATATTATCTGTTCTGACAAAGGTGAGAATATACCTTCCCCCATGATCAGCGCCCTTCTCAGCTATTTGCGACATGGCATCGGGCATGATTCTTTGTCCGCGGTACGATTCATGAGTAAATGCCCCTTCTAAAAGCATTTCTTCCTTCCCCAGCACAGGAAATCCACCTTTGTATAAATTCTGCAGTTTTGGGTTTTCTTCAGGTCCCATTAGCCACTGCATATAAGCTGGATTCCCGTCATTGGTAACTGCTACATAACAGGTTTTAGCTTTTGAATTCAACAAAAGAAGTCTTCCTCCTCGCTCTTTGATGCCTTCAGGCGTCAGATCAGGCGTGTGTAATTCAAAAAATGTTTGAAAATCACTTTCCTGATATGGCCTTACCATAATATCAATTTTTGCTTTTGGGCCATTGAACGGTACTTTCAAATCCCTTCGCAGAGAATAAGATTCCTCATTGGAATAAAACCGACGGCGTACTTCATGAAAAAGAATGCCGAATTGTCCGCCGGCAATCATCTTAAAAACAACATTGACCTTGTTAATAAAGTTTTTCATTTCAATGGTCCCCCGCTGAGTGAGCTTTAATAACTCCCTTTTTACCAACGGCATTGAGTTTACTTTTCCCTGTGGCCGTTTCCAGTTTATCCATATATGCAGCCAGTTCTCCCGGAAGTACATTCCAGTACCGGTCCTTATATTTTGTTTCGATATATTCCAGTAACTCCAGATAGCGGGCAGCCGGGAATTCTTCCAACCCGGGTTTATCAGATTCAAAATTCATATAATCCGGATGCACATTCACGAGCACCATGCCTCCTTTTTCGGCTATCCAGTCTGTTTTTTTCTTCCAGATATCAATCGATTTCTCCTGCATCAAAACAAACATGGTGAAATCCTGCGCCAGGGTATAGGGAAATTCCAGATAAGATGAATCTGATTTTGGATCGGCGACACGGAACGGAAAAATAGTTCCGACACCATCCGACTGAGGTTCAAAAGGATCCGTATCAAATGTGGATAGATCATATTTAATTTTCAGATGATGCAGCCAGTCAAGGTTGTGATGCATGGCGGGAGAACGAAATCCGACGGCCTTCCAGGCATCAAGATACTCATTGATTCTGACAGCGCGTTTTAAAAACTCTTCTTTAGACTGATATAATTTTCCATCATGTTTTAATCCGTGGACACCCACCTCAAATCCGTTTTTCGTAAGCAGGCCTCTTAATTCCGGTAAAACTTTATATCTTTCCGGGACAAAGTTAAAAGATGATCTGAAACCGGCATTTTTTTCCATTTCCATTAATTTTTCACATTTGTCGTGTCCGGGGGCTGACTCCACATCATGGGTAAGAATAACCGCAAACTCTTTTCCATCCGGCCACCCGCGCCAATCATGAGGCGCTGCACCGGCTGTCTCAAGCACCGGCCAGACTGATTTGTATTTTGGCAATTGTCTTCGGATTCTGGCCCGGCGCAGCATAAGCTGCAGCCTTCTTGGAATTAGTGGTTTTAAATAATAGAATATTTTAATGACGGCCATGCAATTACCCGAATTATTAACCTACATGCTTATACAGTTTCGATCCGATGAAGACAGAAACAGGTACTGGTATATTTCTGAATATCTTATTGTAAAATCCGTTTTCTTTTTGCCGGTCTGTAATGAATGTCTCTCTTTGAAGATCATACTTATAATAACGTGTAAGCATTTCTTTTACGCCCCAGCCGGTCTTAAATTGTCTCAGACCTTCGTTATCAGATGAAGTCCTGCCGAAATGAAGTGATTTATAGCCTTGCTCACCATACCATTTGATTACTTCGCTGAAAATCAGATAGTTCGCTCTTAGATCCGCATGGTTCGGGTCAGAAGCGCCGTATTTGTATAATGCCTTTTCTCCAAAATGAAGAAACAAAGCGCCGGCAACGTATTCAGATCTGTGCGAAGCCAGGGCAATCATACCCCCGTTTTTAGAAATGATATGTGTATGGATCGACTTGAAAAAAGAAAACGGCTGCGGCGGCAATCCATGCTTTTTTCTTGTCTGGCAATTTAACCGGTAAAAAATTCCCACAGCATTTTCAGAATTCAGAAGTTCAATTTTCAATCCATTACTGACCGCCTTATTTATGTTCCGTCTTGTTGACGATCTGAATCCTGACTGCTGCCCGGCCATGTTCTCCGAAAGATCAATTTCATGCGTCAAATATGAGACTGAGGGATTGAAATCATTAAATATATTTTCCCCTCCCCTGATCTCAATATAATCCCAGTCAGAAATCTTGCCCTGCTCTTTTAAAAATGGAAGGAGTGATTCATGCCATCCGGAGCCCGTCATCAATGGTCCGCAAAAATCGGAAAATGGCAGCGCCACGGCGCGTTTCCCTGTGAAATGACTGTTTATTTCCATCAGGGGCAGAAGGAATTCGAATGTTCCCTTATTTATCACCGCAACATAGACCGGATGATATCCATAGGACTCACTCAGTACTTTTGCCCATGCGGAAGAATGGAAGAACGTGTAATCAGGGCAATTCAGCACAAGTTTATCGTATTCCGTCATGGATTGCGGGTCAATGATACTAAAAGGCGGTTTCATCAAAAATAAATTTCTTTGTGTATAGGTATTTTTATATCAGTTCGACTGTTTTTTCGGAATAATCACGAATCATTTCGGCGATGTATTCCAGTTGTTTACTGTTTAGTTCCGGATACATCGGCAGGGAAATGAGCTCATCGGCACACTGCTCAGTAACCGGAAAAGATCCTTTGCCGAGGGATAACGATCGATAAGCATTTTGCAAATGGAGCGGCACAGGATAGTGGATACCGGTATGAACTCCCCTCTCTTCCAGATATTCCCTAAAATGATTCCTGTTTTTTACTCTGATCGCGTAGATATGATACACATGTTCACCGTAGTATGATTCGAGCGGAAGGATAATATCCGGTATATTGGAAAGAATCCTGTGGTAATAAGCCGCGTTCTTTCTTCGGGCATCATTCCAGACGCGAAGTTTTTTCAGCTTCGCCTGCAATATGGCGCCCTGAATTCCATCCATTCTCGCGTTCCAGCCAACGACTTCGTGATAATACTTTGACGATTGTCCGTGATCCCGCAGCATTCTGATTTTGGATGCCGCCTCATCGCTATTTGTGACGACCGCGCCGGCTTCACCATACGCGCCAAGATTTTTTCCGGGGTAAAAGCTGAAACATCCGGCATCACCAAGACTCCCAACGGGACGGCCTTTATAAGTTGCCCCGTGCGCCTGGCTGGCGTCCTCGATAACAGTCAGCCCATGTCTCCCGGCGATTTCAAGAATCGGATCCATATCCGCCGCCTGTCCATATAAATGGACCGGGATAATTGCTTTTGTTTTCGGAGTTATGGCCGCTTCAATCAGTTCCGGATTAATATTGTACGTCTGCGGATCAATATCGACAAACACCGGTTTCGCGCCGCAAAAACTGATGGCTTCCGCCGTCGCGATGAATGTATTCGGCGTCGTGATAACTTCATCATTTTGTCCGATACCAAATGCTTTAAGCGCCAGCCATAATGCCGATGTCCCGCTGCTTACGCCAATGGCATAGCTTGTTTTGCAGTATTTGGCAAAATCGTCTTCAAAAGACTGAACATACGCCCCGCCTGCAAAAGCGGTATCATCAATTACACTCTGGATGGCATTTGTGATGTCATCCGAAATGGATTCATATTGTATTTTTAAATCAAGAAACGGTACTTCCATTAAATGTTTACCTCATCTGTTTTTCTTAAAACCCGTGCCGGATTCCCGGCGACAATAGTATTTGGCGGAACATCCTTTGTAACAACGGATCCTGCCCCTACAATGGCATTTTCACCCACGGTGATACCGCACAGAAGCGTCGCGCTTGAGCCGATGGACGCGCCCCGTTTTATCAGCGTTTTTATGCATACCCAGTCATCTTCAGTCTGTAAATTTCCGTTATCCGCGGTCGCTTTCGGGTACACATCGTTGATGAATGTGACATTGTGCCCGATGAAAACATCATCTTCAATGGACACTCCTTCACAAATGAAGGTGTGACTCGAGATTTTACAATTTTTGCCTACTTCCGCGCCTTTCTGAATTTCAACAAAAGTCCCTATCTTCGAATTATCACCGATTTTGCATCCGTAAAGATTGACAAAATTGAATATTTTAACATTTGTACCCAGTTGTACATCATCTGCTATGAGGCTGTATTTCATATACTGATTTCCTTTCCCATGTTCTTTATTGACTTCTGGGCGGCTTCCAGAATTTCCACCACTCTTAAGCCTGCCTGTCCATCCGCAAAGCCATTCCTGTTTTCTTCCAGACAATCTATAATTTGGTTAACTTCACTCGCCAGAGCTTCAGTTGAATCGATTTTCGGGCAGTACATATCCCCGGTCCGGTACTGTACAAGCATATCATAAACCTGATCGTCTGAATGAACCACATCTACTCCCTTGTCATAGACAAGTACTTTTTCACTCGGTTTATTATCATCCCAAACGACCATCTTTTTACTTCCGGCAATAAGAGTATGGCGGATTTTAACAGGAGAAAGCCAGTTTGTATGAATATGCGCGATTAAATTATCCGGAAAATAAACGGTCAAATAGGCGACATCTTCAAATCCGTTTCCGAAATGATCCGCCCCCGTGGCAACGATAGCTTGCGGTTGTTTATCAAGAAGATGATTCATGATTGATATATCATGCGGCGCCAGATCCCATAAAACGTTAACATCATGCTGAAGAAGACCGAGATTAACACGGACAGAATCAAAATAATATAGCTCACCCAGTTCACCGCTATTGATCAGGTCTTTAATCTTGCGAACAGCGCCCGTATAAACAAAGGTGTGGTCAACAAAAATATGCAGTCCTTTTTTCGCGGCAATCTCGATGAGATGTTCCGCCTGTTTTGTATTCGATGTCATTGGCTTTTCAATGAGGACATGCTTCCCGGCTTCAAGAACAGCTTTTGCGAGCTCATAATGGGAAAATACCGGTGTGCAGATTGCCACAAGATCGATTTTTGGATCGTTGATCACTTCTTTGTAATCTTTTGTGGTATGTAAAAAAGGATAGGTTGTTTTTATGAAATTCAGCCGATCATCCCTGAAATCGCAACAAACATCTATTTGTGACCGACGATTTGCATGGAAATTTCTAATAATATTGGGTCCCCAGTACCCAACTCCAATTACACCTACATGAATCATTGTGCTCCCCCTGCACTGACATGAACTTACATGGCGCCTTTACTGTTAAACACCGCGCCGAGCGTTTGAAAAACTAATTTTAAGTCAAGAAAAATAGACCGGCGGGCAACATATTGAAGATCCATTCTTACCATCTCATCAAAAGTTGTCATACTGCGCCCGTTCACCTGCCAGATTCCCGTAATTCCCGGTTTGACATCAAGAATTCTTCTCAAATGCCAGGTTTTGTAGGATTCGACTTCGTATGGTATCGGGGGTCTCGGCCCGACCAGACTCATTTTACCTGACAAAACATTAAAAAACTGCGGCAGCTCATCAAGACTCGTTTTTCTCAGAAACCGGCCGATTGTCGTGATTCTCGGATCATTTTTAATTTTATAGACCGGATCCTGCTGCGTTCCGGAATTGATCTCTGAATTTTGACCTTCAATCAGTTTTCTGACATATTCCTGATGAATTTTATCGTCGGTGTCCGTCCGCATGGTACGGAATTTTAAAAATGTGAACTGTTCCCCCCGGTATCCCATTCTTTTCTGCAGGAAGAGAACCGGTCCTTTTGAACTGAGCTTAATGGCGATACTTATGATAAGCATCAAAGGGCTGAATAATATGATACCGGCCAGGCTTCCAATGATATTAAATATCCGTGTCGTAACCTTATCAGCCGCGGTAGCGAATCCCTCAAATGAAATAGTATCTATTAGCCTTGAAGAAGAGATAACCAGAGTACCGTTTGACGAAGGAAAAAAATCACTTTTTCTGACATCGGTCTGAACAAAAAGAACTTCGTCATTTCCGTCCGCATTTTTCCTAACATCCGCCTTACCGATAACCACTGATTCCGATTCAATTTTATTTCTTCCCGAAATTTGATTTATCTGATGGGATCGGAATGTCAATTTTTTTAGTAATTCCGCATAATGATCATCCTTTAATGAGTTTAGCCGGCTAGTAATCAGGTTCGATATCTTTTCAATATAGAGTTTTGCTCCTTTAATCGAAGTATCCACAAGCAGTATTTCGATCTCCTCCGGCTGCACAAAAGATTTTAAATCAATTTCCCGTGAATTCTCTGTTATGATTGCTGATAAATCATTTAAAAAACGGTTATATACGGTTCCACCGTTTTTATTGAAAGAACCCGTTTTTTCCTGAAACTTTATTACAACCTGTGATAACGGCGAATTTGAACGGTAGCTTCTGCGAATTTCTTTTTTTAGCAGAACTGAATATTTTTTCCGTTCGTACCAACCGTCCCGTTCATTGATTGAACTCTGAAGCTCGCTCTTCATGAACAGATTTTTATAATTTATGTTTTTCATTAGTTTCTTCAATTTGTTATATCTCTTATCATTTTGATTCGATTAGAAGGTGGAACTAGCTTGCTTTTCATGGCGCAAACTTTTTACATCATCGAAAATCATCCGGCAGAACCTAATTTTGACCCGGTTTTCACTTTTTTGGCATCATCTTTTCCATACCCGTATCCATAGCCGTATCCATAACCGTACCGGTAGCGGTCTGAGTTTTTACGTATATCACAGGCATTGAATACCATGCCCAGAATCTTCACGTCAAACTGCTCAAACTCTTCCACGGCCATTGATATGCTGTCACGGAATGTATGGTTCGGACGAATAACCAGAATGGCGTCTTTTATTTGTTTACCGAGAAATAATGTGTCTATCACCTTGGTAACGGGTGGTGTATCGATCAGGATATAATCAAACATTTCACTGCATCTCAGAATTAATTCTTTCATCTTCTCTGAAGCAAGCAGCTCTCCTGAATTTTCCTGATCCTTTCCGGCCGGGATAATAAACAATTTGTTTTCGAAATTTTCATCATCAAAAGGTACTAATATCTTCTCAAAATCGAGCTTATTATCCAGAAAATCAGCCAATCCCGGCGTTTCCGGCGGCAAGTTAAAATAAGTCGTTAATTTTGATTTTTTCAGATCTCCGTCGATGACCAAAACTTTTTTACCCGCGCCCGCGAGATTTACGGCAAAATTTGAAATAATCGATGTTTTTCCTGTATTTTCCTCGCAGCTTGTTATCATAATTACCTTTTTACCGTTCCGGACGAAATTCATGAGTTTCGCGCGAAGAACCCGGTATGATTCCTTGTAATCCGGTTGATCATCCATCATCGTTACCAGACGATCTTTAACATTCTCAGCATCCTGGATTTTTTTAACCAGTTTTCTGGAATATTTCGGCAGTACCGCCAAAACGGGAAAAGAATAAATACTCTCAATTTCATCAATTGTTGTCACCCTTTTGTCGAAAAACTCACTGACAAATACAACCACAAGTCCAATCACCGCTCCAAGTATCAACGCCAGTAGCAAGTTCACCGCTTTTTTAGGATAAACCGGCTTCAATGGAATCGTGGCTTTGTCAACGATAATAATATCCTGGAGCTTAGAGTACTCCGCCATTCTCAGTTCTTCTCTTTTATCTATCAGCAGAGTGAACATTTTTTCGTAAACACTTTTGTTTCGCATCAGATCAGCCAGCTGTGATTCCTGATTTGGAAGTTTCTCTATTTTATCCGAATATTTCCGGATCAGTGTATTGAGACTCGACTGCTTTTTATTGAGAGAATTGATAATAATCTCATAGGAGGTTATTGTATTTTGATTATAATCGCCAAGCTTTGCTTTAATTTGCGATATTTGTTCATCGATAGTCACTACATCAGGATGGCTTGACCTTCTCTTTTGGAGCAGCTCAAGTCGTTTAATCTCCGCGTCTGAGAGTTGACTGAGAAGAATTGAGAATGGAGAATTGGCAATTTCCGAACGGTTTGGAGTGAGATATGTCTGGTCAAAATATCCTTTTGATTTAATCTCGGTCGACATTTCAGTCAGTTTATTTTTATATTCTACCAGCTCCAGGTCGGTTTTGATTTTTTCTGCTTCCAGATTACTTAGGAAATCAATAACATCGCGTGAGTTCTGATCCATAAGAACAATCTGATGTTCACTTTTGTAATCGCTAAGCGCGATTTCCGCGGACTGTAACTTATGCGATGTTTCCTTCAACTGTTCATCTACAAAATCAAACGAATAGTGTATTGTCTGTCTCTTTTGAGCCAGCCTGCTCTCACGATATTTTTCAGCGATCGTATTTGCGATCAGCTGCGCCGTCCGGGGTGAATATGATTTTACGGACAGTTTAAACAGATTTGTTTTTCCGACTCTCTCAACAGAAGTGTTTTTTGTCAGAGAAATATACGAATGCTCAAAATCTTCAACATCAAAGTAAAATTTATCACCAGCGGTTACACTTTTCCATTCAAATCTGATGAGAAATCCACGTAACCTGAATTCCGCGGGGATGGTGTAGATGATCGACTGAAGGAGATTATCGTTTTTCTCATCAAAAATCTGAAGCAGCCTGTTTTCCGACAAAGTCATGTAATATTTGCCACCCTGAATGGCCTCATCGTAGATTTTAAACTCGCTGATCTCCGGCAGTCGCCGGTAATCTGTTTCGCGGTTATTGATATATGATGTGTATTTCCCAAAATCAGCATCCAAAACCAACCGGTCATTATCAGAGAAACGAGCGCTTTTCGCTGTGAACATGAGATTTAAATCAAAAATAACTTTTTGAAGCACCGCGCGGGATTTAAAGATTTCGATCTCCGTATCGATTTCATCGAGCATTTGCATTGACATCATCTGACGGAGTTCATCCTGAGAATTTTGTTCCTGTATTTTTTCTTTCTTAAACAAAACAGATGATTCATATACCGGTCTTGCAAGAAAAGTATATAATGAAACTAATACAAATATAGAAGCTACAGAGATTGCAATCAGATGTCTTCTTCGGTTAATAACCTGAATGATATCGTAGAAGCCCAGCTCATCCTTTATTTTTTTTGTATAGTTGTTCGATGGTTTCGAACTGTTTTTCAACATGACCGTTTCCTCTGCCTGATAACCAGACTCTTTTTTAACGGATAAATAAACTCGCCAATGTTACGAGCACTGCCGCCGCCGAGATTATCACCGCGGCGTTTCGCGCCCCTACCCACCATTTTCTGGGAACAAAAACCCTGTCTCCGGAACGAAGCCCGATATCGCTCACCTTGTCGCCTTTTTCAATGATAGACTTAGCATTAACCCTGATTTCCTTATTATCACGAATGATATAGAGACCGTTCAGATTCGTATCACTCGTCTCGCCGCCGGCCATTGCTATCAAATCCGTCAGTTTTTCAATTCCCGTCACATAGTAGAGTCCCGGATTTCTGACTTCCCCAAGTACATTGATTTTATAAAGTGGCTGAACGGTCAACTCCGGATTCCGGTAAAGGGAATCATATTTAGCGATTATTTCATTCCGAATGGCAGGAAAATCACGGTTTTGAACCGAAACCAGACCAATATAGGGCAACTGCATATGCCCATCCTGCTGGACAAAATAATCACCAGAAATAGCATCCGAAATATTGAAAAAAGTAACGCGTACTCCGTCTCCGGGATTGACTCCCTGGGAATATGCGGTTTCATTGATTAAAAAAGCCAATAAAACCATTGTTACCAGAAACAATGGTTTTCTAGCCGTGTTTTTTAACAAAAAAGACATTTTCATCATCTAAAGCTCCGCCCTGTCAGTTACATATCAAACTTTTTCAATATGCACGCAATAATAAAGGTCTAATCAAATTTGGTTTAACACCCCAAATCTGAATGGACTAAACATTCATAAACATCTTTATAATGGGTGAGTATTTGCTAATGAGCCTAGAACATTCCGTGTAAGCTTTAGTATAAGCAATAATCATCCCCCCCGCCCGATACCGTCCTTTCCGGAGCGGCATCTACTGATCATGCAAAACAAGTTATAGAGAAAGCCGGACTGCTATACAGATTAGTCCGGTAGAATATTCTGATACTGGAGAGAAGCTATTTATTCGATACAAAAATTCCTGATATCCGTCTGAATACGATTAGATTATGTTTTTAATCTAAGATATTCAATCATCGGTGAGTGTGTTTAACCTCACCATTTATTTTAAAATTTACGATATTAATTGTGTTCTATAAGAAGCCGTCTCACGTGTTTTAATTGACCAATCCAATGATTCATTGTAATAGAAATAACAGTAGCTTTAAGTTAAAAATAAATTGAAATATTCCTTATCCTTCCTGATTATAGTATAAAATCAGCTTTTTGTCCCGCTTGACAAGGATAAATTACTCGGTTCCCCTGAGTAAACAGATGGATTTTTTAACATTTTATACTGAAAAGCAGAAATTTGTTAACATTTCTTTATAAATTGATAGTCAGCTAACGTGTGCAGAAATTCGGTAATATATTGGGGCTTTTGAATTTTTTTTTAATTAATTCTGAGGTTTACGAGTAGATTGCGGCCAAACGGGACATATCTGTATTCGATGTTTAATTTTCTTAATTCTAGTATTGATGACTCGATTTAATAAAAATATTACTCCAATTGTTTAATAAGTTTCCAGTCAAATTTGCCCTCTCCTATATATGAATAGGTGACACTATCCATCAATTTTGTAACAATGGACATACCCAGTCCGTGTTCTTTAAGATTTGAGAGTTCATCGAACATATCCAAATCGGCTTCTTCACTTTCTTCAAAACTAAAAGAAATACTAAAGGGGTCCACAACCGTGTAGGAAACCGTCCCGTCGACGACATCTCTGAGTTTGAACTTTTTCCCTGTAAGATTCTTTGGATAGGGAGGATAATGGCCTTCCGCGTTAAAACCGGGACCATAATCATATATGGAAATTGAAAAATACTTCATGCCGATCTCGAACTGAAAACGGACGATTTCATTCCTGGCCGCGGTATCGGAGTGCTCAACCACATTGATAAAAACCTCGTTCATCACCGTTCTTAGCTTCTGATTGAATTGCGGATTATCCGCGGATTGAATGTGTTCGCTGATGGATTCAGTAAAATCTTCGACTAATTTTGTGTATTCAAGCCTGCAAGGTACATGGAGCCTGACAAGATCCTGCATCTCTTATCCCCGTTAAAATAAACATCTCTGTCACTATGACTAAATTAAAACCATTTCACGGAATATATCTGAGCCTGCATTATAATATGAACTATATCATAAAAAAACTATAAAAAATAAAAAAATCGGGATCATCCCGTTTTTCCATTTTGAAGGGAACTCAGGTTAACAGTTTTCTTAAAAAATTTTCTGATTTCGCGCCAAGATTAAATGACATGATTTTTTGATTTTCTACGAGGACGGTTGCCGGAGTTCCCATCACCCCGAACGCTTTTGCCGTTGCCATATCCTTTGCCAGATTTACCATATGAACAGACTCAAATTCTTTTTTTAATTTTTCTATAACGGGAGTCATGGGTTTACAGGCCGCGCAGCTACTTGTATAAAAATAGACTAAAATCCTTTTACCTGCTTTGATTTCTTTTCCCATATTTCCATTTACACCATCAATAATTTTGCCTTTTTTCATAACCGATGAAATTCTTATGTAAAGTTGCATGACTACAAAAAAGCCGACAATCACCAGTATTAAATATAGAAATCCCTGCATTTATTTGTTCTCCGTATTCGTTTTCGCTTTTCCGGGCCAGCCGAGCAACAAACCCGCGCCAAGACCATAACCTGTGCTTATATAAGGATTGCTTGTAATCGCGCAAGTATTGGTTGTGCATCCGATAAAATAATAGTATGAAAATCCGGCGATTGCTCCCAGGATTCCAAAAAGAGTCAGCTTTACCCATTTATTTTTAATCAATGTCATTTTCCCCGCTGTTATTAATCTTTATTAAAATTTATTTATTTTTCCCGGATCAATTCTTCTGTTACCTCATTTAGTTTAGAAATAATTTCTTTGAGATTCAGTCCTTTTTCGATGACATTTTCTTCCAGTGTCCCCCAGACCGGTTCGCCGCAAACGATACATTTTACTCCCAATTTTTGCATCGGCGAGATGGTTTCAGGATATTTTTCAACTATTTCTTCGATAGTCATCTCTTTAGTGATCCGCAAAGCTTCACCTCATTCATCAGTTTAACATTAGCTCCGATTGGTTGATTAGATGCGCTTTTCTTAGATAGGGGTCATCAATCCGCAGATGATCCAAAATGGATTCCGGCGCCAGCCTGAACAATAATTTTGCGCTGATTTTTTTGGTAATTCCGGGAAGCTGATAAACAATTTCGCGGATCTCGCCGGCTTTAATTCTTGTATCGATTTTTACGCCGGCGGCCCGCCACGGCATAACCGGGAAGTGACGCTCATCGTCTTCGAAGACTCTGTTGAACACTGCCTGACGATCTTCTGACAAAGGATCATTTTTCCAATTCTCAAATATTATCCGGCCCTCAGCGTCATATCCGGCAACTTTTAGAATGACCGTGCGCAGTGGAGTTCCCGTAGGATAGGCGTGCGGCGTCGCTGAATTATCTACGATCACCGTTAACCGATTATCCGTATATTTAAGATCCAGCTTTAATGATCCTTTTAGAAAAGTTTCATCATGCGGGCCTAAAAATGTATGCGAGCTGATCATCCCGTCCGGAGAGGACTCATCAGATTTTGAACCTGTTACAAGCGGCATATGGCATGACTGACAGGATTTTACATCTTTGCCGGATCTTTCATATTCTATTCCCGTAATACAGATATCCACTTCATTTGCATTGACCAATTTTGAGTGACATATCATACAGAGTTGTTCGTTTTTGAAATGATCCCGGGCTTCGATTTTATGATAATCCGATTGATCATTATCATGAGCGGAATATTTTGTTTTGGATAAAGATATCCTGCCTGTCGGGGTCGCCATTGAATGGCAGTATAAACAATCAACCGGATTTTCTGCAAGGGATGGTTCAATGAAGGGCATATGACAGTTCCCGCATAATTTTGCAGCCTTTCCTTTGGTGTCTTCAACTGCCCAATTCATCATCTTTTGATAGAGAACATCTTTTTCGGGAGTGGAAAGTGCGTGTATCGACCGGCTCCAGTCATCATAAATCCGGCTGTGGCATTGCGCGCAATCCCGGTTTGTCTCAGGAGGAATATCCTGTGCCAATACGCCTGAAATAAGCACAAAGAGAAGAAGTATCACGATATCCGTCTTCATAATCATATCTCCTTATATCTGATCAAATTAAAGATGGACATGAAAGTTCATTGCCTGACAGTTGGAATGAACTCGATTACAGATTATTGAAAAAAAAATAGCTGAAGCATTATATAACAAAATCTCCAGCTATTTCTAAAAGTTAACTTATTGTCAATTATTCTGAGAGTTTTATCGGTACGGGCGGTGTATTCCAGATCTCTTCAGCGTACCCTTTTATCGTCCGGTCACTGGAGAATTTTCCCATATTCGCCACATTTACGATACACATTTCCGTCCATTTTTTCTTGTTGAGATACACCCGGCTCACCTCTTCCTGACATTGGACATAATCCGCGAAATCAGCCAGGACCATATAATAATCACCTTGTTCGATCAGCGAATCTGCTATTGGTTTAAACAGTTCCGGTTTATCTGGGGAAAAATACCCGTTTCTGATCATCTGGATTACTTTTTTCAGTTCATCATTTGCCTGATAATACTCATCCGGATTATAACCGCTGTAACGGAGTTCAGCTACTTTTTCCGCGGTCAATCCGAAGATAAAAATATTTTCATCCCCAACTTCATTCTTAATCTCAATGTTAGCGCCATCAAGCGTTCCGATCGTCAGCGCTCCGTTTAACGCGAATTTCATATTGCCGGTGCCGGATGCTTCCATACCGGCTGTGGAGATTTGTTCAGACAGGTCGGCCGCGGGAATGATTTTTTGAGCGAGCGATACAGAATAATTGGCAAGGAAGACAACTTTGAGCTTCTCACCAATATCCGGATCTTTATTTACAATATCAGCAACTGAATTTATCAGTTTAATAGTAAGCTTTGCCATGGTATACGCGGGCGCGGCTTTACCGGCAAAAATAATTGTCCTTGGTACTATCTCCTTGGCCGGATCTGATTTGATCCGATTGTATAATGTAATTACATGCAGAACGTTCATTAGCTGACGCTTGTATTCGTGAAGCCTTTTAACCTGAACGTCAAACATGGAATCCGGATTGACTGTGATGCCATTATTTTCTAGGATATACTTTGCCAGTTTTATTTTATTGTTATTTTTAACTTTATTCCATTTTTTATGAAATTCATTATCCGATCTGTAATCTTCCAGCTTTTTCAGCTTGTAAAGATCTTTTACCCAATCCTCCCCTATTTTCTCTGATATGAGTTCAGAAAGACCTCGGTTGCTTAGTTTCAGCCACCGGCGCTGGGTTATTCCATTCGTTTTATTATTAAACTTTTCCGGCCATAATTCATAAAAATATCTGAATACATCTTTTTTTAGAATTTCTGTGTGCAGCTCTGCCACCCCGTTAATTGAGTGGCTTCCGACGATCGCCAGATTTGCCATGCGGATTTTCTTATCTTTTCCTTCTTCAATGATACTCATATTCCGGATACGATGAATTTCTCCCGGATATATGGAGTTTACTTTTTCCAGAAAATGTTCATTAATTTCAAAAATAATTTGTAAATGCCTGGGCAGAACGCGAGCCAACAAATTGAGGGACCATTTTTCGAGGGCTTCCGGCATGACCGTATGATTGGTGTATGCAAATGTTTTTGTCGTAATATCCCAGGCCGTTTCCCAATCCAAATTTTCGAGATCGATCAGAATGCGCATCAATTCCGGAATAGCGAGAGCCGGATGCGTGTCATTTAACTGAATGGCGACTTTTTCAGGAAAATTTTTAAATTGATCCTTATGCTGTTTTTTATATCTTCTGACTATATCCTGAAGAGTGGATGAAACAAGAAAATACTCCTGCTTTATGCGAAGTTCTCTCCCTTCAACAAAATCGTCTCGTGGGTACAATACTTTTGAAATAACTTCAGACTCTATTTTTTCGCTCACTGCTTTTTCGTAGTTACCATGATTAAAATATTCCAGATTAAAATCACGTGTTGATTTTGCTGACCAGAGCCGCAGGTTATTTACGGTATTATTTCTGTATCCCGGGATAGGAGTATCATGCGCCATGGCCAGTATTTCATCTGTATCTGTCCAGGAGTAACGCGGTTTACCGTCCGGCCCGGTTACCTGCTCGACCTTTCCGTAAAATTGAACAAGATAGATGTATTCAGGCCGCTCAATTTCCCAGGGATTACCATAACGAAGCCACGGATCAGGTACTTCCTTCTGACATCCGTTTTCGATTCTTTGTGAAAATATTCCATACTCATAACGGATACCATAGCCATATGCCGGCAGTTCAAGAGTCGCCATGGAATCCATAAAACAGGCTGCAAGCCTTCCCAGGCCTCCATTACCAAGGCCGGCATCAAACTCCAATTCACGAAGCGTGTCAAAGTCAAGACCTAAATCGCTGATAGCTTTAGACGCATTTTCGAATAGATTAAGATTATTAAGGGCGTCTCCCATTAATCTACCTGTCAAATATTCCATCGAGAGATAATAGACCCGTTTTGCGTCTTTTTTATAATAAGTTTGCTGTGTTTCGATCCATTTCTGTATGAGACGGTCTCGAATAGTCAGAGCAAGACTTTTAAAAAAATCAAGATTTGTCGCAGAATACTCATCTTTAGCAAGAGAGAATTCTAAATGATTGACAAACGAAACTTCAAGCGATTCAATATCTGTCCGTTTGAATTCATTGGTCGAAGGTGACAGTTTTTCGAGCCGGGAAATTTTTTCGGTCGTGGTTTGATTGGTTTTATCGTGTCTCATACCGGACTCCGTTTATAAAATAGTAAGATGATTTAATTTAATCTTTTAATGCTGAGCTTTTCAGTTATTCACCAAAACTTGTTCCAACCGATTTCGCCGCCATGATGATCGGAGAATCTGGCGTAACCAGTCTTTGACGATTGGCAATCTTCTCGAGGGGAGTCGTTTTTATAGCATCTCCCTTCAGACCAACCATCACCCCGAATTCCCCTTCATAGGCAAATTTCATCGCATCCCTGCCAAACCTGGTTGCCAACACGCGGTCATATGCTGTCGGACTTCCTCCCCGCTGCAGATGCCCCAAAATAGTCGCCCTGGAGGAAATGCCTGTCATTTCTTCTATCTGACGGGCAATCCATACTCCTATACCTCCAAGCCTGACCGGATCATGACTTGCTTCATCGCGGTGATTAATTTTATATTCTCCGCCGGGCAATTTGACCCCTTCCGCGACCACAACAATGCTAAACCTTTTCCCGCGTTTACTTCTGAATTTCACCCTCTCGGCGATTGCGTCTAAACTGTAAGGAATTTCAGGAATTAAAATAATGTCTCCACCGCCGGCCACGCCGCCGGTCAGGGCCAGCCATCCGGCATAACGCCCCATCGTCTCTATAACCATCACACGATGATGCGATTGAGCCGTTGTATGCAGCCTGTCAATCGCTTCTGAGACTATCTGAACGGCGGAATCAAAACCAAAGGTGACATCAGTTCCATAAAGGTCATTATCGATTGTTTTTGGAACGCCGATTACCGGTATTCCCTTTGCCATCAAGCCATGCGCGATACTCATCGTTCCATCACCGCCGGTGCAAACAAGCGCGTCAAGCCCTCTTTTTTTGAAATTTTCTACCGCTTCATCGGAGCGGTCAACCTTTTTGGACATTTTTCCGTTTTGTTCTTCAACATAAGCGAAGGGATCCGCGCGGTTTGACGATCCTAAAATTGTGCCTCCTACCGAGAGAATTCCGCTTACGGTTTCATAATCGAGATTCTTGACTCGATTTTTTACCAGACCGTCAAAACCATCTTCAATTCCTACAACAGATATCCCGTAATCGTTTATCGCCGTCTTTACCACCGCGCGAATTACCGCGTTTAGCCCGGGGCAGTCTCCGCCCCCCGTCAGTACGCCAATTTTTTTCATCATGATTTAATTTCCTGAATAGATCATCTTGTAGCAGATATAAGTAATGATAATAATACCTGATTTGATTTTCATTCCAAACGCCGATAGAGAGTGATCAGTTCCATTTAATTCTTAAAGCCAGCTTTTTCGCCGGAAATACATGATCATCACGATGGCAATCGTGAGCATGCCTCCCCAGAGCGCGGGATAAGCCCAGCGCAAATGCAGTTCGGGCATAAATTCAAAATTCATACCATAAATGCCGGCAAAAAATGTAAGTGGAATAAAAATGGTCGCGATGATGGTAAGCACCTTCATGACTTCATTCATTTTATTGCTGATACTGGATAAATAAATATCAAGAATTCCAGAAACCATATCGCGAAATGTTTCGACGGTATCAACCACCTGAATTGTATGATCGTAAAGATCTCGAAGAAATGGCTCAGTCATTGGTTTTATCAGGATTGAATCTTCTCTAACCAGATTACTGATCACCTCTCTGAGCGGCCAGACGGATTTTCTCAAAAAAATAAGCTCCCGCTTCATGCGTTGAATATCATGCACAATCATTTGATTCGGATCCACAAGAACTTTTTCTTCAAGATTCTCTATTGTTTCGCCGAGTTGTTCAAGTACGAAAAAATAATTATCAATCAGCACATCCATAATCGCGTACATGAGGTAATCAGGTCCGCTTTTACGAAGACGCCCCTTTCCTCCCTCTATCCGTTCACGGACTGGCTGGAAAATATCTCCTTCAAATTCCTGAAATGTAATTACAAAATTATCGCCGACCAGCAGACTCACCTGTTCAATAACAACATCTTCCTTAACCGCGTTATATGTAATCATTTTAAGGACAATAAATATATAGTTATCAAACACTTCTACTTTCGGGCGCTGATCAGTGTTCAGAATATCCTCGAGAATCAACGGATGGACATCATAATGCGAACCGATCTTCTCCAAAATTTCAATTTCATGCAAACCATTGATATTTAACCAGCTGACTGTTGGCGTCTTTTTGAAAGGAAATACTTCTTCGATCTTTTGCAGTTGTCTCGCTTCGTAATGATCCTGATCATAATCAATAACCGAAATAGATACATTTTCAACCTTTTTATCTCCTACAAAAACCATTGTGCCCGGTGGAAGACCGATTTTTTTCGATCTTTTCTTCATAAGTTTTTTAACCATACCGACCTCTCGAATAATTTAGGAGACTGATTCCACAGCTTACGAATCGATTCTTCTGATGATCAATTCAAAGAACGCTTTATATTAATTCAATCATTCCAACAGATCAAACAAAATATTCATTTTTCAACACAGTTTAATCGGTTTATGTATAATAGCATCGATTTATTTCCGGCTATTTTTCCGATTTTCCTGTCCTGATAGTTTCCATCCAATTTTTCAACTGGGTCGACGCGATATCCCTTCCGCCGATTCCGAATGCGATGGCAAAAGAAATTGCTATCGCCCCGAGAGTAATCCCGAAAGCAAGCACGATGATTTCCTCTCCGAATCCCATCTGCTGCAACGCCATTGATCCCACCAGAACAAGAATTGCGATTCTGGTCAATATTGATAAAAATGCCGCGTAATTACTCTCGCTTTCTTTGATCTTGTTAGCGGCAAGATTCGCAAAAAATATACCGATACCCAATATAATAATTCCGACAAGAATTTGACCCGCGAACACCGTGAATTGTGCAAATAGATCAGCCAGTAAATCAAATTTAAGAATATTAAAAGCTTCGATCAGCGCAAAAAACATGATGGCTATTAACACGATGTAGCCTATAAAATCCGAAGGCGATTTCTGGTCGGTCATTTCTTCGCGTGAAAATCCGAGCTTTACCCATATTTTGTTAAAACCGATTCCGCTAAGCAGATTGACAACCAGCGCGGATAAAATTTTACCAACGATATAAGATATCAAAAGAATCAAAACGGCTGCAAAGAGCGCCGGCAACGCGCTGAACATCATATTGAGCATGTTCATTGCCGGGTGTGTGATGGCATCGATAGCCATTGCTTCAAGCGCGGCAATAAGAACAGGAATTAAAATCAGCACATATACTATCAGCCCAAGCAAACCGGAAAACTGCTGACTGCCAAGAACATTATCAAGCCCGACATTTTGGCTCAGACGGTCAACACCGACAGCGGCTGAAAGATTGGTAACGATTTTTCTCAATATTGTCGCAAAAAACCATCCTATCAGCAGGATAATGAGTCCGGTAAATATATTGGGTAGAAATGTTAATATTTCATTGATCATCTGCTGTACCGGCGATAACAGGCCGTCAATCCGGAGTGTATCCAGAATCGCCGGAAGAAACAACAGGAAAATAAGCCAGTATGCCGCTCCTGCCAGGGTTTTTGATATCGGTACACTTTTTTGCCCTTCAATCCCTGTTTGATCGCTAATTTTTTCGTCCAATTTTACAGCTGTGAGAAGACGCGTAATTCCAAACCTTAACAAACTGGCGATAATCCAGGCAACCAGCAGCAGCAGACCCGCAGCCAGGATTTGCGGCACGTATTCGAATACTTTGCTCAACAAATCATTCAGTGGTTCGGTAATAATCGTCAGCCCCAGGGTTTGAAAAAAAGCGATAAGAACAAACAGCATGATCAGGTAAAAGATTGCTTTAGAGATATACTTCGCGACCGGGACTTCCTTATCTTCTTCGCCGCCGCTGATCCAGCCCATCATTTTTTTATCCAAACCTGTTTTTTTAATGACCGCTCGAAATCCCGCGGATACGATCAGAGCGATTATCCAGCCAATAACAAGAATTAGAACAGCGCCGATAAGATTTGGCACAAAAGCTCCAACCAAATCGGTGATCTGAGTTAAAAAATTGTCCATATTGCCTCCCGTTCCGATAAAGTTTTAACATTCTATCTTTAACCTTGAGCATAAAGCGTATTTACTGAGCCGTTAGTTCAGAGAAGGAATCGGAGGAACCAACCGAAAATCCTGAAACTGATTTTTCGGAATAGCTGAAGTTTTACACGTTAAAATTTGTGAGTCAATATTAAGTATAACGGTAACATTATTATAGGTTTATACTGTGTTTTATGCAAGAAGTATTTAAAATAACATAAGTCTTCTAGAAAATCCTGCTATTTCAACATTTATTTTGACGGCGTGGCGGGATTAGTCAGGCTTATTTCCATCGCCGCAGTAGCAATGCTGATTTCGCCGTTTGTCTTGCTGATTTCATCGAGTATTCGCGAAAACAGCCTGTCCTTGATTATTCTTCTTTTTTTGAATTCCACCACATAACGTATGGTAAAGGTCATCCAGTTTTCATCAAAGGTCAAAGTAACAGCCGGCTCAACAGCAGCATCTTCGATCATATATTTTTTAACCAATCCATTCCACGATTTTTGGGCATCCCCGGTATAATTACCGATAATTTCTACAGCCGCCTTTCTGAATAACGAGCGTGATTGTTCATGATCGCAGCCATGCCTGACAGGGATAGCAATCTCATCCCACAAAAATGGGAAATCGCCGGAATAATTAAAAACCGGTTCTTTAAAAACAAAGCTATTGGCGATTCGGACTACACGCCCGTTATATAAATCACCTTTGACCCAGTCCCCTATTTCCATAATTGTGGTTCTCAAGACGCCAATGTCGATTACATCACCTTTGATCCCGCCTAACAGAACGCGGTCTCCTGTTTTGTAAAAATTCGCGAAAGAAATGGCAAACCACCCTGCGACACTCGCGATTACTTCCTGCAGAGCAAAAGCGATTCCGGCGCCGGCAACTCCCAATGCCACGGTTAATCCGCCCAACTTATCGCTATATACGGTGGATATCAGTAAAACCACCGCGATATATCCAATAAATGATATAAACTTACGCGCGCGGTAACGGTTATCGGTTTCTTTGATGTACCGTGAAAGAGATTTTTGAAGGAATCTCACAAAAACAATAATCACTAAAACACCGATAACTAATGTGATCAGTTTCCCCGTAGTCGGATCAAAAAGCCACTTGTTAATAAATTCTTCCATATCTTCCCCGGAAAATGTTATAGGAGATTCTCAGTCAGAATATTGATAATTTTAATTTTATACTATTTTCACAATCACCAGAGTGATATCATCCATTTGAAGGTCGGTCCCCGTAAACACCCTAACACTGGAAATCAGATTATCACAGATCTGTCTGGCGGGAAGTTCCGGACTCTTCATAATTTCTGAGAGCATTTTCTCTTCCCCGAACTCGCTTCCGACCGAATTAAATGCTTCCGTAAGTCCGTCGGTTAAGAACACAAAAATATCATCTGAATCAAAACTAAATTCAACCTCAGTTAGAATTTCATCAAACAGGTCTGGATTGCCAAGCCCAAGGCCTAAGCCTTCGGGGATAAGCGCGCTAATCTTATTTTCTTTCGCTTTATAGTGATATAACGGCAGATGCCCTGCTCTTGCAAGCCGGATATTTTTTTTGTCAAGGTCAAACAACGCCCCGATTGCGGTGACAAAAGATTTTTTCTCAAGATCTATGGAGAGAATTTTATTTGCCCTCAGAAACAAATCCTTTGGAGATAGATGGAAAGCATTTAAAGAACGGAATATTCCCTGTAATTTTGACATATATAGCGCGGCGGATGTCCCTTTCCCGCTGACATCACCGACGATGACCATTAACTCATCCTTTAATCCGTTCAGGAAGTCAAAATAATCGCCTCCTACTTCATTAGCCGGTATCGATACGCTTGCTATATCCAGACCGTCTATATCGGGTGTGGTCTGAGGGAGTGAACTTATTTGTATTTGGCGGGCTATTTTCAGCTCATGCTTCATTCTTTCCTGTTCGGTAAGTTCACTGTAAAGAAAGGCATTCTCGATAGAGACGGATGCCTGTTTTGCCGCAGAAGACAGAAATTCAAAATCATCCTGATAAAAAGGTGATTCCGATAGTTTTTCGCCGACAAGAAAAAGTCCCACTAATTTTTCCTTCGAATGTATCGGAATAACATGATTAAATTGATACTCATAAAAAATTTCACTCACCACCGGCGACAGACTGCCTACATTTACGGGCGCCGTATATACTTTCACCGCTTCTATAATTTCATGTTCCGCCCTAATGCATGACTCTGACCAGTCCTTTCCGTCAAATCCTTGAAATTCCTGACAGCAGCATCCGGTCTCATTCTTAAAAAACAGAACACCGATACGTTTGAGATGCATTAATTTGGAAAGTTTCTCTGCCATACCCCGGGCCAGTTCTTCCATGTTCAGGTTATTTTGCATCATTTCACCAAGTTGCCTTGCCGTATGCCGGTAATCATATCCGGATCGATAATATTTTTGGTTGATCAGACCCTGTCCGAATTTTCCAAAACGCCAGATTCCGGCAAAAAAAGCCACGGCTAAAATCATAAACAGAAAACGTTCCTCAATCATTATTTTTTCTGCCGGCGCAGGCTGGTCAAGAACCTCGATTAATGTTTCGCTTAACCTTATATTGGGCAGATTAAATTCAATTCCGGCAAAGGAGATTAGAAAATAAATTGAGAAAATGATTAAAAAGATAATCCAGATAAATGTAACCACGCTGTATTGAATATTCTTTCGGACCCTTATCTGAAGATCCAGCAAACGGTAGCGGCCAATGGTGTACAGATAAGCCAGCGGAATCAAAACAAGCGGGATACCCAGATAGCCAATGTTCTGAGTCTGATTAGTGATATTTACATATAATATTATAGAAGGAGACAGTATCGCTACGGCTATTCCAGTCCAATGGATAATTTTGGACAATTTTTTACTTTGAGGATCGCGAAATTTACGAAAACGCAGTTTTATAAATCCACTTATGAGGCCAAATAATATCGGAACAATAAAAAGCAATGCATTTAAATTGACAGAAATGATCCGTCGGTATATTAAAAAAGCTAAAACCATTGTCAAGATTGCTGTGCTGTACAATGCTAGCGTGGGCCATCTCTTTTTGGTAATTGCGGTGATTTCTATCGGAAAATAATATCCGCTGTGCAGCCAGCTTGCCGTTCCAAAAATAAAACCCGCAGCCAGCATACTGTCACGTAATACTGATACTAAATCCGTTTGAATATCCCGCAAATTAAAGATGACAGATAAAAAATAACCTATCAATATTATTCCAAGCCCAAGATAGCGCGCTGCTTTTAAATGATGTCTCTTTAAAAGAATAAACGCGCCTATTAAGATATAGACAATACCGCATAAAAATATAGTAATACCGGCGATACTGACACCAATGATACTGAGAATGACATTGAGGGTAATCGGACGGTTCTCGCGGAATATCTCATATGTTATTGCTTTTCCGCTCTGCCCAAGACGAAGTATCCTATCCGCTTCCATCGAATTTGTAAAACTCTGACCATTTATTTTATAAATCAGGTCACCCTTCTTCATCCCCGCGCGGTCTGACGCGCCACCGGCCGTAACGTCAAAGACATAAACGAAATTTGGTAATTCTATCAAAAAACTGTCGGGTAAAGACCGCCGGCGTATATTGATATTTATTTTTTTATTCAGCACCGGTCGCAAAAGTTCTATACTGATGATCGAATCACTTGAAATTGCCGCCAGATAATTGACAAGTTCATCACTGTTTTGAAACTTGTTTTTATTAATTGATACCAGTAAATCACCGTTGTTTGGAATTTCATCCCGGTTTTTTAATGAATCCGGCGATATGTTTGTGACGGAAAATAGCGAGGGAGGGTTGGTGAACCAATTTTCATCCGTTGGGAGACTGATATACCTGTAAAAATTTATGCCTGACAGAAAAAGAAGAAATAAAATAAGAACACTATAAGCGGTTTTATGAATAATTGCCAATTGTTTTTCTCTACTCATACGGAATCTCATTTATTACTTACCATAGTTTATCAATCAATAAATACTCAGATTTTGATCGATTGTTGCATAAAACTAAACACGTCGTGCGTAATAATGATTTTTCTAAATTTATTATATCATTTCCTAAATATTAAAATATATAAAAAAAATGTTTTTAAAAATAGAAAATAAATGGATTAGTAATTCCTTGATTTTATTTTTAAAAATTCGGTTCTAAAAAATAAAAGTTTAAAGTTTCTCAGATATCAACACATATGGTTTGATAATTATTTATAGTTGAATATCTTAATTCAGACCTTCAGGAACAGGAGAGCGATCCCTGTCAAAGCGATTAACGCTCCGAATACGGCTCTCGGTGATATTTTTTCACCCATACGCGCCGCGATCGGAATAATAAAAATCGGACTGGTAAATACAAGAGTCTGGCTGATTCCCACATCCGCATATTTTAGAGAAATCTGCAAAAGCCATAGACCAAGATAGGTTCCGATAAAAATGGCGAGAAATGTTAAGCTGAAGACTTTTCTTTTGTTTTCTATTTTACGGATTGATTTCTTCCCTTTGTAAAACGGAATCCAAAACAGGAGAACAATGATCCCGCCGGCCAGCCTGATTAGTGTACTGAAAAGCGGACTGATCTCCGTATTTATAAGTACAGCATGAGAGATGACCGCGCCACTCGCCTGCCCGAGCGCGGCCAATAGCGCAAAAGCAACGCCACGCAGAAGATGAGACGAATGCCGGCCTGCATCTCCCGTTCTGTCGGTGATAACCCAGGCGACTCCGGATATTGTAATCAGAATTCCGAGCCACGCGTTGAACGCCAGTTTTTCATCCAGAAATATCAGGGCAATAAAAGCGGCGAGAGGCGGTGAAATCGTCTGAACAAGCAATGCCCGTCTCGCGCCAATATATTTCAAAGACTCAAAATAGGCCGTATCTCCCAGGCCTATTCCTATTACCCCGCTTAACAGGAGGATCAAAAACGGATAAATCTGTATATTTCCGGAAAGTTCTCCACCCGGAACAACAGTCAGAAATATAAGAAAAAACGCGACAACGCCTTTTATGAGATTTAACTGGATGGACGAAAAAAAACGACCGAGATGAGCAAACATGACCGAAGCGATTGCCCAGAGCAGGGCAGCAAGCAAGGCGGAAAACTCACCCTTAAATTCAGTAATTAAATACAAAAACCCTCTCCGGCAAAAAAATGAGACTGCTCCCGGTAAACCAATATGATGTTCCCGTTATGCATTGAATGGGGATAATACATAAATAATCGGTAAACTTATCACATTTCAAGGTATCCGGGAACAGTCTCAATTTGATTATGACTAAAAACCAATGTAACAAGACGAATCCAAAATATAACCGTCTAATGTGATCCCATTAATTCCCTGACTTCATCTTCTGAAACCGGATTTTCGGAATAACCTAGTGCTTCCCAGTCAAGCCGGCTGTTCTCTCCATGACAATCAAGGCATTTCAGGGCCTGTTCTTTTTCAGAAATTTCATGATTTACCCGCCAAAACATGTCTGTTTCAACAAATTCATATTTGCCGGAGTATGCCAGGCCAACCGTTTCCATACCATCTTTTGACGCGATATTCCAGTCGTAATGTTTCCAGAAGCCTCCAAATAATTTTGGCACGATGAGATACCCGTTTTGCTTATCCGAGATCTGTTTACCGCGATGAACCTTAAACGGATAAATTTTAGCATTCGGGTCATTTTTATCACCTAACGGATAGTTTAAATGAGTAACTCCCTCACTATTCACTTTATCCCCAAGCAGATATCTTTCTGTATTGCCGTTATACCAGAAGTATTCGGGCTGAATATTTTTATCCCAGCGGAAGTCCCCTTTTTTCTTGTCATAAGTCGGTTTCCCGAACTTATCCTTTGGAATTTCTCTATCAGACCCGGATGTGGACCAATCCCAATATACTTTTGTCGGTAGTTCTTTCGCGTATTCAGGGATATGGCAAGTCTGACAAGCGACTTTTTCATAATGTGTGTTTAAAATTTCAGAGTTATGGGGATTAGATTCATGACAATCCGTGCATTCAACCTGCCTGTCATCAGCCTGTGAACTCACTGAAATTGCTATTCCCTTCATCACATGGCTTTCAACTTTATGACAATCCTGGCAATTCATGCCCAACTTACCCATATGAACATCCAGCTTATTATCAGGCATATTTAAGCCGGGTTCCAGGTCACCGTGTTTGACATTTTCACCACCGCCGCCATAAAAATGACAGTTTCCGCAGTTGGAACGTGTGGATTGTCCAACATTCTTCGCGACATATAATAAATCAACATTATCTTCGGGGAATCCTGCTCCGGTCGGTTTTTTCTTATAGGTATTAGTATTATCGTGACAAACAAGGCAATCTACATTTTTTTGATCTGTAAAATCAAAACTGTCATCTTTCCAGCCGTAGCCGATATGACAACTTGTACAACGCGCCCAGTTGGAGCTTAGACTGATACAAAAATTGTTAAACAAATTTTTCTTTCCAAGCATCAATGCCTGTTCATGTCCGGGCACTAAAACCGGCTGGTCCGACAGCCACGTCCAGTGCGCCGACGCCATAACTTCGGTAGCGGCATCTTCATGACACGCGAGACAGGCTTCTGTGACCTGCTGTGGATTCTCAAAAGGACCCTGAATATACTCACTATGGTCACCCGCCCAAAGAACAGATGCAGTGAGAAGGGATAAGGAAATCCATAATACAAATGATCTCATAACAACTCCTAACAGTTAGTAGAATCATGCTTAAACAATATACAACCTATCTTATCTGACAATTGTTACAGTCTCCCCCCTGCAAGGATATATATATATTGTAATATATAACAGAAAATATTAAATACACAAAATAATTGAATAGTTTTTCACGAAAAATAAAATATCCGGACTAATTATATCAGTAAATAATATATTTTCAAAATAATTCAAAAATTCTATGCTGAATTACCGGATTCCATATTTTCTCTGGAAACTGTAGGAACAAAGGGTCCCGGTCTTTTAATCTCCGGTATCCCCAGTATGGATCTAGCCCGGTTCAGAGCAGAATCGATATTTCCCAGAACATTTTCTTCTCCGATCAAATCAAATAATCCGGATCGCTCTATTGTAATCAGCGGCTGAGCATGCACTCCTGAGAGAATCAGAATGGTTCCATCCTTCACGGTTTTTCTGTATACATCCTCAAGGGCGCGCAACGCTGTGGCGTCGAGCGTTAATACATCTCTCATCCTAAATATAAGCACTTTCGGGATGGCATCAACAATCCGGAGAGCATCCTTAAACTGATCCGCCGCGCCGAAGAAAAACGGGCCGTAAATTTCGAAAACTTCCACACCATCGGGGACAGAACGAATTTTTAACGCGTTGGGATCATTGATTTCATCTTCTTCGTTCAATGATTTTGTAATATATCCAGCTTGAGTAACTGATGCCATACGATGCATAAAAAGCAGAGCCGCCAGGACAATACCCACTTCAATCGCTACCGTCAGATCTACAAAAACCGTCAGCAGAAAACTGGTTAATAATACCATGACATCGGCTTTGGGACTACGGAACAAACCGACAAAAAGTCGCCATTCGCTCATATTATACGCGACCATGATCAAAATTGCCGATAAGGTTGCCATAGGAATCAATGAAGCCCATTTTCCAAAAAACAGTATGATAACCAATATGGTCAGTGCGTGAACAATCCCCGCCACCGGGGTTCTCCCGCCATTTTTTATGTTTGTAGCCGTTCTTGCGATGGCGCCGGTTACCGGGATGCCTCCGAAGATCGGAGACGCAATGTTCGCGACTCCCTGAGCCACCAGTTCCATATTGGAACGATGCCGGGTACCGGTCATACCGTCTGCGACGACAGCGGAAAGCAGTGATTCGATACCCGCCAGAATAGCGATTGCCAGCGCCGGTGAAGAAAGACTGGTAATGAGATCCCAGTTCATCGACGGGAGTCTCGGCGCGGGGAGACTTCCGGAGACGGTGCCAAAACGCGATTCGATTGTCTCAACAGGCAGATTGAATATCTGAACGAGTAATGTCGCCACAAAAATCGCGATTAATGAACCCGGGATTTTTTTTGTTATCCTCGGCCAATATACGATGAGCAGAAGGGAAAGTAGTCCAATACCCAGCGCGTAAAAATTTACTGACATGATGTTTTCAGAGTAGGCAAAACATTTTTCAAGAAATTCAGCAGGAACATTTTCCATGGTCAGTCCGAGAAAATCACGAAACTGACTTACACCGATGATCAACGCGATGCCACTTGTAAAACCAACCGTCAAAGGATATGGAATAAATTTAATAACTGAGCCCAGGCGTGAAACACCCATCAGAATAAGTAAAACTCCCGCCATCAGTGTGGCGGTAGCGAGACCGTCGTATCCATACTGCTGAACAATATTATATACAATGACAATGAACGCGCCTGTTGGTCCACCGATCTGAAACCGGCTGCCTCCGAGCGCAGATATCAGGAATCCGCCAATGACCGCCGTGTAAAGCCCCTGCTCCGGTTTCACGCCGGAGGCGATGGCCAGGGCAATGGATAAGGGCAAGGCAACAATACCGACAATAATTCCCGCAATGATATCATTAACAAGATTCTTTTGTGTATATCCCTCTTTAAAAACTGTGATCAGTTTCGGGATCAACTTTGTTTGCTGCATATTTATCTTCCAATCTTATTCTCGTAAAACCAGAATCCGGTTCTGTTTTCCATCATTAGATTCAGTTTAAAAATTTGGCAAATTTAACAAGTTTTTTGAAAAAGTCTATTGAAATCTTTTGTTTTTTTGGGATAATCCGGATTTAACTGATTACAGAAATACTAAACAGTGATTTATCGAAAAAAATGATTAAAATGTACTTTCCCAGGAATAATAATACCATTGAATTATGATTACCCGGATTCATCTCACCTTATATTCCCAAAAACCCGGAATCGGCGGATTGATCCGTAAAATGGTTCACGCCTTCATAATTTTCAGATAAGATTTATCGCCAAAGAGATAAAACTGGTATTACCGTTTAATATTACCCGGCAAAATAAATTCATAACGTCTTTTCAAAACGCGCGTTTTTATCCAGCGGTCGATTCTTCTAAAGGAGAGGAACAGCGTCCAGATCAGTTTATCTTCTTTGTAATATTTTTCTATCTCAGCCAGTGTCAAAGGTTCTATGCCTTTAAAAAGATTTTTGTTGATCATTTCGACAGCCAATGGGATTAAATCAGGCCGTTGTTCCTTATACAGATTGGCGGCAAGATCAACATACACCTGCCGGGGATCATAATAACGATTCATCACATCTGACAGAAATAACAATTTTATAATCCATTTCAAAAATGATGGCGCGCTCTGAAGCAGCAACTCCGGATCAAGCTGCTCTTCACCTTTTATTTTATATAATGGCGTGCTTGTATCGATGTAATAAAGATGTACATCTTCAGCCGAATCGATATAGACCCAGTTGGACAACTGACCATCGATTGCCAATTCAAGCTCTCCTATCTTTGCTTCATTGAATGTCCAGACTCCGTTAATCGCCTTGATGATCCGTTCAAAAATGAGGCTTGTTTTTTTGTCATCCGTAGAATGTATCAGTTTATGCGCGAAATTATGGGAGAAAAACTGTTTTTGAGCGATATATATGACAACCGGTCGTCCGGGAATATCGATAACAACCGTTCTGTCATCGGGCAGTTCCATTCCTGTTTCTTTCAGAAACTGACAATACTCATGATACTGCACAGTATATTTTTCGGCTGATTTTCGATCCCGGAATAAAGGCATTCTTTTGTATGCGGTTTCTTTGTTGTCAGCGATTCTGAAGATGGCGGAAATTTCACCAAATCCGATAATTTCAGCAGGTATCACCGATTTTTCCGGTTCTGTCGGATCCAGGCCTTTTTCAAATTTCTCAATTAGACTATTGTCAACTTCCATGTATCGCTCCTGAATTAAAATGGTAATATATCTGTAAATATTTTTTTAATTTTTAAGATCGGCCTTAGCTTTCTGGCGGCGTCAACTGCCGGATCAAGCCGACGCATAATGCTCTCTACCATTTCTGGTTCCAGTGCGAGCGGAGGAAGAAATTGACAAACCGAGGTATCATTGTTGGCGTAAATCATCAACAAATCGTTGTCATACGCTGTTTTTGTAAGTATCGGCCCGGACAGATCATCTCTAAGCTCCAGCCCCATCATCAGCCCCAACTGACGAAATCCCTTGATGAAATGCGGATATTTTTTCTGAAGCTCTGAAACACTTTTGCTAAATAAAAGAGCCAGATCATTAATATGCCTGAGAAATTCCGGTGACGAGGAAATTTCCAGCACCTTTTTTGCAACAAGACACCCTATTTCCGCTCCTCCGAATGTGGAAATATGAATAAACGGATCTTTGTGAAACACCGATTCAATCGGTTTTCTCATGACCGTAGCCGAAATCGGATAAACACCACCAGATAATCCTTTACCAAGCACAACGATATCCGGAACGATTTCAAAGTGCTCAAATCCCCATAGTTTTCCGGTTCGGCCGAGACCGGTCTGCACTTCATCCATAATCAGCAATATCCCTTTTTCAGTGCAGATTTTTCTGATCGCCTTTAAGTAGCCATCCGGCGGAATTGCTATCCCGAGGGTGGCGGGTATGGTTTCCAAAATCACCGCTGCCGTTTCCTTATCAGCCGTCTGCTCAAAAGCCGTAATATCACCAAACGGAATCTGAATGAATCCAGGGGGCATCGGACCAAACGGAGATCGGTATTTTTCATCGCCTGCCGCAAGCGCCAGGCCTGTGTGTCCGTGATACCCACCCAGCGCGGATATAATTTTCGGCCGGCCGGTAAATGCCCGCGCCACCTTCAACGCCAGGTCGATGGCCTCACCCCCGCTGACTCCGAAAACGGTATAATCAAGATCCTCCGGCATAAGACCGGCGATCATGGAGGCCAGATCACCCCGCGCCTTGCTCATCAGATGATGATTTCCTATATCATACTCATCCAGGCCATTTTTTAATACTTCAATCAGTTCGGCATTCCGGTGTCCTAGATTAAAAACACCGCCGTTGCAATGCAGATTGATAAGCTGTTTTTTACCATCCATGTCACTTATATAAGGTCCTTCTCTGTCCCCCATAACAAGATCCATTCCGTACTTTTGAAAAAAGGCCACTTTTCCCGATGTGACAAATTCTCTGTAATTTTCTATCGCCCTTTTTTTGTCTTCCGATGGCGGCGGACTTTTTTTGATGAACATTTTTCTTATCCTTGAAAGTGAGAACGGCTATCTATTGATTAATCTGCAATCATAACGGGCGCGGTATGGTCATTCCAAACCTTATATCATTACGGTTCTTTTTAGTTAGTTCCGGTCAGCGTATTTTATTGATTTTCCTGAAGATAAAATCCCGCTGATAAAAATCCTACCCAGTGGTTAACGGAAAATGGGGCGGTTATCCCCATTTGTGATTCTTTGAATGGAAGCACTTTTTCGCTCCACGTATCCGAGTATCGGATAACACGACCTGTTAAAGCCTTGTCATTTTCTTTATCCATTATTTTTATGACAGTGAGCAGGCCAAACGGTATCGGATATTTTCCGCACCACAGCGGCACGACTCTTTCGTTATCCGGATGGTCCCAAAGCTTTCCGGGTATCTGATTAACGCGTTCTTCTGTAATATTCCCGTCAAAGATATCCCGCGCTATCTGCCTATCGATCATGGTTGCTTTTTTATGGGCGGCCGCGTCTTTCCCATAGGGAGTATTGTTAAAATCCGCTCCATAATGATTTGCGTCAGATGATATAAGAAAAATAATATCCTTACCCGGTGTCAACTGATTCTCTTTTATGTAATCTGATATGATTTGACTAAGCTGATCACTGATTTTATCCATCTCTTTATACGGCATCGCTGTAACCATGACAGGAGTTATTTTTATCTCCCTGTTAAAATACTGCAAAAAAGGGATGAGAGCTTCGATCGAATGTTCTAATGAGTGCGCCTTATTGCTGACCAGATAATCTTTCGGATTCATTCTGCTTTTTATTCTATCCCGCAAAGGTGAGACAGAAACTTTACCGTAAGGTCCCTGCCAGTACTTATAATCATCCAAAATCAGAATATTTTTCGGATCAGCTATTTCACGCCGGACAGTCCCGTGTGTAACCCCGAAAATAATCGCTTCTTTTGCCCTGACATGACTAAACAAAGGAAAATATACGTTACCCGCGTACAGATAATCGTCATGAGGCGAGACGGCGGCGATGAGATTTTGATTGGTAATTGAATCCGCTTTTATATTATTCTGTCCAAGGAATTCCATGAACGCGTTCATTTCATCCCCATTCCAGCAAAAACCTATCTCATCCCGAATCGGCCGTGTTTCCTGTGAAAAAACAAGATTCGTTAACACTAATATTAAAATCAGGGTGATAAAATTTGCAGCGCTTTTTTTAAATCTCACAATCTTTCCCGTCTGTTGATTCTGATCTTTGTTCAACCGGAATAAATCATTATTTTGCCAGATAGATCCGGTCACTTAAAAGCTTTATCCTTCCGGGATTTCAGCGGACTGATACGTTTTACCAGTAAGCAATTCGACAAATTCAAAGGCGACTCCCAGACTAAGACCGATCAGAAATCCGATAGGAAGATTTCCTAACGGATAAAACTGATTGTTAACTGATCCAAAAACCAAAAACAGCAAAAAAGTCGCGACGACAAAGGAGATGGCCATCATGCTGCTCAGTATCAGAGGCCGGGCGACCAGTAAATCTGACAGAACGTCATAAAAATAACGGCTGTACAAATAAACGGAGCCGGTAACGGCAACAAAAAACAGCAGATAAGTAAGAATTGTCCCGGGAACATTTTGCCCTGAAAAGAAGAAATTAAGAATAAATAGCAGAACAGTTACAAAGATCGCGTCTCTGTACTGTCTTACCGAAAACAGAGCGAATGCTGAGGAGCCTATCAGTCCGAATGAGATGAACTGAAAGGCAGGATGCCCGATATCCAATATTCTCATGCCAAAGGGGATCATTCCCAGGATGGACGACAATACAGTGCCGAACAGAATGGTCATAATAATTTTTGCGGTCCTGGATTCCAGAAAACCCATCACATTCTCCACGGTGAAGACGGATACAATAATTGTAATTTCAGAAAAGTCATCATGTTGTTATAATCGCTCCTTAAAATTAAAAATCTAAGAAACCGATATTCCGCATACTGTACAGTATTACTATCACGGGAACTCTCCCCGCGTGTTTGGGCAGAATAAACCAATCTAAACCATAAACCTTCTTAATTTATTTTTTAGCTCATGAATCTGACGTCTCACCTTTTTCAGGTCTCCGTAGTTTTTGGCGGCTATATATTCATCTCTTTTTTTCTTGAGCATTTTAATTTCCGATTTAATACTCTTTTTGTTAATTCCCACAACTTTATGATGCTCATGCATATCTATTTCAAGGGCTTTACAAACGGCTTCAAGCAGGTGCTCCTTGTTCAGCTGTGTATAACCCTTAACCGCTTCGTGTTCAATTCCCTTGGCGATTTCTCTCAGTTGAGCTACACTATTCTTTTTTAATTCTTCAAAAGTATAAGACATAATTCCTCCCTACAATGATTGATTTTATCAATTTGTTTGAATTCCTGTCCGGTTGAAAAATTATTTAAAAACAGGATATGGGGAATAAAGCCATGGTCCAGATATCCAATTTTTATGTTATGTCAAAGAGAGTCTGCATGCTGAACTAATATTAATAGGAAAAGTGTAAAAATCAATTATAAATATACGGAAATTTATCATATCAAGCTGATATTAGGGATACTTCATTCGGCGAGAAAAATATATCATTCCAAAAGTAACAAAAAAAACCGGTGAAACTCCGTTATTTATTCGCGGATTTATTCACCGGTTATATACCCATAAAATATGTTCTGGAATTAATCTTCCCAGAAGATTTCATAAAACACACTCCACGTACCGTCTTTCATCTTAGATTTGAAATTTTCCCTGACCCGAACAGCGGATCCTCCTGCCATTTCTACAGCTTTTTTTGAATACCCATTACAGGCAGAGGGAAGCCAGTCCAGGAACTTTTCCGGAACACAGAAACTGATCATCGCGTACCCGTTATGTGAAACGGGAACTTCGACCGTTCCTTCGGTAAAAAACCTTTGCCACAATTTTGGATAATTTCTAATGACAAACGCCGGATTTGCGATTTTAAAAAACAATTTGTATATGGAGTTTAAACTTTTTTCCGCAATGAACGCGTACATTTCGGCGTTTTCTTCGCATGAATCTGAACCTTTAAGTTCACATAAAGAACTGATAAGATCTTTAAATGCTGAAAAGGGATACAATTCCGAAAGATGAAGCTCTTCCCGCCATATCTTTGACGACTCCCATGACATGGATGCTAACAATTCATCCCAGGTCTCTTTCCCGTAGATATTGATCACAAACTCTTTGCCATAAACAAAATTAACTCCTTTAGCCGTGCAATCTACCATTTCCATGGTTTCCATAAAACTTGTCCTTTCTTATAAATCCTGTACGATTAAATATTCATAGAATATATTCGGCATGTGAAAAAAGAAATTTAGGTGTATTTGTTAAAAAATTAACAAAGTTTGATTTTTAATCATATCTATGTCAAAATTGAGTTAGAGAAATTATTCAGATTCATGGGCAGTTCTATTTTTTGGCGGGTAGGGTATCCGCGAATTTTTTTGCGATGTCTATATATCGTTCCAGATCAGACTGAGAATGACACCCTGCCATTGACTAAATAACCGACACCCCCGAACACTTTTTTCATTGCCGGTCCGGCCGCTTACAATTTTATCTACACGATCTGAGAGAGTTCTGTCACATGACATTTTACCGCTTTGCACCCTTTCGTTTCGCGACATACCTTAATAGATAAAATTTCGGCCGTATTTCCATAATAACTTAATAATAATATATTAGGGGTTGAGGACTTTATCCACCGCTGACAACAAATCCTGTCTTAAAAACGGTTTTCTGATATATCCGGCCAAACTATTCACAGGGAATTTTTTCCTGGTGTTTTGCTCTTCATAGCCGCTGCAAAGAATGACTTTTATCTTACTGTTTATTTTAAGGAGCTTCTGATAAACTTCATTTCCTCCCAGCCCCGGCATATACATATCTAAAATAACAAGGGTGATTTCGCGGCTCCGGTCCCTATATATCCGGAGGGCTTCCGCTCCGTCAGACGCGGTCAAAACATTATAACCGGCTGATTCAAGATGTTTTTGAGCCACATACTGAATATCCTTTTCATCATCAACAACTAAAATGGTACCACTCCCGTCCCGGATACTTCTACCTGATTTTTTTCCCTTGGCTTGTTGTTCCTCATCTTTGGAAATTCGAAATAAAATAGTAATTCTCGTTCCATGCCCCGGATTGCTTGTTAAGCTGATGGTCCCCTCATGGCTCTTCACGATTCCCAGAACTGCCGCTAATCCCAGGCCTCTTCCTGAAAATTTGGTCGAGAAAAATGGATCGAAAATTTTGTTTTGAATATCTTTGGAAATTCCGGCTCCGGTATCGGTTACCTCAAGAAAAACGTAGTCTCCCGCAGTTAATTTATTGTCAATAAATGTACCCGCAAAATATTCTTCATTGAACCACCTACACCCTGTTTTTATTCGTATATGGCCCTTCTTATCTTCAAAGGATTCTGACGCGTTGGTAATGAGATTTAAAATGACCTGCCGAATTTGGGTCATGTTGGCTTCAATTGGTGGTAACTTCGGTTCAAGATCATAAATTATTTCGGTTTTTAGGATAGAAACATCAAGCAGGTGGACCATTTCAGTTATAATTTTATTAAGATCGGTTGGCCCTTTCCCGGCATTTTGTTTCCCGGCGTAGGCAAACATTTGATCACATAGATCCGCTCCGCGGTGGGCGCTTGCGACAATCGTATTAATGAAATGCTGTGCTTTCGATTCGGTGGGTTGGTGCATTTGCGCGAGTTCCGCATTACCGATGATAATCGCCAGGAGATTATTAAAATCATGAGCAATACCGCCGGCGATTACTCCAAGACTTTCAAGCTTTTGCGCGTTTTGAATCCTGATTTCAAGCATCTTTCTCTCCGTTACGTCCTGAATAGTGCCCGCCATCGAAACTGCAACTTTTTTCTTATCAAAGATGACAGTACCTTTAGAAATCACATAACCTATGGAGCCGTCCCTTCGAATAACGCGATTTTCTACTTGATATATTTTCCCCTTATCGAGGGATTTTTGAATTGATTTTTCAGTAAACGGTTTGTCATCAGGATGTATAAATGACATTGATGTATCATAATCCGGTTTGATTTCTCCCGGTTTGAATCCAAGAATACGATACAATTCATCAGTCCAGATCACCTCTCCGGACTGAATATCCCATTCCCAGCTTCCTATATGCGCAATCCTCTGATTGTTATCCAGCATCGTTTTAACTTTCCCCATTACTTTTTGAAGATGCTGATTTTCTTTCTCCAGGGCGGCTAATCTTGATTTCAGATCCATCAGGAAACTTTCGGATTATATATTAAATAAACAGGATGTTTTTCGGGGATTCGTTTTTTAGAACGTTATTGCGGAATAAAATTATTCCATTTTTACTACCGTAGATTCAAAGGTAAGACCGATGCGGGACGATAGTTTTTCTACACTCCTATATTTTAGCTATCTTAAATTCAGGTTTTTGATAAAGTTACATATCCTCTATATATTTTGTTAATAAATCTTTTACATCAGAGTTGACTTTGTACAGCCTCTTATAGAATTGAGTGTTTTGGTCAATGAGCCGTATATATCCAATTATCAGATTTCTGAATTCGTAATCCCGAAAAACCGATTCACTAATAAAGCGATTTTCTTCGAAATCAATATTCTTCAGGGCAAACGGTATGATAAAATCATTGAGATATGAGCTGAAAATTTCATCGATGTATTTTTTCATATTCAGATTCTGATAGTATCTGATCAATGCGCTTCTTAGGTAAAAATCTGATATTACCCCCAGATTTCCGCTGCTTTTTATCGATTCATAGGTTGTCGTTTTTGGATCAAAAGGAGAAAACATCGCCATTTCGGCAAATATCGTCAGAACTGAATCACTGTCGACCGGTTGATGTTTCAGAAGAATCAAAAGTCTGTTGACTTTGCTTATTTTTGATTCCCCGCTGCTGATTATTGAATCCAGTTCTGCATAATCATTGGTCATATCATCCGCGAATCCCTGCAAATATTTTTTTTCAAGTTCCCGCGACTTATTGGATTCATACCAGCTGTTTAACATGAACGCGATGGTGACGCCGAAAATAACTACAAATAGCTCAACAACATAATTTGACCAGTTGATTTTTTTCATATCACCTTTCCCCCGAAAAGTTTCAACTACCCGCGTTAAAATACATAAGGCCAGGAATAATTTTAATCATAAAATTCATGTCAATGATGCTGAAGTATTCCTGAATGAATCCATTAAACATTTAAACTGGATACCTATAAACCGGATATGCCTGAAACGGTCCTTCTGACGTGAATATAATACCGGAACAGATCAAGGTGGTATGGATAATTATTTTATCGGAAGTTAAATCAAATTTTAAATAAAAAAAGGCGGCTCAAGGCCGCCCGTATCTGAGGGGAATATCTAAATCATCATTCTGATCATTTTATTAAATAATTTTATATCAAATCATTCATATCTTAACGCGTCAATCGGATTTAGTGACGCCGCTTTACGCGCAGGATAAAATCCAAAAAATATCCCGACCGCTCCCGAGAACAGGAATGAAATCATAATAATTTCAGGATTTACCAGCGCGTACAGGGTAGTAAATTCATTCATGATATAGATGATGGCAAAAGAAAGCATAATCCCTATAATTCCCCCGGAAAGACTCAAAACTATCGCTTCCGTGAGAAACTGCGCCATCACATCCGATTCGCGCGCTCCTACCGATAAACGGATTCCGATCTCACGGGTCCGCTCGGTCACCGATACCAGCATAATATTCATGATGCCTATACCGCCAACAAGAAGTGAGACTGCCGCGATCGACCCTAATAGCAGTGTCATTACGCGTGAGGTTTCAGATGCGGTCTCTGTTATTTCTGCCTGATCTCGAATTGTAAAATCGTCTCCCTCACCCTCGCTGATCCGGTGAGACTCACGCAGAAGAATTCTCATTTCGGCTTCAGCTTCCTTGATCCTGTCGGTGGAAACAGCGCTGGCGTTAATCATATCTACCCAACGCCTGCCTTTAAGCCGGTATAGCACTGTCGTTGACGGCGCGAGAATGAGATCATCCTGGTCTGTTCCCAGCGCGCTCTGTCCCTTCTCCTTCAGGACACCGATTACTGTAAACGGAGTATTCCGAATTCTGACTTTTTCTCCCGTGGGATCCTGATTCGGGAAGAGCTGCTTCGCGATTGTCTTTCCGAGAATGGCTACCTTCTTTTGGGCGCGGATATCCCGCTCGGTGAAGAAACTGCCGTATTCGATCTGCCACGACCTGATAGAAAAATAATCTGTCGATACACCATAGATCGTTGTAAACCAGTTACCCTGACCACCAATAATCTGTGACCCTGTGCGAACGACAGGTGATACTCCGCTTAGCAATGTTGATTCCTTTTTGAGTTTATCAATATCATCGAATGTAAAGCGGTTAAAACTACCGGCACCCCTGCTTACGCCGCCGGACTGACTGACACCGGGGTAAACAATAATCAGATTTGTTCCGAGTGACTCAATTCCCTGCTCAATGGTCGCCTGAGAACCTTCACCTATGGCAACCATGACAATGACCGCTCCTACCCCGATAATGATACCCAGCGATGTGAGCAGACTTCTTGTCCTGTTCTTCAAAAGACTCCTGAAAGCCGCTCTTAATAAATTGCTTATTTGAAACATATTGATCAGTCCTTATTCATTTTGCGATAAATCGTCTTCTGTGGGCCCACCGGTAATGTCATCGGTAAAACGGTAATTCTCGATGTCCGCTTTCGCGTTTCGTCTCTTTTCCACTTTCATATCTTTTAATATTTTCCCGTCACGTAATTGTACAATCCGCTTAGCGTATAAAGCGATATCCGCTTCATGTGTCACCAGCAAAATTGTAATACCCTGATCATTGAGCTCCTGAAAAACCGAGATGACATCTATTGATGTGCGCGTATCAAGATTACCTGTCGGTTCATCGGCCAGGACGATGGCCGGGCGGTTTACCAATGCCCTGGCGATAGCGACCCGCTGCTGCTGTCCGCCGGAGAGCTGATTTGGCTGGTGATACAACCGGTCTGACAAACCCACCCGGTCCAGCGCGTCGAGCGCGGCTTTTTTACGATCCACGATGCGTCTCTTACGGTCATAAAACAAAGGGAGCTCCACATTTTCGAAGGCGTTTGTCCGCGCAAGAAGATTAAATCCCTGAAAAACAAATCCTATCTTCTGATTCCTGATGTCAGCATATTCATTTTTACTCATCGTATTCACCAATTTTCCGTCAAGATAATATTCGCCGGTTGTTGATACGTCCAGACATCCGAGCAGATTCATCAGAGTTGATTTTCCGGATCCGGAAGATCCCATAATAGCAACAAATTCTCCTTCTTCCACATTCAAATCAACACCTCGCAGAGCATGGACTTTCACATCTCCCATCGTAAATGTTTTAGTCAGATTATTCGTCTGAATGACTGTATTCATATTTTTACACCTGATTTTAGAATTCTGTTTATTCTGAATCTCCGTTAATTAAAGACTCCGGAATTCAATCTTATTAAAATGGCGGGGGTCCGCCCGGTCTTACCGTTGTTTGTGAGCTGTTTGCGGATGAATTTTGCCCGCTTCCCGGCACAGCAGTACCAATGATAACAGCTCTGCCTTCTGTGAGAGTCCGTGATTTGATGATCTCAGTGTTAGTTCCGTCCGAAATTCCTGTTTCAATCGGTTCCATGCTCAATTTGTCGTCATCAAGATACCAAACCTGTTTAAAACTGTCTTTGGAAACACCCGAACGTCTTCCGCCGCCGAAACCGTTCCCCGTCGCCCTTCTTTTTTGCTTAACAGAATCCGGCAGCGATTCCATGAGTTTTTGCCTGCTTTCTCTGAAACCGGCAAGCAATTTGTCATCCGGTTGAAAACGGAGCGCGGAATTTGGAACCAGAAGAGCGTTTTCCTTTTTTTCGATAATAAAATCGACAGTTGCCGTCATTCCCGGCAGAAGAAGATTCTCTTTATTGCCGGCCTCCACAACTACCGTATAAGTCACCACATTTGAAACTACCGTCGGTTGCAGCCGGACCTGCTTGACTGTACCCGTAAAAATTTTTTCCGGATAAGACTGGACATCAAAACGGACCGACTGTCCCTCCTTAATCAGTCCGATATCGCTCTCGTCCACTTCTGCCAAAATTTCCATTTGAGATAAATCTTCAGCGATTACAAATAAGGTTGGTGTTGAAAAGCTGGAAGCCACCGTTTGACCTTCTTCCACATTGCGCTGAATCACCATTCCCGAAATGGGAGATTGTATGACAGCGTATTTTAAATTTCGTTCCGCTCTTTGCATCGACGCATTTGCTGATTTAATATTCGCGGATTGTGTTTTCAGGTTAATACGGTAGGGTAAAAACTCCGCTTCTGAGATTAAGTTTTTCTCATGGAGTGGAAGATTCCGTTCATAGTTCGCCTGAGCCTCCTCAAGCTGAGCTTCCGCTTTCTCCAAATTAGCCTCGGCATCCAGCACGGCTGATTTCAGTAAGACCGTATCCAAAACCGCAAGTAACTGCCCTTTTCTCACTTTATCGTTAAAATCAGCATATACTTTTGCAATGGTGCCGGAAACCTGGGTTCCCACCTCCACGGTGGTTACAGGGCTTAGTGTACCGCTGCTGGAAATTGTATTCTCCACATCACCCCTTTTTATCTCACCGGTCTGAAATTCAGTTTTATTGCTGGTCCCGATTGAACTGTTAATGATCAGATAAATAATAATTGCGATAGCCAGAACCACCGAACCGACAAATATCTTCTTTTTCATCAATCTTCTCCACTTACCTAATTAAATAGGGTGATTACTTCTTCAATATTTCCGCCGTAATAATAAACAGCCGCGTATTTAAGAAGTAAATTATAATCGGCGCTTACTTTTTGATAGGCCGCCGTAACATAACTTGCGCGAACCTGGCTCATTTCCACATAAGTGCTGGAGCCGACCCGGTATCTTTCCTCTGATATCTTCAGAGCCTCCAGCGCGTATTCTTTCCTGGCCTGAGCCAGTTCTTTTTGTTTTAACGCGGTTTTGTAATCAAACATCGCCTGACGGATTTCATTACTGATTTCAAGTTTCAGATCTTCCAGCATCATCTTCTGTGTCGATAACTGGATATTTGCCTGCTGAACATTATATTTTGTATAAAACCGGTCAAAAAGAGGAACAGATACCGACAGCCCTAACCTGACATAGGGATTTTCATCGAAAAGTTGATCAGAAAAGCTGTAACCCTGAACAGAACCAGAATAGTTTGATCCCGCGCTTGCCGTCAATGAGACAGAGGGCCAATAACCGGATTTTACCGCGCGGATTTGTTCAGTCCCGGATTCAATATTCAGTTGCTGCGCGCGTAAATCAAATCGCCGGGAGTTTACTTGCATCTGAAAGGTTTCTTCATCCGGACCGGAACTTGTAATTTTTTGAGTGATGAGATCAATTCCGGGCGCGATAAATTTCATGTCATCATTCAGCTGAATTCCAAGAGTCCGCGAAAGTAAATTCCGGCTGACTTCATACTCACTCGCGGCATTTAAAACATTAAGCTCATTCTGTTTGATATCAGCAAGCTGCTGATATACATCCACTTTTGAACGGTTTCCCGCTTTCTGAAATTCCTCAATCTGTTTCAACTGATCCATCTGAGCTTCGAGATTATTCTTCTCAATCCCTATGAATTCATTATTCAGAACAACCTGAACAAATCTGGAAATGGTTTCAAAAACAACTGATTCGCGACTTCTGTTATATCCCGCCTCTTCGGCCGCCAGATCCAAACCGGCTTTATTCAACCGGGATATATCATAAAAACCGTTAAAAAGATTCAGACCGGACGAAACCGACGCGTTAAGTGATTCATTCTCATTTCCCGTTTTCGGGTAATTTTTTGATGATGAAAGCGATGCGGAAACTGTAGGAAAAAATTCCATTTTTGATTGTTTTACATCTGTCGCCGCGCCGGATACCGAGTTTGAACTTATCCTGAGAGATATATTTTGCTCTAATGCTAATTGAATGGCATCGCCCAGGCGTAACTGCTTTTCTGAGTCATCTGCCGTTGAGAATCGCGGCAAAAAGAACAATAAGAATAAGAGCCAGAGACAATTGCCTGATTTTCGTGAGTGAATCATTATGATCTTCCCCTGCTTAATATTAAAATCTTCGCTGTCTGTTGCCGCCTCGACCGGATCCTCCGCTCTGTTGCATGGATGACCGTTTTTCTTCTAAATATTTATCATAAAGTTCTTTTTGCTCATCCGAAAGCACTTCTTTAATTTGATTCTCATATACTTTCATTATGGTCCGCATATTCATCATCATTTCTCTCTTGTCCCCGGAATTATCTTCCCTCATCTTTTCCATCTCCGCCTGCTGCGCTTCGATAATGGGCTCTATCTGAATGACCTGATCATCTGTAAGTTTCAATTTTTCTTTTAGATTTTGGAGCTCTTTATTATTGGTTCCGCGCGGAATGGTAATTTTGCTCTGCACTTCCGGAAATTTTTTCTGCTGTTCAGGTGACAGAATATTATAAATTTGCCGGGCAGTTAAAGATTGAAGATCATTCATGGCGGCTCTTACCGCTCCGGGGTCACCCTGATTAATAGTCTTTAAATTCTCCGATTCACGGATTGAATATTCATAAATATCTCTTACCTGGTTTTTTTGGACATCTGTCAGTTCAAGATCCTGATGAAGCATATCTATTTTTAGGCTGACAAAATCCAGCTCTTGCGCAAATACGGCTGAAAATATTATGATACTGCTCACCATACTCAATATTTTATAACGAATCACTTAAACTCCCTTCTGTGTTCAGACTCAGATATTTTAGATCTGTATTTTTTACATTCATTTTATTGATTAGACAATTAATAAACGAATAACTTGCAATGATTAAAGATATTTTTAAAAATGTATTCACAAAAGAGATACTAAAGCTAAATGGCTCTATGTTTGATGTGTTTTAAGCGAGGGATTGATAACGGTGTCTAAATCACCCGAAAAGGATCAGGACATGGACAGCAAATAGTCTCTCAGCACTTTCGCATTATTGTTTTCGGTGTTCTTTGATGCATATAACAGTGTAACAGTCCCTGTTTTTGATTTGTTTATCAATTCTCTGACTTCCGAATCATGATCCCGAAGCTCCGCGAAATATTTTTCTTTAAATTCATCCCATTTTTCGGGATGCTGATGAGCCCATTTTCTGAGTTCATTACTCGGTGAAATTTCTTTCAGCCAGAGATCAATTCTGATCTTGTCCTTTGACAACCCGCGGGGCCAAAGCCGGTCAACCAGCACCCTGAAATCATCCTTTTCCTCAGGCGCGTCATATACACGTTTGATACTGATGCCCATGATATTCCTTTCATCTGAATATTTCATGATAGCGTACCAGCCCGGGGCTACTTTTCAGGGCGCCCGCCTTTAACTCCAGAGCCATAAAGACCTCATCCGGAACATCATATTCGGATCTTATTCCAAACCGCGCCGCGGGCATAAATCCAAATCGCGGATAATACTTTGGATGACCAAGGACCACAACCGCTTCATAGCCGGCGTTTCTGCATATTTCGAGACCTTCGCGTACTAATTTTGAACCGATTCCCCGGTTTTGGTATTCCGGTATCACCGCCATCGGCGCCAGACCCGCGATGGGGGCTTTGGTGTTCTTATCTTCGGGTATAACCGGTGTAAATAAAATGTGGCCAACAAGATTGCCATCCATTTCGGCCACCAAAGAAATATACGGTATGCCGCGGTCACGTATTTCATCAACCATCCGAGCCTCGTCGGCGGTTTCAAATGCTGCTGAATTAATCATTCTGATCCTGTCAATGTCATATTTTCTTTCAGCTCTGATCAGCATTGTGAAATTCCTTTATTTTTGCCATCCTTCGATTCGGAATTTCCGGTACAGGAGATCCAGTAAGCCCGGAAAGGCCATATTCAGGATCACCATGGGACGGTATAGCGAGGGAACAATGACATCCCCTTTATTTTTACGGATTCCCTTAATAACCGCGTTGGTAACCTGACCGGCGGGGATTTTTGGAGAGATAAAAGGAACCTTTAAATTTGCGATCATGGGTGTATCCACCCGGCCCGGGAATACCGATGTTACCGAAACGCCCGAACCATGTAGTTCCTGTCTCAATACATCACAAAATCCGGCCAAAGCCGCTTTAGCCGCCACGTAGGGCCCGTCACCGCGAATGCCTTTCCGGGCATCAAGTGAATTGATAACGGCAATGTTTCCGCTCCTCCGTTTGATCATATGCGGCAGCGCTTCTTTAATGCCGGACACCGCGCCATAGAAATTTACGGCCATGGATTTTTCGAACTGTTCCATACCCGTATCAGCTATATTTCCCTGTACATATTGCCCGGCATTGGCGATAAAAACATCAATCTGTCCCCATCTGTGCAGAGTTTGCTTAATCAGGTTTTGCATATCCGATTTCTTACCAACATCCGTGGGAACGACAAGGGCTTCAGCGCCGCTTTCATTTATGGCCGCTTCAAGCCGTTTCAGTTCCTGAACATTTCTGGAAGCCAGCACAATTCGCGCATTTAACTTTCCGAATTTGAGAGCCAATGAGCGGCCGATTCCGCCGGACGCGCCGGTGATAATGATCACCTTTTTTTCAAACGTCATTTCATCTCCGCTTCGATGAACCATTCGTTGTTCAGGCGTACACGATACTCAAATTCCTTTACAAGATCCGCATCAACATTCGCTTTATTGCTGAGCTCCGGATTCCTGCTTCTAAAATAATTTTGAAAATCCGTTTCTTTTTTCCAAAATGATGATTTGAGAAATCTCTCGCCGCTTTGTGTATGACCGGAAAAAAATCCCTGTATCATCTCTTCCTGCTTAGCCAGTTCGGGTATTAGCATATTTTCCTGAATTCCGGTAAAATGTTCTTTCTGTTCAGGGATCACCAGGAAATCTGATATTTTGAGAAATTCAGTCGAAGTTAACTCATCAAAAACATCACCGGAATCAGATTTCAGGACATTATCAACATTAAACACGGTAGATATATTTACGGTGTAATAGTTGTCCTGTTTGTTTCCGGCAATTATTTTATCATGAATATTTTCCATAAAATTCTGAAGATGTTCAATTGATTCCCAGAAAGCAAGAATCACCATCATTTCCGGATCATCAATGGTACGCCCACCGGTTTGTAACAGGAATCCGTCAACGCCGGATAACTTGTCCCATTGAAGCTGAGCCTGATAAAAACCATCATACTTTTCCGCGGGAACTTTACAACGTATAAATTTGCAAATCATCTTTTCATCTCTTTTAGTCTATAAAAGTTTCTGTTTATCTATTGAGAAATGAAGAATCAATATTCTTCTTGTCTTTCTCTGATTGAGCAAATGTTATTAATCCGATACGGTTACTTCATCCCCTACTTTAATCCTTCCGGTTTGGTTATGAATGAGATTATGCCCAAAAAGCACCTTGTTTTTCCCTTCCAGCCGGTAGGTGGCGAGCGTGCGCATCGGCTCCTTATTTTTTTGAGCGGTATCCGGATCAATGGTTGTAATCACGCATCTCGCGCAGGGTTTGACCAGGCTGAACTCAATCGAACCGATTCGGATTTTTTTCCATTGATCTTCTTCATACGGGAGCGATCCGCTAACCACGATATTGGGACGGAAGCGGATGACGGGAACGGGACTGTCCAGGCGACGGTTTAGGTCATTCACGGATGCTTCAGATATTAAGAGAAACGGAAAACCATCCACAAAATCAACATGCGCGGACCGGTCAACTGTATAATCGGGATCGACGTCACGGTTAAAATCATCCGCCATCTGAACCAGCCGGCAGGGGGTTCCGAGAAATTCACTCAACCATCGGGCAGCTTCTTCTCCCTGATCCACGGTAACACATTGATCTCTCCATATATTGACATTCATCCGGGGACCTCTGAAAGTCGGTTTCAGGAATAATTCAGGCATTCCAGACGTGCTAAGATGAAGTCCGGAAGCGGATATCTCCGTGTTAATAAGCGCCATACGCGGATGGTTTCTTTGCGTCATAAATTCGCCATCCGGATCGATTAGCATAAAGCGCCGGTCATTTTCGATGCCCTTATCGCCAATCACCGCTTCGTTCAGGCTGATTCCCCGGCAGGATTTAACCGGATAATAGAATAGTGAAGATACTTTTACGACTGCCATTATCTCCTCATTCAATAACTATAATCTGTTCACGAATTAATGTTATTACGATTTCAGTGATATTTTATGCATTTACAGGAAGTAAGTCAACCCGCCGAAAGCTGGGCACCAGCTTAAATCCGCATCCTTCCCGGTAATATGTTGTTCCTGCATGGTCATTTGTGATTAATAAATTGGTAGGATACCATTGAGTGGAGATTAAGTTTTCAATTTATAGCCTAAAATAAAACGTCCCCGCGGAGGATGAATTTGACCCGCGGGGAGAGGAGGACTAAATATCCTTCACTAAGATTAAGAAGTTGATCCCGGATAGGACATTTGGCACTATTTTGCCAGCAGCATCTTTTTAATAAACCTTTTTTCACCGGATGTCAGCTCGTAAATATATATTCCGCTGGCCACACGGGCGCCGGCCTGATTGACGCCGTTCCATTTCGCTTCAGATAGCCTTCGGACAGGTAACTGTCCATTAAGGCAGCCACTTTAG
>JACDJC010000289.1_pt1 | contig 62885 bp, 60 predicted proteins | sample 7454191 | NCBI WGS metagenome assembly JACDJC01 (sample SAMN14253291, study PRJNA609438) | sludge metagenome | isolation source: sludge after 25d culture with pyrite and EDTA | collected 2018-12-20 | reverse complement strand
TGCGCCATCGACAACCCCTGCTGGAACTGCACTTGGTTCATGGCCATGTCTGCTCTCCGCTCCGTAACATGGCCCCGAGGCTGCGCCCCGCATGTCTCAAATCACGCGACTGCCGGCTGAGCGTCGTCGCTAATCAGGTCGTGGAAACGTGTGGGTGACTCGCCGCATTGACCACCTCATAGCCGGGCTTGCCAGGATCTTGGCATCTTTCAGAGTGGTCCTGAAATCTGTCTCGCCTTGCGGATGGCTACCCCTACGAAGCATCCACGGTGTCTACTGGACGCCTATCGGTTCCCTGGCTCGTCCACAGGCGACGGTCAAGGTCGCGTTCACGTGTGCAGCGCTCGCAATCGTCCCGGCGGATACCGGGCTTGAGGTTGAAAAGCACGATAACGGTATTCACTGCTTCCTTCCAGACGACGGATTGTGGCACACTTTGTCCGGACAAAGTTCGAGTACAGAGATTGCTCGCGGTCAATGGCAACGGCAGAAGCGCGCCGCTGCACCGTCGCCAACGAGACAAGCTACGTTCCCGTCCGCGGTTTCGCTCACCCACGAGGAGCAACGATGAAACGCTACTACCCCTGGCTTATCGCAATCATGGGGCTGCTGGTGCTGATGATCAGCAACGGCCTGACCATTACCGGCATTACCGCGTTTGACCCGTCGTTGCTCACGGAATTCGGCTGGTCACGCGCCGTACTCAAGTTCCGCGACTTGCTTACCCTGCTTCTGGCCGGTTTGCTAGCACCGTTCCTGGGCATCCTGATCGACCGGGTAGGCCCGAAGATACTGGTGCTGAGCGGGTCGCTGCTGCTGGCGTTGCTGTACTTCGCCTACTCCCAGATCCACTCAATCACTCAGATCTACCTGATCCACATCGGCTTCGCCGCCGTATTGGTCGCCGCCGGTCTCAACGTGGCCGTGATCATGGTTTCACAATGGTTCGTGGCCAAGCGCGGCGTCGCCCTGGGGATCACCCTGGTTGGCACCAGCCTGGGCGGTGTGGTGTTGCCCAAGGTCATTGTGGCTATGTTGCCGGCGTTGGGCTGGCGCGAAAGCTTCATGTGGTTGTCGGTGATACCGCTAGCGTTGTTCGTGTTGGTATTGCTGATCGTGCGTAGTCCCGCACAGATGGGCATGCAGCCGCTCGGTGCCGGTGCATCCAATCGCAATGACAATGGCAGCGCCAGCCTGCGCGCCACGGCGGCCGAACTGCCCGACATCGGCTATGCCGCCGCCTTGCGCACACGCACATTCTGGGCGCTGACCATGGTCGCGATGACCACGTTCTACAGCATCCTGGCAGTATCGGGTCACCTGTTCCTGTACATGCGCGACATGGGTTTCGACCTGGCCACGGCGGGCAATGCGATGGCGGTCATGTTCGGCCTGGCGATGGTGGGCAAGTTAGTGTTCGGCTGGCTCGCCGACTACTTCCAGCCCAAGCGCGTGTTTCTGGTCAATCTGTTGATCATGATCGGCGGCGCGATCCTGTTGGCAGGCATGAAGCCCGGCCTGATCTGGTACGCACTGGTGCTGTTCGGCCTGGGTTGGGGCGGTCTGTACACGATGATCCAGCTGCTGGCGGTCAACGCCTTCGGCCTGTCCTCGGCCGGCAAGATTCTCGGCACGATCACCCTGCTCGACGCCACCAGTGGCGGCCTGGGCATCTGGGTCACCGCCTTGCTGTATGACCGGTTCGGCAGCTACCACGCGGCCTTCGCCTTCATCCTTGGCCTAGTGGTCGTGGCCTTCATCGCAGCCACTCGAGTGCGCAACGAACGCCAGCTGCTTGCGCAGACGCAGACGGCTGAGCCAGCCGTGCACTGATCTTGTCGTCAACCGAATGTCACGTACCAGGAGACCCCGCATGCCCGTGATGGAAACCTCAAACTTGACTGCCCGCGAGTACTGGGGGCAAATCAGGGCCACGCCAAACCGCGCGAAGTTCGGTTTCGGCAAGCGCCCGGCGCTGGTCAACGTCGATGTGCAGCGCGCCTATACCGACATCGACGCGTTCAAGACCGCCTATCAGACCGATCCGCGCCAGATCGAATACATCAACCACCTGGCTACGCTATGCCGCGAACGCAAGTTGCCGGTGATATGGACGTATGTGGCCTACCTGCCATCGGCCGAAGATGCCGGTGTCTGGGGCACCCGCACCGATACGGTGGATTCGCTACAGAACATCAAGCACGGCTCGGAACGCGCCGAATTCGACCCGCGGGCACACATCGAGCCAAGCGACATCGTCATGCACAAGCGCATGGCCAGCCCCTTCTTCGAGACCAACCTGTGGTCGCTGTTGACCTTTCATCACATCGACACCGTGATCATCACCGGTGGATCGACCTCCGGCTGCGTGCGCGCGTGCGCCATCGACAGTCTGTCGCGCGGCTTCCGCCCGATCGTGGTGGAGGAGTGCGTGGCGGACAAACATGAAATCCCCCACTTCGCCAACCTTTGCGACATCCTGCTCAAGTATGCCGATGTGGAATCCATCGCCAAGGTGGAGGAAGAGCTGCGCAAGGTATTGTCATGAACGATATCCCCGGCAGAACCCCCAAGTCCGATCCGGGCTTGTACGACTACTGGCCGTACGACAGCCGCCCGAAGATCACCTGGCCGAACGGTGCGCGGGTCGCCTTGTGGATCGCCCCCAACATCGAGTTCTACGAGTATGCGCCGCCGCCCAACCCCCAGCGCAAGCCGTGGCCGCGTCCGTTACCTGATGTACTCGGCTACGCCACACGCGACTACGGCAACCGGGTCGGCCACCAACGCATGATGCGGGTGATGGACAAATACGGCCTGCGTGGTTCGGTCTCGCTGTCTGCGGCCACCCTGATCCACCATCCCGAAGTGATCGAACTGGCGTCGGCACGCGGCTGGGAATTCTTCAGCCACGGCATCTACAACACGCGCTACACCTACGGACTGGACGAAACGCAGGAGCGCGAGATGATCGAGGAGTCGATGGCTCTGATCCATCGGCACACCGGCCAGCACTGCGACGGCTACCTCGCGCCGGCACTCTCGCACTCGGAAAGCACCATCGACCTGTTCGCTGAAGCCGGGGGTGCCTATACCTGCGACCTGTTCCACGACGACCAGCCGACCCCGGTGCATACCCGCAGCGGAAAACGCTTCGTGTCGGTGCCGTACTCGCTTGAGCTCAACGACACGATTACTTACGTGGTCAACAAGATCGAGCCTCGCCGCTACGGCCAGATGATCAAGGATGCGTTTGATCGTCTGTACGCCGAAGGCGAACACAGTGGCACCGTCATGTGCGTGCCGTTGCATGCCTACCAGGTCAGCCATCCGCACCGCATTCGCGCGTTCGAGGAGGCGATGGACTACATCTGCAGCCACGCCGGCGTGTGGAAAGCCACCGGTCGCGAAATCGCCCAGCACTACCTGCAACACAGCTACGACGATGCCCTGGCATCAATCGCGGCCGTCGCGAAGGAGAGTGCAGCATGAGTATCGATCGCAGCTATCTCGAATACCCGCACCGTCGCCATGGCATGGATCAGGACCGCTACGCGTGGTCAATGCTCGCTGAGCGCGAACCGGTCACCTGGCCGCAAGGCAAACCCCTGGCATTGTGGCTGAACCTGAGCCTGGAACACTTTCCGCTGGACGCCCGCGGCGAAGGCTTCAAGGCACCGGGCAGCATGACCATGCCCTACCCCGACCTGCGCCACTACACCCTGCGTGACTACGGCAACCGGGTTGGCATATTCCGCCTGCTCGATTCGCTGAAGCGGCATGACCTGCAAGCCAGCCTCGCGGTCAATGGCGAACTGGCCATCCGCTATCCGGCATTGCTGCGCCGGCTGCACGCCACGGGCTTTGAGATACTCGGCCACGGCTGGAACATGGACAGCATCCATTACGGCGGCCTGGATCCCGCGCGCGAACGCGACTGGATCGAGCGCAGCCTCACGGCACTGGCGCCATCCGCATCGAGGCCGATCCGCGGCTGGCTGTCACCGGCGCGTTCGCAATCGCAAAACACTCCGGAGTTGTTGTGCGACGCCGGCATCGACTGGTGCGCAGACTGGGTCAACGACGAGCTGCCCTACGCCTTCAACACCAGCGAAGGCGGCCTGACGATCATGCCGCTGTCGATGGAACTGGAAGATCGTTTCATCGTGGGCGAGAACCTGCATGCGGAAGCCGCGTATGCCGACCAGATCATCGACGCCTGCGATTGCCTGCTCGAGGAAGCCCGTCGCACTGGCCACGGCCGGATGCTGGCACTCAACCTGCACCCCTGGGTGATGGGTCAGCCGCATCGCATCAAGCACCTGGATCGGGTGTTCGATTACTTCGCGGCACACGCCGACGCGATCTGGAATGCGGCGCCCTCGGACATCCTCGCCACCGCCGGCAACGCGAATCGACCGGCATGATCTGCGCCACCCCGCCACCTTGCATCGACGCAACGAAATGATCCCTCACTGCGCCGTGCCTGCCCACCCATCACAGAGGTCCATCCAGCCATGACCGCCATCCCCAGCCCCGGTGCCCGCTTCCGCCAAGCCCTCATCGCAGAAAGTCCGCTGCAAGTGGTGGGCACCATCAACGCCAACCACGCCCTGCTCGCTCAACACGCCGGCTTTCGCGCGATCTATCTGTCGGGCGGCGGCGTCGCTGCCGGTTCGTTGGGCCTGCCGGACCTGGGCCTCAACACGCTCGATGACGTACTGACCGATATTCGCCGCATCACCTATGTCTGCGACCTGCCGTTGCTGGTCGACATCGATACCGGTTTCGGCCCGAGTGCCTTCAACATCGCGCGCTCCGTGCGCTCGTTGATCAAGGCCGGCGCCGCGGCCTGCCACATCGAGGACCAAGTGGGCGCCAAGCGCTGCGGGCATCGTCCGGGCAAGGAAATCGTATCAGCCGAGGAGATGGTCGATCGGGTCAAGGCCGCTGCCGATGCGAAGATCGATGCGGATTTCTTCCTGATCGCACGTACCGATGCGATCGCGGTGCAAGGTGTGGATGCCGCCATCGAACGTGCGATTGCCTGCGTCGAAGCCGGTGCCGACGGCATTTTCCCCGAAGCCGCCTATGATCTGCCGACCTATCGCCGTTTCGTCGACGCCGTGAAAGTGCCGGTACTGGCCAACCTCACCGAGTTCGGCCAGACCCCGCTGTTTAGTCGCGACGAGCTGGCCTCGGCTGGCGTCGCCATGCAGTTGTATCCGCTGGCGGCATTCCGCGCCATGAACAAGGCTGCCGAGAATGTCTATACGGCCATCCGCCGCGACGGTCACCAGCGCAACGTGGTCGACACCATGCAAACCCGCGAGGAGTTGTACGAGCGGATTGGTTACTACGAATTCGAGCGCAGTCTCGACCGTGTGCTGGCCGCCAAAAAGTAGGCGCGTCCCAGCACATGCAACAAGTCCACAGGTCGCGGATTCCGCGGCCTTCTTGTATGTCTGGGCGGGACCCACCAATAGCCGTCCAGATTGGCGCCGAAGCTCTGCTGACAAATGCCCTCTCCATCGGGAGAGGGGTTGGGGAGAGGATGCGGGCTGAGCGAATCATGGCGGCACTCAATATTGCGACTCTGCGCTTCGCGCGTACCCTCATCCAGCGCTTCGCGCCACCTTCTCCCGAGGGGAGAAGGACTATCTCAGCCGAACTTCGACGCTGATCAGGAAAGCCCTCGTTACACGCGCAGCCGTACACTTCCCTTTGCCATTCTTTATGTCTATATTTGTCCGGACATTTGGGATAGCCGCCTGTCGGCTCAAGGTTCGGGATGATTGGCCTTTGGTATCCGACGCTGGTCTTTGTGCATCTGCTGCTGTTCGTGCTGTGGCTGGGTGCCGACGTGGGCGTCTATCTGCTCGGTCAACACTTCCGCAAGCGCAACCGCTACACCCTGGAACAACGGTTGGCGTTGCTGAAGCTACTAGTCGAAGTGGACATGGTGCCGCGCACGGCGTGGGCACTGATGGTGCCGATCACCCTGAGCGTGGTCACCGTGGGTGGCTATTGGATCGTACCGACATGGGGCATCACGCTGGCCTGGATCATCGGCGCGCTCTGGATCTTGCTGGTGTGGGACGCGCATGCCCATGACCAGACCCCGCGTGCAGCACGCGATCGCAGGATCGAATCGCTGTTGCGCTATGCGCTGGCCATCTTCTACCTCGGCCTCGGGTGGGTATCGCTGTGGCGCGGTGCGCCGTTGGCACCGCACTGGCTGGCCACCAAGGCGGTGATGTTCGGCGTGATCTTTGCTGTCGCCATCATGATTGACGTCACCTTCAGACCGGTCGGTCCGCAGTTGTTCAGACTGATCAACGAGGGCTCTAGCGAGACCACTGAAGTGCCGTTGCTGCGAACCATGAACCGTACCCGGGTCTGGGTATGGATTGTCTACCTGATGTTGCTGGCCACCGCCTATCTGGGATTGGTCAAGCCCTTCTGACCACGGGAGTTCTACATGAAGAAGTCACTGCTGCAGGGCATGCTGATTCCGATGGCGCTGGTGCTGGTGCTTGCAGCCTGCGGCGGCAGCGGTGCCGATACCGGCGCGTCTGCCTCCGCTGAAAGTCTGCGGACAGATGCCGGGGCCTTTGCAGCGTGCGCTGCCTGCCACACGCGCACACCGGGTGCACCGCACCAGTTCGGCCCCAACCTGCACAATCTCATCGGGCGCAAGGCCGGTACCGCGGAAGGGTTCGCCTATTCGCCAGCCATGCGCGACAGCGGCATCGTCTGGAATGCACAGACTCTCGACGAATACCTGGCTGGACCCGCTCAGCGCGTACCGGGAACCCGGATGACCCTTGCCACCGATGACCCGGCCTCGCGTCAAGCCATCATCCGGTACCTGTCTGCCCCCACACCATGAGGCACGCGTTGGCGACCATCGACATCTGCCGTGCCGAATTGCGCAAGCACGGACCGATGACGTGCGTCTGCAGTTCGAGCGTTTCACCATTTTCTGCCGTGACGTGCAGGTGTCGCTGACGTTCTATCGCGACGTCCCGGGTCTGCTGATGGTCGAGGAAAAGACCCTCGAGAGTGCGGTTGCCGGCACCTTGTTGCGGTTACCGGCCTGCCGCATGCAGATTGCATTGTTGGCTGCTGCGGCCGACGCTCCGGTCATCGTCGGCGTGTTCTGGATCAGCGAAACACCGATGGCGACGCTGCGCCCGCACATCAGTCAACCTGCTCAATGCTCTGGGCATAGGAGCGATGACCACCGACGGCACCTCGCTACGCAACGACCAATCGGCGCAGTAGAACTCACTACCACTTGAGTTTCGCAACTTCGCCCAAGACACCACTCATCTGTTCAGGCATGACGACGGTGCGCCGGACATCAAGACCAACGCGCCACTTCAATCGGTCGGGAGTTGCTCACCGTTGAAGAGGGGAGCCCTTCCCCTAGCCATGCGAGCCACAGCCGACGTCCAGTCTTGCATTCCTGCAGCGCCGCACAAGCATGTCAAAAGAACGTTTTAAGACGCCCTTGATTGTCCGGACAATATAAAAGATACTGTGGTCGATTGTTGTTATAAACGCATAACAACGAGACTACATCATGAGGTACGTTCCCAACCGCTGCCGAGGTAGTGATGAACAAGTACTTGAGCCGCAACCTGCTGGCCTCGTCGATCCTTTCGGCGATGCTCGCCAGTCAAGCTTTCGCGCACGGCGGCAGCGTAGCCGAGCCGGTGAATGGCCCTCAAGCAGGCGCTGCGCAGACTCCGGAGTCATCGGCAAGCCAAACCGATGCGTCGAAGAAGGAAGCCGTGCAACTGCAGCACGTCACCGTCACAGCCCAGCGTCGTGAGCAACTGGTCCAGAAAATACCGATCAGCATCACCACGCTCGACACCGTCCAGCTTCAACGCATGAATGTGTTTTCCCTAGAAGACATGAAGTATGCGGTACCGAACGTCGTCATCGAGAAGAACACGGCAGTCAACGCGGGCTTGAAGATCTTCCTGCGTGGTATTGGCCAGGACGATTCGTCTTTCACCAATGAGCAAGGTGTGGCGTTGTACGTAAACGACGTCTACATTCCCCGCGCAACCGGCGCGATGCTCTCGGTCTACGACGTCGAGCGCATCGAAGTGCTGCGCGGTCCACAAGGCACGTTGTTCGGGCGGAATGCCACGGGTGGCGCGATTCGCTACATCACCAAGAAGCCCACTGGCGAGCACTTTCTGAAGATGGACACGACGCTCGGAAGTCTCAACCGACGCAACGTACTCCTCAACTACAGCACGCGGATCGGCAACGACATCGATGTTACGGCGGCAGTGACATCGATCAATCGTGCCGGCTACCTGCACAACCTGACTACGGGTCATGATGTAAACAACGAGCATCAGAACGCGGCTCGAGCAACTGTGGCAATGCCGTGGGGCGACAACACTTACGCCACGTTGAACCTGGATTACACGTTCAACACGTCTGGCGCGATGTTCGCCATACCCGTCAAGCGCACGGCCAACGGCAAAGTCGTCAACGCACTGGGCGGTGACTTCTACGATACCCGCAGCGAGATACAGGGCAACAGCTTCATACGAACATACGGCGCGACGCTGACAACCGACACCGACCTTGGCTTCGCCTCGCTGCGCAACATCGTGGCCGCTCGCGGCATGTACTGGAACATGTTTGAAGACCTCGACGGCACCGACCAGGCGCGCTACAACCTGTACCAGAACGACAAGGAACGTTCCTACAGCTACGAAGCACAGCTCACGTCCCAGCTGTCAGGCCCGTTCAGTTGGGTAGGCGGGTTTTTCGCCTTTCGGGAAACCAATTCACAGCCCACCCGCAACGATTTCTTCGGCTTTACCGGCAATACCAACTACATCAGCCAGCAGGACAATTCCTATGCCCTGTACTGGCAGGGTGACTACGCGTTTTCCGATCGCCTCAAGCTGACCGGCGGAACTCGTTACAGCTTTGAGAAGAAGAATCTCCTGGTGGTATCCAACCATCCCGATGGAACCCAGGCCTTCGTGGTGAATCGAAGAGATCAATGGAAGCGTCCGGACTGGAAGCTCGCGCTGGACTATCAGTTCACGCCCGACGTGATGGGTTATGTCAGTGCCACTAGCGGCTTCAAGAGCGGTGGTTTCAATGGAACGGGAGCTACAGCGGCGTCGATTCTGCCGTACAAGGAAGAGACGCTGGTGGCATACGAAGCCGGCATCAAGAGCTCGCTGTGGAACGACCGCGTTCACTTCAACATCGACTACTACGTAAACGACTACAGAGGCGTGCAGCTGGCGGCCTTTACCCCCGAGGGGATCCGAACGCAGACCAATGCCACGGGTGCCTTGATCCATGGTGTCGAGATGGATGCCCAGGCACAGTTGACCAGCGCGTGGAGCATCACTGCCGGCCTCGGAACGATCAAGACCAAGTATCAGAACTTCTCCGAAGCAAACAGCAGCACCTTTGCCGGAAAGGTCATGAAGGACGCACCCAAGTTCCAATGGAATCTGTCCACCACCTACGTACAGCCGCTGCCGAAGGCTGACCTCATCTGGAATGCGGCACTCCGCTACACGGATCTCTACTACACGAACCTGGCGCTTGACCGTGAAGTCATGGTTCCCACGCATCTCGACGCCACCGCGCGCATCTCTTATGAGCCGAGGAATTCGCCGTGGTCTGTTGCCCTGTGGGGAAAGAACCTCACCAACAATCACATCAGCGCCGGCGGCTTCGTCATTTCCGGTCTGGGAATTGCCATTGCCTACCCTCAGCTGCCGCGTACCTACGGCGTGGACTTCAAGTATCGCTTCTGGTGACGTGATGGGCGTGGATGTCCTGACGTCACCGATCCGGCGCGGCCAGGCATAAGCCGCGAGTGCGGCACGCTGCGCAGACGTCCTGCGCGACAGGACAGCACCAAGCCAAAGAGAAAGCCGCCCATCGAGGCGGCTTTACTCTTTGTCAGCAGCGGATACGGACCGCTCCGCAATACACACGTGCGGCACGCTTAGCCCATGTATGCCCCACCGCTTACGTGCAGGATATTTCCGGTCATATAGGATGAGCCTGGGCCGAGAAGAAACAGGACAGGTCCGGTCACGTCTTCAGCAACAGCCAGTCGCGCCAGCGGTACCTTTGCCAGATATTCACCCATGTCAAACCGCAATGGCGCGTCAGGATCCGCCGTACGCCCTCGTCCGCCGCGCAGAAACGGCGTATCGACCGCGCCGGGGGATACGAAGTTTATCCGTACGGATGGCGCGACTTCCTTCGCTACGCTTTGTCCCATGGCAACCAGCCCCGCTTTCGCTGCGATATACGGCGCATAGCCCGCTTGCGGGACATAAGCCATATCGCTGGTTATCAAGACCACACTGGCCGTATCACCATGCTGGAGGAGCGGCACGAGCGCACGCAGGCACAAGGTCATCAGACGCAGGTTCCCCGTCATGATCTCGTCGATCGCCTGAACCGACCAACCGGCAATCGGCATTCTTTGTCCAGCAAACCCTGACGCAATGACAAGCCCGTCAAGCTGCGGCATCACCTTCTGAAGCTGCTGCGCCATCTGATCGATGGAGCGTTCGTCCCTTCCATCAAAGGCGATGCTGTGAGCTGCGGCCGAAGGAGCTTCGGAGAGGGACCGTTCGAGATCAACCGACACGACATTGCACTTCGCGGCAACCAGCTTTTGCACGATGTCGCTACCGATCCCGCCGCACGCTCCGATGACCGCGATGTTTGATCCGACTGGTGGCAATAATCCTGCTGTATCAGACATATTCGACAAGCTCCAACAATCCGCCGACAGAAACCACTTCCGTTGCCGGGCGCCGCGAGCATGTTCCTCGGCTCCCCGCTCAGTCCGACAACATCAGGCTCAGGTAGGAAACCACCACGGATCGTCAACGCCAGGATTGATCAGCAATGCCTGCGCACGCAGGAAGCGGCGAATCGATGGCGCTCCCATGCGCGAGCCGCCCAGGCCGGATTGCTTGAAGCTCTGCTTCTCGGCGCTGTGAATCATTCCGGTCAGGCTGGCGTCGTTGATGCTGACCCCTCCCGCCTGCAGGCGTCGTGCCACACGCTCGGCCCGCTCCGGATCCCCGCTGAACACGGCGGCGGATAAGCCGTAGACGGAGTCGTTGGCGCGTGCAATGGCCTCTTCTTCATTGGCCACCACCATGACCGGCAGGATCGTGGCGAAGGTTTCTTCCCTGACTACCTTCATGCTTTCGTCCACATCGACCAGCACCGTGGGTGGACACCACTGCCCCCCCAGATCCACCAGTTCGCCGCCGGTCAACGCCCGCGCACCACGCGCCTTGGCGTCGGCCAGGTGATCACGAATGATATCCACCTGCGCGGCAGAAATGATCGGGCCGATCTCACCGTCCTGCGGCTGCGGATGCGCCAGGCGTAAATGCCGGGCCTGCTCGACCAGCGCCGCGATGAACGCATCGGCGATACTTGCGTCGACATAGACCCGCTCGGTCGACATGCAGCTCTGGCCACCATTGACGAAGCCGCTCCAGGCGATCGCGCGAGCCGCGCGCTGCGGGTCGGCATCAGCCAGCACCAGCGCCGGATCCTTGCCGCCCAGCTCCAGCGACGCGGGGATGAAGCGCGCCGCACAGGCTTCGCCGACGCGACGACCGGTGCGCACGCTGCCGGTGAAACAGATCGTGTCGACGGCCGCGATCACGGCGCCACCAGTGGCACCGGCACCGATGACGACACCGACCAACGGATTCAACGCCGGCACCTCGACCAATGCCGCGCGCAGCACCTCGACAAAGCGCGGTGTGACCTCGCTGGGCTTGACCAGGACCGCACAGCCGGCGGCCAGCGCCGGAATCGCGTCAATCAGGCTCAGCAGCAACGGAAAGTTCCACGGGCTGATCACGCCAACCAGGGCAAACGGCACCAGTTGCTGGCGAGTCTTGATGAAGGACACGTTGCCGGAAGCCTCCCCATGCGTCTCCAGGCAGGCTGGCGCCTCCGCCGCCCAACGCTGCAAGGTGGCCAGCGTGCTGTCGAACTCGATCAACGACTCGTGCCAGCGCCCGGTATCCCGCAGCAAGGCGTCGATCATCGGCTCACGCCGACGCTCCAGCGCATCAGCCAGCGCCAACAGTGCCTCACAGCGAACTTGCACTGGCTGTGCTGCCCAGGCAGGCTGCGCGGCCCGCAATTTGGCGACCATGGCATCCAGCTCCGCCTGGCTGGTAACGGCCAGCTCGCCGTCGGATTGCCCTGTGCGTGGGTTGCGCAACTTCAACGTGCGTGATTCAGTCATGATCCGAGGACTCCGGTATCTTTGAGTGCAGCAATGGTGGCCCGTTGGCGTTGCGCAAATTCCGCACGTTCGGGTATGCGCAACTGGCCATCGGTCAGTAGTGCGTTCGGTTGCAGCGGCGCCGGCGCCAGTCCCGCCGCGATCGCCGTCTGGGGCAGGCGCGAAAGGATATGGCCCATGCCGGGGCGCTCACGCCGGCGGCGCAGTGCATCGAGGTCGATTTCCGCATGCGCGACCATCGACTCGCCGGTGCCGGCGGTGATCAGCACCCGCCCCAGATCGTCGACAATCTTGGACATGCCATCCGTGCTCTGTCCGGGGAAATCCAGATCGAGAATACCTGCGGTGTTGGCCGACACCACGTAAGCCATGTTCTCGAACGCGCGGGCGCGCTTGGCCACATCCTTCGGCGTCAACTCGGGGCTGCCGACCTCGCTGGTCGAGTGCAGCAATACTTCGGCGCCACGCAGCGCCAGGGCGCGCGCAATTTCCGGATAGAGAATCTCTTCGGACGCCACACACGCCAGTCGGCCCAGCGGCGTGTGCGCCACCGGAAACACCCCTTCGAGGCCGTAGATCTCAAGATAGCGATCCCACACGTCGTAGGGCGACGGAGCGAACAGCGATACCAGTCGTCGATAGCGCAGCACGATGTTGCCGGTATCGTCGAACACCACGCTGGCCTGAAAATACAGCGACGGGAAATGCGGGTCGCGCTCATAGGCGTTGCTGACCAGGTAGATTTTGTTGTCCTGCGCAATCCGCGCCAGCGCCTCGTATTCGGGGCCGTCCATCGCAAACGCCGCTTTCTGCGCCCAGCCCGGGATGGTGTCGCCCATCGGAAAACTGGTGGCGAAGTACTCCGGCAGCACCACCAGGCGCAGGTCCTGGCCGATGAAACCTTTGCTGCCGCGGATCTGTCGTCCGATGCGGTCGATGTTAACCGCGATCTTTGCGCGTGCCGCCGCTTCGTCCAGGCAGCCGTTGATCGCGTGGCAGGTAGCCTGTAACGCTAATGCGCGGTAAACCTCGGTCATTGAAAGTGTCCTGTAGTCATGCATGGAGCATCGGCAGACGCATTACTGAAACCGCAGCGGGCGCTTGGCCAGAAAGGCACGCGCATCTCCGGCGACGTCGGCACTGCCGAAGGCATCGTTGAAGGCAGCCATGGCTGCGGCGTGGTCGACACCATCCCGGGCTCAGCGCAAAGCGGCTACGCGTCGTGGCGATGCGGAAATCACAAGCCAGCGCCAGGCCCAGGCCATCGCCGACGCAGGCACCGTCGATGGCGGCGACGGTGGTCAGCGGTGAGCGCTGCAGTACCAGTTGGGTGCGTTGCACTTGCGCATTACTGGTGGCGAATGCGCCCGGCTCAGTCAGCAGTCCACCAAGCTCGTCGATGTCGGCACCGGCGCTGAAGGCGCCGGGAACGCCCTCGAGCACCAACAGCTTCGCCGTACTGGCATGGATTTCATCCAGGCAACTTTCGAGCGCCGCCAAGTGCACCGTGGCCCGCGCATTGCGTTTGGCTGCATGGTTGATATGCAGGCGAGCCGTGCCACCGTCGAGCTCCCAGCGAACCACTTCTCCGCTTGATGGCGCATTGTCTGGTGGCATACTCACTCGCCCGCTTTGTTTATGGTATATAGTTATACCATTAAGCTACGGAGGATGGAACCAGATGAATGAATCGGCAATCGATCAGTTGCGGTCACCCGGGTTGAACAAGCTGTTGCATGCCGATCTGCCCACCCCGCTGTACTACCAGATGTTCACCATCCTGCGCGATCGTGTACTCAGCGGCGATGTCCCGGTGGGTACACAGTTGCCGACTGAATTCGAGCTGGCCGACTCGTTCGGAGTCTCGCGGATTACCGCCAAGCGCGCCCTGGATGACCTCGCCGTCGCCGGTCTGGTCGAGCGCCGGCGCGGACGCGGGACGCATGTCATCCATCACGCCACACCCAAGCCGCAACGCGGCCCCCTGACCGGCCTGCTGGAGAACCTCGAGATTCTGGCCGAGGCTACCGACGTGAACCTGCTCCAGTTCAGTCGTGCCGTACCGCCCGCTCCCGTACGCGCGCTGTTCAAACTGGACGCCGACGAGGTAATGGTGCATGCGATCCGGATACGCAGCCGCGCCAAGACACCCTTCGGCTACTACGCAAGCTGGACCCGCACCGACCATCCGCAATTCAACGAAGCCAACCTCGCCACCACGTCCCGCCTGGCGTTGTTCAAACGCTGCCGAATCGATCTGGCACGCGTCGACCAGACCCTGTCGGCGGTTTCGGCCGATGCCATCAGCGCGCTGCACCTCAAGGTGAAGCCGGGCACGGCGCTGCTGACCCTGGAGCGGCAGTCATTCAACGCGGCCGGCCAGCTGGTCGACCTGCTGAACATCCAGTACCGACCTGACCAGTTCCGTTACCAGATGAGCCTGGATGTCGAGAACTGGAAACCGAAGGAGTAGCGCCTTGGCTTCGACACTTTCCGAAAAAATCATTGCGCACGCATGCCGGCGCGAACAGGTGCAGCCGGGCGAAATAGTCACCGCCTCGATCGATTTGCTGATGATGCACGACTCCGGCGGCCCCCGACGGGTCGCCTCGCGACTGGATACGCTTGGGGCCAAGGTGTGGGATCCGGCCCGCGTGGTCGTGGTCAGCGACCATTTTGTCCCTGCCGTGGACATCGAGGGTGCCGAGATTCTCGCGCTTACCCGTCGCTGGGCGCAGGCTAACGGTGTTCGCCATTACGATGCGGTCGGGATCTGCCACGTGGTGCTGCAGGAACACGGGCATATCCAGCCGGGCATGTTCTGCGTCGGCGGAGACTCCCACTCACCGAGTGGCGGTGCATTCGGGGCGTTCATGATGGGTGTCGGCTCCACCGACATCACCGGCGCACTGGTCACCGGCGAAATCTGGCTGAAGGTACCCGAAACGGTTCGGGTGAACTGGAGTGGCGAGCTCTCCGCGGGCGTCAGCGCGAAAGACATCATGCTGTTCCTGTGCGCCACGCTGGGTATGGGCAATGAAAACCAGGCGTTCGAGTTCGACGGCTCGGCGGTGCGCAAGATGTCGATGGCCGAGCGCATGACGTTGTGCAACATGTCCGCCGAACTGGGCGCGGTTACCGGCATCGTCACGGCTGACGCAGTGACGCTGCGCGCACTCGAACTGGCCGGACGGCCGTTTGCCGGCGATATCACGCAGTGGCAGAGCGACGCCGCTGCGTCTTGCCTGGCCGAGTATCACTACGACGCAACTACGCTGGAGCCGCAGATCGCCGCTCCACACAGCCCGGCCAACAGTCGCCCGGCGTCAACCTATGAACACATTGCGATCGATCAGGCGTACATCGGTGCCTGCACCGGCGCCAAACTTGCCGACCTGCACATGGCTGCCGAGGTATTGAAAGGACGCAAAGTGGCGCGCAACACACGACTGCTGATTGCTCCGGCCTCCACCGAGATGACTGCACAAGCCGCTGCAGACGGAACATTGCAGATCCTCACCGAGGCAGGCGCCATCCTGCTGCCCACGGGTTGTGGCGCCTGCCCCGGCATGGGTGCGGGCATCGTGGCGGCCGGTGAGGTCTGCCTCGCCACAACCGCCCGCAATTTCAAGGGCCGCATGGGCTCGCCGGAGTCATTGGTGTACCTGGGATCGCCATACAGCGTTGCCGCCGGCGCGGTGAAGGGCGAAATCTGTGATCCGCGCGAGCTGCTGCTGGAGGCCGTATGAACGTTCGTGGTCGTGCCTTTGTCTTTGGCGACAAGATCGACACCGACGTGCTCGCTCCCGGTCCGTACATGCGCAGCTCGATCAAGGTGCTGGCGAGCCATTGCCTGGAGGCGATCGACCCCGACTTTGCCAGCGAGGTGCGGCCCGGTGACGTCATCGTCGCCGGCGACTCGTTCGGTATCGGGTCATCACGCGAACAGGCCGTGCAGGCGCTGACCACGCTGGGTGTCGGTGCGTTGCTGGCCAAATCGTTCGCCCGCATCTTCTATCGCAATGCGCTCAACCTCGGCATGCCGGCACTCGTTTGCCCGGGCCTTGAAGCCAAGCGCGGCGACGATATCGAAGTGCGGCTTGCCGAAGGTATCGTCATCAACCACACCTTGGGACGCGAGTTCCCCTGCGAGAAAATGCCCGCCGAACTGCTCGAGGTGGTCGCCGTCGGCGGACTGATGCCCTGGCTGGAACGCAAGCTGGCTCGCGAGCGCGCATAACCTGCCCCGGGTTGCCGCGCCGCGACCGACGCGGCCCGTCCTGCGCCAATCCGGAGGACTCACGAGGAGCCCATGTCCCGACCGCAAATCGAGTTTCTGCAAAACCAGTCCCTGCCATGGGAACCGGAAGAACTATTGCCCGGTGCCTGGACGCGCATCTTGAGCCGGGATGACGAGACCGGCGCCTGCACGTTGTTGTCGCGCATGGATCCCGGACTGCACTTCGAACAGGGCAGCCGGATCGCTGCCGATGAAGAGTTCTATGTACTGTCCGGCTGCTACTACCTCAACGGTTACGAGTACGCGGCTGGCTGCTACGGCTTCTATCCCGCCGGCTATCCGCGCGCGCAGGCGTACTCTTCGGAAGGCGCAGTCATCCTGCGCTTCTTCGACGCAACCCCACGCCTGATGTCTGCCGACGAACCGGCGCCGGAAGACCACGCCCCGGCAATTCCTTTCGTCGACGCGCACCGGATGCTGTGGGATCGCAGCGTGCTCGACTATCGCCTGAACCATCTCTCGGCAGGAAGGAAGATCCTGCGCATCGATCCGGTGACCCAGCAGAAAACCTTCCTGTACATGACCGCGCCGCAAACCCACCCGACCAACTGGCGCGGGCCCAAGGAGCACCACCCTACCCCCGAGGAAGCGTTCGTGATTGCCGGCGACCTGACCGGCGAATACGGCACGATGCGTCCCGGCGCGTATTTCTGGCGCCCGCCTGGAATTCCCCACGGGCCTTACGGGTCAATCGGCGGTTCGCTGTGCCTGATCCGTTTCGTCGGTGGCGCGCACGTCAATCACTGGAGCAGCACCCAGCACAGCTTCGACTACAAGCAGGCTTACGAACCCCGGTTGCCGCCGGAACTGGCCGCACTGGCGCAGCCACCGCCACCGCTGGAAACCCCGTTTTGAACACGGCACCACCCAATGGAAACCCATCGCATGCACAGTGAAGCAAGCACATGACTGACGCCACCGACCGCCACGGCATCGTGCACGCGACCTTGATCGCGCCCGATCTCCAAATCGCGTGCAACGCCTATCTGGCGCAGCTGGGCATGGACGTCTGCGAGCGCGGCGAACTCGATCCCCGGACCGCGCAACTACTCGGGCTGGACGACCTGCACGGACACGCCGTCGCATGGCTGGCCAACGAAGCCGGCGAACCGATCCTGCGCCTCATCGAGGACACCCAGGCGGTACGGCACGAACCGATGTTCCATCACGGCTGGCTGGCGCTGGAGGTACTGGTCGGCGATGTCGACAAGCTCGCCGCCGGCTTGCGCGCGCCATTCCGCGTGCTCGGGCCGCCCGCCGACCTGGAGCTCAGCCCGGCGATCCGTGCCAGCCAGGTGCTCGGCCCGTGTGGTGAGTTGCTCTACCTCACCCAGATCAAGGCTGCGGTGCCACCGTTCGACTTGCCGATGAGCGATGCACGAGTCGCGCGCCCGTTCATCGGGGTGATGTCCAGTCCCGACCGCAGCACCTCACAGGCAGCGTGGTCCGCGCTGGCCGGTCACGCCGGCTGGGCGTTCGACACGAAGATCACGGTATTGAACCGCGCCCTTGGACGACCCCTGGAAGGACAATACCCGGTGGCCGTGGTGCCGTTGGCTGGCCAGTGCATGGTGGAAATCGACCAGGTCGAATTGACGAACGCGCTTTCGCAAGAGCGACGCGCCGGATTGCACAGCATTGCCTGGCGGCTGCCCGGGATGGTGGATACGAGTTCACCACACTGGACCCTGATGGCCGAGTTCAACGACGACGCCAACGGCGAGCGCCGACTTGGACTGGCCGGACCGGCCGGAGAGCACATCGAACTGCTGGCCAGCACCGATCCCTCCACGGATCAGTGACCGGCGGTCGTTACAGCGAGATGTCGCGGTGGCGGGTTTCCGGCATCAGCCACAGCGCCAGCACCGCACACAGCGATGCCATCACGATCGGGTAATACAAGCCCGCATAGGGGCTGCCGAAATGGGCGCCCAACGCCATCGTGGCGAACGGCATGAATCCGCCGAACCAGCCATTGCCGATGTGATACGGCAAGCCGATCGCGCTGTAGCGGATTCGCGTGGGAAACAACTCCACCAGATAAGCTGACGCCGGCCCGCACACCAGCGCAACCGGTACGGCCAACATCCACAGCACCATCAGCGCCGCCACGAAATTGAGTTCGGGTTGCACCGTCGTGGCAAGCAAATGAAAACCCGGCAACAGGCTGACCGCCGAGAGCACAAAGCCGGCAATGATTACCGGTCGCCGGCCGTGGCGATCGGACAACCAGCCGGCCAACGGAAACAACGGGCCCGACAACAGCAACGCGCAGGCCATCAAGGTGGCGGCACGACCCACATCCAGACCCAACGGCGACTGCAGGAACACCAGTGGAAAGTACTGGCCCGCATTCCACACTACGCCTTGGGCCGCCGTCATCGTGACCAGCACCAAGAGCATCGACTTGATGTGCACCCGGCTGGTGAACGCCTCCTTCAGTGGCGCACTCGCGAGCTCACCGCGTTGCTGCAGCTTCGCGAAGAGCGGCGACTCGCCCAGATTCATGCGCATGTAGACCGAAAACGCCAGCAACAGTACCGACGCCAGGAAAGGCAGACGCCAGCCCCACGCCTCGAATGCCACCTCGCCGATCAGCGCGCGCGTACCCATGATCGACAGCAGCGCCAGCAACAGTCCGATGGTGCCCGTGCCCATCACCAGGCTGGTGGTGAAACCACGCCGCTTCGGGCTGGAGTGCTCGGCAACGTAAGTCGACGCGCCACCGAACTCACCGCCCACCGCCAGCCCCTGCAGCAGCCGCAAGGTCACCAGCAGGATCGGCGACAGCATCCCCACGGCGGCAAAGGCAGGCAGAAAACCGATCGCCACCGTCGAACTGCCCATCAACACAATGGTCACCAGAAAGGTCTTCCGCCGCCCGATGCGATCACCCATCCGGCCAAACAGCAGTGCGCCCACGGGCCGCACGACCCAGCCTGCGCCGAACACGGCCAGCGCCGCCAGCAGACCGGTGGTGGCATTGCCCGCCGGAAAGAACAGCCGTCCAAATACCGCGACGAGACTGCCGTAGAGGAAAAAGTCGAACCACTCGAACACAGTGCCGGCGACGGCCGCGATGATCGCTCGCGCAGATGCGCGCGGCATGGTCGTCGCCGTGGCGATGTCGGCGCAGGCGTCCACGCGCATCAGGGCGTGTTGGCTTCCGCGCGCTGCCGCTCGGGCGATGCCTTCGGCGCGTCGATCACGAACACGTTGTCGGCGATGGGTACATTGACGTCGTAGTGCTCCCAGGTGATGTCGTTGGTCAACGCACCCCGGTAGAACAGCCGGACCCTCGTCGCTTGCTGGAACCGCGGATTCTCGTGGTACTCAAAACCGGAGTAGATCCGCTCATGCCACCCGCGCGGCGTGTCGAAGCCGACCTTGCGGATCGCATAGCTGTTGCTGTCGATCCAGAACAAGGTGGTGCTACCGGTTGGGTCGCGCACCGACACGTTGAACGAGGGATGGCCTTCGACCTGGTCGTCAGCCAGGCGGGTCAGGCTGAAGCCCTGGTCCAGCGCAAAGCGGATGATCCCGAAACCAAACGCCTCGGACCATTCGACGCTGGCCTTGGCACCGGGCACGAGCCCATTCTGGTTGTAGGTGTTCTTGCCGTCATAGGCGATCTGGAACAGCACGCGTCCGTTGCTGCGCGCATCGATGCGCACCTTGCCACTGGCCCCATGCGCGGCAGTGTTCCATGCAGGAAAGACACGCCACAAGTCGTATTCATCGGCGACCGTGCGGGTAGCCAGCACGCCATCCTTGTAGATAATGGCCCGGCCACGCAGATGCAGGGTCAGCGGTCGTTCCCAGGCCGCGCCGCCAGCCACCTCATGCGCGCGGCTGACAATCTCGCGCGCAGTCGGCGACGGTTCACCAGGCGTCGCGGCATTCGCCGGGATGATCGTGGCAAGCGCTGCCGCCAGCGCCAGTAACAGGCTGAACAACAGAGAGTACTGACGCTGTGCGTTGCGCTGCATGACAACTCCCGTATCGGCAATTCAGTGCGGTGGGTGCCTGCCGGACAGTGCGATGACACCGGCGGCATCAAGTTCGGCCAGCTCGGCCGCATCAAGCTCAAGCAGTTCGTGCAATACGTCTCGGGTGTGCTCGCCCAGTCCCGGTGCCGCATGGCGGTACTGCACCGGAGTTGCCGAGAAGCGCACCGGATTGGCAACGCCCGGCACGCTGCCAGCCACTGGATGCGGAAGATCGATGCGCATCCCGCGCGCCTTGACCTGCGGGTCGTCGAAGACCTGGTCGAGCGTATTGACCGGTGCGCACGGCACGGTCGCCTGCTCCAGCGCAGACAGCCATTCCGCGCTCGGGCGAGTCGCCAGGCGTTGCTGCAGATACGCCACCAGCTCCTCGCGATGGGCCACGCGCGAGGCATTGCTGGCGTAGCGCGGATCAGTCGCCAGCGTCGGCTCGCCGAGCACGCCACAGAAGCGTGAAAACTGGCCGTCATTGCCCACCGCCAACATGAAATAGCCGTCCGCACTGGGCATCACCTGATACGGCACGATGTTCGGATGCGACGTCCCTTGGCGCTTCGGCACCACGCCGCCGACCAGATAGTTCATCGCCTGGTTGGCGAGCCATGCCACCTGGGTATCGAGCAAGGCCAGGTCGATGCGCTGGCCCTCGCCATGCTTTTCGGCATGCCGCAGCGCAGCCAGGATCGCCGACACCGCGTACATGCCAGTCATCAGGTCGGCCACGGCAACACCGACTTTCTGCGGCACGCCACCCGGCTTGCCGTCGGGTTCGCCGGTGATGCTCATCAAGCCGCCCATCGCCTGCACCGCCGCGTCGTAACCGGCGCGCTGCGCGTACGGACCGGTCTGGCCGAAGCCGGTGATCGAGCAGTACACCAGCTTCGGGTTGAGTGCTTTCAGACTGGCGTAATCGAGCCCGTACTTGGCCAACCCGCCAACCTTGTAGTTCTCCACCAGCACGTCGCAGTGCCGGCACAGCTCGCGGATCAGGGCCTGGCCGCGCTCGCTGGTGAAATCGATCGCCACCGAGCGCTTGCCGCGATTGGCACCAAGGTAATAAGCCGATTCCGTGGTCGCCTCGCCGTCCTGGCCCGCCAACCACGGCGGTCCCCACTGCCGCGTATCGTCGCCACTCTGCGGACGTTCGATCTTGATCACCTCGGCACCGAAATCGGCCAGCACCTGGGTGGCCCACGGGCCGGCCAAAATCCGCGAAAGATCGAGTACCTTCACTCCATCCAGCGGCGTCATTGCGGCCACCATGTGCGGCATGCCCCAGGTATCCGGGGCGACCGGCGCGTCGCATGCTGAAAGGCTTCGGCCAGGGCGATCAGCCGCAGCTCGTCGCCGATGCGGCCAATCAGCTGCAATCCCAGCGGCAACTCGTCATCCGCCACCGGCATCGGCACGGACAGCGCCGGATTGCCGGCGAAACTGGCATAGGCGGTGAGATCCGCCTGGTTGGTCGGCACCGCGCCGACAAAGGCAAAGGCGCGCTGCGGCGTGGCGGGCGTGACCATCTCATCACACGACACCAGCCATTGCTGCAGTTGCATCTGGGCCTGGTCGAGCAGGTGCGACGCATCGGCCGGCCGCTGCACATGCACGGCCAGACGCTCGCTCAAGCTGGAACCCTGTTCGGTCATGAGACGCAAACCACCTTGTTCACCTCACTGGAGAGAGTCCGAGCCGGGCACGGCGGCTTTCCGCCGGAACCGAAAGAGTACCTGACTTTGTCCGGACATTACCATATGATCAGGCTACCGGAGATGGCAGCCGGGACCACGCAACCGGCCGTGCCCAGCAAAGAAGATCAAACGTCCATGCCCAGACCCCTCCACGCCAGCAGCATCTTCGACCATCTGCGTCCAGGCATGGAAATCTACACGTCAGGGTGCGCCGGTCATTCGCTCCTGTTCGAACCCTGGTTGCGTCAGGCGCCCGACCGTTGTGCGCAATTGCGCGTCGCCGATGTGCATATTCCCACGGTGACCCGCTTCGATCTCGCGGGCCTGGATCGGCAGGCCCGCCAGTGCACTATCTTCCTCCGTGACGACTCCCGCGCCTCGTGGCCGGCCGGCCGGGCCAGCATGATACACATCGACGTCAACTGTATTGTCAGCGAACATGACGTTGCCGATCTGCGTCACCTTGATGTACACGCCCGTGCCCGGGCTATCATCGCCATCGCGGCTCCCCGCATCACGCAACACTTGAACGTGCCTGGCACTAACTGGCGCGAAGGTTGTCACACGCCTGACCTGATGTGAACGCTAGAAAGGATTTATGGAATGAATGCAAAACCGCGTAGCAAACCCCGTTACGCCGAACTCGGTGACCTGCTGCGGGAAGCGATCGAGCGTGGCGATTATCCGGTAGGCAGCCTACTGCCGACCGAACTGGAGTTGTGCGAGCGTTTCGAGGTCAGCCGGTATACCGCCCGGGCCGCGCTCGCGCAATTGATCACTGCCGGCCTGGTCTCGCGCCGCCCCGGTTCCGGCACGCGTGTGATCGCCCAACGCGAGGCCATGCGCTACGAACGCAGTATCGACAACGCGGACATGTTGATGCAGTACGGCGACACCACGCGGCTCAAGGTACTGTCCTGTGCCCGCAAGGTGGCCGATCAGGCCATGGCAGCCCGGCTGGAGATAACCGAGGGCAAGGAATACCTGCACCTGGTCGGGCTGCGGCAGGAAGAACCTACCCGCGATCCGATCGCGGTCACCGAGATGTTCGTGCCGGTGCGTGGTGGCGTGCCTGCCGAGAAGTTGCTTGATATCACCACGACGAGCCACGCCGTGGCACGTTTCCTCGACCCATCGCGGCTGTCGCGGGTGGAACAGGTATTTGATGCGGCTTCATTCACCGCGTCCAACGCGAAACTGCTGGGGATCAAGCGCAACGAGCCGGCCCTGCGTGTGCAGCGTCGTTACTTCGATACGGACAGTCGCCTGCGGATGCTGGCGGTGAGCCTGCATCCACCAGGGCGTTTCGCCTACGTGATGGTGTTGTCGCGCGCCAATCGCTGAGTCCCAAGGGATGCCCGTCACACCCCCTGTGTGCACGCCATCAACGTTTGAACAGCAGACGCAGCACCGAGGGGCGCAACGCCATCCACATCAGCTGACGAAACTCGGCTGGTGTCAGGCTGGTCTTGCACGGCAGCATGCCGGCCACCCCATCCATCACCAGCAAGCCGTCGGCAGACTTCACATCGTTGATGCGCACGTCCAGCTTCATGGCGGGTGTCACCACCTTCATGCTGTCGCCTCCGCATCCTGCCAAGCTGGTAGCGCGACAATGCCGCGACCGGCCGCACGGCCGGAGATCATCGCCTCGGTCAGGTAGGAGCCGTTCTGGTACAGATCAGAGAACATCGAGCCCAGCTCGCCCGCTTCATACAGCCGCGGAATCGCCCTGCCCGCATGATCGAGCACCTCGGACGCGATGTTGCGGCGCGCGCCACCGCCGGTGCAGACGATTACCGGGTCGATCCTGACCGCATAGAACGGACCCTGCGCAATCGGCATCAAGGTATCCGGGTTGCGGCCGAAGTCGTCGTCGCGCCCTTTCTCGCAGGCGGCGTTGTAACGATCCACGGCGGTCTTGATCACGGCCGGATCGCGGTCGATCTTCTGCGCCAGTTCCTCGATGCTGTCGGCCTTGAGGATCCAGCCCTTTTCCACTTCGGCCGCGTTGTCCTCGCTCCAGCTGTAACCGCGCACGATCGGGTTCCAGCTCATCACTTCGGTGACCAGCTTGTTGTACTGGCAGGTGATGGTGTCGAAAATCATGTGCACCGGCTGAGCGCGGTAGTGCGGCGTGTCAACCCAGTGACCGTGCTTCTTTTCCTTGTAATGCGTCAGCTGCAGCTCGGCTGTCTCGTTGTAGAAGCGCTCGCCATTGGCATCGATCTCGATCCAGCTGAAGCTCTGCCAGAAGAAGTTGCGCAGGAAGGCGCTGCTGAAACCCGGTGGCTTGAAACCGGGCCAGATACCACCGGATTGGCCCTGGTTACGCAGGTGCCACATGTCGGCGCCGGCCTTCTGCAGGATCTTGACCCCATCGCCCGTGTTGTGCGGCGTACCCAGCGGATTCGCCTGGGTCAACCCGTAGTAGTCGCGCTGCATCTCGAGGCTGGCCTCGAAACCACCCGTAGCCATCAGCACGCCACGATTGGCGCGAAGCGCCTGGCGTTTGCCGTCGACCTCGACGATCACGCCGAATACTTCGAGTGAATCGGGATCCTGCACGAGGTCGCACAGCGGCGTTTCGTACGCGATCTTGATGCGCGGACGCAACCGGATGTTTTCGCGGAACGCCAGGTAGACGCCGCTGGGAATGGGCAAGATGGTGGCCGTGCAATACACTGCATCGCGCGCACCAAATTCCGGAAACTCCAGCACGGCATCGCGTTCGCTGAAGCCGGTGCCATGGATGAACTCCGCACCAGCCTGCTTCGCGCGCTCCTGGATCCATGGTTCCAGCCGGGTCATCGCTTCGGCCCACGCCAGCAGCATGTCCTCCGGAATCGGGTTGGCCGTGCTCATCTTGCGCTGATAGTCAGCCAGGGCCTTGGCATCGCGGGAAATCAGCAACGATTGTCCCGACACGCGGGTGTTGCCGCCACTCTCGGCCTCAGGGGCCTTTTCCAGGATCAGGATACGGCAATCCGGGTCAAGATCATGCGCTTCGATCGCGGCACACATGCCGGCCAGGCCGAAACCGGCAATGATCATGTCCCAGGTCTGATCCCATTGCTTGACGGAGCTCAGGCTTGCCATGACGTTCTTCTCGCTGGATGGAGGAACTCAGACTATCGTTGGTAACTGTCGCTCAGCGCCAACCAATTCGAGGGGGGTCCACAACCGTCTGTTGTAATGGACCGCGCCTTGCGCGCAACAAATCCACCATGTGCCCCACAGCCGTCTGAACGTCCGTCCAAAACGCCTCGCACAGATCGCTCCGACCGGGTCATGCCGACTGGCGGATGGCGCGCCGATCCTGCGCTTCCAGCCATTGGCTGGTACGCCCACCAAGCGGCCGACCAACCAATTCTGCCGCCAGCCTTACCGCCAGCCGCAGCGCCGGGACATCGACGCCGGTCGCGAATCCGCACTGCTCGGCCATCAACACCAGGTCCTCCGTGGCGAGGTTTCCAGCCGCCCCGGGGCTGAACGGACAACCCCCCAGGCCGCCGATACTGCTGTCGAACTTGCGTATACCTGCCTCCATCGACGCCCATGTGTTGGCCAATGCAAAGCCGCGAGTGTCATGAAAATGTGCCGACAGGACCGTGCTGCCGAAACGATCGACTGCCGCTTGCATCAGGTCCCGTACCGCCATCGGCGCTGCCGCGCCAATGGTGTCGGCAATGACAATCTCGTCCGCGCCTGCTTCGCGCAGTTGCCCGGCGAGGGCCAAGACGTGCTCCGGTGCCACCGCGCCCTCGAACGGACAGACGAACGCGACGGCGACATAGCCCTTGGCCCGCATGCCCAGGCTCCGGGCTTCGGCAATCGTTGCCATCGATTCGGCACACGCCTGATCCAGGCTGAGATTGATATTGCGACGGTTCATGGTATCGGTCGCCGACAGCACTACCGCAATCTCCTTCGCCCCCGCTTGCACGGCCCGCGCGAGTCCGCGCCGGTTCGGTACCAGAGCCGAGTAGGCAACTCGATCCGAGGCTGGCAGACGTGGATAAAGCTCATCCGCATCAGCCATTTGCGGCACCGCCTTGGGCGACACGAAGCTGGTGGCTTCAATCGAGCGGATACCTGCGTGCACCAAGGCTTCGATCAGTGCGAGCTTGCCCTCCACCGGGATCGCCGCGGCCTGGTTCTGCAGTCCGTCGCGCGGCCCGACCTCGTTGACGGTGATGCGGTCAGTCATGATGATGGTTCCTCTCGTTACCCATTGCCTGCGGCGACGCGACGCGAGCCGAACGTCGGAGCGATCGGCGGATCGAACGACGTATCCGCCTTGCAGCGCGCCTTCAGCTCCTCGATGGTGCCACCGCGGTTGAACAACGACGTGGCTGGCAGACGCGACGCCAGGATGCTTGCGCGCAGTGCGTCGGTCGCTGCCACATCGACGGTGAACTGCGGTGTCACCACGACGCCGTAACGACGCGCACCATCCACACTGACCAATCCGCGTGCGCAATCGAGTGCCACCAGGTCGGCCGAACGAAGCAGTGGATCGCCCCAGCCACCACCGCCCCACGTATTGAAGTGCAGCACATCGCCGACGTTCACCTTGACCCGGTCACACTTGGCCGGCAGCCATTCAAAGCTGCCATCAGCGCGATCGAGCCGCTTGCTGCTGCGCCCGCCTGGTTCGCCACCGTTGACGCCCCACGGATGAGTGAGCCAGCGCTCATCGTGGATGGAGATCTCGCCTTCGGCCAGGAAATGGTACGCGCTGTGCACGGCGTTGCCACCACGGTGCAAGCCGGCACCGCCCGAATCGGCAACCGATTCATAGGTTTCGATACGCAGCGGGAAGTAGGCTTCCAGGAATTCGTTGGAGACGTTGGTGAATGAGGGCCACAAGGAATGACCGTCGGGGCCGTCACCGGCCGGGCGCCCCGGAATGCCGCCGAAGCCGATCTGGAACAGCTGATACCAGTCGCCCTTGCTGTCGTAACCCGAGTACATCAGATGCGGGCTGTCGGAGAAGCCTGCCGCGTTGAGTGCCTCTGGCGCGCCTTGACCGAGCAAGCCACCCATGACGTCGAAGATGCGCCCGAGCAGATGCGTACGGCACGAGAGTGCTGCCGGTCGCTGCGGCTTGAGAATCGAACCTTTTGGAATATGCACGTCGATTAGATCGTAGAATCCCTCGTTGAACAGGATCTGCGGGTCGAAAAGGTTGATGAAGAACGCGCCCAGGAACATCTTGAACATTTCTTCGTTCAACAGAAAGTTGACCGAGCTGATCGATTGTGGATCGGTGCCGGTAAAATCAAACTTGGCCTTGTCGCCTTCGCGCCACATGGTGCAGGCAATCTTGTACGGCCCCATGCCGACGCCGTCGTCGTCGAGGTAATCCTCGAAATATTGGCGCTGTTCGGGGATCACCATGTTGATGATCGCGCCCATCGCGCGCCGGTTGCGATCGAGCATTTCGGCCATGGCGGCAATATAGTGATCCACACCGAAGCGATCGGAAATCTCGTGTACGCGCCGCTCGGCCAGTCGCAACGAGGCCACGATCGCGTTGAAGTCGGCCCGGTTCCAGTGCGGCATGCGGGAATTGCGCAACAACAACTCCAGCAATTCCCGGTTCAGTTCACGCTTGCGGTAGATCTTCACCGGCGGAATCTGCAACCCTTCTTCAAAGATCTGTGCGGCATCGACGGGCAAGCTGCCGGGCACCTTGCCACCGTTGTCGGTCATATGTCCGAACATGGCGGCCCAGCTGACCAGTCGACCACCGTGGAAGATCGGCATGAGCGCAAGCCAATCGTTGAGATGACTGACGGCGCCGTTGCAGGAGTATGGATCGTTGGTAAGGAAGATGTCGCCTTCCTCGATGGTGCCGTCATAGCCTTCGATGAAGCCGTGGATGAAGGAGCCGAACTGACCCACGAGCATCCTGCCTTCATTGTTGGCGATCATCGGAAAAGCGTCGTGCTGCTCGCGGATTCCCGGCGACATGGCGGTGCGAAACAACACAGCGTCCATCTCCGCGCGCGCATTGCGCAGCGCGTTCTCGATGATATCGAGAGTAATCGAGTCGAGGTCGACGGCCTGGAACGGACTGGTATCGGTCTGAATGATCTTGGCGGACATGCGACTTCTCCTGCTCTTCAGTTTTTCGGGCTACCGCTGTGGGCGGCTTGTGCATTCGGCCGGATCAGGATGTTGCCGAAATCGTCGACAACGCCGGTGTGGCCGGGCAGGATCATGGTTGTGGTATCCATCTGCGCAATGATCGCCGGTCCGGCAATCCGATTGCCTGAGAGCAGTCGGCCGCGCTCATAGATACCTGCCTGGTGGGTTTGTCCATCGACGTAGACGCTTTCGTTGGCGATCAACGCGCCGCTGGCATCGGCGCCACCTTTGGCGAGCTTCTCCGCCTTTGCGCGCAAGGGTGCACCCGACACGACCGCGCGAAGGCTGACCAGTTCATGTGGTGCATCCAGCACGAAGGTAAACAACTGGGTGTGCATCTGGTCGAAGCGTGCGCGGATGCCATCGAGCCCGATGCGCGTGAATTCCTCGGGCGTGGTACCGATGGTGAGGCGCATGGCCTGACCGCTATAGCGCAAATCGATCTGGTATTCGACTTCCTGCTCGCTGCGCGGTACACCGGCCAGATCGAGCGCTTCCTTCGCCGAGGCGGTCAGTTCGTCAAGCTGGCCTTGTACTTCAACGTTGTCGGTTTCGCTGCAACGACGAATGAAGGTGCGGGAGGCTTCGTCACGCACACGGGTGGTGGCGTCGCCATAGGCGCATAACACACCTGGTGCGGGTGGAATGATCACCGGCCAGGCACCGGTCAGGCGTCCCAGCGCATTGGCATGCATGGGACCGGCACCGCCGAAGGCAATCAAGGCGAAGTCACGAGGGTCGTAACCCTGTTCGATCGAAACCAGACGCAGCGCGCCAAACATGTTCTCGTTGACGATGTTGATGATGCCCTCGGCAGCATCCTGCACCGTCTTGTCCAGCGCCTTGGCGATGATTCCAACGGCCTTCTCCGCAGCTGCTGGATCGATCTCCATGTCGCCGCCCAGGCGCACGCTCGCCGGCAGATAACCCAGCACGACGTTGGCGTCGGTGACGGTAGGCTCCTCGCCGCCCTTCATGTACGCCGCCGGCCCCGGCACTGCGCCGGCACTTTGCGGACCCACGCGCAAGGCCTTGGTCAGGTCGGGCACGTAGGCAATCGAGCCGCCGCCTGCGCCTACCGTACGCACGTCGATCGATGGCGCACGCACCACCACATCGGAAACGGAGGTTTCGCGTCGGGTTTGCGCTACACCGTCCTGGATCAAGGCCACGTCGGTCGAGGTGCCGCCCATGTCGAAGGTCAGCAGGTTCTTGAAGCCGCAGTGACTGGATATCCACACGGCGCCGGCCACGCCACCTGCCGGCCCACTGGTGAGCATGGTAACCGGAGCGGCGATGGCAGCCTCGATCGACGCGAGGCCACCGTCCGAGCGCAAAACGTTGAGTTTCACGCCGGGGATTCTTTTGTTCAACTTGCCTTTCAGGCTTTCCAGATAGCGCGCCACTTGCGGTCGCACGTAGGAATTCACCACCGTGGTCTCGGTCCGTTCGTACTCGCTGACCTCCGGAATCACCTCGCACGAGATCGAGACCGGGATGCCAGGCAACACCGTCTCCGCAATCTCACGGACGCGACGTTCATGCGCGCCATTGGCGTAGGCATTGACCAGACACACGGTGAGCGCCTCGATCTTCTGGACCTTGAGTGCCTCCAGACTCGCCTGCAGCGTGACTTCGTCCAGCTCCCGCACGATCTCGCCACGTGCGTCGATGCGCTCGAGTGCCTCTACCGTACATTCCAGCGGCGCCATCAACGGGCGCTTGTTGTAAGTCACCCAGCCGCCCAGACCACCCGGCACGAACGAACGCGCCATCTGCAGCACTTGCCTATAGCCCTTGGTTGAGACCAGGCCGACGCGTGCCCCGGTACCGGTCAGCACGGTGTTGGTGGCCACGGTGCTGCCATGCATCACGTAACCGATCGACGCGGGGTCGATGTCGTACATTTCGCACAAACGATCGACGCCGTTGAGTATCCCGATCGACTGGTCTTCCGGCGTCGAGGCTATCTTGGCCGTGAAAGTCTCACCTGCTGTCTCATCGATCAGCAACAGATCGGTAAACGTTCCGCCGACATCGATGCCGAGCCGGTAGTGTCGTGCTGCCTGGTTGCTCATGTTGATCTCATCCCTACACCGTTGAATCAGCCAATCACGCCCGTTCGACGCAGCGCGTCGATACGTTCCTCGTCATATCCCAGTAGTTCGTCCAGCACCGCATCGGTGTGCTCACCGAGCAGCGGAGGTGGCGCAAAGCCGGTCTCTGCGGCACCGCTCAACTTGACCGGATTCCCTGGCATGCTGACCGTCTCGCCCGATTGCAGCGTCACGTCGACCACCATGTTGCGCGAGCGGATCTGAGGGTCCGCCAGCGCTTGGGCGAAGTTGTTCACCGGTGCGCAAGGGATGCGTGCCGCCCGCAGTTTCTCTATCCAGTAGGCAGTGGTATTGCCCTGCAGCTCTTCGCCAATTACGCCGTCGATAAAAGCCTTGTCAGCATACCTCGCCGGCTGGGCCAGGTACTTCTCCTGCCGCAATTCCGGACGCGTGATCACCTCCAGGAAGCGGACGAAGAATGCGTCACCGATGCAAGCGATGATCACGTGTCCGTCGCTGGTGCGATAGCTGTTGTAGGGGACATGCACGAAATGCCCGTTGCCCATTGGCTCGGGTACGTTGCCGGACAACAGATGCATCGTCGCCATGTAATTGAGCAGCGATATCTGCACATCCAGCATCGACACATCCACGTGCTGCCCGACACCGCTGGTGCCGCGCGCAACCAGTGCCGCCAACACGCCAAGGGCACCAAATACGCCGCCACCCAGGTCACCGATCGGGATGCCCGACCGCAGCGGTTCGCCCCCGGCGTATCCGGTAATCGACATGCCGCCGCCGAGTCCCTGCACCACCTGGTCGAACGCGGGTCGATGAATGTCGGGACCAGTCTCACCAAATCCGGACACCGAACAGGTGATGATGCGTGGATTGATCGCCGCCAAAGTGTTGTGGTCGATCTTCAAACGATGAGTGACGCCCGCACTGAAGTTGTCGAATACCACGTCGGCGTGCCTGACGAGGTCATAGAACACCTCACGCCCCGCATCATTCTTGAGATCGATGCAGACGCTCTCCTTGCCGCGGTTGAGCGTCAGAAAGTACGCACCCATGCCCTGCCGTGCATATTCCGCACTGCCCCCCAGCAATTGCCGCGTACCTTCACCGCCCCCGGGTGGCTCGACCTTGATCGTGCGCGCGCCCAGATCGGCCAGGATCATGGAGCCATATGGCCCTGACAGCATGTGGGTCAGGTCCAGCATGACCACGTCCGACAATGCTTTGCGGTCCGGCTCGGATTTCAATTCGATTCCCTCGGCAGTTTACGTGACGGCCACACAATCACTCGGCCACATACCGGAAAGCCTGGTCGGCGACCAATTTTCCAGCAGAACTTTTCTTCGCAAGATTCCAGGCAGGTTGTCGCCGCGCCCACTGCAGTTCGATCAGCCATTCAACATCGATCCGACGGTGGATCTCGCCAGAAGCACACGGGCAAGAACGTAGCTACCGAGAATGACGAGTACCACGATCAGGCCCACAAACAGTTCATGACCTTCACCCCACGTCTGGACGGTGGGCGACATGAACTTTGCCGCGACGAATGTAGCGACCAGCAGGCTGACTGCGGCCACGGTCAGACCGAGAACGCGGGAAACGATCAGCGCCAGCTGATCGGCACGCCTGATGAGCTTCGATATCCACAATCCATTGAGGCCATCGGTCACCAGCATCCCGCCGGTAAAGACGAACGCCAGGATCAGCGCGTCCTGCCACCCGCCAAAGCTCGTGGCTGTCAGCGCAAACAGGGTGGCCTGGCTGATGGTGTCGAACGACAGCGCAAACAAGGCGCCGATCAAGGCCATCAACCAAGGATTGGCGGTACTGACCAACCTGCCGATGAATCGACCTTTCAGCCCAACTATCTGGACGACCTGACCCGACTTGGCACTCACCACGGCATGCAGATTGGTGGCGCCGATCAAGGTGAGAAACACGATCGAAACCCAGATCCCGAAATACTCAAGCCATTGGGGAGCGTGCCATTGCCGTGCCAGCGTACTGACGACCAGCGCAACGACGACGACAATTGCACCGTGGCCAAGCGAGAACAGCGCTCCGCAATAGCGCGCCAAGCGCGGGTTCACACGCGAGTTGAAGCGGGTGAGACCGTCTATCGTGGCCAGGTGATCAGCGTCGAAGCCATGCTTCATGCCCAGCATGAAGACGACCAGACTCAATGCGGGCAGGCTTTCGGGGAGTGATTGCACCATGGATTCTCGCTGTTGTTGTGGCCTGGGCGTCTCAAGCCCTCTATTCGGGCAATCCGTTCACCAACATCACGTCGAAACTGCCGGTTCCCTCCCGTAACTGCCGCGCCTGCGCATATTCCGAGGACTCCCAGAACGCTCGCACCGCCTCCATCGACGGCCACTCGGATATCACGACTTTTCCTTCTGGCGGATGCCCTTCCAGCACTTTCGGCACGCCTCCGACAACCCGATAACGACCACCGAAAGCCACCACCAATCCAGCCACCTTCTCTGCGTAGGCACGAAACGCCACCGGATCGTAAAGTCGTGCAGTCACTACTAGAAATGCCGACACGAACACGCCCTCCTTTAAGCGTTGCTGACCAATTTGGTCAGTTCGTAGTGGGTTTGCATGTAGCCACCGACGCCACCCTTGAGAAAGATGTAGTTGTCGTCGTCGGTACACCACACGTCATACGGCGGATGCTCCTCGGGCAACTGCCCGGCGGTATCCACATATCTGAAATGCAGGGCATCGAACGTTCCGGCAGCCACGCTGATCGACTCGCGGCCCACGAACTCGAGGCCGAAACCCAGCGTGAACAACATTGGTCCGGTCGCACCGCGATGATCGGGCGAGGTCAGCATCAGATCGGGGAAAAACTGACGCCCCGGCCCCTGGCTCAAATCGAAGATCCGCAGGCAAAGCGCATCACCACAAATCGGGTGTGCGCCCAGCCAGCGTACCCGCTCCGCCAGCTCGATCCGCTGGGAGATGCGCCCAGCGCTCCGATTCACGGTTTCGCACTCGGCATGAGTGTCCGAGAAATGCATCAGGCCGGTGCCCTCGTACCGGTCGCCCACCGTGAGGCGGACGGAACAGTCGATCGGATACCATTCCTGATCCAGACTCATCACGACATCCCGGATCACATTCGGCTCGTCGTCGATCTCGCAATGCGCATGCACCACCCGAACTCCGTCAGCCTGATCCGTGAACATGAAGTACTCGCGGCCGCGCTCCTGCCCCAACCGCTCGGCTTTGGCGCTGGTGTATCGAATCGTTCCGCGCAATGTCTTGTGCTTCATGACGCCCCCACTCAGAACGGCTTGACCGCGGCGAGAAAGGCCACCGTGCCAATGCCGATCCAGTAGAGATAGGCCAGCAAGCGTGCAATGTTGATCGAGCGCTCGAGCGTTGCCTCAACCTCGGCATTGGAACCTTCCAGCGCCAAGCGTCGGAACATGACCGCCCATTCACGCATCACAAAGCGGAGTTTCAGCCCGATCACCAGCAGCAGCGAGTAGATGAGAACCTTTGACGCGAACCAGAGCTGATGTTCGCCTCCCGCAAACGGTCCGTGACCCAGCAGGGAGCTGAGCGCCACCACGAACAAGAGAGGAATGATAATGAAGCGGACCTTTTCGTCGAGCTTCGTCAGGGTCAGGCCGGTATCGGAATTGCGGTAGATGAAGGCCGCCCAGCACAGCGCCAGCCAAGCCAGTCCGAGCCCCCAGAACAGAGTCAGCCAGTGGCCACCGAACGGCTGGACGCCCCAGAAGGTGCCCATATGCAGGCCCAGCGGAAGCAGCAGGATGATTCCGGAGCGTGCAAGGATGTCGATCCGGTAAGCGGTCTCCATGTGTCGCCGGCGCTCTTCCATCGGCAGCTTTCGATTGACCACGTTGTATGAGGTCTGGAACACACCCCATTCGCCGCCAAGCCAGTAGACCATCGCAATGATGTGCAACCAGCGCAACATACCCAGTTCATTCAGAACCATGACTCTTCCCCAGTTCAAAGTTGTAGAGGCAACCTCATCGCGCTAGTCCCTCCGCGTGGACGCACATCATCCGGTGATGGAGCGTCCACGCGCGGTCGAGCCCGTAACTACCAGCGCATCCGTCAGTCGTGCTTGTGATCGTGGTGGTGTCCTGATCCGTGGTCATGATGGCCATGCTCACCGTGGCTGTGGCTGTGATGCTCGTCCCCACCAGCATGGGACTGCTTCGATGACCCGGTCTGCTCGGGATCGGCATGTTCGCTGCGCGGCCCCAGTCGCAACATCGAATCCTCGAAATCTTCCGGCCCGTGCGGATGGTTGTGCCCATGCTGCACGATCCACCGGTACAACAACGGGTCGCGCCTGAACACAGCGGCAGCCGCACGCGACTGGTTCTCTTCCGGCGTGCTCCACGGGTTGTAGTGGAAGTAATTGAACAGCTTCGAATCGACCCGACCTAGCGCAACGCAGCCTTGCTCGCTGGCGAAAGCGCCGTGATTGATATAGGCCGGCCGCCAGAAGTAACCACCAGTCGGCACCGTACCAAATTGCATCATCCAGGAATCCCCCCAGAGGTGGTACGACTCCTCGGCACAATCGTGGTAGGAAATGTTGTCTTGCCAGAAATGCGGCGTCATGCAATACAGGAAGGTAAGTGCATGCGTGCGCACGTTGAAGTTGAGCAGTTTGACCAAAACCCCGGTTGCGACACTCGGCTTGGCGATGTTGCCCATGGCCCATGGGATATCGGCATACGAGTCGACATCGTGGTAGCAATCCAGACGCGACAGTGGATGATGCTGATCGCTCTCCACCAGGCTCGGCTCGCCAGTGTTGTACATCATCAGCATCAGGCAACCCTGCGTGCTGGATATGGCAGGCAAGGCATAGCCGGCGGGCGCAAAGATGTAGTGCCCTTTCCCGATCGTGCGCTCTCCCAGCTGCAACTCGCCCTCGATGACGACGATTTCCAGCTCAGACCAGCTGAAGCCCGGCGGCTGCGAGTAGCCGCCGTCGAGCTGCACGGTCATGCTGCATGCGCCGGTATCCGTATCCATGGACAACATCTTGTAGCGGAAGCCCGGCTTGAAGCCCGGCAACAGCATGTTCTTGAATGCGATGTCGCGGTCGCAGAATGGTTCGACGTGGGGACGTGCCATGTTTCGTTCTCCTGAAAACGTACGCAGGAATCAATACACAACCTTGTGTGGACGGGCAGGTTTGGCCGGGATGTCTTCCGGCCTGATTTTCGTGCGCGCGTCGCCGTCGTGATTGAAGCCTCGGGTCTGGATTCGCTCGAAAAATTCCGCGTACCAGATATCCCGTTGCGGGGCCAGGTCATCCATCGCCTTCACGATTACCTTGTGACGCGCCACTTGTTCTGCCATTTCTTCCTCCAGCCATTTCTCTTCCGACTTGGTTCGGTCATGTGCAATAAACAAATTATGAAAAGTCACGGTCTTCTCCTCCCTCTTGCTTTTGTCACACCCATTGCTCCAGCCCGTAGACGCGGACGGCGTTGTCGAGCAGGAGCTTCGCCTTGGGGCCTTCGCGCAACTCGAGCTCGTCGATCTCGCGCATTGCCCGTTCGAACTCGATGATTGGCCAGTCCGTGCCGAACAGCACCTTGTCCTGGCCCCGCGTATTGATGAACTGGACCAGCGACTTGTCCCAATAGCGCGGGGCATGTGCATCCACGCCGATAAAGACATTGCGGTGCTTCCACGCCATGGAGATCATTTCCTCCGTCCACGGATGACCGATGTGGATGCCGATGATCTTCAGCTGGGGGAAATCGATGGCGATCTTGTCCAGCGTCAGCGGACGCCCGACAGTTTCCAGAAACCACTGCGCGGAATGACCGACCTGGATCTGCACCGGCACGCCCAGTTCGGCGCACTTGGCATAGAACGGGTAATAGACCCGGTCATCCGGGGCCTTGCCGAACCAGTGCGGGTAGATATGCGCGCCGACGAAGCCATACTCCCTGACGCCCTTTTCCAGCTTGCCGATCCACTCCATGATTTTCGATGGATTGATCCCGACGATTCCCTTGAAGCGGTCCGGATACTCCAGGCAGACACGATGGATGATGTCGATGTGTTTCTCGAAGAACAAGCGCGAGTTCACATCGCCGCCGGTGGTGGCAACCATCAGTCCCTTGCCGACGCCCGCGGCATCCATGCGGCGGATCTGCTCGTCGAGGGAAATACCCTTGTGGGTCGTGTCCTGACCCAGCGTGATCAGATCCCAGAACTGGTCGAGCTCCTCGGGATAGTTGTGGGTCACCTCCTCGTTCCAGAGATTGACCACGATGTCGAGAGCCTTGGTCATCCGATCGTCCTCTCGCTGTTGTTCCACCAGACCTCACGAAGCTGCCGGTACAGCACCTTGCCGGTTGCGTTGCGCGGCAGCGATGCAACGAAATCCACCGACTTCGGCTTCTTGTAACCGGCGATCCTTCCGTCGCAGAAGGTGATGATTTCCTGCTCGGAGGCGGTCATCCCCGGGGCCAGCACGACACATGCCTTGATCGCCTCGCCCCACTGCTCCGATGGCACACCGATCACCGCGACTTCATGCACCGCCGGATGCATCTGCAACACCCGCTCCACTTCGGATGGGTACACGTTGAATGCACCGGTGACGATCAGGTCTTTCTTGCGGTCGACCAGGTAGAAATAGCCGTCCTCGTCCATGCGAGCCACATCACCGGTCAATACCCATCCATTGACGATGGATTCGGAAGTTGCCGCGGCGTTGTTCCAGAAGCCGGCGATATTGGCCTCGGAGCGGATTGCGATTTCGCCGATGCTGCCGATGGAAACCTCATTGCCCTGCTCATCCCAGACCGCAACCTGGATATTGGTCTGCGGCCGCCCGCACGACACCAACAGGTGCTCCCACGCCGGGTCGGACAAGGCCAGCTCGTGCTCGGCGGGCTCGAGCACCGTTCCCTTCAGGCCGGTTTCGGTAGAGGCAAAGGTCTGGCGGAAGCCGACATGCGGCAGCTTCCGTTTTGCTTCACGCAGCACTCGCATGGAGATCGGCGAACCGCCATAGAGAATGGTCTCCAGATGGCTCAGGTCGAAGTCACCAAGGTCATCCCGATGGATCAGGCGCTGGATGGTCGTCGGCACCAGATTGGTGAAGGTAATCCGTTCGCGCGCGAGCGTATGCAATACCTTGTCGGGGTCAAAATCCAGAACGACGCAGTATGCACCGACATAAGTATGTGCATAGATCCCCGCGATACCTGCCGCTGAATACATCGGCGAGGGCAGCATGACCCGATGCGTGCTGCGCGCACCGATCGCATGGACGTGGTACATCGCGCCGATCAGCATGCTGCCGTGAGTGTAGATGGCGCCCTTGGGAAAGCCGGTCGTGCCGCTGGTATACAGCAGCATCAGGGAATCGTCGTACTGCAACGGGCGATCGAGCGCAGGCTCGCCGTCTTCGCCGCGCAAGACCATGGCCTCGTAGTTCTCAAGGTCCAGCTCATCGGTGTCGATACCGATCATGAACTCGAGGTTCGGCGTGTCGTCGGCCGCCAGCTTCGCATTGGCCAGCTCAGCCTTGCCGACGATCAAGGCCTTTACGGCCGCGTCATTAAGAATGTAGCGAACTTCCAGCGGCGCCAGCCGATTGTTCACGGTGACCAGCACCGCGCCCAGCTTGGCCAGGCCGAAGGCCGCCTCGACCCACTGGTGGCTGTTGCCCGCGTAGATGCCGACCCGATCGCCACGCTCGATCCCCAACATGCGCAGTTCATGGGCAAAACGGCAGCTGCGCGCATTCACTTCACGCCAGGTGAGTCGCGTATCTTCGAAGACCAGTCCGACACGGCGCCCCGCCACCCGCGCATTGCGAGTGAGCAGGTCGCCAGCACCCTTCAGGCCGCCGAAAATGCCGGCTTCCGCCGATTTTGACAGTGCGCTCATCCAGCTATCTCTTGCCCGTGTTGCCCACCCGCCCGAGAGGCGTTGCTCTCGTACTTGTCGTGCCTTGCTCCCGCGGAGGCTGACGTCTCGACTATCGCGTGCACCCGACCGTCATGACCAACTAATTCGCGGGGGGGCTACAACCGTTTGTTGTAATGGCGTAGGCTCGGCCCATGGATCTGCGTCAGCTCCGCTATTTCCTGGCCATCGTGAAGTACGGCAGCTTCAGCCGTGCGGCGATGATGACCGGACGCACACAGCAGGCGCTGAGCAAAGGAATCCAGGCACTCGAGCAGACATTGGGCACGCGTCTGTTCGATCGCGGCATGCGTGGGGCGCGGCTCACCATCGCCGGGCGGCTATTGCTGGACCACGCGCGCACGGCGGATGACGCCGTGCGCAGCTTCGAGGATCGGCTGCAAGAGCTGCAGACCGGCACCGAAGGCGAAGTCCGCATCGGCTCTGCCCCCACCGGGGCACGCGCCCTGGTCGCACCGGCGGTCCTGTCGCTGCGTCAGCAGTGGCCGCGCATCGGCGTACGCGTGGTTGGCAGCATCCTGACGGAGTTGCTGCCTGCGCTGCTGGCGCGTGAACTGGACGTGGTGGTTGCGCTCGACACCACGAGCGAGGTCGACCCGCGACTGCATCGCGAGACCCTGATGCAGGACGACTACTGGATCGTGGCCAGTGCGCGCCACCCGCTGGCCGGCCGTCGCGTGGGCGCTGCCGACCTGCTGCGGTATCCCTGGGTCCTGGGGCGGCGCCTGGGCACGGTGGAAGTCGAGTTCCGCGAACGCTTCATCGAAGCTGGATTGCCTGCGCCAACGCAGCCGGTGGAGTCGTCGTCCGCTGAATTCCTGCGCGCACTGGTGCGTGAAGGCAACTATCTGACCTTGCTGCCCCGCCTGCTGGTAAACGACGAGCTGATCTCCGGCGAGTGGGCACGACTAGATGTGCCCGGTTTCGGGTGGCAGCGACCGTTGGTGGTGTTCTGCCGCGAGGGGGAGCCCCAGGCCACGCCGATGCTACGACTGCTGCAGGCACTGCGCCATGCCGCGATCGAGGTGGAAAAGCGCGGCAAGTAGCGCCACGTCCATCACGCCACCGCTTGTCGACGGAGCGCCACTACCCGAGCACCCCTGGGTTCATCAGGCCGCCTGGATCGAGCTGCTGCTTGATCGCATCCAGCAAGGCCAGCGCGATCGGGTCACGCCCGGCGCGATAGGCGTAGAACTTGCCGATCTGGAAATGCACGGCGCCAAGGTTGCGCATGGTGTCGGCGATCTTGTGCTTCAGCGCATCAGCCGCCGCGCGCGCCTCCAGGTTTTCGCCGGGGCAACCGATCCGGGCCAGATGATCGGCTTCGACGTTGCGCCGATGGAACTCGGTGTGCGAATCAGGCCAGTAGATGCACGGTTCGATCAGGATCGCCTGCGCACCGACCGTCGTCATCAGCGTGCCGATAAACAGCCCGTGCCGATCCATCGTCGCCTGCTCGGCCGCAAACAACGCGTCGAGGGCGGCAAGCAAGGTGGTTGCCCGTGAATGCGGCACGACTGCGTGGATCGGCGCCCAGCGCTCGCCGCCAGATCCGAGCATCGCGTTGAGCGCGGCGAACGGATTGGCAGCCATCACCTTGGGAATGCTGTTTTCCACTTCCTCACCCAGCGGCGCAACCAGTTTGCGTGACGCCTCGACCCGTGCCGCCACCTCGGCGGCTGAATCGCCCTCGATGGTGACGTGCATGGAGTACTGGGCCGGGTCGAGAAAATCCCGCCCCTTGGCGACCAGCTTCAGGCCCTGCATCAGGCCGCCCTTCCTGATCACGTTGCCGAGCGTTTTCACATCACTGCTCAGGCTCGCCCGGCGCATGCGTATCTGCGACAGCTTCGGGTCGAATGCGGCAACTTCCGAAGGCAGGCCGGCGCGCGCCAGCGCACCCATCGCCCCGGTCAGGCCGGCCGCATCATGAAACTGCCAGGACAGATAATCGATGTGGGAATGCTGGGGCAGCAGGCGCAGGCTGGCGCGCAGCTTGATACCCAGCAAGCCGCAATCCCCCAGGAACAGGCCGGTCAGGTCGGGGCCAAAATAACGGAAGAATGGCGCCGAGTTGCCCGAGGCGGCCGCACCCGTACGCACGATTTCGCCGCCAGCCGTCAGCACCTCCAGGCCCAGTACCGTATCGCCCGAGGAGCCATAGCGCCCGGAACCGTGAAATACGCTGCCTTGCGACAGTGCTCCACCGACGGTCGCACGCAAGCCCGACATCGGCCCGAAATAAGGGGTGCGCACGCCCTTCTCCGCCAGTGCCGCATGCAGTTTCGCCCACGTCACCCCGGCCTCGACCACCACGTAGGCATCCTGGACATTGATCTCCACGATCCGGTCCAGTCCGGCCGTATCCACCAGCACGGTCGGCTGGCGGGTGGCCAGATAACCTTCGGTGTAGCTCACGCCGCCGCCGCGCGCGATGATCGCCACACCAGCGCCGGCCAAGTCCGCCACCACCGGTGCCAACTCCTCGATCGTACGTGGATGCAGCACCGCCAGCAGCGGCTCACCTTGGGAATACACGTCCTGCGAGTAGTAGAGCAGCTCGGCCGGATCGGTGATGCAGGCCTGCTTTCCCCACTCGCGTTGCAGGCGTTCAATGATGGCCGTGGCCGCAGTCATGGTCGCAGCTGGCATGGTCATGCTCATGCGGAATACTCCTCGTCATGTCGTGTTTGCAGGGACGCGGCGCGCCCCTGATAGTCGTCTTCGGCCGCCGCATCCACCTCGAGCGGAAGCGGCAGTCGTTGTAGGCGGACACGCAGGTCCGCAGGTATCGCGTCGCGAAACAGTTGCTCGCAGCGCGCGCCCAGGCGCAGCAGTTCCACCACGTTGTCATTGACCTCGTCTGGCGTCGGTGCCGCCACTCGCCGGCGCGCCGCCGCGCCTGGCGTCAGCCATGGCCACAGCAGATGGCGTTCGCGCTCCCATTGCCAGGCGTCATCCAAATGCCCTCCCGCGCGCTCAAGCCGCGGGTTCGGCAGCTGGTCCATCAAGGTGACGCGCTCAATGCTCTCGAGCAACCAGGGCTGATGCAACACCACTCGCTCGACGCGCCGACCGAGGCGCTCAACCAAGTCGGGCACATAGCCCGCCGCGGCACCGTAACTTTCAATCACCAATGGCAGCTCGGCGCTCATCGATGCCAACGCGGCAACCACCGCGGTGAGCACGTTGGCGAGGCTCAGGACGACGCCGACTTCGGCGGACGCGCCGTGTCCAGGCAGGTCCACCGCAAGCACGGCGGCGCTACCGGCATCGAGCTGATCCGGCTGCAGCGGACGGGTACCCGGCGCATGCAGGTGCACATGCAATCGGCCACTGCCGGAGCGACTCCAGCATGCGATGTCACCCACCGCCGACTCCACGATACGGCGTTGCCAAAGCCCATCATCGGCGGAAGGTTGCCGCAGCGTGGCCGCTGCCTCCCACGCCAGCGTATCGGCCAGGATTACGTCCATCCGTGCATGCAAGCCCGCAATTCCACCAGCCGCGATGCCGCAGGACACGTGCCCAGGCAACTTCGGCAGACGGGAGCGATGCGCCAGCAACGGATCGCCCTGCCGGTACAGCAGCCATGTTGGCGGTTTCAGGTGGGCAAGATAGCCATGCTCGGTACAACGGAATGCCGCGCCGTAACCCGCGCGGTAGGCATCGCCTACTTCCAGCACATCCATCACCGCCTCGTGGGTGCTTGCGGTGGTATGCGGATCGATCGCCATCGCACATTCGGCGCGGCCGTCGTACCAGGGAAAGAAATACTTCTGTTCGCGCATCCGCGCCCACAGCCAGCGCAGATGCGCACCGTCCCAGCTCGGCACGAACGGCGGCAGGTAACGTTCGCCGTAGACTTGGCTTTCGGCGAGTTCGAATGCTGCATAACCATCGACCACCAGCACCGCCACCCGCGTCGGATGCAGCCACGCCACCTGCGCGGCGATCAGGCCACCGGTGTGCATGCCAAACACGGCAAAGCGCTGCACCCCCAGTGCATCGGCCAACTCGATGGTGGCCTCCGCAAGCTCGGCAATACTCGGCTCCGCCGCGGGCAGCGCGTCGGAATAGCCGAAGCCGGGCGTATCAGGGGCAATCACGGTGTAGCGATCGGCAAAGCGCTCGATCATCGCCAGCCACATGCGCGAGTTCTGTGGCGACTGGTGCAGCAGCAGCAAGGCCGGCCCGTTGCCGGCATAGCGGAAGTGCACGTGACGATCGCCAAGACGAACAAATTGACGGCGGATGTTCACAATGGATCTCCCAGACGCACCAGGGCCTTGCCGCGGTTCTTGCCCTGCATCAGATCGACAAACGCCTGCGGGGCACGCTCAAGCCCTTCACTCACTTCTTCGCGATAATGCAGCGCACCGCTACGCACCAGCGGCGCCACCTCGTCCTGAAATTCGCCGAACCGATGCAGATGGTCGTACACCACCAGGCCCTCGAGCCGTGCGCGGGCTCCAATCACCGGGCCGAGGTTGGGGCCGGGTGGGCGCTGGTCCTGGTTGTACTGGGAGCTCAATCCGCACAGCACCACGCGCGCATGTCGGCGCAGCAAGGAGATGGCCGCCTCCAGCACCGCACCGCCCACGTTGTCGAAATACACGTCGATGCCATCCGGGCAAGCCGCTCGCAGATCATCGACAAAGCCCGGACTGCGATAGCTCACGCAGGCGTCGAAGCCGAATTCGTCGGTGGCGATCCGGCGTTTGTCCTCCAATCCGACAATGCCGACCGTGCGACAACCGGCGCGCCGGGCCAGTTGCCCGGCCACGCTGCCGACGGCGCCGGTGGCGGTGGACACCAGCACGGTTTCCCCCTTCTGCGGTCGGCCGATCAAGGTCATGCCAGCCCAGGCCGTCAGGCCCGGAATGCCGAGCACACCCAATGCGGTGGAAACCGGCGACAACGTCGGGTCGACCCGGCGCAAGTTTATCGGGTCGGCAACCGCGTATTCGCACCAACCGGTTTCACCGACCACCCACTCGCCGACGGCAAGACCCTGATGATTGCTGTGCACCACGCGCGCCAGTCCCATCCCCGGCACGATCGAGCCCAGGGCCGGACGCGGCACGACGTAACGCCCGGCCAGCAGCGGCCGCAGATACGGGTCAAGCGACAATACCTGCGTGCGCAACAATACCTGCCCCGCACCCGGCTGCGGCACAGGTCGGCGGGTCATGCCGAAATCACCGAGCTGCGGCGCGCCAACGGGATAGCGCAGCAGTTGTATCGCCTGCTGGGTGTCGAGAAATGCCATCGATGGCTCCTGGGACAACCGGGTAGTGATCTGTTCGAGGCCGCAGCCTGTACCTGTCAAGGCAAAGGGTCGACACGGCCAACGAGAATCCAGCCCGAACGGCAAAATTAATTGTCCGGACATTTATCAAGATACCCGAAATATGCCCGCTCGCCAACGCGCGTCATTCGATCGTTACCTGCGTGGCTGGCTTCGTCGCGGCGCTGATCGCAGCGCCTGGCCTGGAACGTCCTATCGACGGTACCCATTGGCAAACTTCCACCTCGGGTGGAGCTCTTCGCTCGCACCTACAGCTCGCGCACCACTCGGAAGCCGACGCGCCCGCTGCGTACGTCGCTGTTGGCGCCCTGGCGGTAGGCCGAGATCACCTGGTCCGGCGCGCTGCCCCACGAACCGCCGCGCACCACGTGGGCGCTGCAACCGGGGTTGACCCACGCGCTACCGTCATCGGGGGCGCGGATGTAGTTGTCGTGCCAGCAGTCGGCAACCCATTCGGAGACGTTGCCGCCGATGTCGTACAGGCCGAACGGGTTGGTCGCAAAACTCATCACCGGCGCCGGCCCCCAGTAACCATCACGGTAGCCACGGAATGCATGGCTCCAGTGACGGCCGCTGCGCGAACGGTCGCCGGAACCGGTCAGGTTCTCCACCTTGCTTTCTGGCGAGCCGTCGCCCCACCAGTAGTGCGTGGTGGTGCCACCGCGCAGCGCGTATTCGAACTCGGCCTCGCTGGGCAGGCGGTAGGGTTCGCCGGTGCGCTGGCTCAACCATGCTGCATAGGCGACGGCATCACTCCAGGAAATGTTCACCACCGGCAGATCGTCGGCAGCCTTGCGGCCGGAGTAGTCGTCCTGCCAACTGGCCCGGGCGTCGTCACGCATGGCGCCGCTACGCTCGTCGTACACGCTCGCGCCACCGAGCTTGACCGAATCGGGCACGTATCCGCTGGTGCGCAGGAATTCACGGAATTCGCCCACGGTGATCTCGGTGCGCGCCATCGCGAAACCCTTCGACAGGGTTACCCGGTGCTGCGGCAGCTGGGCGTCGGTACGGTCCTTGTTGTCCGCCGCCGCGCCCATCAGGAAGTCGCCGGTCGGAATGACCACCATTGCCGGTGACTTGCCCGGCAGGTCGACATAGCGATCGGTGAACACCTGGCCCGGCTTGAAGTTCGCATACAGACGCGCGTTGGTCAGTTGCTCGTCCACCTCCGCAAGCGCCGCCAGGTCGGGATCGATCGATCGCGCCTGCGCAGTGAGTTTCGTCGCCAGCTCGAGGTTGCCTGCGTCCAGGGCTACCCGCGCCTGGGCCAGCACGCCACTGGCGCGCTGCTTGCGTATGTCCTCGATGCGTTGTTGCACATCGTGCATCTGTTGCGAACCGGGGCGGATCGCCTGCGCCTCTGCCAATTGCCGCTCGGCACCGGCGAAGTCGCTTTGCGCCACCGCCGCCAGTGCGCGATCAAGGACCGCGCGCTGCACCTGGAAGATGCCCTGCTCGGCCACCGCATTCTGCGGGTCGAGCTGCTGCACCTGGCGGTACAGGTCCAGCGCACTGCCGCCGCGCGGACGATCGGCCTTGCCTTGCTGCAACAGCGCGGCCGCCTTGGCCAGCATCGGACGCACCGTGACCAACGTCTTCAGGTTCGCCTCCAGATGGGCGACTTCCTGCTCGGCGTTCGGCAGCGTGCGCAAGGTATCCAGCAACTCCTCTGTCGCCTCGACATCGCCCACGGCGATGTCCTGGTCGATCTCCGCCACCAGCCGCGCACGCACGTCGAACAGGCCCTGCACGGCACGGCGGCTGTCCGGCTTCTCCTTCAGCGCATGCATGAAGAGCGCCGCCGCGCTGTTCGGATCGCCGGCCAGTTGGCCGGCATGCAAGGCCTTGAGGGCCCGCTCCAGCACGGCCTTCACCGCCGGCGACTCGGCCGATTTCTCCTCTGGCAGGCTCGCATTGTCCCGGTTGCGCGCCACGATGACCGCAGTCGGCGCCAGGGTCAGCGGCGGCCCGGCATTGAGTTCGTTGATCGCCGCGACTCGCTGCGGCGGTAAATTGCCGGCCGGCAACACGCCGCCCAACGTCATCGCTCGCTGCGGCGCCTGGCTTGGCGCGACGTGCAGCAACTGCGGGAAAAAGTGATAGGTCAGCGCAAATCCCAGCACGATCACGCCCAGCGCCCCACCGAGAAAACGCTGACGGCGCAAAATGACATCACGTGGCATGGATGGGCGTCCCGGTTGAGGCCTGTTATCGTGCTTGGCTCACCTTAGGCACAAACCACCGGCAGGGCAATCCATGCCGGTCATCCAGAAGGAGTTCCGATGCTGCTGCCCGAAACCGCTGCCGCCGAATGGATCGACCAGCGCGAGGCGTTGCAGGCCTGGCTGGCGAGCCTGCCAGCCGACGCAGCCGTCGGCCTGGACACCGAGTTCATGCGCCGCAATACCTTTTACCCCCAACTGGCGTTGCTGCAGCTGGGCTGGAACGGTCACCACGCGCTGATTGATCCACTGGCCTTCAGCATCGGCGACGCACTGCAGTCCCCGCTCGGCGCGGGTACGGCGGTCACCGTGATGCACAGCGCCAGCGAAGACCTGGAAGTCCTGGCGCCACTGCTGCCGGGAGGTCCGCGTGTGCTGTTCGACACCCAGATTGCGGGGGCATTCGCGGGCATGGGCCTGGGCATCAGCTATCGCGCCCTGGTCGCCGAGCTGGCCGGGGTAGACTTGGACAAGGGCGAGACGCGTTCCGACTGGATGCGCCGTCCGCTCACCACGTCGCAATGCAGCTATGCAGCGCTGGACGTGGTGTACCTGGAGACCATCCACGAGCAGCTGACCGAACGCCTGCGGCGGCGCGAGCGCAGCGAGTGGCATGCCGAGGACTGCGAACGCCTGAAGCACCGCGTGCAGCGCACCGGTGACCCCCAGCCACAACGAAGCATGCGCGGCGCCGCCGACTGGTCACCCGCCAGGCAGGCCCTGCTGCGCCGGCTGCTACTGTGGCGCGACCGCAGCGCACGCAGCCTCGACGTGCCGCGCCCATGGCTGCTCGACGACACGTTGGCACTCAGCCTGGCGCATCAACCGCCGGAAACACTGAGCGAACTCGAGCAGCGCTCCCGCGGCCAGCGCGCCCTGCGCTCGGCCCAGCGCAACGAACTGTTCGAACTGCTCACCCCCGCCGTCGACGCCGACGAGATCGCTGCCACTGCCAGCATCCCCGGTCATCCGCAAGGGCCGGCCAAGCAGGCGCTCGGCGCCATGAAGCAAGTAGTCGACACGCTGGCCAGAGAACTGGATCTGCCGCCCGGCCTGCTGTGTCCGCGCAAGGCACTGGAGGAATACGTCGTCACCACCGAATGGCCCGAATTTCTCGACGGCTGGCGCCACGCCGTGCTGCACGACCGCCTCGCCAGCCTGCTGCCAGGCTGACCCCCGCCAGGCAGCAACCTGTTGCCAAGCTTCCGCCCGGCGATTAAGATACGCGGCTTCCCACGGGGTGTAGCTCAGCCTGGTAGAGCGCTACGTTCGGGACGTAGAAGTCGCAGGTTCAAATCCTGTCTCCCCGACCAAGGTTTTCAAGCATTTAAGCCACCCTCGCGGTGGTTTTTTTGTGCTCGTTGCCTACAGATTGCCTAAACCACATCATTTGCGTTGTCGTAGGCACGCGTGATTTTGCGCGCGCCTTCCGGCTGGCGCGTAGGTGAAACCGGTCGTCGTCAGCCAGTTTCACGGGCGGCTCGCTCAGCGGTGCCAACTGCTGCGCGTCGACTTCTTACAACGCGATGAAAGGGCGTCAGTAGAAGCCTTGTTCTTGGGCTTCGCGTGACAATTCAGTCAGCGCATCCTTGCTGGCGCGCTTCTTGGCATCGCCGCCCCAAAGCTGGTGCGCGACCGCCTTCGGAGTCACCTCGGCGACCACGGGACGAGGCCACACCAAGACTGCGGCGGCATGCAGCGCGTCGCTACGTTCGCCAATGGCCTCGTTGTCCCACCTGTTTGGGTACTTGCCGTTGAAATAGGTGTTGATGAGCAATGCACTCTGGCCCAACTTTGCGCGCTTGCCCTCCACCAGTTCACCTTTTGCGCTTTTCCAGTCGTCGAACGGCCCGTTGCTAACCGAACTGTTGAGCGGCTGGGTCAGCAATGTGAGGTTGCCAAAACGGTGGATGGCGATGTCGCGCGCCAAATGCTGCTCGTCTGTCATGCCTTCCATTTGGTAGTAGGCCACGGTGGCCCAGCTTTGCGGCATGACATGCTCTACGCTGAGCGCTGCCTGGACAGGGACCTCGTTGCTTCCCTGTACAGGGCCGCGGGCGGCGTATTCGAGCGCGCGCAGGATGCCGCATATTCGCGCCGGCTTCATTTCCAGGTACATCGGCCGGTTGAACCAGCGTTCGCGGAATACCTCGTCACTCGGCCAGCGTTCGCTGTCCGCCGTAGCCGCCAGCAACACCGCGCGCAGTGCCGTGTGGGGCGCATCCGGGGCGGCGGTTACCGCCTGCAACAGACGCATGAAGAAGCGGTTATAGCCCTTGGTGGTCATACCGCACACGGTGCGGCGTGTGAGGTACGACGCAAGGTCACCCAATGCTTGCCGCAGCTCCAGGCTGTCCGCCGCCAGCCGTTCGCGCAGCGCCAGGTACACCGGCGTGATCGTGCTCACGTCCAGCGCCTGCATGAGGCGCGCAAATTCAGCCAGCCAGCCGGTTCCCTGTGGAGAAACAAACTCCTTGAAGTATCCGCTGGCTGTGACTATGCGTTGCAGCTCGGCTTCCAGCTCGCGCGGCTCGCTTTGCCACCACGTTTTGAACGCGTCGAACACATGTCCGACCAGTGTCGTTTCACGACCGCGCAGGACTGTATAGCTATAGAAGAACAGGTCAATCCGCGGATAGGTCAAGCGGCCCTGTCGCTCCTTCTCGGCCCAGTAGCGGTTGCTGGTCACGCCCTTGCTGCCAGCTGCCACCACGTCGAACGGACTCCAGTACTTCTCGTACAACGCGCTGACTGGCTTGCCGGCGCGTGCGGCTGCAAGAAAGACGAAATTGCGAATCAGGTCAGAAGCAAGCAGCGGTTCACCGCGTGCGTTCAGCGTCTCGAAGATCACCTGCGGGTCATCCTCGACCTCCAGTTGCAGCGTCATGATCTGCACGTTTTCCGATAGCGCCATGTACAGCGCCTGCGCGCGCTTGGGATCAAACGTGGTGACTGACTCAAGCGGGGCCACGTCGTTGCTGCTGCGAATACGCTTGACCAGCTCGTCGCTGGGCGAGTGTTCGTCCGCATCACCGGCTCCCACCAAATCCACGCCCTGCAGGTAGGCAAGGCAGGTGAAGTAGAAGTACAGGAACGTCTGCACCAGCAGCGGACGCTCCACCTTGCGCCTACCGTCGCGCGCCGGATAAGAGGCGCAAACCGCCGCTGCATCGCTGACGGTGTACAGCCGTTGCATTTCATCCTGCCCGGCTTGGGTCGGCCACACCTTATGGTAGTCGGTATCCACCGTGTACGGCCCCGGGTTGCGCACCAGCGTGTCCAGCATCTTGGGTAGCTGGGTATCGCCCAGTTGCTGCGCGGCATGGCGAAACGCCAGCAGCAGCAATTGCAGGGTCGTGGAACGCTGTTGCCCGTCGATGACCTCGTAAGCCGGCACACGGCCAAACGGCGGCGTCACCGGCGTCAGCACCAACGAACCCAAAAAATGCTTTTGTAGTGGCTTGAGCGTCCCGACCGCCACGCTTTGTTGAGCTGTGTCGCGTTCCAGCCGCGCATCGGCGCGATCTTGGATGTCGGCCCACAGTGGCACCACCTGCTTTTCCAGCGTCCACACGTAGCCACGCTGGAAGATCGGAATCTGGTACTGGTAGGGCGAGTTGAACAGCCCGGTGACGGTGGTCTTGCTTGGTTGCATTCGGCTTCCCCGGTTGTGGACGAGCTTCGCCCAGCCCGCCTCTCCTAACAGCCACGGATCAACTACGCGGCATTCTCTGTTGACAGCTCGGCCTGCTTGAGCACGAGTTGGGTTGCCCCCTCGGCGAGGTCAGGCGGATACCCATACTTGGCCAACATACGGCGCACATTGCGGCGCAGACGTGCACGTACTGATTCGCGCTGGGTCCAGTCGAGCTTGGGCATGTTCTTGACCATCTCGGTCAGCTCGCGCGCCATTAGCCGTAGGGCGTCGCTTTGCATGACGTCACGCGCGGACTCGTTTTCAGCCAGCGCGTCGTAGAACGCGGTTTCTTCGGCGCTGAGGCCGAGTTCCTGGCCGTGCTTTTGTGCTTCCCGCAAGCTTTTCGCCAGGTCGATCAGGCGGGCGATCATTTCGGCGGTGGAAATGGCCTTGTTGGTATAGCGCAACATGGCGTCTTCCAGCGCTTCGCGGAACTTCTTGCTTTGCACCAGATTGCTGCGTTCGGTGACGCGAATCTGGTCGCCCAGCAGCTTGCGCAGCGTCTCCAGCGCCAGGTTCTTCTGTTCCAGCGCTGCCACGCGTTGCAGGAACTCATCGCTCAGGATGTCCAGGCGGGCTTCATCCAGCCCCGCAACGGCAAACAGGTCGATCACCTCGTCGGCATCCACGGCACTGCCGATGACCTGACGCACGGCGGCATCAATGTCGCGCTGCCGGCCTCGGTTACCAACGTTTCCGCCTTCATCGGCCAGGCGCTTGCGGATCATCGCCGCGCAACGCTGGAAAAAAGCCAGGTCGGGCGTGATGTCGGTCGCCTCTTTCCTCGGCACAGCAAGCGCAAACGCGGTTGAAAGCTCTTTCACCAGCTTGCGGAAGCGGTGCCAGCCGTCGTTCTGGCCCAGCACGTGGTCGATGGCTCGCAGGTACAGCGGCAGCACGTCACGCGGTTCGGCGTTCAGTGCCGGTGTGTAATCGCAGCCGTGAAAGAAATCGCGCAGCTTCTCGAACGCGGCCTGCATGGCCGGCACGGCTTCGTCCTGCACCTGCCGCACGGCCTCGCCGGTACCGCCGGCGCGGGTGTAGGTGGCGAGCGCGTCGGCCAACTGGTCGGCCAAGCCCAGCAAGTCCACGATCAGGCCGCCGGGCTTGTCACCATAGACGCGGTTCACGCGGGCGATGGCCTGCATCAGGTTGTGGCCGGCAAGCGGCTTGTCCAGATACAGGGTGTGCGCCGGTGGGCAGTCGAAACCGGTCAGCCACATGTCGCACACGATCACCAGGCGCAGGTCGTCGGCCGGGTCCTTGAAGCGTTCGGCCAGGCGCTTGCGGGCCGCCTTGGTGCGCACATGGCTGCGCAGGGGTTCGGGATCGTCGCTGCTGCCGGTGACCACCACCTTCATGGCGCCGCGCTCGTCGTCCGCGTCGTGCCAATCGGGGCGCAGCGCGCGGATAGCTTCGTACAGGCGCGCGGCAATGTCGCGGCTCATGGTCACCACCATGGCCTTGCCTTCCATCGCCGCACGGCGGGCTTCCCAGTGTTCGACGATGAAAGCGGCCACGCGCTCGATGCGCTCCGGCGCACCTACCAGCGACTCCAGCCGCACCCGCACCGTGTCATCTGGCTGGTCGCCTTGGAGGTCAGCCTTGATGGCCTGTTCCAACTCGTCCTCGGCCTCCCTTACGCCTTGTTCGTCCACCTTGAGCTTGACGATGCGCGACTCGTAATACAGTGGCTTGGTGGCGCCATCCTCCACGGCCTGGCGGATGTCGTACACGTCCACGTATTCGCCGAAAACATGGATGGTGTTCTTGTCGTCGCCTTCCAGCGGCGTGCCAGTAAAGCCGATGAAGGTGGCGTTGGGCAGCGCCTCTCGCATCCAGCGCGCGCCGCCTTCGACGAAACCGTACTGGCTGCGGTGCGCCTCGTCGGCCATCACCACCACGTTGCTGCGCTCGGAAATTACGCCTTGGGCCTCGGTGAACTTCTGGATGGTGGTGAACACCACGCCGCCTGCGGCTCGATCCAGCAGTTGTTGCAGGTGTTCGCGGCTCGCGGCCTGCACCGGGACCTGTCGCAATAACGCGCGCCCCGCGGCAAAGGTGTCGAACAGTTGATCGTCTAGATCGTTGCGGTCGGTCATCATGACGATGGTCGGGTTGGCCATGCGCGGCTCGCTGATCAGCGCGCCGGCCAGCATCAGCATGGTCAGTGACTTGCCCGAACCTTGTGTGTGCCAGACCACGCCGCCGCGGCCGTCACCTTCGGGCTTCAGATGCGCCAACACACTTGCGCGCGCCTTGCGCACCGCGCGGAACTGGTGATACCCGGCAATCTTCTTAACGATGTCGCCCCACTCGTCTTCCTCAAACGTGACGCAACTGCGCAAGTAGTCGAGCAGCGCACGCGGTTCGAACAGGCCGCGGATCAGGGCTTCCAGCGTCGGCCCACCGCCTTCATCGGCTATCGGCCGCCACGGCATGAAGCGGCTGGGGCCGCTGGTGAGCGAACCCACCCGCGTGAGCATGCCATCCGACACCGCACACAGCACATTGGGCGCAAACAGGTCGGGCGTGGTTTGCATGTAGCGCCGGAGCTGGTCGATGGCGACGCCAAGGTCGGCCTGCGTATCGGTCGGGCCTTTGAGTTCGATCACCGCGATGGGCAGACCGTTCAAGAACACGGTCAGGTCCGGGCGGATCAACTGCCCGGCTGGGCTGGCGACGATAAGTTGGCGCACCACCAGCCAGTCATTGGTTCCAGGCTTATCGAAGTCGATCAGTCGCGCGCGGCCGCCGCGCGTCTCACCACTCTTGGCGTCGCGGTATTCAACCATGACGCCATCGGTGAGCAACCCATGAAACCAGCGATTGTTCTGCACCAAAGTGGAGTGCGGTGGACGCGCCAGCGTGCGTGCCACTCCTTCAAGCGTGTCATGGGGCAAGTCGGGGTTGAGGCGATGCAGCGCGGAAGCAAGTATCGTTTCAAGTACGACACCCTTTGAGCCTGATTGCCGCTCCTCAGCTAAATCCGCTCCTGAAAGAACCCGAATCCGGACGGATTCAAACCAGGCTGCCGCTGCCAGTTCAGTGGTTGATTCATCCATCAGAATCCTCCGGCAAGCTTTCGCCCTCCAAGATATCGGTGTCTGACTCCTCGCCTTGACCGCGGTTACGGAATGCAACTAGGCCAGCTCTGTACGCTTGGCGGTCTTGGCGATGGAGAGCTTGGCTCGCGCTGATTGGCGCCTCCTCAACGACTATTTTGTACTCACTGTCCAAGTATTCATCGTAGTCTGCGTGCGTTCCAAACCTGAGGTGGTTTACCGGGTCCCTTCCCAATTGTTCCATGTGCAGTCTAAACATCAAACCAACCGCCACATCGACGGCTGTCGCAGTCATGATTGCGTATTCGGCAGAAAGGGTGGATTGCAAGGCATCTCGTCCATGCGGGCCAACGCCTTGGCTATTTCGCAAATCAGCGACACCGCTGACAATCAGATTCATGCCTTTCAGGACATCTCTAACCCCGTGCTCAGCTTTACTATCATCAGGGTTCAACGCAGTCAGTTCCAATGTTTGAAGCGCCTGACTCATGAGCCATCTTGGGTCAGCGTTTTCAGGAACATCGGTCCCGCGATCAGCCAAAATCGTCGTGCAGACCGTTTCAAGCAACCCCCGACAGTGAGTAAAAGCAATGCCCGGTTCCGTCCGAACCGATCTTTCGATGGTCTCAACCGCGAATTGCAGCGAGGTTGAACGTGGATACTGCTCAAAGAGGCGCCGACAGCTATGCAGTTCGAAAATATCATCAGTAGTGGCCATCGCTTCCTCCGGTGACCAGTACGCGCACGTCGCCTGTCAGAAGTTTAGGAAGCAGGTAGTCGCGCATTTCGGCGAGCTTGCGTGACTCGATCATGAGCTGGGCGCGCAGGTCGTACATGGTACCGACTGCATTCTCTGCCCCGTCAAGCACTTCCTGCGGAGGCACGACAACTTGGGTTTCGTTCAAATGACTGCGTTTGATGTGGCCCATTGTGGTGGCTTTGCTTGAAGCGATGGCACGAAACCATGGCAGGTGGTGCTGAATCCACAAGAGGCAGAACCAACTCGGGTAGTGCTTGGAAGTCACTTTGAAAAGGTGCTGGTTCAACGCACCTTTGCCACCGAACCAGAACTCGGCCTCAAGCGTGCCGGACCATGAAAAGAGTAGGTCACGGTCCCCGATGACGTATTCCGCGGGAACATCATCATTCGCACGATCGGCGCCATCAGTCGAGCCTTTCCGAAGTTGGGCGATCTTGATGACTGGCAAGTCGTCGCCACCGTCGCGCGGCGGGTATTTCTGGAGTGCAAGGCCGTTGAGGAAGGTCGCGATCTTCGCGAGCGGCTTCACCATCCAGCCTTCGGGCACGGGGCCAATGTCGGAATCGACGAAGGTGGTGGGCAGGGCGTCGAACACGGCTTGCGGCATGGAGGGGAAACTGGTGGCGCCTTCGGCCTTGGCCTTGACCGGCTCGAAGTCCACGAACCACGCCCGGAAGATTGCCTGCGCTAGCCGTTCCAGCGTCTGCACCGTCCGCCGGTTCCGCTCGATCTTGCCATCCAGCGCACCGAGAACGCCGGCGATGGCGCGCTGCTCATCAACGTTGTCTGGAACTACTACTTCGTATCGGTGCAGGTCATTGCGATTAACGCCTGGCACACTACTCTTGTCGTTAAACGCGTTGTAGTCGATCGACTGTAGGAAGTAGGAAATGAATCGCTCGTCATTGCCTTTGAAGTCACGCACATACAGAGTGGTGTTCAGTGGCCAAAAGTCTTTCTCTATGAAAAAGACCTGCCCAATAGTTCCGTATCGACCAGTGACCACACCCGGCGCGGACACCTTGGCCTCATCGTGCCATCCAGACACACCAGAAGAAGATACGATTGGAACCAGCCCAGGATGTCGTTTCGAGTTGGGAAGGTCATAACCTCTTTTCAGCTCGACCACATCACCAAGCACGCAACTACGCCATGCGTCAGTCTTCAAGGCTCAACCTCCCCAACTGATTACGCACCACCCTCATCAGCCTCTCGCCCGAGTCAAAGCACGTCTCCAACTCCGCCAACAACCGCGGATACTTCTCGGCAAACGGTTCGCCATCATCTTCCTGTTCCTCGGCGCCCACGTAGCGGCCCGGCGTGAGCACGAAGCCCTGCTTGCCGATGCCTGCGATGGTTTCGCTCCGACAGAAACCGGGAATATCCTGGTACTCCCACGCGCCGTGCTCGGCCTCGTCCCACCACTCGGGTGCCGGCTCGCCGCGCCACTGGCGGTAGGCGTAGACGATGCGGCCGATGTCGGTATGGGTGTTCGGATCGCCCATGCCATCGGCCAGCCGCGTTTCGCCATCGTCGCCGCCGGTGAGCACGCGCACAGTGCGGGTTTGCAGGGCGCCCAACTTGCGAGCGTCGATGAACAGGGTTTCGCCACGGCGGTCGCGTCCGCCGTGCTTTAAGTTGCGGCCTGTCTTGTCGCGGGTCAGGAACCACAGGCAGGCGGGAATGCCGGTGGTGAGGAAAAGCTGGGCCGGTAGCGCGACGATGCAATCCACCAGATCGGCTTCGACGATCTTCTGGCGGATGTCGCCTTCGCCGCCGGAAGCCGACGACAGCGAGCCGTTGGCCATGACAAAGCCGGCCATGCCGCCGCCGTGGCCGTTGGGCGGGGCGATGTGGTGGATGAAGTGCTGAATCCACGCGTAGTTGGCGTTGCCGGCGGGCGGTACGCCGTAGCGCCAGCGCACGTCACCTGCGAGCAGCTTGGCCGACCAGTCGGACACGTTGAAGGGCGGATTGGCGAGGATGTAGTCGGCTTTCAAATCCGGGTGCAGGTCGCGCAGGAAGGAGTCGGCCGGCTGCGGGCCAAGATTGGCCTCGATGCCGCGGATGGCGAGGTTCATGTGCGCCAGCCGCCAAGTAGTGGGGTTGGATTCCTGCCCGAAGATGGAAATGTCGGTGGTCTGGCCGCCGTGCGCCTGCACGAAGCGTTCGGACTGCACGAACATGCCTGCTGACCCGCAACAGGGGTCATACACACGCCCATCGTAGGGTTCAAGCATTTCCACCAGCAGGCGCACGATGCTGCGCGGGGTGAAGAACTCGCCGCCCAGCTTGCCTTCGGCCTGCGCGAATTTGCCCAGGAAGTACTCGTACACACGGCCCAGCGTGTCGCGCGCTCTGGCTCGCTCGCCCTTGAAGCCGATGTTGGCGATCAGGTCGATCAAACCCTTCATTTTCTCGGGTGCAATGCCGCGGCGGGCGTAATCGCGCGGCAGCTTGCCCTTGAGGTTGGGGTTGTCGCGCTCCACGGCGAGGATGGCATCGTCGATCAGGGTGGCGATGTCGGGCCGCGTGGCCTGATTCTGGAGATTCTGCCAACGCGCTTCGGGCGGTACCCAGAACACGCGCTCGGCGGTGTATTCGTCGCGGTTTTCCAGCAGGCTTTCGAGCTGCGGGCCGGTGATGCCGTCGGCTTCGAGTTCGGCCTTGAGTTCCTCTTTGCGCGCTTCGAACGAGTCGGAGATGTATTTCAGGAACAGCAAGCCCAGCACAACGTGCTTGTACTCGGCGGCATCAATCTGGCCGCGCAGGGTGTCGGCGGACTTCCACAAGGTGTCGGCGTAGTCGAGGTCGGGGTTGGAAGGTTGAGCGGTGTTCATCGTGTTTCCTGGCGGGTACGGCGGATGCCTGTGTCCTGGCCGGCCGCAGCCGGGGCGGCGCGCTGCCAGCTGCGGGTACGTAAAGGCGTTGGAAGCAAGTATTGCCGTGGAGTCGTGCGGGTTCCCCAAGTTGCCCGGCCGATGGCGGGCGGTTTCGTGCATATCGGCCCATTGTGCCGCATGCGGCATCACGCGGCGACCCGCGCCATGGCACGGGTGGGCATTCTTTCGGTGAGGCGCTTTTAGCCTGTGTGCGAGGCTTCTAACGCCTGCGGGGGTGCGACCGCGTGGACGCGGCGGGCTCGCGGCCTTGGTGTCTACCGACGCGCGGTGCGTAGTTTCGGCTTGGCGGCCCGCGTACTCGCATGGTGTGGGCCGGCTTCGGCCAGCACGCGAGCCTTGATGAACAGCGAGTCCAGCGACGTATCCAGCGCAGCGACCACGCGCTGCAACGACTTCACGGACGGATTGCGACGGCCGCGTTCGATTCCCGAAACGTAGGTGCGATCAAGCTCCGCACGGTCGGCCAGCTCCTCTTGCGAGAATCCAGCCTGTTCCCGGAGCGCGCGTACTGCGGGGCCGACGTAGCTCGAAATATCCACATCGGCACGGTGGCCGGGGTTAGACTATTGATCCACGGACTATAAGTCACATAAGGGGGTGGCCGATGGACGCTCGCAGAGCCAAGGGGCTGCGATGGGCCGCGAACACAATGAAGGTGTTCGGCATCGCCGTCATTGTCCGGCTGTTTTTCGCATTCACGGCGAACCAGTTCAAGGGACTGGTCGAGGCCGTGATAATTCTGAGCGTCGGACTCGTCGTCGCTCTGGCCGCGTTCGGGATCGGATGGCTGGCAGCCGCCGGATCGCGCCCAGCGACGAGACTGATCGTCGCGTCGCAACCATCCTCACAGTCGTCAGCAACGGGCGAAGCGGTAGATGCTTCCTCGAAGATGACCGCCATGGATTGGCTCAAGGGAATCGGGAGCGTCGCGGTCGTGGGGCTCTTGATCTACTCATGGGCCATCAATCCTGATTACAAGCATCGTGCGTCTGCGCCGGCTTCGTCCGTAGACTTGGCGATGGCAACCGCCGCGAAGTTGAGCGTTGGACTGCCCAGGATGGAGTCCAGCGATTCACGACTCGATTCCGTGGTAGCTGATCCAGGGCGTGCGGTCATCTACCATCACACGATGGTCGGGACGCCGAACGCGAGCATGGACTCGGAGACAGCCAGCCGATTCCGCCGACTCATCGTGGCTTCAATCTGCGACGGTTCGAGTAACGACCTGCTCGCTCATGGCATTGCAATCCGCAATCGTTACGCACGGGAGGACGGTTATGTCTTCGCGGATGTCACAGTTCGCCCAGAGGATTGCCCGCAGCAACAAACCACGGTCGGCGCGTTGGAAGCGAATAGATGAATCGTAACGAGCGCCTATTGCTTCGCCCGGCGATCAATGCTGTCGCCCGCCACAACCGAAATGCCTGGTGGGAGCTGAAACGGCAGATATACGAGGGCGGGTACGAGCCGTACTACCCGGCGCAGGGAGACTTTGACGAACCGGCCGAACGTGCAGTTGCGGCGCTGCCGATCGAAACCAAGGCGGCGTTGATTGCGGAATGGCGGAGTGCCGTTCCCGCCCGCACGTCGCACACCGACCCGGAGATTCTCGCCGCGTATGCTCGCGTCGTCATAGAAGCCGTCGTCGAACGCGCTCGCACCGCGGCTTACAGGACCGAGAACTGGTGACCAAACGATGCGTCGCCGCAATCAGATCGCCTAGAACAAGCCCAGGTGGCGCGCAAGCATATCCAGCGCCTTCAACCTGGAGTGCAGCCGAAGGCTGAATCCATTGGCGAACTGCCTGGCATCCGCAATCGCCGATCTCTGCGCACGCGTCAGCGCTGACATGGGCCGAAGTCGCTCACCGGTGGCGCCGGATTCGACGTAATCGCCGATGTCAGCAAAAGCGATGGCAACCAATGCAGCGAGCACCTGCTCTTGCCGCATTCCGACTTTTTCCTGCAAGGTTTCCTGGCGCGCGCGTATGGCTTCCCGAATACCAGTTTTTCCTAGCAGTTGGGGACCGATCTTGCCCGCGGTGCGCGCGCTGTAACCAGCTCGAATGGCCGCCTGGGTGGCGTTGAGGTCGATCAGGTATTCATCGACGAAGCGCTCTTGCTTTGGCGTCAAGTGGCGCCCTTCCTGCCTTTGGGGTGGTTTGGCACGCGTAGTAGGCGTCATGCCGCATCACCACCGTGACGGTGCCTCTGCTTCTCTCCTTCAGCGCGCCGATGCACCCAGCGCCGGTATGGAACCACAAACAACCGGCAGGCGGAGCCGTCGCCATTCCGCAAATCAAACTGGATCGTGTCGGCAGGACGGAAGTTCCAACCCGCGGCGCGATGCGTGACGGTCAGTGCCGCCAGAACGTTTTCGGGGAGTTGCGTCATGATTTCTGCCTCGTGCTGCGTCCAGTTCGCACCGCCAAACCCATGAATCCCACGATCAGAGTCACCAACAGGATCACGGGCAGCAGCCTAAGCGTCGCATGCGCTACCGCTTGGTTAGATCCTATAGGTGTACGCGTGGCGTAGCGGCGGAAACGTCAAAAAGTGCTTGTATCGCTACGCGTCGCGTAGCGGTGCGATGCTTAGCCAGTACGCGCGGCGTGGCGGTCTTGTACGCCGGACGTAGTGGCAGATTTTTTCCTTGGAGGGCGCTGATACTTTGGTTTCGGAATCCGCCAGCGGCCGGGCGTGATGCCCACCATCATAGGATCATCCAGTTTGCAAACGCGGGTTCTCAGGTCGGAGCATGCGTTGACCGGCTTCCAGCCCAGAGCGTACAGGCTTGCGCCGATCAGCAATCCGCCTTGCCGTGTCAGCACCAACAAGCCGTAATAGCCAGCCTCCCGCAGCAGTTCCTTGATCGTGCCCGGTGAAGTCCAGCCCAGCGGGCGCAGCACGGTGATGCTGGCGGTCAGATCGCCATTGTTGTGGCCGCTGTATTGGCTCGCAATGTCAACGATCAGCGCCCGGCACGGCTTCGATGCGCGCGCCCAATTTGGTGAATGAATCACTTCGGAAGGAATCAGCGCAAAACGTTCCTTGCGCTCGCTGCGACCTTTCACCTGCCACCGCTGGCGGGTCATGCCGTTGCCCGCCCATGTACCTGTGCGGCAACAGCGGCGACGCGCCGTTCCACGATGTTGGCAACCAGTGCGCGGGTGGCATCCGGGTCGAGCCCTGCGATCCGGGCGACGATGATCTCGTCAACCTCGTGTGCCGGCCAGCCCACGGCACGGCGCATTGGGTCGGGCGACAACTTGACCGGCGGAGGAACAAAGCCATCGCGGATGGCGCGATCCAGGCCGGAATCGGTCAAGCCTACGCGCTTGAGCAGCTCGGGCCGGCGAATGATTTGAAGCATGGTGACACCTCCATCGGGTTCCTGGCGCGTTACGCCGTCGATGGGGAGTCTTCCCAAGTCACGTTCCGCGGTGTTGCAATTGAACCAGTGGCCGTTTCAATTGAAATCAAGCACCGCGATTGGCCATGGCGTCCGGCACTTGTTTGAGGTAATTGCCGATGGTGTGGGCGGACACAGTCACCCTGGCCCCTAAGAGGGCCTTCTCAACCACGGCACCCGCTGCATATGGCTGGGACAGGTCGAGCTTGTCTATTTCGGCGAGCCCGCCAATGATGCACAGAAGGGTCGTTTTCACTTTGGTGGAAAGCGGCGTGTCATCTGAGCGCGAAGCCAGCTCATGCCGTAGCGACTCGTTTTCTCGTTCCAGCCTCTCCGCTTTGGCGCTGTCTGATTCGGCGTTGGCTTCCAGCTCACGCACGCGTGCACGTAAATAGGCCCGTTCCAAACCGTCATCCGGCAGGGCCTCCAACTCAATGCGCCGAATCGCAATTTCCGCGTCTATGCCGGCTCGCACCCGCCTCTCTTGTACATCAGGTGACTCGTGAACCGATGGCGTTGGATGGGTCAGCAGCCACGCCGACCAGCCGCGCCGCGCAAATTCCCGCTTGAGTAAATACTCCACCCACTGGGCGCGTTCGTTGGCTTTCATGCTGCGTCCTCGCACAGCCGGAGCATCGTCACACCGCCGCTTCGCGCACAATGCGCGGATGTTGTGTGGCGATGCGCAGCAAGGTTTGCGCGGCGCCGCTGGGCTGGCGCCGGCCGGCTTCCCAATCCTGCAAGGTGCGAACGGATACGCCCATCAAGTCGGCGAATTGCGATTGCGACAGGCCGGTACCGGCGCGCGCGGCGACCACGCTGGCTCGCGCGGCGGGGATGACCTCATCCTTCTCCACGGTGCCATCCCGGCGGGTCACCATGCGGCGCATGCGGCCGTCGGCCAGGGGCTGAAACTCGGTCTTGCGCGCCCAGCGGCCGTGCTTAGTGTCGGCAATGGCTTCGCGCAGCTCGGCATTCAGGTCACGTCCTTGTTCCCACGCGATGCGCTGTTTGGCGGTCATCTTGGTCATGGTCTGAACCTCTCTTTCAACTCTCGCAGCAGTTCCGGCTCAACGTTCTCGCGCACGTTCTTGGCGTACAGCAGCACCAGCACGATCTGGTCTTGGGCGTTACGCAGAAAGTAGATCACACGGTAACCACCGCGTTTGCCACGTCCTGGCGCTCGCCAACGCAACTTGCGGCAGCCGGACGACGCAGGAATTACGTCACCGGCGTCGAGGTCAGCCAGCAGCGCAGCCTGCAACTGCGCAAACTCCGCATCGTCCATGCCATACGCCTCTCGGGCCCGCGCGAAGGGCGCCAGCTCGATGAACTCGAACATGGGATTATTGTACGGCACTGCGTGACAATAGCAAACGAGACATCACAGCGCCAGCGCAGCCAAGGCATCCCGCGCCACGTCCTGCCGCAGCTTGCCGTAATACTTCTCGATCATCGCCACGCTGGTGCCACTCACCTTGGCGACCGTATGCAAGTCCAAGCCGCCTGTTACCAGGTCGGTGATGGTCGAGTGGCGCAGCGTGTAGGCCGTCGTAGTTGGCGGCAGGTCGGCAACAATTACGGCTTCACGGATAGCCTTCATCCAAGCGTCCTTTGACCATGCTGCACCATCCCAACGCGCGAACAGCGGTGCTGCCGGCAGCTTTCCGCGCGCCTCGTCGGCAATCACCTTTGCAGTGATCGGCGGCAGCGGGATGTAACGTCCCTCCCCGGCCTTATCGTGACCGATGCACAAGAGCTTGTGACGTGCGTCGTAGTCGGCAACGGTCAATGCCGCCAAGGCGCCTGGACGCAGCGGCAGTTCACACAGCCCGCGCACGAACCGCGAAGCGTCGTCAGGCAACGCTGCGACCAGCGCCTTGCGCTGGCGGCGATCCAGATACAGCGTGCGTTGGTTGGCCACGCCCTTGATCGGCTTCAAGGCCTGCGCCCACGCCAGATCGGACGTCACAAACCCGTCGGCCTTCGCCAGGTTCAAGGCGGCACGCAAGGTCACCATATTGCGGTTCACGCTGACTGGTTTGCGCTTGCGCGGCGGCGGCAACGGCTCCTTGTTGCGGCAGTGCTTGCCGCGCTTCGGTTGTGCGACCGGCTTTCGCTCCATCCGCCTGCGCCAGTCTTGAACGTGGGCTTTCACCAACTTGTCGACTGGCAGGTCTGCGAGCTTGTCTTTGGCAATGAACCGGCGCACGTAGCCGGCCTCGGCATCGGCGCTGGCGTCACCTTTCTCGGGATCGTCGCGCAGTGCCTGAACGTACCGCTCGCAGGCCTCCAACACTGTGATGCCACGCATGGAGCCGCCCGCATCCAAGTGCTTGAACCATTGCTCGGCTTCCTTGCTGGCTGCACTGAACCGCTCGTTCGGCGGCAGGTGGTCGAATGCGCCGAGGGCTTTCCGAACCTGCCGCTCCCCGTCATAGGCGCGTGCGTACCAGGTCTGCGCGGTTTTGGTCTTGCGTAGCCCAAGGTGCTGCCCCGCGTGCAGTTTGTGCCAGTGGACCGCGTCTCGCACTGGCAAGGCCGCCTGCCCCGTCACCGTCGTGATCGTCACCTTGCCGCCCATGTCTGCTCCCGGAATAGGCCGTTGCCTACAGATTGCCTAATCTTAGTGGGGTGTCATGGTGGCTACAAGTGCTTAAATCATTGATTTAATTACATCATGGTGTTTCGTGAACCTCTAAAAACTACCTTCGGGACGTAGAAGTCGCAGGTTCAAATCCTGTCTCCCCGACCAAGAAAAGAAACGATCAAGGCCACCTTTGCGTGGCCTTTTTTGCATCGGACGGCAAGTACGTACCTCATCCCGGCCTTCCCACCCACAAGGGGACTACCACAGGTCGTCGGAGGGGAAACGTGCGAATCGGGTAGGGAGCCGGAATCATCCGGCCCCCTCCCACACCACCGTACGTGCGGTTCCGCATACGGCGGTTCACGAGTGACGCTGGAGATACCGGCTAGTATCGACCATCGAGACCAATCCATACCGGTCGAAGAAGGTTT
>JACDJC010000288.1_pt1 | contig 63001 bp, 74 predicted proteins | sample 7454191 | NCBI WGS metagenome assembly JACDJC01 (sample SAMN14253291, study PRJNA609438) | sludge metagenome | isolation source: sludge after 25d culture with pyrite and EDTA | collected 2018-12-20 | reverse complement strand
GTGCCTCTGGTTTCTGTCACCCGAGCAGGAAACCGCTGAAGTAGCGAAAAGTGTTCTGAAGTGCTGTCGAATGAAGCCTGAAAGGGAGTTCTGAGTTTCAGCGTAGATGGGATAGCAAAGCTGCCTTAGCAAGAAGAGCCCCGTAGTCTTCGGATTTCGGGGCTTTTTAATAAGTACCGAAGTGAAATGATTCTCGTTATCGATGATGGAGGCCCGTATCCGCTAGCGCGTTACCATTGGCAAACCCTCAGTAAAATGGGCAGGACTTGTCTTTCCCAATGGAAGAGTGCGAATGAATCTAGCCGATAGCATTGCTGAGCGCCTGCAGCAAGCCCAGCAATTTGCCGCGAAGGGACTCTTCGAACCATTCCTTGCAGCCTGTTCCGATATTGCTACGCAAGCGCCTGAGAGTTCTGCAACACAGCAGAGTCTGGGGCGCTTGTATGCCTCGCATGGGTTTCTTGGGGCGGCGCGGGAATGCTACCAGAAGGCGCGAACGCTGCTGCCGAGTGATTTTGGGATTCTGGCGAACCTGGCCAATATTGCGCGCGATGCAGGTGACCACACCGAGGCTAGGCGTTTGTATGCCTTGTTATTGGAACACTTACCTAACCATCCGGTCGTGCGACGCAACTACCTTACCGGGCTGGAGTATGACCCGACCGTAAGCGATTTTGAACGGCTTCGGGCTGCCCGCGAATGGGGGTCGTGGATCATTGGTCGTGCCGGTGGCGAGACACGGCGACCGCTACTTCATCCGTTGCAAGACCGCCCATTGCGCGTGGGTTATGTTTCTGCCGACTTCTGCCAGCACACGGTCGGCCTGTTCGTGAAAGATGTGCTCAAGGCGCACGACAACACCCGTATTCAAGTGTTCGCCTACAGCGCCGGCACGGTGCAGGACTGGGTGACTAATGAAATCCGGGCCGCCTGCACCTTGCGCGATGTCAGCGCCCTCGACGATGCCGCGCTGGCTGCACAAATTGGCGCCGATGGCATCGACGTGCTGGTGGACTTGTCTGGCCACACCGCAGGTTCGCGCCTGACGGCGTTTGCGTATCGCCCCGCGCCGGTGCTGGTGAGCTGGCTGGGCTACTTCGCAACCACAGGGTTGCCGACCATGGACGCCGTGCTGCTCGATGCATGGCACGCGCCCGAAGGCACCGAAGCGCAATTCGTCGAACCCATCCTGCGCCTGCCCTCCGGCCGCTTCTGCTACCAGCCGGTGCCGTGGGCACCAGCGGCGGTGGCCGCGCCAGCCTTCGAGCGCAACGGTTTCATCACCTTCGGCTGCTTCAACAACACCGCCAAGTTGAACGCGGGCGTGTTCGATGCATGGGCGCAAGTGCTGCACGCGGTGCCGGATGCCCGCCTGATCCTCAAATGGCGCACCTTCAACGACGAGGCCTTCAGGGAAAGTATCACCCAAGCCTTTGTGGCAAGGGACATCGCCGCCGACCGCATCGAACTGCGCGGTCCGAGCTTCCACGCCAATCTGCTCAAGGAATACGCCGACATCGACATTGCGCTCGACCCGTTTCCCTTTACCGGCGGGCTGACCAGTTGCGAAGCATTGTGGATGGGCGTGCCGGTCGTCACCTGGCCGCAGAGCCGGGTCGTGAGCCGCCAGACCCATGCCTTTCTGCACCAGATCGGCCTGCCGGAATTGTCGGCCAAGGATACGGATGACTATGTCCGCATCGCTGTCGAACTGGCGAACGACCGGGCGCGGCTCACCCAACTGCGGGCCACGCTGCGCGACCGGATGCGGGCTTCAACGCTGATGGACGTCGTAGGCTTCACCCGCCAGCTCGAAGACACCCTGATCGACCTGTACCGCCGCATCGAAGCCGAAGAAAAGACGAGCTCCTTCGGCCCCGCGTCACGCCATGCGTCCCCGACGCTCGAGGAATTTCTCTTGGATCGACGTCAGGAATCGAAGCCCAGATCTGAAAGATCTTCCGCGTCAGACGTCGCACCCGTTTGGGGTGTTGCAACGACTGGCACGCCCTTGGGGACCACGCCGAACTTCCCTAAGGCTTTGCGAAAGTAACCGTTGCCAAGCTTCTCAAGAAGATAGTGAATGTGATGCACCTCCGCAGCGATGGCGTTCGCATTCGCTGCGAATTCGTGCGGGGCGGTATAGCCCCTTGCTACGTTGACTAGCGCCAGGTACTCGCCCATTTGATTTCTAGTTAGGCTCTCAAGCAAGTCCTTCGCCTTTTGCCTTTTGGGGTCGGCAGCTCTTTCGTTAAGCGCGCCGTAGAGGTTGTCACCGCTCAGGATTTCTTTGCTGGGACGCCGACGGTCAGCAAGTAGCTCTTCGTCTAGGTCAAAAAGATCCCAGAACTGCTTCATCGATAAGTGAAGAAGTTCGAACGGAACCCTCTTCAAGTCCTCATACAGCAAACGCACCTGGGGCGCCAACGAACGCGCCTCTGTCTTGGGTATGCTTACGCGTTCTATCAGTTCCGCGAAACGTCGCCGTAGTTCATCGAGCCCCAGCCGTTCCGCCGTACCCATGTAGTCGTCAATGTAGTTGTAGATTCCGTGGGTTGGGGCGAACACCATCAGGCCCCGCTTGAATCGGCGGTAGCACAACTTACCGAGCATTGCGAACTTGGGCTCGTTGCTGTCACGGTCGTCAGGGACGTAGTCAAAGTCGTTGAGCCGGCGCAGTCGCTCGACCGAATCTTCGACGTAGGCGTCTTCGTCGGTCAGTCGGCTCACTTCGCCAACCTCTAGGACGGCATAACCGAACGCGGGGTGATCCGGGAATCGCTCAACTACTAACCTCTTTGGCAAGACGATGTAGTCCGCACCGCCACCGGCAATTTGCAGCGAGAGCAGCGCCCCACCCTCGCAAAGACTAGCCCCTGCAATGTGTTGTCCACCCCCTTCCGGAAAGAAGCAATGATTCATGCCGTGGTAGCGTGACAAAAGTCTGACCACACCGAGGACTGCGGCAGGGTCTCGCCACTCTGCTCGAGAGACGCCACGCCCCGTCATTGCCTCGAGCGACGCGAACTCCCACTGCAATTGATTGGCTTTCCCCGCGTCATTCTGAACACTGGCGACCTCACGTAGCCGCGCTGCGAACTCCGAAGCAGTCGGCCGTGCCGCCGGTGAGGAGGCCGTCGCATCTTCCAGCAGGGCCTCCAACGGCTCGAGAACGACCCCGCTGGCTTTGGGCCTCGGGCTGAGCCCCTCGCTACCCTTCGAACGGTATTGACCCGGAAATGCAAACTTCTCCTCAGCGAGCAAGGCCCAGAAGGTCTTGGCCAAGCTATAGACATCGGCCAGGAACGAATCCGCATCGCCCGAATTGGCTTCCATCTCCGGGGCGATGAAGCTTGCGGGCCCCATTGGCTCGTCTTCCTTCGTGATGCCCGCACGGTCCAAGAAGGCCGCGATGCCGAAGTCACCGAAGCGGAAGCCGCCGTCAAGGCGGAACAGGTTCTCGGGCTTTATGTCGCGATGAGCTACGCCGGCGCGATGAAGTTCAACGAGGCCGTCAGCGAGCTCGACAAACGCGGGAAACATCTCGCGCCATGTCAGGCTCTTGAGCACATCTCGGACGGTTTCGGCTACGGGCATGACATACCAAGGGATCTCTTCTTTCCCCTGCTGAGAGAGTTGAGACTCGAGGATTGGGACCACTCGTGGAGAGTCTTTCAGATGGGACGTCACCACCTTCACCTCATCCATGAAGCGCTGCCATCGACGCCTGTCGTCGTTCAAGAAGAACTTAATTGCTACCTCGCCGTGGACATCGTGTACGGCAAGGTAGACGTAGCCGTTACCACCCTGGCCGAGCATGCGCTTGAGCTTGACCCGCGGACAGACCAAAGCGAGGTCCTTCTTGTTCTTTTGAATCAGTGTCATCTGAAAGCCCTCCGGTTACGTGCCACGATTGTCGATGGTGCATCGCTGGTGGTAGACCAAAGGCGGTCCGTGGAGAGGTCTGGCCACGGACACAGGCCGGTGGCAGCTACTGGCCGATTGCCATCCCGGTTACGCCGCTCTGCCGTTACCTGCGCTCTCATCATCGCACTCGTCCATCAGCCCTGAACCGATCGTAGCTATCCTCCACCGGCTCCTCGTCCTGGTCTCGCCGCCACCGGTACTCGGCATCCGGCATCACCAGCAAGGTCAGGGTGTAGTCGTAATTGCCTGCGACTTTCGTCATTTCGGTGACCGGCATTTGCGCAGGTTCACGCGCAAACCAGGTGTGTGCGCCGGTGTTGCGGGCCTGCGGTGCGCCGGTGCAATTGCGGCTGTGTGCCAGCGCCGCCTCTGGCAATTCGATGGTGTTCTTGCGCGTCGCAAAGAAAGCGCCGGATTTGAATGCGGCCTCGTTTGACGACGCCCACAGCATATGGTCATCGCGGCTGGCAACCAACACAGCCCGTGTGGGTGCAATTTCCAGCCAGCGGATGGCGGCGGCGGTCAGTGACACGCCGTACCGATCGGCGCAGTGCCCCAGCAGATCAAAACTGACGGTTTGCCCATCCACCTGCCGGCGAAAATCATCCAGCGGCATCAATAGCGTCGTTGCAAAGTCGTCGGCTTCTTTCTCAATGTCCTTGCTGTCCTTACCTTCGCCGTTGGTTTCGATGTCCTGATTGCCGCAGTTGAATTCATCGTGCTGATGCCGGTGCAGCAGGTAGTGACCGAACTCATGGGCAATGGTGAAGCGCTTGCGGCCCTCGGAACTTATCGCGCTGTTGTAGAGAATCATCCACCTGTCCCGTTTCGGGTGGGCGGCAAGCATTCCCTCAAAGCGGTCAAGGTCCGCACCTTTGACCTTGGCAATCGGCGCGTCCGAGAATTTCTGTCGCGTGTATTCCAGCGCAACCTCCTCGACAGCCACCGGGAAGCGATCCGCACCCAGCACGTGGTTGAGCAGGCTGGACACGGCATTCGCTTCGGCCTTGGGTCGCTTCGGTGCAGTCATTCGTCGTCCCAGGCATCCAGAATCTTGCGGATCTGTTTTTTGGTGTCTTCCGGCATCCCTTGGTACTTGCGAAAAAATGCCTGGTCCACGACTTCGATATCCGGGGTAGCCGAGCCGTGACTGAGCAAGAATTCGGTGGTCACGTCGAGCGCCGCTGCGATTTTGCTCAGCTTGTCGGCCGACGGGTTGGGGTCTTCCCGGTTTTCCAGCTCCCAGATATAGCTCTTGCTGGAATCAGTGAGCTCGGCCAACCGTTCCAGACTTAATTTCTTCTGCCTTCGCAGTGCGCGTAATTTTTCACCCAGGGGCGAGGACACCATCATCTCCAGTTATCGTCGTAAAGCAACCACAATAATATACCACTATACCGAACGAATCCGCACCGGCTTGACAAACCTATCATCGGTTCTGAATAATGCAACGAAGTTCGGTGCATCGAACTTAAACGGTCGGCATATTCGCAGGGCGCGTCGGCATCTCAATACAGCAGCAGCGTGCTTGCGTTGTACGTGAGGCATTCGCTGCACACCAGGTGAGGAGACAACACACTCTATGGCAGCTTTCAATTATCGCGATCTGGTTCGTTTGGTATCACCCGGCAGTTGGCAGTTCTATTTTCAGGCCCGAGGCATCGCCTTGCCCGAAGGTGCTGACTGGTCTGACCCGCCGCCAACGTTGCACAAGTCCATCTTGCAGGCGCTAGAGGCGCTGGCCGAGCCTCAGCAGGGCACGGTGTACACGGAACTGCGTCGTGTCAAGCTGCTCGCGCACCCGCGCGGTGTTCAAGCGTTGTGCAATACGGTTCCCTTGGGGGACTCCATGCTCGAGGACTTTGAGCACCACGCGAGCGATGCCGAACGTGCGTTATGGGCACTGACAAACTGGCCCGAACGGTTCGCCAACGCCGAATCGTTTGTGCGGGCCAATGTGCAAGTGGGTGGGCGCAGCTGGCGCCGGCTGCATCTGCCCCCAGGCCAAGTGCTGCATTGCCAGCCCGAGGACATTGAACGCCTGCGTCTGGCACTGGCAGTGGCCTTTACGCCCAGCCGTGGCCGTGCGCGTGCGTGCGAGATTGATGTGCTCACCCGGCATCTGGACGGCGGCGTGCAGCTGGATATTCGCATCGAGGACAACCGGCAACGCAGCCTGGAGTTTGGCCCGGACGATTGCACCCTCTGGCGCGATGTGCGCCCGCCGCAGTTTATGACGGTGATTCTGTATCCGGCCAACGGGGTGATTGATCTGCTGATGACGGGCGGGGCCAAAGCGCGCGAGAAATTGCTGGCGCCGCTGGGGCAGTTCGTGTTTCGCAAGCCCATTGTGCCGATTGCCGTGCCAGAGCCGATGTTCCTGCTCAATCGCCTGCGCCAGGGCGTGTGGCCCGATGAGCACAGTGGACTGGATTTGCGCGACTACGGGGTGGTCAAGGCGCGCCTGTCCGAGTGCCGTGTCTGTGCCATCCAGCCGCCCGCCTGTGATTTCATCATCAAGCCACCGGCAGGCGTGGACAGTCCTGATGTGCTCGAGTGTGTGCAGGCCAAGCAAGCGGACAGGTTGCTGGGCCACGGCTTTGACATCCTCGATGCGGTGATCAGTCTGTATTTCGAGCCGACTGACGGCGCCCGGCAGCGCCGGGTCGTGCATATCCGCGTCAAGCCCACTGGCATTGCCAATCTGCGCGATATGGAAGAGGCCGAGGCCCAGTTGGCCCAAGCCCTGCTGCGTGCTCTGGGCGTGATGCAAGACCCGCCTACGGCCGTGGTGGCGGATGAAGCGGTGATCGACAGTGAGATGCTGTGAGCGAGGGTCCGGTCAACGCGCCGGCACTGGCCGAGCTCTGTGCCTTACTGGAGACGCCCGGTCAGCAGCTGTTGCCCGATGCGGTGGGACTGGGTGGGCGCGAAGCGCTGTACCTGCGCCTGCGTGACTGCGAGGCGCTGAGCCTGGCCGCAGAGATGGCCTCCGAGGTGCTGTGCCCGGATTGCTGCGAACACCGGGTGCGACCGCAACCGCTGGCCGGCGCCCCTGGACGCTATCAGGCACTGTGTTTTGAGTGCGGTGAAGTGGTATTGCCAAAGGCGCAGGTGCGGCTGTGGCAGGCCCATCCGGGCAAGGTGGCCGATTGGCTGCACCAGGCCTTGGGATTGCGAGGCCGTCACCCCCTTACCGAACTCATCCCCGGCGTGCTCTGGCACTTGGGGGAGCAGGAGATTCGCCGCCACCGGCGCAGTTTCTTCTTCGGCTGTCGGCTGGACAGTGATCCCGTGCAGGCACGCGCCAAGCTGGCCGAGTTGGCCGCGCCCGGCGCCGAGGCGGTGATCACGACCACCGAGGCCGCGTTGCTCAGGGCCTCACCCCTGGCCGACTGCCGCTTGATTGCGCTGCGCGCGGTGGCTCAGTTGCGCAAGGGGCATCTCACACTGGAGCCGCTTGAGTGGTATTTCGATGGCCTGGCGCCGCCTGTGATCAGTGATGAAACCTCGCTGCGGCTACTGCACACCCGGCGCGTCGCGCTGATTGGCGGCGTTGAGCACACGCTCTCGCCGCAGGTCTACGGCTTTCTGAAGGTACTGGAAGACGCCGATGGCGACGAGGTGCACAAGCGCGAGCTCGCGCAGGCCCTGGGGGTCTCGGAGACCTTTCGGTATGCCGACATCAAAAAGCGCCACAAGGCGGTGTTCGACACCTTCGTGCAATCGGACCAGAAAGGCAATTTCTGGTTGCGTCCGGATTTTTTGATTCTGGAAAGGGGGTGAGCCAACGATAAGAGAGCCGATTGAACCTTCTGTTTTTAACCCCGAACTTTGAAAAGGACTCCATCATGACCGGAAAAAACCAACACGTTGTCCCCCGTGAAGAAGGCTGGGCCGTTCGCGGCGAAGGCAATAGCCGAGACACCTCACTTCACCGCACGCAGGCCGAGGCTGAACGCGCCGCGCGCGAGATTGCCATCAATCAGAAAAGTGAAGTGCTGATTCATGGCGAGAACGGGCGCATCCGTGAACGCAACAGTTACGGTAACGACCCTCACCCCCCCAAAGGCTAATCGGCAAACAGCCCTGTTTCACAAACCCGGACTCACCCTCCGGGTTTTTTTTCGTCGGTTCGATAGGCGCCAGACCCATTTACCGATTTTGCCCACCCTTTGCGTCCACTTTGCCCACCGGTTTGCCCACCCCCTGCTTGGGACGATGTCCCCACGTTTTCGCACAACACAAAAGGAGCTGAACGTGAACATCAAACACCTGAACCAACGTCAATTGGCCGAGCGCTGGGGCGTAAGCGAAGCCAGCCTGGAGCGCTGGCGCACCGAGGGCATTGGACCCGTTTTTCTGAAACTGCAAGGGCGCATTGCCTACCGTCTCGAGGATGTGGAGGCGTTCGAGATGCGCAGCCTGCACAAGAGCACATCCGAGCGCGTGAGCGCAGGAGGTGTGGCATGAGCACACGTCTCACTACCGAGGTAGGCACACATCTGCCCACCCCTTTGCCTACCCCTTTGGCGGCGGCGCTGGACATTGCTGGCGTTCATCTACCGATCCCCTTACTCGAACTGTCTGCCCAGGTCATCCGTGACCTGCCGCTGGAGAACGTCGCTGAACTGCAGCGATTCATCGCCGAGGCCAAGTCTGATCTGGCCACTCTGGCGACCATGGTGCAGGCCGGACTGGAGCTGCGCTACGCCGATCAGGCGAAGGCACAACTGCTGGCCAAAGGCCAGGACACCGGCACCACGCATCTTCAGGATGCCGGCTATGACGTGACCGTCGAAATTGGCAAAGACGTGAAGTACGAGGCGAAGGGCCTGGCCGAACTCGTGGCCAAGATCGAAGCGACCGGTGGCGATCCGCGCGAGTACGTCGAGATCAAGTATTCGGTGTCGGAAGCCAAGTTCAAGGCCTGGCCGCAGACCCTGCGCGCACCGTTCGAGGCTCTGCGTACCGTGACGCCCAAGGCACCGAAGTTCATTTTGCGCCGTGCTGGGGAGGGCAAGTGATGGCTTTCCCAATCGTAACGGCCGATCAACGGCTCACCGAGCGCCATGGCGTGAAGATTGTTCTGCTGGGCAAAAGTGGCTTGGGTAAAACCACCCAGCTCAAGACCCTGCCTGAAGACAGCACCTTGTTTGTCGATCTGGAGGCCGGCGATCTGTCGGTCAAGGACTGGCGAGGTGACTGCGTGCGTCCCAAGACATGGCCCGAGTTCCGGGATCTGGCGGTGTTCCTCGCCGGCCCCAACCCGGCACTGCCAGCTGAGGCACCGTTCTCGCAAGCGCACTTCGACCATGTCTGCCAGCAGTACGGCAGCCCAGAGCAACTGGATCGCTACCAGTACTACTTCGTCGATTCCATCACGGTGCTCTCGCGCCTGTGCCTGACCTGGGCCAAGAGCCAGCCGGCAGCCTTCTCGGACCGCACCGGCAAGGCGGACCTGCGTGGTGCTTACGGCTTGCTTGGCAGCGAAATGATCGGCGCACTGACCCACCTGCAGCACGCCCGGGGCAAGCACGTGATCTTCGTGGCGATCCTGGATGAGGTCACCGACGACTTCAACCGCAAGGTCTTCGCGGCGCAGATCGATGGCGCCAAGACCAGCTTGCAACTGCCCGGCATCGTCGATGAGGTCATCACCATGGCTGAGCTCAAGACCGATGAGGGCGAGGCCTACCGGGCCTTCGTCTGTCACACGGTCAATCCCTGGGGCCTGCCCGCCAAGGACCGCTCCGGACGCCTTGATCTTGTTGAACCGCCGCACCTCGGTCAGCTGATCGCCAAGTGCGCCCAGGCGCAAAGCAGCGCACGACCCGCAGCCAGTCCGCTCACCACCGGCCTGCCCATCAGCGCATCCGCCGACTTCGCCCACGAATCCACCCCTTCGCAGTTTTCGCAGGAGTAAGCCATGTCTTATTTTGATTTCAACGACGCCGAGCAACAGCAGTCCTTTGATCTGATTCCGCGCAATACGGCGGTGCGGGTGCGCATGAGCATCAAGCCCGGTGGCTTCGATGACCCGGCACAGGGCTGGACCGGTGGCTGGGCCACGCAGAGCTTTGAGACCGGTGCGGTGTATTTGGCCTGCGAGGGCGTGGTCATGGACGGCCCGTTTGCCAAGCGCAAGATCTGGTGGAACGTGGGTCTGCATTCGCCCAAGGGGCCGACCTGGGGGAACATGGGCCGCACCTTCATCCGGGCCGCGCTCAATTCTGCCCGCAACGTCCATCCGGCCGACAACAGCCCCCAGGCACAGAGCGCGCGGTGCATCAGCGGCTTTGCCGAGCTGGACGGTCTGGAGTTCGCCGCCCGCATCGACGTTGAGAAGGACGGCCGGGGCGAGGACCGCAACACCATCAAGGCGGCCATCGAGCCGGATCACCGGGATTACGCCGTGATTATGGGCGTGTTGCCTAAAACGGGGTCAGGCAACTCGGGCGGCAGTTCCGGTGCACCGGCAGTGGCCGCCGCACCAAGCTATACGCCACCGGCAACTGCCGCACGTTCAGCCGCATCCACCGTCCCCAGCGGCAAGCCCGCCTGGGCGCAGTAAGGGAGGGCGAGGCCATGATGAGCACACCTATTCTTACGACGAGCCACTTCGGTGTGGTGCGCTTCGGTGACCTGGCCGTGGAGGCCGTGGTGCTGGAAGACGGCACCCGGGGTTATGTGCAACGCCAGTTGGCCACCGCCATCGGCCTGCACGAATCGCGCCGGGCAGCCAGTTCAAGGCGCTGCTGTCCGACGTGGCCCCCGGTGCGGTAGCGGTGCTGCAGGAAAACGCCTGCAGCATTCGCCTGCCCTCGGGACAAACCACAGCGTTCTTCCCGGCCGGGGTGATCAGCGAGGTCGCCTCGGGCGTGATTGATGCCGCGCTCGAAGGTCGTCTGCACCGCAAGCGCCAGCACCTGGTGCCCAACTGCCAGCGCATCCTGAAGGCACTGGCTAAGACCGGGGAAGTAGCACTGATTGATGAGGCCACGGGCTACCAGTTTCACCGAGCACCCGATGCCCTGCAGGCCTTGATTTCCAACCTGCTGCGCGAACAGGTGTCGAGCTGGGAGCGGCGGTTTCGCCCGGACTACTACCAAGCCCTGTTTCGCCTCTTTGGCTGGCAGTACCGGGGGCATCACCAGAACCCGCCGGCGGTGATCGGCCAGATCACGCTGCGCTGGGTGTACGACGTGATCATGCCGCGCGAGATCCTGGAAGAAATCCGCACCCGCAAACGGCTCTCGCACCGGGCGCACCAGTGGTTGAGCGACGGTGGCCAGGCCCTTCTGGAAAAGCAGATCCACGCGGTGACCATGATCGCGCGCTCATCGATGACGTACCGGGATTTTGACACCCGCTGCGCCACGGCGTTTGGCAGTCAACCGCTGCAGATGACGCTGTTCATCGGTGCCATGGAGGGAGGGCTATGAATGGCCGGACAGTGTTGGGTGTGCCGTCGACAGGCCCGTGGCCTCGGCCACAGCGACAACCGCTTCAAGGTCGGCGAATCGCGCCGGTATCCGATGGACTGGGTCTTTTGCAGCCGCCAATGCCAGGACGCGTTTCATGCGCTCTACGGCCAGTGGCTTCGAACCGACCCCAGGCAGGAGGACGTGCTCATGGTTGATGCCACAGAACCGGAGCGCGCGGCGATGCGCGCCTGCCTGAAGTGCTTTGGCGAGGCGGCTGGCGAGATCGGCTTCGACAAACCCCTGGGGCACTACAGCGAGGCCGAGGCTCTGCAGGTGATCGAGGCGATTGTGACCGGCTGGACGCAGGCCATGGCGGCGCATCACCAACAGGCGAAATATCCGCCGGTGCGGGGTGTTGAGCCCTATGAGACGCAGGCGCCACAGGGGGTGGCCAAGTTGGAGCCGACACAGGCAACGACCGCCTTCGATCCGGCCAATCCCTTCGCGGATCTGGAGGATGACCTGCCGTGGGAAACCGAGACGCCAGCGTCAGCCAAGTCGGACAAGCGTGGGAGGACGAAGTGATGTTGGACTTCAATTCCACCTCGACCTTCCTTGAACGCTTCGAGGCTTTGATCGACACCGGGCTGCAAGCGCGCGAGCAACAGCAGGCACGCCGGCAGTACCTCGGGGCCTCGCGCCTCGGAGTGAGTTGCGAGCGCCAGCTGCAGTACGAGTACGCCCAGGCGCCGGTTGATCCGGACAAAGGTTTCTCGGGCCGCATCCTGCGCATCTTCGAACGCGGCCACCGCATCGAAGATGCCATGGTTGGCTGGCTGCGTGCAGCGGGCTTCGTGCTCAAGACCGAAGGCAAGGACGGGCAGCAGTTCGGCTTCTCGGTGGCCGATGGCAAGTTGCAGGGGCATTGCGACGGCGTGTTCGTCGGCGGCCCCGAGGGCTTTGCCTATCCGGCGCTGTGGGAGAACAAATGCGTGGGTACCAAGGCTTTCCGTGAGCTGCAGAAGTCCGGGCTGGCGGTGGCCAAGCCGATCTACCACGCCCAGGTGGTGACCTATCAGGCCTATCTCGGACTGCACGACCATCCGGCGATCTTCACGGCGGTGAATGCCGATTCGATGGAGATCTACACCGAGCTGGTGCCCTTCGATGCGGCGCTAGCCCAGAAGATGTCCGACCGGGCGGTACGCGTAATTCAGGCGACCGAAGCCGGTGAGCTGCTGCCACGCGGCTTTGCTGAGGCCAGCCACTTCGAGTGCAAGTTCTGCAGCTATGCGCAGCGTTGCTGGGGAGGTGCTTGATGAGCACAGCTTCCAAGCGCGCCGGCGCACGCAAGACCTACCGCACCGAGTGGGTGGATCGCTGGTCGCCGCCCAAACCCCTGGTCGGGCTGCAGGCCATCGAGAAGGTGCTCAACCGGCACACCTTCCTCGTGTGCCCGGAGTCTCGGCTGGTGGTGGCGGTGCTCGCCCGCGCCATCCACGACAGCCTGTGTCTGACCAACCGCCGGATGCGGCGCGAGGCAAGGCGTTTTCTGCTCGGGGATGACCTCACGCTCTGGTGCGACCTGGTCGGCTTGCATCCGGACTTTGTGCGCTTCGTGGCACGCAAGGCCGGCTACCTCGCTGACGAGAAGGCGCACTGGCAGAAGGTGCCGATCAAGGTGCCGGTCCTGCCGGTACCGACCGAGCCGGTGGTCAGCGCCAGCAGCGCGCCCGTGCATTCCATCACCTGCCACGCCCACACCCAACCGCCACAGGGAGGACTGATCCATGCTTGATTTCAATTCGGTGCCGCCGCAGGCTTTCCCTAGTGGTGGTGATCTCAGCGCACAACGCGACGCCATCCGTGCCGATCTGCTGACACGCCTGGAATCGGTCCTGATGACGCTGCTGCCAGCGGGCAAGAAGCGTGGCCAGAAGTACCTGGTCGGCGATGTGCTCGGCAGTCCCGGCGACAGTCTGGAGGTGTCGCTCAAGGGTGAAACCGCTGGCCTGTGGCACGACCACGCCACGGGTGAAGGCGGTGACATCTTCGATCTGATCGCCGCCCACCACGGACTCGACACCCAGGCGGACTTTGCCCGGGTGCTGGAAATCGCCGGACAGCTGGTCGGTCGGGCCGCGAGCCTCCCGAAGCGCAAAAAGCCGGAAGCCCCTGTCGACGAACTCGGCCCGGCCACGGCCAAGTGGGACTACCTGGATGCAGCAGGCAACCTGATCGCCTGCGTGTATCGCTACGACCCGGCACCGGGCAGGAAGGAGTTCCGCCCCTGGGATGCCAAGCGCCGAAAGATGGCGCCACCCGAGCCACGCCCGCTCTACAACCAGCCGGGCCTTGTTGCTGCCGAGCAGGTGATCCTGGTTGAGGGCGAGAAGTGCGCGCAGGCCTTGATCGAGGCAGGGACCACCGCGACCACGGCGATGCACGGTGCCAACGCGCCGGTCGACAAGACGGACTGGTCACCGCTGGCCGGCAAAGCCGTGCTCATCTGGCCGGACCGGGACAAACCGGGCTTTGGCTATGCCGAGGCCGCCTCGCAAGCGGTGCTCATGACAGGGGCCACTTCCTGCGCGATTCTGCTGCCACCCGACGATAAGTCCGAGGGCTGGGATGCAGCGGATGCCTTGGCGGAGGGCTTCGACGTCGCGGGTTTTATTGCGACCGGCCCGCGCATCACGATGCAGCCTCTGGGCGACGAACCCGATCTGCCGGAGTGCGACGGTGAGGCTGACCACGACAGCGATGCCACGGTCTGGGGCACCGAGGATGCGCTCGCGGTGAGTTTCACCCGGCGCTACCAGCGCGACTGGCGCTACATCGCGGCCTGGGGCAAATGGCTGATGTGGGATGGCCAGCGCTGGCGGGCCGAAGAGACCTTGGCGGCGACCGACCTCATCCGTCACGTCTGTCGCCATGCAGCAGTCCGCGCAGACAGCAGCAAGGTCGCGGCCAAGCTCGCCGCCAGCAGCACCGTGGGTGGTGTCGAACGCCTGGCCCGCACCGACCGCCGGCACGCGGCGACTACCGATGAGTGGGATGCCGACATCTGGCTCATCAACACGCCTGGGGGTGTCGTCGATCTGCGCACCGGCCGGATGCGCCCGCACGACCGCGCCGACCGGATGACCAAGATCGCTGCGGCCACCCTGGTGCCGGGCAGCACCTGCCCGACTTGGCTGCGCTTTCTGGAACAGGTCACCGGTGGCGATGCCGAGCTGCAGTCCTACCTGCAGCGAATGTTCGGCTACTGCTTGACCGGAGCGACCAGTGAGCACGCCTTGTTCTTCCTCTATGGTACCGGCGCCAACGGCAAGTCGGTGTTCGTGAACACGCTCTTCACCCTGCTCGGGGACTACGCGGCCAACGCGCCCATGGACACCTTCATGGAAACGCGTGGGGATCGGCATCCCACCGATCTGGCCGGGCTGCGGGGTTCGCGCTTCGTGGGCGCAACCGAGACTGAACAGGGGCGGCGCTGGAACGAGTCGAAGATCAAGGAGATCACCGGCGGCGACCGGGTGTCCGCACGCTTCATGCGCCAGGACTTCTTCACCTATGTGCCGCAGTTCAAGCTGGTGATCGCCGGCTACCACAAGCCAGCCATCCGCAACATCGATGAGGCCATGCGCCGGCGCCTGCACCTGATCCCCTTCACGATCACCGTGCCCCCGGAGAAGCGCGACAAGCAATTGCAGACCAAGTTGCTGGCCGAGGCCAACGGCATCTTCAGCTGGGGCGTCGAGGGCTGTCTGGCCTGGCAGAGGGAGGGGTTGCGCCAGCCTCAATCGGTGCTGGATGCGACGGACGAGTACTTCGAGGCGGAAGACGCGCTGGGCCGCTGGCTCGAGGAGCGCTGCGTGCGCCACCCCAATGCCAAGGCGCTGACCGCTGAGCTGTTCACCGACTGGAAGCAGTGGGCGGAGGCGGCCGGGGAATTCGTGGGCTCGCAAAAGCGCTTCGCTGATCTGATGCTCACCCGAGGCCTGGAGAAGTGGCGCAACGGCATGGGACTGCGGGGATTCCAGGGGGTAGGCCTCAAGGAGACCCCGAAGGACCGCTTCACGCCCTATGCCGACAACTGACCCAAACCATGAACCGACGCGGTTCTGACGGATCGGACAGACTCACTGATTTACGCCTATACGCGCGCACGCGTGAAGAGGGTAACCGGCAGACCTGTCCGATCCGTCAGACCGCCCAAAACACAGGACTGACGAACATGACGACAACGATTTTGGCCCTGGATCTGGGCAATAGACGAATCCCCTCTGCGGCCTTTTTCGCAGTGGGTAATGATGACGATAACTTTCAGCCCGCAGCGAGTGCCTGGCATTGGCGGGATATCCCTGGCTGGCCAGACTACGAGGTTTCTAGCCAAGGGCACGTAAGAAGGAAAACGCCGGGGCGTCGGACCTACCCTGGCAAGGTCCTCAAGCCGCTGCTCAACAAGTCCACCGGGTACTTCGCTGTCTGCCTGAGCGGTCAAGGGCGTCTGCAGCGCATCGATATTCACCGCTTGGTTGCATTGACATTCTTGGGGCCTCAGCCGTCGCCCAGTCATCTGGTGGCGCACAACGATGGCGTGCGCACCAACAACAGTGTGGCGAATCTGCGATGGGCAACTCAGCAGGAAAACCTTTCCGACATGCGGCGCCATGGCACGGCGCTCACTGGCAGTGCCAATCCGATGTGCAAGCTGGACGAAATCGACCGTGAAGCGATTCGGCGCATGAAGCTGCTTGGTATCCCTCGCACCGTGATTGCTGAAGGGTACGGCGTTCACAAGCGCACGGTATTCCGTGTGCTGGCTTCAGTGGAGCGGGGAGGTCTGCAATGAGAACAATGACATTGGATTTGGGGTCGCGCTGCGGCTGGGCCATTGGCAAGGTCGGTGAGGTCGTCTCGGGAGCCTGGGATATTGCACCGCGTCGTGGTGAGTCGCCGGGGATGCGTTACATCCGTTTGAGGAGTCGCCTGCAGGAAATGCGCTCGGCCTACCCGGATCTCGGGGTGGTGTATTACGAGCAGGCCCACCACCGAGGTGGTGCTGCCACCGAGTACGCCGTAGGTTGTGTGGCGACGGTGCAGGCCTGGTGCGCCGAGCACGGCATCGAATTCGGCGCCGTTCATACCGCCACGATCAAGAAGCACGCGACCGGCAAAGGTAATGCTGGCAAGGACGAAGTTATTGTTGCAATGCGCAGTAGAGGCTTTGCGCCGGGCTGTGACAACGAGGCCGATGCGCTGGCGCTGCTGGACTGGGCGATGGCCCAAGGAGGTGTGGCATGAGAACCCATACCCCTTCCATTCCCTGCGCCCTCGGGCGTCTGGCGCCGGCGTCACCAGCCAGCAGCGATGAACTGCGCGCCATGCGTGCAGCGGCCTGGCACAAACAAGGCATCGTGGTCGTGCCGCTGGATGAGATCTTTGATGAGTGGGACCGGGCGTTCCTGTCCGGCATCGCCACCAAGCTCTACGGTGCACGCACTGCGGCTTCGCGCAAGAGCATACCTTGGGCCGAGGGCGATGTGATCGACCGGGGTGATGGCGAGACCTGGAGGGTGGTAGCAACCACGGGCAAGTCCGTCACGGTTCAGCGCAGCCGCGATGGTGCGCTGGCCACCCTCGGACAACTCGGGGAGGCACGGCCATGACCAAGAAAACCCAACGCGCCCGAGCCAGGGCCGAGAAGAAGCCGCGCATCGGCGAGGAGCAGGTTCGGCCCGATGGCAGCGTGATCCGCTACGTGAGGGAAGAGGACGATGACCGCAAGCCCGTCGACCACTACCGTACGGTGGACACGCTGGCGCTGATGCTGCGCAACGGTAGCATCACCGGTGCCATGCACGATGCCGGCCAGCAGTTCTCGCAGGACTTTGCTCGGGCCTTTGCCAGCGGCGTGGCCAGCAGCCGGCTCGATGGTTTGCCGGCAGGGACGACGCCCGGGCAGATGATGGTCGAGAAGAATGCTGGCGCTGCCCGAGCGGTTCGGGATGCGCTGGAGGCCGTAGGAGGCAGTGGCAGTCCGGCAGGATCGGCGCTGTGGTACGTGGCCGGGCTGCAGATGTCGATCCGCGATTGGGCTCAGCGCGAAGGCTGGAACGGTCGACGGCAGGATCGGGATGAGGCCAAGGGCTATCTGGTTGCGGCGCTTGGGGTGCTGGCGCGGTATTACGGCCATGAGCGTTCGGGCTCATCGCAGCACAGACGAGGTGCTGAGTCCGCGAGAGCATCGCCCTGAGCGCAGAGGCCCTGATCAGCGGTGACAGAGCTTTTCGTTTATTGCGTTTGTTGTTTATTTCGTTTATCATCACAGACCGGCGCAAAAAACAGCCACCAAGGAGAGCACGATGACCACGACCCAACTACCGCAGACGATGCCCACAGCCGAAGAGGTGGCGCTGGCTCGCGAGAGCGGGCGGGCGCTGTCGGCCTACCTGCAGATGCGTTCTGAAACCCAGCAGATCGAGATATTCGATGACAAGGGGGCGGCACACCCCGTGCGCGTTCCGATGTCGGCACTGCGTCTGCTGGTGGATGTGCTGACTGAGATTGGTGAGGGCAACGCTGTCAGCATCATCCCGGTGCATGCCGAACTGACCACCCAGGAGGCGGCTGATGTCCTCAACGTATCGCGCCCTCACTTGGTGAAGCTGCTCGAAAGCAAGGAGATCCCGTTCCACAAGACGGGTACTCATCGCCGCGTGCGCTACCAGGATGTGATCGCCTACAAGGAGCGCATCGATGCTGAACGGCGCAAAGCACTGGATGCACTGGCCGAGCAGGCTCAGGAGCTGGGGATGGGTTACGAATGAGTTCGCACTTCACGGTCGTCTACGACGCGTGCGTACTCTACCCAGCGCCGCTGCGGGATCTGCTGATGCGGCTGGCGCTCACGGACCGGTTCCGTGCGCGCTGGTCAAATACTATCCACGACGAGTGGATTCTCAACCTGCTCAAGCAGCGTCCCGAACTCGATCCTGCTGCTCTGGAAAAGACGCGCACCCTGATGAATTCGAGTGTGCGCGATAGCCTGGTCGAAGGCTTCGAGCACTTGATTCCAGCCATCGAGTTGCCCGACCCCGATGATCGGCACGTGGTGGCGGCGGCCATTCACAGCGGCGCTGAAACCATCGTCACGTTCAACCTGAAGGATTTTCCGTCTGCTGCGCTGGACCGCTACAACCTGGACGCCCAGCACCCGGACGACTTCATCGTTGATCTGTTCGACCTGCACCCCGCATCGGTTCTACAGGCATTGGCCGAGCAGCGCGCCTCCCTGAAAAAACCACCCAAGACCGCCGATGAGTTTCTCGACATCCTGCTCAAGCAGGGGCTGACACAAACCGTGTCGATCCTCAAGGACTGGAAAGTCGCTTTCTGAATTTTTTTGCGGTTGTTTTCCGAAACCTGATTGAATGCTGGCCCCCCACAAGGTACAGTAATCCCGTACTGCTAATAACTGCGCCCACCCGATTCGTTCCAGTGGGCGTTGTCGTTTCTGGGCCTGGCGTTCGCCTTTCTGCCCAGCGCTGGAGACTCCCCCCATGAAACTTCTCATCACCCGCCCGGTGGTCCTCGCCGGCGACGGTGGCACGCGCGCGTTCGTCCCCGGCCTGACGGTCGAGGTCGATGCAGCCAATGCCGATCAGATCCTGGCGCAGCAGGCCGGCATTGCTGTCGAGTCTGCTGCCCAGCACGACACCACAACCACCCCACGCCGCCGGAAGTCCGCCGATGCTGAAACTTGATGTCACCGCTGATGTGGCCAAGGCGACCGAGTACCTCTCGGACGTTGCCGCCAAGCGCATCCCGGATGCCGCCGCCAAGGCCCTGACCCGCACGGCGTTCGATGCCCGTGATGCGGTGCGCGACGGTCTGCCCGAGCGCTTCAACCTGCGCCGCCCGTGGATCAGCCGGGGCATTGGCGTCACGCCGGCCAAGCCCCGCACCTTGATGGCCGAGGTCTGGTCTCGGGATCGGTTCATGGCGCTGCAGGAGGCCGGTGGCACCAAGACCGGCAAGCTGGCGATTCCCGTCGGACCGATGGCACAGACCGCCCAGACCCGCGTTATCCCCAAGAGCCAGTGGCCGGGCCAGGTGATGGCGAAGAAGAACGTGTTCTATCGGGCCGGTGCCGTGTTCGAGCGCCGGGGTGAGAAGCGCATCCTGGCCTTGTACCTGCTGCGCCGTCAGCAGAAGGTCGAGGCGCGCTTTGGCATGGCCGACACCGTGCGCAGCGTGGCGCTGCGTGAGTACCAGCGGCAGATGGAACGGACACTGCGCGAGGAACTCACCCGTGCGAGCTGACGCATCTGACACATCTGACGGGTCCTCCCGGGCTATCAGAAACGCGGGGGCCGCGCGCAGCGCGACGCTTGCCTAGCGTCAGACTCAAAAAATAGGTGGTCAGGTGGTCAGTGGTCACCCCGGCTACCATCGAATGCTTGGAGATCCCCATGAGCATGAGCTTGCGTGCCTACGCCCGGCATCGCGGCGTGGCCCTGTCCGCCGTCCAGAAGGCGATTGCCAGTGGCCGCATTCACCCGGAACCCGATGGCCGCATCGATCCGATCAAAGCTGATGCCCAGTGGGATCGGCACACGCGGACCGCACAGCCGACCACCCCGAGGGTGACCACCACCCGACCACCGCCTATCGCCCAGCACGCTTCCCAACCCGCTGCACCGCCGCCGATGCCCCAGCCCAGCGACGAGGCCCGAGGCGTCGATTACCACAAGGCCCGGGCGGTGCGCGAGACCTACTCGGCGCGCCTGGCCAAGCTCGAATTCGAAGAGCGCACCGGCAAGCTGATCAGCAAGGACGAGGTTGACATCAAGTATTTCCAGCTGGCCCGGCAACTGCGCGACCGGATGCAGCAAATCCCGCGCAAGGTTGCCCCCGAGATCGTCGCCCTGGTGGTGGCCGACCCGGATGTGCGCGGTGTCACCGACATCCTGGATGTCGCCATTCGTGAAGCCCTGGAGGATTTGGCCCGATGAAGAAGCACCCGATCAAAACCCACCCGATGTGGAACCCCAACGAACCCGCCTACGCCGATGTCGGGGACGTGGTCGGCAACGCATTCGCCGCTGGCCTGCGCCCCGATCCCGTCGAGGAGCCCGCAGCGGCGGACCTGTCGCCCGAACTCCTCGAAGCCCTGGTGCGCGACATCCTGCGCCAGCACCTCGATGCGCTGATTCCCGTCATTGCCCGCGAGATCACCCAGCGCCTGCGCTGACTTCTTCGTCAGATCCCCCTGACGAATGCTTCAACACTTTCGTCGAGGGTTATTGATGACGACACCCTTCACCCCTGCCATGGCCCGCCGCATCGAACTGTGGCCGCTGGACCGGCTCAAACCCTACGCCAAGAATGCGCGCACCCACTCCGATGCCCAGGTGGCGCAGATCGCCAGCAGCATCGTCGAGTACGGGTTCATCTCGCCGATGCTGGTGTCCGGAGAAGGCGAGGTCATGGCCGGGCACGGTCGCTTGGCCGCCGCGAAGAAACTCGCGCTCGATGTCGTGCCGGTGGTCGTTCTGGATCACCTCACCCCAACTCAGCGCCGCGCGTACATCCTGGCGGATAACCAACTGGCGCTGCAGGCCGGATGGGATGAGGAGTTGCTGGCATCCGAACTGGCCGAGCTGTCTGCCGCCGGTTTCGACCTGGCACTCACGGGCTTCAGTGACGACGAACTGGCCGGCCTGCTGAGTGACATCGAGGACACCGCTGACAGCGAGGAGGCTCCGTCAATTGGCGAACCCGCCAACGAGGACATCCCGGATGCGCCGGCCACCCCGGTCAGCCGGCCCGGCGACATCTGGCAACTCGGCGCACATCGCCTGATCTGCGGTGACTCGACCGAACCGGCTGTGGTCGCCACGCTGATGGCGGGCGACCAGGCGAGCCTGTGCTTCACCAGCCCACCGTATGGCCAGCAGCGCAACTACACGCAAGGCATCGCCGACTGGGATGCGCTGATGCGCGGGGTCTTCGCCAACCTGCCGATGGCCATGGATGGCCAGGTGCTGGTGAACCTCGGCTTGATTCACCGCGACAACGAAGTGATCCCGTACTGGGACGGCTGGATCAGTTGGATGCGCACGCAAGGCTGGCGGCGTTTTGGCTGGTACGTCTGGGACCAGGGACCGGGGATGCCGGGCGACTGGGCCGGGCGCCTGGCGCCGAGTTTCGAATTCGTCTTCCACTTCAACCGCCAAAGCAGGAAGCCCCACAAGATCGTGCCGTGCAAGCACGCCGGCCAGGACTCGCACCTGCGCGCCGATGGCAGTTCCACGGCGATGCGCGGCAAGGATGGCGAGGTCGGTGGATGGACCCATGCCGGGCAGCCCACGCAGGACTTCCGCATCCCGGACAGCGTGATTCGCGTGATGCGCCACAAGGGCAAGATTGGCCGGGACATCGACCATCCAGCAGTGTTTCCGGTGGCGCTGCCTGAGCACATCTTGCTGGCGTACTCGGACCCGGGTGATGTCGTCTTCGAGCCCTTCGGCGGCTCCGGCACCACGATCCTGGCCGCGCAGAAGACGAATCGCGTGGCCCGCGCCATCGAACTGGCCCCGTCCTACACCGACGTGGCGGTCAAGCGCTTCCAACAGAACCACCCTGACATCCCGGTGACCTTGCTGGCCACCGGACAGACCTTTGTCGAGGTCGAAGCAGAACGACTGGAGACGACACATGCAACTGAGTGACCTCAAACTCGAACACTGGCCGACCAGCCGGCTGATTCCATACGCCAGAAACCCCAGGAAGAACGATCACGCCGTCGAGCAGATGGCCAGCGCCATCAGCGAGTTTGGCTTTCGCTTGCCCATCGTCGCCAAGAGCACGGGCGAAATTTGTGATGGCCATCTTCGCTATAAGGCGGCGCTGCGGCTGGGGCTCGAACAGGTGCCAGTCATCCTGGCTGACGACCTGACCGAGACGCAGCTCAAGGCCTTCCGCATCTTGGTCAACCGCTCGGCTACCTGGGCGGACTGGGATGAGGATCTGCTGCGCCTCGAACTCGAAGAACTCAAGCTCGACGACTTCGACCTGGCTCTCACCGGCTTCGATGCCGACGAGTTGCTGGAAATCATGGCCGGCGAGGAGACCACCACCGAGGGCAACACCGACGAGGACGCCGCCCCCGAGGTGCCGGTCAACCCGGTATCCAAACCCGGCGACGTCTGGATCATGGGCCAGCACCGGCTGCTCTGTGGCGATGCGACCGATCCGGCAAGTTACGACACGCTGCTGGGCACCGAGCGGGTGGCGATGATCTTTCAAGATCCGCCGTACAACGTGGACTATGCCAACACGGCCAAGGACAAGATGCGCAGCACCAACCGCCCGATCCTGAACGACAACCTTGGGGACGGATTCCAGGACTTCCTGCTGGCGGCGTTCAAGCCCGCGCTGGCCCGATGCAATGGCGCGGTCTATGTGGCGATGTCCTCCAGTGAGCTCGATACGCTGCAAGCAGCCTTCCGCGCCGCCGGCGGCAAATGGTCGACCTTCATCATCTGGGCCAAGAACACCTTCACGCTGGGGCGTTCGGACTACCAGCGCCAGTACGAGCCGATCCTCTATGGCTGGCCCGAGGGTGCTATCCGCCACTGGTGCGGCGACCGCGACCAGGGGGATGTGTGGCACTTCAACAAGCCGCGCGTGAACGACCTGCATCCGACGATGAAACCGGTGGAACTGGTCGAGCGCGCCATCCGAAACTCCAGCCGTCCGGGCGATGTGGTGCTTGATCCCTTTGGCGGATCAGGCACGACGCTGATCGCCGCTGAGAAATCGGGGCGCCACGCCCGACTGATCGAGCTTGATCCCAAGTATGTCGATGTGATTGTTCGCCGCTGGCAGGAATTTAGCGGCGGCAAGGCATTACGAGAAGCGGATGGGGTGCATTTTGATACGTTGATTATTAATCCTTTGGACACTCCTATTGACGCCGATCTCTATGGGCAGTCCATTGCGTTGTAGTGGTCTTGTTACCGTTGTCGTCGATAGCCTTCAGGCGGCGGTTGAGTACGCTGATACCCTTGCGTGCGCACACGGCGGCAACCCTTTTGCCAAAATTCGCATTCGGCGACCGCCCCACCGGTACCCCGGTGTCGCAGTGGTAACCGTCAAGACCCGATTCTCGAAGGATGTCGATGGTAGTAAACGAGCGTTGCTTAGAAACGAACGCATTAATAGCCTGGTCAATGTGGGCTGTGGGGATGCTTGCGGGGCTATTCATGACAGTTAAGTCCTCATTTTTTTCGATGGTTCATCGCAGGGGCGGCAGTATGCAAAACGACTAAAGGCGCCGGTAGACTGCTTTATTTGCACTGGTGCGGCGAACGTATTCGGCGATAGGTGGCGTCATCGTTTCGACTGCCTTTCGGAAGCCTTTTCCCAGGCTCTTGCGTCCACCGGGGTTCAGGCTCTCCCATTCCTCTTGGCTGCATAGATCAGCGAGCAAGAACTCTTCATCTACGTTCTTGGCCTGGGCACGTTTGACTGCACTGTCTATGACATCCTGAACACTTACGGACGGATAGGTCGGTTCATCTTGTGGCGTTTTAAACAATGTGCCCAGGGAATCGTTAACGAATGCGTCGAGACTGATCTTTCGGTCCTGGCTCTGTCGCAGCGCTTCAAGCAGTAAAGCCTCATCGATATCGATTAGTATCCTCGCCATGGAAACACTCCTCATGAATGGTTTTGTGATGAGTGAGATCGTACAAAACTCAAAAAAGAAACGCAAGGAGTTAAAAGGTTTCCTCTCATTTAAATTGTAGTGTGATTAAAACGCCAGCGGTTGCTGCTCCCACAAGGCATTGTCGTCAGTCGACTGCCACAGGAGCGCCGCAAATAGTCCCGCGCCATCATTTCGATGACCGACTCGCCCGTGGGGCGGGTGGCAGTTCGGCCGGTGGGCAGGTAATGACGTTCCTGGTGGGTAACGGCCACGATGGTGCGACCGCGCCACTCCAGACCGATCAGGCACTGGCCGCGTGGCCGCTGGTTGGCATCAAAGCGCCGGGCGCGTACCGTGCGGCTCATGGCTCAAGCCGCCAGGGACTCTTCGATGCTCAGTTCCGTGATCTCGCAGTGGATCACGAAGCCGGTGAGGTAAGGCAGACCCATGGGGATGCCATATTGCTTGCTGGTGCTGCGGCCAATCGTCCAGCCCATCCAGCGCGCGGTGGCCTGTTCAATGGCGTCCGCCAGGGTTGCGCCGGCGTAGAGGCCGTTTTGCACATCGTCGGCAAAGTGGCGACCGTGGCGGCTGTCCAGGAAGGTGCGGACTGACTCCAGCGGCTGGCAGGTGGCGTCCGAGATGGCGATCATGGCCAGTGGCCAGGCGGCTTCGGCCTGCTCGTTCATCGTTCCAAAGAATCCCCAATCGGTGACGGTTGGTGCGGGGATCTGGGTGGTGGTGTTCATCTCTGGCTCCTGGTGGTTGATCGTTGCGACACCCGTAGTAACGCGCTGTTCGAGATGGAAGCCAAGCGCCTGTTCTATCTTTTTGCGCTTGGCTCGGGGTTCCTTATTCCATCGTGTCGGCGCGCACCAGTTCGGCTTGCGCGCCCGCGATCAGGTCCAGGCGCACGTTGTTGGGCACGTAGGTGGCCAGATGGCTCAGCGTCCAGTTGAGGACATTAGCCTTGTCTTTGAGCGACTCGGCTTCGTCGTAGCGGGCGATGTAGCGGTCGAGTTCTTCCAGGGCGCGCTGCATCGTGGCGCGGGCGTTGGCAAGCGCATCTCGGCCACTGGTTTCGGCGTGCTGGGCTTGAAATTCGCGGGGGGTTTTCATGGTGTGCTCTCCTTCTCTGTTGATCGTTGCGACACCTGTATGAACGCGCTTCGGGCCACTGAAGCCAAGCGATTCATTGATCATTTTTTGATCACTTGTCGGCCAGTCTGTCGAGGATGCGCAGGGCGTAGGGATCGCCCGCCAGCGCCCGGCGCAGGGTGCGGATCGCCTGCTCCCGCGACACCTCTGGGCGACGGTTGTCGATCAGCCAGCCAATCGCGCCGGCCTGGTCGTCATCGGTGACCGGCGTCGCTTCGGCAATGCCAACGTAGCGCCCGTAGCGGCTGCCCGAGGGATCGACAAACACGGTTGTGCGCCCTGGCGCGCTGACAGCCACCACGCGCCGGCGCCCATCCGCGTGACCGCCGAGTCCGGCCAGCCAGTCCCGATCCTGCAGCAGCGTTTTGGCGAAGGCGTCGTATTCAGCCTCGGTCAGTTCCTTGTGCAACTCGATCTCGATGGGCTCGAGCGGTGCACTGGGGTCGGCGTTGTGCAGCACTTCGTCCAAGCTGTAGGGCTTGCGGGCAAAGCGGGTACGGATCGGGGTGTGGTTGGTTGTGGTCATGGTGGGGGTCTTTCGTTGGCTGTTGGTGACAACAGCATTCACGCGCTGGTTGCCAGGGAAGCCAAGCTCAATCTGCATCGTGCTGGGCATCAAGGGCTTCAATCGCCAGCACCAGATCGGCGATGCGGTCGGCCTCGAAGCCAAAGCCCCGGTGGCGCAGAAGGTGCTCAATGCTCGGATGCTTCATCCGGGCGATCTCCCGGCAGGCATCGAGCAAGGCCTGCAGCGGTGCTGCCGGGGTCAGGGCGTCAGGCTGCGTGCTCACGCGGTAGCTTCCTCGGCGATGCGGTAGAGGCGCTGTCCTGCGCCCGGCGTGCCGGCGGAGCCTTCGATCTTCTCGGAGACGATGGTCAGGCCCAACTTCTTCTTGAGTGCGCCGGCAAAGGTCCCCCGGATCGTGTGGTGTTGCCACCCCGTCGCCTCACTGATCTGCGCGATGGTGGCGCCCTCGGGGCGTTTCAACATCTCGATCACCAGCGCCTGCTTGCTGTTGCCCGGGCCACGCTTTGGGGCGGCATCGGGCTGTTCCTGCTGCCAGCTGGCTTCGGCGGCAGCCACGGCGGCTTCCAGTTCCGGATCGTCGGCCGGGAGCGGCGTGGCAACGCGGGTGGCCACCGTCGGCGGCAGGACATCTTCCGGCTGGGCCTCGCCCTTGATGATGGCGATGGCCGCACCCGTGATGCGCCACTGGCCATCCATCTGCTCGATCAGCCCGCGCTGCGTGAGGCTGGCGATCATCTTGAGTTTGGCGCCGCCCTTGAGCTCGAGCAGCGGCTCGATCAGGCCATTGGCATCGCAATGGGCGCGGGTAATGAGGTCCAGTTGGCGTTCGGTGATCGGGGTGGTTTGTGCGGACATGGTCGTGCTCCTTGTGAGTGATGTGAAGGTCAGGCGGCTTGCTGTTGGATCGGCCGATCAGTGGCCTTGGCGGCGGCGCTTTGGCCTGCGGTCAGGCCTGCTTGGTAGGCCGCCACCAGGGCGCTTTTGACGCCCCAGACGCTGACGTCGTGGAAGTCCAGGCTGTCGCTGTTGCGTGTGGCCAGGGTCTCGATGAAGAGGTGGTCCAGGGCGATCCGGGCGAGCAGCTGGTCCAGTTGCTGGGCGGTCTTGTTGGCAGTTTTTCGCATCGTGGTTCTCCTTGGCGTGTGTTGCTGCGGTGTCTGTATGAACGCGCTGTTCAAGCAGAAAGCCAAGCGTTCGGCCTATCTATTTCGCATCGGAGTGGCTTGTGTTCGACACTGCTGAATCGGCGGTCGAATCCGCCTGGAAACGGGGCCTTGCCCCCGATCCCATCCTCACCGTCGATGACTGGGCAAACCGCCACCGGATGCTCTCGTCGGTGGCCTCCGCTGAGCCAGGGCGCTGGTCGACCAGCCGCACGCCCTACTTGGCCGAGGTCATGGCGAGCTTGTCCGCTACCTCACGATTCGAACGGGTCGTGTTCATGGCCGGTGGACAGGTGGGCAAGACCGAGTGCGGCCTTAACTGGGTCGGCTACGTCATCCACCACGCCCCGGGTCCGATGCTGCTCGTGCAGCCCACGGTGGAAGGCGCCAAGCGGGTCTCCAAGCAACGGGTCGATGCGCTGATCGAAGCCAGCCCTGAACTCGCCAGCCGGGTGAAGGACCCGAGAAGCCGGGACTCCGGCAACACCCAGCTGATGAAGGAATTCCCCGGTGGCGTGCTGATCATGACCGGTGCCAACTCGGCGGTGGGCCTGCGCTCGATGCCGGTGCGCTACCTGTTTCTCGATGAGGTGGATGGTTACCCAGGCGATGCCGATGGCGAGGGCGATCCGGTGGCGCTGGCCGTGCAGCGGGCGGCGACCTTCGTCAATCGCAAGGTCTATCTCTGCTCGACCCCGACGTTGAAAGGTTTCTCGCGCATCGAGGCGGCCTATCTGGAGTCGGACCAGCGGGTGTTCGAGGTGCCCTGCGATCACTGCGGGGCGCACAGCCCGATCCAATGGCGCGACATCAAGTGGCCAGCCGGCAAGATGAGCGAGGCCGCCTGGCACTGCCCAGCCTGCGACGGCATCCATCCCGAGTACCGCAAACCGGCACTGCTGGCCAACGGTCGTTGGACGGCTAAGGCCGAGGGTGATGGCAAAACGGTGGGATTTCATCTGTCGAGCCTGTACAGCCCGTGGCTGACGTGGGGTGAGATCGCCCAGGAGCACCACGCTGCCAAGGACGATCCGGTGCGGCTCAAGGTCTGGGTGAACACCAAACTGGCTGAGACCTGGGAAGACCGGGAGGGGGAGACCTTGGATGCCGAAGGCCTGATGGAACGTCGAGAAGCCTACGGGCCAGCCATCCCTGCGGAGGTCGCGCTGCTCACCTGCGGCATCGACGTGCAGGATGACCGGCTGGAGTTGGAGGTGGTCGGCTGGGGCCGGGACGAGGAGTCCTGGTCCATCGATTACAAGGTGCTGTGGGGCGACCCCTCGGTGCCGGACACCTGGTCGCAGCTCGATGCCTACCTCGGTAACCGTTTCGAGCACGAGACCCTGGCCAATGGCCTGACGATTGAAGCAGCGTGCCTCGATACCGGTGGCCACCATACGCTCGCTGCCTACGCCTTCTGCAAGGGCCGGGAGCGTAAGCGCATCTGGGCCATCAAGGGGGGCTCGGGCAAACGCCCGATCTGGCCCAAGCGCCCTAGCAAGGCCAACAAGGGCAAGGTCAATCTGTTCACGGTGGGCGTCGATGCCGCCAAGGAAGCGATCTACGCCCGCCTCAAGAAGTCCGAGGCTGGTGCTGGCGCGATGCACTTCCCGCTGGATCGGGATGCGCAGTATTTCGAGCAGCTGACCGCCGAGCGCATCCGCACCCGCTACGTGAAGGGTTTTCCGCAGCGCTTCTGGTGGAAACCGGATGGCCGGCGCAACGAAGCCCTGGACTGCCGTGTGTACGCCTACGCCGCGCTGCACGGCCTGTTGTCGATGGGCCTGAACCTGAACAAGCGGGTCGAGGCGTTGCCGCCGGTGCCCGTCAATCGCAAACCTGCCAGCAACGCCACACCCGTGACTGCGCCGATGACCGCCAGTCCGCGTCGTCGGCGCATGGCCATTTCCTCCAACTACCTCTGATACCGCCAGCCTCCCGCTGGCCGGGAGTGCTGTCCATGACCCTCGACCAACTCAAGGCCCAGCGCGAAGCCCTGCAGGCCGCCCGCTTCAATGGTGTGCTCACCGTGAAGGCTGGCGACAAGTGGGTGACCTACAAGTCCGATGCCGAACTGCAGTCGGCCTTGCATGACCTTGACCGTGAGATTGCCCAGCAGGAAGGCCGCCCGCGCGCCCGGCGCATCCGCACTTACGCAGGGAAGGGATTGTGATGAAGGCACTCCAGAACCTGCGCCGCAAGGTCGGCGCGATGATCGGCGGCTTCGAGGGCGGACTGTCTGCGCGACGCCTCAAGACCTTTGCCGCCAGCCGTGCCCACGTCAACACCCTGATCCAGGCCGCCGGCGCCGACATGACCGCGCGTGCCCGGTATCTGATCCGCAACAACGGCTACGCCGCCAATGCGGTTGAGTCCTGGGCCGGCAATGCGGTAGGCACTGGCATCAAACCGTCCTCGGGCATTGCCGATGCGGTGCTCAAGGATCGGGTGCAGCGCCTGTGGCTGCGCTGGACCGACGAGTCGGATGCCGAAGGGCTGACCGACTTTTATGGTCAGCAGCGCCGCGCCGCGCGTGAACTCTTCATCGCCGGCGAAGTGTTCTTCCGCATCCGACCACGCAGGCCCGAGGATGGTTTGTCCGTACCGCTTCAGTTGCAGATGCTGCCGGCCGAGATGCTGCCCTTGAATCACAACCAGGCACTCGACAACGGCCACCGCATCCGGCAGGGCATCGAGTTCGACCGCATCGGTCGGCGTGTCGCTTACCACTTTCTGCGCCGCCATCCGGGCGATATCACCGATCCGGGGCTGGCCGGGGAAACCGTGCGCGTGCCTGCCGAGTCGGTGCTGCACATCGTTGATCCGGTCGACGCCGGGCAGTTGCGCGGCGTCTCGCGCTTCTCGCCAGCATTGGTGAAGCTGTTTCTGCTCGACCAGTACGACGACGCCGAGCTCGACCGCAAGAAGGTCGCGGCGATGTTCGTCGGCTTCGTGCGCCGGCCCGAGCGCGACTTCGACAACGGTGGCGAAACCGATGACCGGGGCGAGCCGCTGCTGCCACTCGAGCCCGGCCAACTCCAGATCCTGGACGACGGCGAGGACATCACCTTCTCGACGCCAGCCGATGTCGGTGGCAACTACGAGAGCTTCCAGTACCGCACGCTCTTGCAGGTCGCCGCTGCCTTGGGCTTGCCCTACGCGAATCTGTCGGCTGATATGTTGAAGGCCAACTACTCCAACACCCGGGCAGCGCTGCTGGAGTTCCGCCGACGCATCGAAGCCTTCCAGCATTCGGTGTTGGTGTTTCAGCTGTGCCGGGCTGTGTGGGGGTGCTGGATAGACACAGCGGTGCTCTCGGGTGCCCTGGATCTCCCGGACTACGAACAACGCCGAGCTGACTACCTGGACTGCAGCTGGCTGCCGCCCCGCTGGGACTGGGTCGATCCCCTGAAGGACATCCGCGCCGAGATCAACGCCATCGAGGCTGGGCTCAAGTCACGCACCCAGGCGATTGCCGAACGCGGGTTTGACGCGGCGATGGTTGACGCCGAGATCGCCGGGGACCACCGACGGGAGGACAGCCTGGGGCTCTCTTTTGGGCGTGAGCCTGCAGCGACTCCTTTGCAGACGCCACCGCCAGCCCCCTCGAACTGAGGACTTTCCATGACCGATTTGCCTTACCTGGCGTCCCGCCTGTACGGGACGCCACTGCTCATTGCGCGCCCCAAGCTCGAAGTGATCCTCGGGGTGGTGGCCAGAAAGCTCGCGGGCGACACCTTTGACACGCCACCGCCAGCCACGGCCGATGCGGGCATAAACGGTGGCCTCCAGATTGTGGAAGGCATCGCCATACTCCCGGTCCTGGGCACCCTGGTGCGTCGCTCTTCCTATATTGGTGCCGCCAGTGGCCTCACCAGCTACCACGACATCGAGGCCATGGCCGAAGCGGCTTTTGCCGACCCGACGGTGAAGGCTGTGCTGCTGGAGGTCGACTCCAGCGGTGGCGAGGCGGGTGGCGTGTTCGATCTGGCGCAGCGATTGCGGCAACTGGCACAGGCCTCCGCCAAACCCCTCTGGGCCATGGCCGATGAAGCGGCGTTGTCGGCAGCCTATGCCATTGCCTGTGCCGCTGACCGCCTCTGGCTCACCCGCACCGCCGAGGTGGGTTCCATCGGGGTGGTGGCGGTGCACGTCGATGAGTCAGTGGCCGATGCCAAAGCCGGGATGACCTACACCTTCCTGCATGCTGGTGCCCACAAGGTCGATGGCCATCCGCACGCGCCGCTGCCAGCACCGGTCGCTGCCGACATCCAGGCCGACATCGAGCAGCTGCACACGCAGTTCATCAGCTTGGTTGCCGGATTCCGCCGCCTGCCACCCGAGGCCATCCGTGACACCGAGGCCCGCGTCTATCGCGGTGAGGCTGCCATCCAGAAGGGCCTGGCCGATCAGATCGGCACCCGCGCCGAAGCAATCACGGCTCTGCAACGCCAGCTGGCCATGAGTGCCAGCCGCAGCCTGCGCAACAAAGCCGCCGTTCTTTCAGCGGCGCGCACACCCCCTCGATCCCAACCATCCCCGAAGGAGATCTCCATGAATGATCACAACCCCGTCACGCCGATGGACGACGCCCAAGAGAACACCGCCCCGACCCCGGCGCAGTCACCGCAAACCCCGCCGCCGCTCGACGAAGCGGCCATCACCGCCCAAGTTGAGCAGCGTCTACGCCGCCAGCTCGCAGAGCTCACTGAGATCGCCGCCCAGGCCAAACGCCTCGGCGTGACGGTCGATCCGGCCCAGGCCCTGGCCCGTGGCGTCACCCCGGATGCGCTGCGCCAGTCGGTGCTGAAGCAGGCGGCCGAGCGCGATGTCGCGCAAGACATCGTCGCTGAGGCCCCGCAGCCACCCCACACCAAACCCCAATCCGTCGCAGACAGCCCCTTGGTCAAAGCGGCTCAAGCCTATGGAGGTCAGAAATGAGCCAACCCGTGAGCACACCTTTGATTGCCCCGTCGACGCTGGGTGACCTGATCAAGCGCGAGTCCGACCCGGACTACACCCGCGAGACCGTTACTCTGAAAGCCGGAACCGCCTATCCCCTGGGCGCCGTACTCGGCCGCATTACCGCCACGGGCGTGTATGCGTTTTCACCAGCGGCATCGACCACGGGCATCGAGGGTGCCGAGATTGCCTGCGCCGTGCTGCTGCACGCTGTGCCTGCTTCTGACACCGACATCCAAGCCGTCGTACTCGCACGCGGCCAAGTCATCGTTGCCGACCGTGCCTTGGCCTTTGATGCCTCCGTGGCGGACGCCGCCGCCCAATCCCTCAAACACCAGCAACTGGCTGCCCACGGCATCGTCGTGCGTCCGGTCGCCTGATCTCATTCCCCAGGAGTTTAGATATGACCGTGATCGTCAATCCGTTCGACGCCGGCGGCTTCACGCTGGCCGAGATGTCGGCCGCCATCCAGATGCTGCCCAACCCTTATGGCCGGGTGGGTCAGCTGGGGCTGTTTGCGCCCGAGCCCATCTCGCAGCGCAACGTCACCATTGAGTCCATCGAGGGCGAACTGCGCTTGCTGCCGGCCGTGGCCCCCGGTGCGCCCGCGACCGTGGGCTCCACCGACAAGCGCTCGGTGCGGTCCTTCGCCGTACCCCACATCCCCCACAACGATGTGGTGCTGCCAGAGGAAATCCAGGGCATTCGCGGTCTCGGTCTGGCCGCCAGCGAAGACCCGCTGGTGACCGTGATGACCCGCAAACTTGCCCGGATGCGTGCCAAGCACGCACAGACCCTGGAGTACATGCGCATCAATGCGCTGCTCGGCATCACCAAGGATGGGGCGGGCAACACCCTCTACAACTGGCACGACGAGTTCGATATCGATAAGCCCGAGGTGGATTTTGTGTTCGGTGGCGCTGAGGACATGGTCATCCACTGCACCCAGGTCGCCCGCCACATCGAGGAGAACTTGAAGGGCGAGATGATGACCACCATCCACGCCCTGGTCAGCCCCGAGTTCTTCGATGCCCTGGTCAAGCACAAGACCGTCAAGGAGGCCTATACCTTCTACCAGGGCACCGCCGGCACCAACCCGCTCAGAGACGATGTGCGCCGGGGCTTCCGCTTTGGCTCCATCCTGTTCGAGGAGTATTTCGGTACGGTGACGCTGGCCAACGGTACATCCGTGCGCCTGATTCCGCCGCGCGAAGGTGTGGCGTTCCCGCTGGGCACGCTGGATACCTTCCGCACCTACTTCGCCCCGGCGAACCTGATGGAAGCCGTCGGCACCTATGGCCAGGAGCTCTACGCCCATCAGTTGGCTCGTCCGAATGGCACGGGCGTCGACATCTACACCCAGTCCAACCCGCTGCCGATTGTGAAGCGACCGGCCCTGACGGTGCGGCTGCATTCGAGCAATGGCTGGTAAGCGGGAGGGGGAGGCGATGACCGTATTCGGTGACTTGACCCAAGCTATGTCCGCCATCGTGCTCACCACCTTTGGTGAGCCGGTGGTGTTTCACATCGAAGGACAACCCCAGGCCTTGGCGGGCCGGGGCGTGTTTACCGCGATGCACCAGGAGGTGGATGCCAGCACGGGCGTGTCGGTGTCCAGCGTGCAGCCCGTGCTGGAGGTGCGGCAGTCAGATCTGCCCGCCACGCCCACTGAGGGCGATGCGGTGACGGTCCAAGGTGCGCTCTACCTGATCGTCGAGGTGCGACCCGATGGGCACGGCTTCCTCAAATTGATGCTGCACAAAGGGGGCGGCCATGAAGCATCCACGCACCCTGATTCGTGAGGTGGTCAAGGAACGGCTCGTCGCGCAGTTGCCGGCCATTGACCCGCGCATCACCGCCGCGCGCATCAGCATCCATCGCAGCACCCCGCTGTTTGCCGGCAAGTTGCCGGCCGTCCTGATCTACACGCGGGACGAACGCATTGAGGATCAGCCCAATGCCGATCCGGGCCTGCGTTATCGCAAGCTGGAGCTGTCGGTCGAGATCATTGCCAGTGGCGACGCCGCCGCCGAAGAGGCCGATGTCCTGGCGCAAGCGGTGGAAGCCATCCTCGATGTCGACGAGACCCTGGGCCTGCTGGTGGAAGGTACGCGCCTGACCCGCACCGAGGTCGATCAGGGCGGTGAGGGCGATACACCCATTCTGGCCGCTCGCCTGTCCTTCGAGGTCAGCTACTGGACCAAGCCTGTGATCGATGACGGGGTGTTGCCGCTGCAGGTGCTGGTCAGTTGGGTGCCGCAGGTGGGTACGCCCCATGAGCACAGCTATCAACCCGTCGGCAACCACTACCAGGAGTCCGGCCCATGAGCGAGCGCAACCTGCACCAGGACATGACCGAGGCCGAGCGGCGCATCAGCAATGTGGCACTCATGGGCCAGGTGGTGGCGCTCGACACCGCGCGTGCCCGCGTGCGGGTGCAGGCCGGTCCCATCACCACGGGCTGGTTGCCCTTTGCGACGCTGCGTGCAGGCCTGGACCGAACCTGGCATCCGCCAGAGCCTGGTGAGCAGGTGCTACTGGTTGCCCCTGGTGGCGATCTCAACCAGGCGGTGGTGGTCGGCTCGATCTACCGCAGCGAGCATCCAGCCCCGGCCGATTCAGCGGATATCTCGCGTACCTTATTCAAGGATGGGGCGGTGATGGAGTACGACCGCGCCCAGCACCACTGGCGTTTGGCTGTACCGGCCGGTGGAAAGATCGTGCTGCAGATTGGCGCTACCACCCTGGAGCTGCGTGATGACGGCACGACACTCTCGACGCCGAAACTTCTCGCCGATGCCGCTGAGAGCACCTTCACCGGCACGGTGTTGGTGAAGAAGCTCTTTACCTACCTCAAAGGATTGGTCGGTAAAGGCGGTGGCGGGGCGGGCGCGAGTATCGAAGGAGATATTCAGGTCAACGGCAACGTCTCGGCCTCTGGCTCCATCCTGGATGCAGGCGGCAATTCGAATCACCACTCGCATTGAGAGTGACGCAATTGCGCAAATTTGCGCATTTATCTGGATGAGATGGGGCTTTGCGATGAATGGAATCAACGCCCACACCGGCCAAGCCCTCTCGGGCATCGACCATCTGCGTCAAAGCATCCGCGACATCCTGACCACCCGCATCGGCACCCGTGTGATGCGCCGTGACTATGGCTCGCGCCTGCCCGCCTTGGTCGACAACCCCATGACCCCGAGGCTCGCCATGGATCTGTATTCAGCCACTGCCGAGGCGCTGGCGCGCTGGGAACCGAGATTCAAGCTCACCCGCGTTCGCATCGCCAGGGCAGAAGTCGGGCAAGTCGTGCTCGATCTGGAAGGCATCTATCTGCCCGATGGCAAGGCCACCGTGCTCACCGCAGTGGAGGTGTGAATGACCACGCTCAGCGATCTGGAGAGTTTGCCAACCCCGGCAGTGATCGAGCCTCTGTCCTTCGAGACGATCTTCACGGAACTGCAGACCGAGTTTCAATCCCGCTACCCGGACTACTCGGCCCTCTTGGCCTCGGACCCGGCCGTCAAGCTCATGGAGGTCGCAGCTTACCGGGAAGTGCTCCTCAGAAACCGTATCAACGCCGCTGCCAAAGCCTCCCTCTTGGCCTTCGCCACCAGCAGCGACCTCGACCACCTGGCGGCTTTCTACGGTGTGACGCGCTTGATGGATGAGTCCGACGAGGGTCTACGCGTGCGCACCCGTCAACGGATCATCGGCTTTGCCAACGCCGGTGGGGCTGCGCACTACCGTTACTGGGCGCTCTCGGCCTCTCCCGAGGTGGCCGATGTCGAGGTCGATAGCCCGGAACCCGGGCGTGTGCGCATCAGCGTGCTCGCCAAGGGTGAAGCAGACACCGTCCCGGATGCGGTGCTCGATGCCGTGCGCGCCGTGGTGCTGCGCGACGACATCCGGGTGCTGACCGACACCGTCGAGGTGGTGCCTGCCGAACTCATTCCCGTCACGGTGGTCGCCCGGATCTGGCTCTATCCCGACACACCGATGGCCGCCTTCGACGCCATCGAGGCACGGTTCAAGGAAGCATTGGCTGCGCAGTCGGGCCTGGGCTGGGATCTGACGCCCTCCTGGGTGATCGGCGAGTTGCAGCGCCCCGGCGTGCACAAGGTCGAGTTGCTCGCGCCGAGCACCGACATTCGCGCCAACGCCAACCAGGCGGTGCGCCTGATGAATCTGAACCTGGAATTCGCGGGGCGGGAGCGATAGCGCTTCGCGCCTTCCCTTTTCTCCCCCTGCGCTGGAGGGCACATGACTTCTGAACATCTGCTGCCCGCCAATGCCACGCCGCTGGAGCAGGCACTATCCCTGGCGACCGATCCGCTGTCCAGGCTGGCACTGCCAACGGACGCGATCCGGCAGTTCAAGACCGATCCGTCTGATCCACTGCTGCCCTGGTTGATCTGGGAGTACGGCCTGGGGGAGTTGCTCCCTTACCTGCCCGAGCCGAGGCAGGCGATTGCCGAGGGCATCCTCTGGCAGCGACTGCGCGGCACGCCGGCCGCCTTGACCACGGCCTTGGCGTGGATCGGTGCTTCGGCCACGATAGAACAGGAACCGCCTGGCGTTCACTTCGCCGAGTTCCAGCTCGATCCGGGACAAGTGCAGGGCAGTGACACGGCGATTGCCAACCTGATCGCCATTGCCCGGCTATCGGCACCGGCCCGCAGTCGGCTCTCACGCATTTATCACGGCCATGACCTGCGTCGCGTCGTGTTGGATGAGAGTCGGCTGGGCGAGGCGCTTCTGTCCGATCACAGCGGCGTCTTCTGGCGAGACGGGCAGACCAAACTCTCCTTCGGGCGAGGCTTCGCGCAGCACGCGCTGGCATCCGGACAACAGATCGCGCCGAACCGTGAGGCCGTGCGCTTTGCCGTGGCGAGGTTGATCGACCGGTATTTGCTCGACTTCTCGGCCCTGGGCGATGCTGGGCACACGCCCAATGAGGAGATCCTACACTCGCATCTGTTCACGCTGGCCAATGCGCTGGGGGTGCTTGATCCGGTTGGGGTGCGACCCGAGCGCAGGTTTTGCCGAGCGATGGTGGTGCTGTCCGACAGCACGCCCCTGGGCGACATCAACGCCAACCTGCCCAGGTTTGTCTGGCAGGAGACGGGCGCACCGATAGCACTGGGCAGCGGTGACCGCTTGTCTGCCACGCCACATCGGCTGACACGCGTCGAGCTGTTGGAGCGCTTTTATGCCCAGCATCCGACGGCGCTGGCGGTCCCGGTTGCCACCGTCATCCCTGGGCGTATCCCGACCACCGCCGCGCGGGTGAGCGCGCGCGCCGATGCCTTGCTGGGTGTGCTGCGTCTGGGCGATCCGCGTGGTGCCTGGGATGTGCTGGCCCTCACGCGCACCTATGGCCTGATCCAGGACCCGCTTCCCGACCCTGCGAGTTTGCATCCACGTCTGTACCAGCGGGCGCAAGTTGTGCTCTGCGAGGTGACGCTGGGCGATGTGAACACCCGTACCCCACGTCGGGCCCTCTATCGCATCCGGCCTGTTGCCCGACTGGGTGACCTCACCTTGGGCGAGGCCGCTGAGATCGAATGGCGCGCGCTCACAGAGATGCAAATTCGCATCTCTGGCTTCACGCAAGCCACGCCCTATGTCTTCGACGACGCTCACCCGAGCCTGTTGCGCCTGCTGACCCGCAGCGCAGATGGCAGCACCGCTTCACAAGTTTCTCCCGCACGCGAGCCCGTCCTCAGTACCCGCGCCGCCTGGCAAGGCCAGACCTGGACTGGCGTGCGCTGGCCGATTTCAACCTGGATCGACACCCGCGAGCTGATCGGAAGCCGCCACAGCACGCAGTCCTGATTCTTCTGAACCCATTCATTTCTGGAGCACCCGATGGCCATCCTGACTGCCAGCGGTCGCGCTGCGCTTGCCGCCGCGATCAAAGAACAAACCCTGCACCTCGCCCTGGGCGAGGGCGACTCCTTGTGGGACACCACCAAGGCGATCAGCACATCTTTTGCTCAGTTGCCAGACTCTGCGGGTGTGATCGAGTTGGGCTTTACGCACCTGGCCGACATCCGCGTTACCTCGCTGGATGACCAGACCGAGTACGCACTCGACATCGACTACAGCGCCAATGCCCGTGAGGGCGTGATCCGCCGCCTGCCAGCGAGCACGATTCCCGAAGGGGGGGAGGTCACCGTCCACTTCAAGGTGGAGCACCCGCCCGAGCCGATTGGCCAGACCGCGCTGCTGCGCGAAGTTGGCCGCCGGGTGGTGGACGAGGTGCATTTCGTCGCCCCTGATGCGCAAGGCGAGATCGTCGTGCCGACCGGTCGCTACCGGCTGGTCACCGACCCCACGAACCATCTGTTTATCCGGGTGCGCTTTGACTTCGAGGATGCCGCCACCAGCGTGGTGCGTGAGCAAGGCCTCTTCGTCGGCACCCAGACCGATCCCGAATTGCCCATCGGACAAAAGTTCTTCATTCCGGCCCAGATCACCGATCCGGGCATCCTCCTCGTGCTGCAGAACTCAGTGCCCATCGTGCGCCAGCCCTCAACGCGCGAGACCTTCGAATTCGTTGTCACGTTTTAAGCGAGGCCACCCATGATCGAGCGTTACTACAACCTGTTTGACCCGGCCAAGCACTACAGCCAGCTCTTGTTCCGTGCCGGCGATGGCCTGCAATCCCGAGAACTCAACGAGATCCAGAGCACGCTGATGCACCGCCTGCAAGGCGTGGCCGATGCCTTGCTCAAGGACGGCGACATCGTCAGCGGCGCCAATCTGCAGATCGATGCCGACACGGGGTTCGTGACGCTTGAGGCGGGGCGCGTCTATCTGCGCGGTGCGGTGCGCGAGGTCCCGGCTGCGAGCTTCACCGTCCCCACCACCGGCCGCATTGCCATGGGTGTGCGTTTCACCACTCGCACCGTCACCGAACTGGAAGACCCCAACCTTCGCGAACCCGCTGTTGGCGTACGCAACTACCAGGAGCCGGGTGCAGGCCGACTGCAGGAGACCCTCGCCTGGGGCTGGGAAGGTGCCGGCACCAGTGATGGCCAGCCCGGTGACTTCCACGCCGTCTACGCGCTGGACAACGGCCTGCTGGAGAACCGCCGCCAGCCCCCCGTGCTCGATGGCGTGATTGCGAGCCTGGCGCGCTACGACTACGACGCCAATGGCCACTATGTCACCGAAGGGCTGGGGGTGCGTTTCCTCAGCACCGATACCGATGCCCAAGAGCACCTCTTCTCGGTGGCGGAGGGGCGCGCCAACATCGATGGCTTCAAGGTCGAGCGCACGCAGTCCCAGCGCCTGCGGCTGCCCATCGATCCGGATCTGCAACGGGTGTCCTCGGAGCCGCAGGTCTTCAACGATAGCGGCGATGGTTCGATGATCGTTGCGATCAACCGGCCGCCCTTGGCGCAGGTGCTCGACATCAAGGTCACGCAGGTCAAGACCGAGACCGTCATCCATGGCGCCTTCACTGGCAGCCGCGATGTGCTGACCGAGCCGACAGTCGTCGCCGTGCTGGAGGTCAAACAAGGCGGCACCACTTACTCCCAAGGCACCGACTACAAGGTGGTGGGCGATGAGATTGACTGGAGCCCAGGGGGCGCCGAGCCGGCACCCGGATCGAGCTACCAGGTCACCTACCAGTACATCGCCAGCATCACCCCCACGGCACTCACCGACACCGGCTTCAAGGTGACGGGCGTGGTGCAGGGTTCCACGATGTACATCGACTACCAGTGGAAGCTGCCGCGCGTGGATGTGCTGGCGCTCACCGCCGATGGCCAGGTGGAACGCATCAAGGGCATCAGCCAGGTGAGGAATCCCGTCGCGCCCACCGTGCCGGCCTCGCGCCTGGCCTTGGCCGAGATCGCTTACAGCTGGCGCAGTGGTTCGATCCCTGTCGTCAGAAATATCGCGATTCGCACCATCAAGGTCTCGGAACTGACCGCGATGCAGCGCCAGATTGCCGATCTCTACGATCTGATGGCCCTCGAACGCCTGCGCGTGGATGCCAGTATCCGTGAGCCCGCCGCCAAGAAGGGGCTGTTCGTGGACAACTTCCTCGACGACGATCTGCGCGATCAGGGCGTGGCGCAAACCGGCGCGGTGGTGGCGGGTGTCCTGACGCTGCCGATCACGGCCTCGGCGCAGCACGCCAAGGACAACGGCAATACGTTGCTGACGTTGGATTACACCCTGACGCCGGTGGTGGAGCAGTTGGCGCGTACCGGATCGATGAAGATCAACCCCTACCAGGCCTTTGATCCGGTGCCGGCTCGGGTGACGCTCAATCCGGCCGTCGACCAGTTCACGGTGACCAATACCACCTGGGCTTCGGACGTGACCGAGCGCCTGATCACCGGCAGCGGTGTGCTCGAACAGGTGGTCGAAACCCGGGTGGCCGAGCAGGTGCTGGCCTCGCGCAGCGAGGAAGCGCAGTTCCTGCGCAGCCTCAATGTTGGTTATCGGGTGGAAGGGTTCGGACCCAGTGAGGCGCTGGCCGCTTTGCGCTTCGATGGCATCGGCATCGCGCAGCCAGCCGGTACGGCAGCCAACGCTTCAGGCCTGCTCACGGGCAGCTTTCAGATTCCGCAGGCGATTCCGGCCGGCGCGAAGCTGGTGGAGTTTCTTGGGGCTGGTGGCAGTTATGGCTCGGCTACCTACGTCGGACGAGGCCAGATCGTCACCGAAACGCGCCGACGCATTCTGACCACGGTAGTCAACCGCTGGGACCCGCTGGCGCAAACCTTCACGCTACCCGAGCGCCGCGTGATTGGTGGGTTGGAATTGTGGTTCACCGCCAAGGGTGGATCGGCACCGGTGATCGTGCAGATCCGTGAAACCCAAGTGGGCCTCCCGACCACGACCGTGCTGACTGAGGGTCGCCTGGCGGCCTCGGACATCAAGACCGACGGCAATCCGACCCGGATCACGCTCGACCCGGTGGCACTCGAGGCCAACCGCGAGTACGCCATCGTGGTGCTCACCGACGATGCGAACCACGCCGTGTCAGTGGTCGAGCTTGGCAAATACGACCCGCGCACTGGCTGGGTGACGGCACAGCCTTACCAGATCGGTGTGCTGCTCTCGTCCTCCAACGGCATCACCTGGACACCGCACCAGACGCAAGACCTGACGTTTCGGCTGCTGGGCTGCCGCTTCACCCAGACGTCACGCACGGTGAGCTTGGGCCAGTACACCGTGACGAATCTGTCGGACGTGATGGCGCTCGCGGGCGTGGAGCGTCCTGCTGCTGGCACCGATGTGCAGTTCTTGGCGACCGATGCGCAGGGGCGGATCTACACCCTGTCGGAAGACCAGGGGCTGGCACTCACCGAGAAGCTCTCAGGCAACTTGGCCGTGTCGGCCCGGCTGACCGGTACCGAAACCGCCAGTCCGATCTTGTATCCGGGCACCCAGCTGGTGTTCGGCACGCTGGAAGCGGCCGGCGACTACCTGTCGCGTGCGATCCCGGCCGCCGCTACTTTCAACGTGATGGTGACCTTCGATGCGCTGACACCCGGCACCTCGAGTGTCTCGGTCCAGGCCGAGTCCGGTACGCCAGGCAGCTTTACGGACCTGGCGCTGGACAAGGGTGTGGAGGTGGGCAACGGCTGGGTCGAGCGCACCTACAAGGCGTTGAACCTCGTCGGCGTCGGGGCGGATCGCACCACGCGCGTGAAGCTGGCCTTGGCAGGAACTGCGCAGCACCGGCCCTTTGTGCGCCGCCTGCGCGTGATCGTGACCTGATGGAGGTGAGCGATGGATCTTGAGCGTACTCCGGTACTGAATCTGCCGCTGCCACACCCCGATCACCTGCTCTCGGACGATGTGCTGCGCCTGCGCGAGGCGTTCGCCACCCTGGATGCCGGGTTCGGTGAGCAGCGCGCCGAGGTGCAGGCGGCCATGGCGCAGACGCGCAGCGAGGTCAATGCGGCGCTGACGGCCACCACCACGGCCGTGGCCGACGCGCTCGATGAAGTCAGCACCGATGTGCTGCGCCGAATCCGCCGCCTGCAGTTGAACCAACTCCTCAATCTCGATCTTTGAGAGGATTTTTTCCATGCCCATTTCTACCCAACTCCAGGCCCAGATCGATGCGATCCAGACGCGTATCGACACCCTGGCGCCTAGCGCCACGCCCGAGGACATCGTGATGCTGGCCAAGGCCGTCGAGGCGGTCGGCGGTCAGGCCACGGTGTTCGATGTGATCGACACCGGCCAGCTGCAAAAGGCTGAGCTGATCGCCACCGCCAATCTCAAATCCGCCGAGGTCATCGCCACCGGTGACGCCCAGGTGGATCGGGTCGCCCAGCAAGGCGACCTCAAGTTCAACGAACTCAGTCAGGAGGTGCAGCGCTACGCCGCTTTCGGTGGCGCAACACAACAAGCGCCTGGCACGCTCGGAATGGTGCCCGCTCCGCCATTGGGGGGGCATCAAGGTTACTTGCGCGGCGATGGGGCATGGGGTCATCCCGGCGAAATTCCCATCGGCGCGATTGCGCTCATACACCCCAACATGGCGCCTGAGCGTTATCTGCCGGCTGAGGGTGGGACAGTCCTTATAGAGGACTACCCAGCGCTATTCGATGTCCTGGGCCAGGCGCCGACCAGCTTGCCCAGCTACAGCGTGGGCGTTCGGGCATTCCCGGAAAATGAGTCGGTAGGCTATAGCAACCACCGGGCGGCGGCCGTCAGTGGGGAGCGCGCGGTTATCCTGCGCGGCTCTGGGATTCAATTTTCCAGCAACGGCGGGCTCAGTTGGAGTAAGGCGAGCATCAGCGGTATTGATGCCTCAGGCTATTGGCCCGCCCTTTCCGATACAGGGCGTACCGTCGGCTGGGTCAAGTACAACAGTGGCGCTAGCCCCTACCCGATCACCGGGCACGTTGTGACGGCGGCTACATTCGGCGCTTGGGCCGGCAGTGCCGCCTCCGGCGGCGAGTCGTTCAGCCCCAGTAAAGACAGCATCGTTTTGGGTTTGGCCCAAGGCATCGCGTTTATCGGTAATAGCGTCTCGAACACGTCCCACGTCTATTACAAGTATGCGCACGATGGGGACGCAGCGATCACACACGAAGTGAATTTATCGGCAACGCTCGATGCGCGTATCACGAGTGCTCGGGGTGCGCTGCGCGTGGGCCAGAGTCTGTACCTGTTGGTCGACGGCAGTGGCTGGCGCGCGCTGCTGCGTACCGGCGACGCCGGTGCCAACTGGGCCATCGCGTGGGAAGGCGCTGGCTCATGGGGCGACTGCAATCTTCAACATAAAACGCAGGGTAGCTTTACCCGTCAGGATGCCGGGCAGCCGGCGTATGTCGAGAACGGCTTGGGAATCGTTCATAGCGCCACTGAATTGTTGCTCATTGCCGCAGACGGCGCATTGAGCTGGGTTGATCAGCCCGCAGGGCATTCGTTGATCGCTGGCAGCGTGCACTTTGTGGATGGGTATTACTACGCGGCCAGCGCAGGTGCAGTATTTCGCACAGCGGATTTTCAGTCCTGGGAGCAACTGTCTACCGCTTTTGAAATTCTCGGCGGCCCAGGATCGATTTCAAGAATGTGGGTGCATTCGGCCAGCGCTAGCTTCGGATTTCATTCTGCGCACGATGCACTGGTGCTTGTTCAGACCCGTAACTTTCTGACATTCAAAAGAAACCGACGCCCGTCCAGATGGGGGGTAGGCGTTCAGATTACGCGCATGGCCTTTACCGGGGACCGATTCATTTGGTTGATCGTTCGGCAAAGCAGTTCGAGCAACTATTTCGACTATGCGTTGTTTGATCTGGTCACTGGATGGCTTTATGCCCAGAACTATTTCACCAACCACGGCGATTACCCTCCGTATCCGTACTGGTTAGTGCCTTTGCCAGGCGGGCGTTGGCTGCACTACACAACGCACTACAACAATTATTACGCCAACGTCGCCAGCCCAGCCCATCTCTACACATACAACCTGGACACCGAATTCCGGCTCCCGGTCAGCAGCGGCGACTTCTATGCCGTGGGCGCTTACGGCAGCCAAACGACGATGCTCTACAGCACGGATGGCGGTGCGCGTGGTGGCTACCGCTACTACGTGCGCGCCCAGTGATAGCTCTCAATACGGAAGATCAACGATGCGAACGATTTATGAGATCAACCACGGCTTTCTGGGTGAGACTGCCCAGATCGAACCGGGTCAGCCGGCCCCGGCAGGCTGGACTTTTACCGCACCGCCCAAGATCCCACGTGGTAAAGCCGCCAAGTGGGACGCAGAGCATGGCAGTGGCTGGACGCTCGTGCCAAGTAGCGAGGAGAAGGCCGCGCAGTCGGCCCGCGAAACGCTCCAGCAGGCCGACCAGCTGCGCGAGCGGCTCGCTGCCGTCGATGCACAACGCGATGCCCGTATCGCCCGAGGCAAGCCGCACACCTTTGCCGATGGCACGACCGGTACCGTGCAACTGCGTCACGAGCGCGACAGAGTGAACATCAATGCTGTGGCCACGGCGGGCACGGCATTGGTGGCGGCGGGCAGCACCGACACCGTGTCATTTCGGGATGCCGAGGATGTGACCCACACGCTCACCGGGCCTGAGGCCGTGCAGTTTGGCCTAGCGGTGATGCAGTGGGTGTCGGCGCATTACGCCGCCGCTTGGGCGCACAAGGATGCGATCAAGGCCTTGCTGGCGGCAGGCGATGACGTCTCCAGCTATGACTTGAGCCAGGGCTGGCCCCAGGGTGCGCCATGACCACAGCCATCCGACAACGCCTCGCGATGCTGAGCCTATGGCTGCTGTGCCAGATCGCGGCAGTGATCGCTTCCGTATGGATGCTCGCCGCTGCACTTGCCGGTTCCCGCCGCGCCTGGACTCTGGCGGTCGCCCACGACCAGTTGGCCAACGCCGCATTCGGCGGGCACCAAGACGAGACGCTGAGTTCCCGCGCCGGCAAAGCCGCGCGCGAAGGCAAGCGCTGGGCCTGTGTGCTGTGCCGACTGCTCGACCGAATCGATCCGAACCACTGCGAGAAGTCCATCGAGGCCGATGAGGGCAAACCTATTGCCTGATTCCATCGAACCGTCTCCCCCTTGATTCCCGATCCGCTGCTGGCGGATTTTTTGTTTCTGGAGCCCACCCATGGCAGATCATTTTCTACACGGGGTCGAGGTCGTTGAAATCGACAACGGCCCGCGTCCCATTCGCACCGTCCGATCCTCCGTGATTGGGCTTGTCGGCACCGCACCGGATGCCGATGAGCACAGCTTTCCTCTGAACACCCCGGTGCTGATTGCCGGCTCTCGCCTGGAGGCGGCCAAGCTGGGTACCACCGGCACGTTGCCGATGGCCATTGACGGCATCTTCGATCAGGCCGGTGCACTGGTGGTCGTGATCCGGGTGGCCGAAGGGGCGACGGATGCCGAGACCCAGACCCACGTGTTGGGTGGCGTTGATGAGACCGGTCAGTACCTCGGCCTGCAGGCGCTGCTGGCGGCACAGTCGGTCGCCAAGGTCACGCCACGCATCCTGATCGCCCCGGGTTTTACGCATCAGCGCCCCGTTGATCCCGATGACGAAACCCGCCAGCTGGCGAATCCGGTCGTGGCGGAACTGCTGGGCATTGCCGAACGCCTGCGCGCGGTGATCATCGCCGACGGTCCCAATACGACCGATGCCGCCGCCATCGACTACCGCGAGGACTGGGGCTCCCCACGCATCTATGTGGTCGATCCGCACGTCAAGGTGATGAAGAACGGTGTGGTGGTGACTGAGCCCGTTTCCGCACGCGTCGCCGGCCTGATTGCCAAGATCGACAACGACCGGGGGTTCTGGTGGTCGCCCTCGAACAATGTCATCAACGGCATCCTTGGCAGCCACCGCCCGGTGGACTTCGCACTCGGTGACCCGAATGCCCGGGCCAACCTGCTCAACGAGAACGAGGTGGCCACCCTCATTCAGGAGGATGGCTACCGCCTGTGGGGCAACCGCACCTGTTCCTCGGACCCCAAGTGGGCCTTCCTTTCGGTGCGGCGCACTGCCGACATGATCAACGAGTCGCTGCTGCGCGCCCACCTCTGGGCGGTGGATCGCAACATCACCAAGACCTACGTGGGAGAAGTCACGGAGGGGGTGAACGCCTACCTGCGCCAACTCAAAGCCCAGGGCGCAATCCTCGGTGGCAAGTGCTGGGCCGACCCGGACCTCAATTCGCCCCAGTCGATCCAGGACGGGAAGATCTACTTCAACTTCGACTTCACCCCGCCGTATCCGGCCGAGCACATCATTTTTCGCTCGCACCTGGTCGATGACTATCTCGAGGAGATTCTGTAATGGCCATCGAACTGCCACGGGTTCTCAAGAACATGAACCTCTTTGTCGACGGCCGGGGCTACGCCGGGCGCATCGACGAGATCCAACTGCCCAAACTGACCCTCAAAACCGAGGAGCACCGCGCCGGCGGTATGGATCTACCGGTCGAGATCGACCTCGGTATGGAAAAGCTCGAAGCCGAGCTGACCATCGCCGACCATGACCCGGAAGTCTTCAAGCTCTTCGGTCTGCTGGACAACGCCGCGACGCAGATCACCATCCGGGGTGCCATCCAGGCCCAGGGCTCGCAAGCGAAACCCGTCATCGTCAATCTGCGCGGCGGCTGGAAGGAGCTCGACGCCGGCACCTGGAAGCCGGGCGACAAAAGCACCCTCAAGGTCTCGGTGGCCGCCAGCTACTACAAGCTCACCATCGACGAGGAGGAGTTGATCGAGATCGACGCCATCAACCTGGTTCGAAAGGTCGCCGGTACCGATCAAATGGAAGCCATTCGCGCGGCGATTGGTTTGTGATGAATGAGAGCGATAAGGAGCACACCCATGAGCACTGCCGAACGCATCAAACTCAACTTTCCCATCGAGCACGACGGCGTCCCCATTGCTGATATTGCCCTGCGCCGTCCCACCGTGGGCGACCACCTGGCGGCGCAGAAGTCGGCCGGCACGGATGCTGAGCGTGAGATCCGGCTGATTGCCAACCTGGCCGAGTTGCCGCCAGCGGCGATCCACCAGTTGGACATGAAGGACTACGCCCAACTGCAGAAGGTGCTGGGCGGTTTTTTGCAGTAAATCCGGGGGAGCTCACGGCACTGGTCGTTGAGCTTGCCCTCTACACCCATTGGCCTCGATCCGAGTTGCTCGCCCTGGAGGTGAGTGAGTTGGTCGAGGCCTTGTCATTGGCGCGGCGCTTGTCATCCGCCACGGCCACATCCTGATTTTGTCGTTTCCCGAGGTACGCCATGGCCACAGCGCATCCCGTTCAGATCAGCATCGGTGCCACGCTGGCGGCCTCGCTCGGGTCGGCGGTTCGCGGTGCCCAGGCCCAGCTGAACCAGCTAGGCTCCACGATGGCCGAACTGGGTAACAAGCAGTCCGGCATCAAGCAGCTGGAGACCCTGCGCGCCCAGGCCAAGGATGCGGCACTGGCCATGCGCGCCGCGCAGCAGAAGGTTTCCGGGCTGGAAGCGAACATCGCCGGCCAGGATGGTGGTGCCACGGCCAAGCAGGCCCGCGAACTCGAACGCGCCCGTGCAGCGGCGACGCGTGCGGAGGACGCCTACCGTCGCCAGCGCTCGGCCGTCGATGAACTGAGCACATCCTTGCAGCGTGCGGGCGTCAACACCCGTGCTATGGGGAGCGAGTCTGCCCGACTCGGTAGCCAGTTGGAAACGCTCCGATCCCGCACCGAAGCCCTGACGCGCGCCCAACAGGCACAGGCCAGGAATCTGGAGAACCGCAGCGCTTACCGCGCCCAGATGATGGATGCGGTGGCCTTGGGTGGCGCGCTCTATGGCCTGGTGCAACCGGCCGTCCAGTTCGAATCGGTGATGGCCGACGTCAAGAAAGTGGTCAACTTCGACACGCCGGATCAGTTCGGGCAGATGTCCAAAGATGTGCTCCTGATGTCGACCCGCATCCCGATGGCGGCCGACGGCATCGGTGCCATCGTTGCGGCCGCAGGGCAAGCCGGTATTGCCCGCGAGGAGTTGCTGCGCTTTGCCGAGGACGCCGCCAAGATGGGCGTGGCCTTTGATCTCTCGGGCCAGCAGGCCGGCGCGGCCATGACGGGCCTGCGCTCGATCTTCGGATTGACGCAAGACGAGGTGGTGAAGTTGGGGGATGCCATCAACCACTTGTCCAACAACATGGACGCCAAGGCGTCCGATCTTCTGAACATCGCCAACCGGGCGGGCTCGACCGCCAAGCTGTTCGGCCTGTCCGGCGCGCAACTGAATGCCCTGGGTGCCACCTTCCTGGCACTCAAGACCCCACCCGAGGTGGCTGCCACCGGCATCAACGCCTTGCTGATGAAGCTGGCCACCGCCGACAAGCAGAACGAGAAATTCCAGCAGGGGCTTCAGGACATCGGGCTGTCTGCTGAGGTCATGAAGAAGATGATCCAGCGCGATGCCCAAGGGGCGCTGACGACCTTCCTGCGGCAGGTGAAGAACGCCCCCGATCTGATGGGCACCCTGTCTGATCTGTTCGGCATGGAGTACGCCGACGACATCGCCAAGCTGGTGGGGTCGATGGAGACCTACGAGAAGGCGGTGGGCCTGGTGGCCGATCAGACCGCCTATGCGGGCTCGATGCAGAAGGAGTACGAAGCACGCTCGGCCACCACCGCGAACAACCTGCAGCTCCTGAAGAACCAGATGAGCCGGCTGGGCATCACGGTAGGCAATGCACTGCTGCCGACCTTGAACAGCCTGGTGGGCGCGCTGATGGGGCCCATCGACAGTCTGGCCAACCTGGCCGAACGCTTTCCTATCGTCACGCAAGTGGTGGTGGGCACCGTCGGTGCCGTGCTGGGCTTGAAGGTGGCCACCATCGCACTGGGTTACGCCTGGACTTTCGTGAAGGGGCCGATCCTGGCCGCCAACACCGCATTCCAATCAGCCCGTGCGGGATTGGCGCTGTTGCAAGTGCAGGCGGCGGCCACTGGAACCAGTGCCAGCATTTTGTCGCTGGCCTGGGGTCGGATTCAGACCGGAGCCCTCGGGCTGATCGCGCCCATCAAGTCGGCGGCGCTGGCCTTCTGGGCAATGCTACCTGCGATTGGTGCGACCACAGTAGCGCTCTTGGCCAACCCGATCACCTGGATCGTTGCCGGCATTGGGGTGGCGGTTGCCGGACTGGCCTTGGTGATCCGCAAATACTGGGGCCCGATGGCCGCTTACGTCGGCGGCGTGTTCGAAGGCATCCGGTCAGCCGTGCAGCCAGCGATCACCAGCCTTGCCACGGCACTGGCACCGCTGGCGGCGATTGGGCGGGCGGTGGCTTCCGTGTTCGGTTTCATCGCCGATGGCGTGAGCCGGGTGGTGGGCTGGGTCGGTGCTTTGCTCGCGCCGGTCACACTCACACAGGACGAGTTCGCTGCGCTCTCAGCCTCGGGTCAATCGCTCGGCGCGGTGATCGGGAGCGTGTTGAACACGGCTTTTACGGTGCTGACCTCACCGATTCAAGCCGTGGGAACCCTTGCTGGCTGGGTGATCGACACCTTCAACGCCTTATTGTCGTTCTCACCCATGGCATCGTTCAGCGCCGCCTGGCAACCCGTGGCGGGTTATTTCACGCAGCTATGGTCCGACATCATGGGCACGGTCGCGACCGCCATCGACTGGATCGCCGGCAAGATCGGCTGGGTGATGAATGCCGGCAAGCAGGTCGGCGACTGGTTCGGTTCGCTCTTCGGTAGCGATAAGCCGGCGTCGCCCACTGCCACGGCTCCGGCTACTGCGCGTCCGGCAGCGGTCGGTGGCACTGCTGCGCTGGTCGCGCCACGCCCCTCCGTCGGCACCGCACCCGTCGGCATCGCGCCGATGTCAGCGGGCAGTCCGTCAGTGGCGGGTGCCAGACCGGTGACGATGCCGGCTCAACCACTGGCTGTGCGTGGCAACACCAGTGTCTCGCTGTCCGCTCCGATCACGGTCAATGCTCCGCCCGGGATGGATGCGCGCGAGATCGCCGCACTCATCGAGTCGCGCCTGCGTGCGCTGGTGCGCGAGACCACCCGCAGTCCGGCTGCGGCGATGTACGACTGATTTTTCTGTTGGGAGGTGTGCCATGGCCGAACGAGTGATGTTGGGCCTGGGCGAGTTTCGTTTTGAGGTCAGTACGCTCGCCTACCAGAAGTTCTCGCTGAACCAGTCCTGGCGCTGGCTGGAGCAGGCGCGTATCCACCGCGATCCGGCTCTGCAGTTTGTCGGCCGGAACGTCGGCGAGATCGAACTCGACGGCGTGATCTACCCGAGCTTCAAGGGTGGCCTCGGCCAAGTCGATGCGATGCGTGCGCTGGCGGACGCCGGCAAGCCGCTGCAACTGGTCGATGGCCTGGGCCGCATCTGGGGTGCCTGGGTGATCACTGAGATTGGCGATACCCGCACGGTGTTTGCCGATGACGGTCAAGCGCGCCGGATCGAGTTCCGCATCAAGCTCAAGGCCTATGGGGAGGATCAGCCATGACCCGGCCGATCTTCAAACGGGTGATCACCCGTGATGGCGATGTGCTCGACGATCTGGTCTGGCGGCATTACGGGCGCAGCGATGTATTGACCGCCGTGCTCGAAGCCAATCCGCAGTTGGCCCAGTTGTCCCCGGTCCTTGTGGCTGGCCTGGTGGTCGAGTTGCCCGATCTGCCGCTGCCGACTGAAGCGCCGGTGATCCGGCTGTGGTCGTGAGGAGGGGAAGATGCAACCGATCTTCCGCATCTACGCTGACCTTGTAGAGATTACCGGCGCGATCCGCGACCGGCTGCTCGAACTGGTCGTGACCGACGAAGCCGGCATCCAGTCCGATGAGCTGAAGCTGACCCTCGATGATCGTCGCCGTGAGGACGGCGCGATTGCTGAGCTGCCGCGCATCGGTACGGTGCTCACCGTGTCGCTGGGCTATGCCGAAACCCGGCTGGTGTCCTTGGGGCGCTTCATCGTCGATGAGGTCGAGATCCGCTCGCCACCGGCCACGCTGACGGTCTCGGCCAAGGCGGCCGATATGGTGGGGCCGTTTCGCAGTCCCAAGACCCGCTCCTGGGATGCGACGACGCTTGGCCAACTGGCCGAGACCATCGCTGCCGAGCACCGCTATCAGGCCAAGATCGATCCGGAGCTGGGCGCCATTGCGATCCCGCATCTGGATCAGACCGCCGAATCGGACATGGCGCTGCTGACGCGTCTCGCGGCCAAGCACGATGCTGTGGCCAAGCCCGTCGCTGGCTTCCTGGTACTGGCTAAGCAGGGGTCGATCAAGACCATTACCGGACAGGTGATGCCGACGATCACCCTCAGATCCAGTGATCTCGCCGAATGGCGCTACCGACACTCGGCCCGCAAACCCGGGGGCAGCGGCACCACCAGCAACCACGATACGCAAAAGCCACCGACGACAGCAACCGGTGGCACCAAAGCCTACTGGTGGGATTTCGAGAAAGGCGAGCGCCGGGAAGTGACCACCGGCTCACCACCGTTTGAGGAAATCCGCTATGTCCACGCCACTGAGGCGGAAGCCAAGGCGGCGGCTGCCACCCGCAAGAACACCGGTGAACGGAGGCAAGGTGAGTTGAGTTTCAGCCTGCCGGGCGATCCACGACTCGCTGCCGAGGGACGGCTGTCGCTTTCTCTGCGCCCCGGCATCCCGACCGACTGGCGTATCAAGCGTGTCGAGCACCGGCTCGGCACCCAGGGCTACACGGCGCAGGTCGAGTGCGAGCGCTTCACCGCTTCGGCCGTGCCAGTGACCGATAACCCCGCTGAACACAACGCATAAGGAGGACACCGTGCCCGAAAAAGATCCTTCGACCTACGGCCTGATCACCTACCTGTGGGTGACGGGCCTGGCCGCCTGGGGTGGCCTGGTCAATTTCTACCGCAAGGTCAAATCCGGTGAGACCCGTGCCTTCAACGTGGTCGAGCTCATCGGTGAGATCGCCACCTCGGCGTTTGCCGGTCTCATCACCTTCTGGCTGTGCGAGGCCGCGCAGTTCAATCCCCTGGTGACCGCAGCCTTGGTCGGTATTTCCGGCCACATGGGCAGCCAGGCTATCTACCAACTGGAGCGCTGGGCGCAGACGCGTCTGGGCAATTCCGCCAACAAGGAGCGGCCATGAACGCCATCGACACCATCCTCGACGAGATCATCCGCCGTGAGGGCGGCTACGTGAATCATCCGGCTGACCGGGGCGGGCCAACGAACTTCGGCATCACTGCGCAGACGCTTGGGGCATGGCGCAAGCTCGGCCGACCGGCTACGGCTGCCGAAGTTCAGGTCCTGACCGAAACCGAGGCCCGTGCCATCTACCGCCAGCAGTACATCACTGCTCCGGGGTTCGAGACCATCACGCATCCGGCGCTAATGCACCTGCTGGTCGATGCCGGAGTGCATTCCGGACCAAAGCGGGCAGTGCAGTGGCTGCAGAGCGCCCTGGGCGTGACCGCTGATGGCGTCATCGGTCCCAAGACCCGTGCTGCACTCGCTGCCGCCGATCAAGGTGTGCTCTACTGCAAGGTGCTGGGCCAGCGACTGCGCCACCTCGGTCGTCTGATCACCAACGACCCCAAGCAATCTGCGTTTGCTGCCGGCTGGATGAGCCGGATGGCCGAATTCGTGGAGGGCACGGTATGAGTCCGATACTCACCACCTTTGCACCAGGCCTGCTCGAAGCCGGCAGTCGTCTGATCGACCGCTTGGTGCCCGATCCTGCCGAGCGGGAGAAAGCCAAGCTCGCGCTGCTGCAGGCTGAGGGGCAGTTGGCACTGCAGGAGATGCAGACCAGCTTGTCGGCGATCCTGGCCGAAGCCAACTCGCAGGACCCTTGGACCAGTCGGGCACGGCCGACATTCCTGTACGTGATCTACGGCGTAATCCTGCTGTGCGTCATCGGCAGCATCCTGGGCATCTGGTGGCCGACGCACGTCTTCCAGGCAGCGGAGAACCTGAACAAGCTGCTGGGTGCGGTGCCAGAGAGCCTGTGGTGGCTGTTCGGTGCTGGCTACCTGGGCTACACCGGGGCGCGCAGCTTCGACAAGTGGCGTGGGCCGGTGCGCTGATCGGAGCGCCCGAGCACGACAATCTGACACGACGATCCCCCGATCTCACTGCCTTCGCTGGCGGTGGGGTCGGGGGATTTTTGCGTTTGGGGCTTCTCGTGGGTTTAAAAATTTGTTAGGATATGCGTTCATTTAAACCAAACCCAAGGAGGCGTCATGATTGCAGATCGCATTCGTCAAGCACGACTGGCGGCAGGTCTGACGCTGGGTGCTTTGGGCGAAAAAGTCGGTGTGTCGCACACCGCCATCCAGAAGTACGAGAAGGGTCTGCTGACGCCATCCTCGACGCAGCTGCTCAAGCTGGCGCGTGCCTGCGGCATTCGCACCGAGTATTTTTTCCGCACGCACACGGTAGAGCTGCTCCAGCCGGAGTTCCGCAAACTCTCCTCCTTTGGCAAGACGGCACAGGATGCGCTCAAGCTCAAGGTGGTGGAGTTGGTGGAAAAGCGTGTCGAGTTGCTCGGTGCCTTTCCGGAATCGCCCCTGCTGGCGTTCGCACCGCCCGAAGGCCTGCCTGAACGCATCGAGTCGCTCGATGAGATCGAGGCCTTCTCGGATCGAGTGCGCAATGCCTGGCAACTGGGCATGAACCCCATCGCTGATCTCACCGACACCCTCGAAGCGGTTGGGTTGCTGGTCATCGTGGTCGACGAAGAAAACCCCAAGTTCTCGGGATTGACCGCGAAGGCGCGTACCGACGATGGTCGCGAGTATCCCGTGGTGGCCGTGTCCAAGCTCTGGCCCGGAGACAGGCAGCGCTTCACCCTGGCCCACGAGTTGGGGCATCTGATGCTCGAGGGGCGGCTCGCTGACGGCCTTGACGAGGAGAAGGCGTGTAACCGATTCGCTGGTGCTTTCTTGGCCCCGCGTGTGGCGGTGATTCACCTGCTGGGGCAACAGCGTCACGCGCTGGAATGGCAAGAGCTGTATGTGCTCAAGCACGAGTTCGGGCTGTCGATGGCCGGATGGCTGCAACGTGCCAAGCAGTGTGGCGTGATCACCGACGCGGTTCACCTGTCGATGGTCAAACGCTTTTCTGCCAAAGGCTGGCGCAAGGACGAGCCTGGTGATCCGTTGCCGAAGGAGCATCCACGGCTTTTTGATCAGCTGGTGTACCGCGCCTTGGCCGAGCAATACATCTCTGAAGGCAAGGCTGCAGAACTCTTGGGCATCCCGATGATGCGCTTCCACAAAGAACGCCAGCTGGAGTCGTCGGATGCGGTTGCTTATCAGTGATGCCAACATCTTGATCGACATGGAGGCCGGGGCGTTGATGGAAACGCTGTTCCGGCTTCCGATGCAGTTCGGCATTCCTGATCTGCTGTACTACGAAGAGATCGAAGAGGGCAGTCCGGGGCTTGAGCAGATGGGTTTGCAGATCATGGAGGTCAGCGGTGACTTCGTGAAATACGCCGCCCTGCTGCCCGGTCAGTACAACCCGACGCTGCCTGCCAAGAACGGCGCCAAGCCCAGTCACAACGATTACCTGGCGCTGGCACTGGCGAAACAAGAATCCTGCACGCTACTGACAGGTGATGCCAACTTGCGCATCGTGGCCATCAAGGAGTCGGTCACGGTCATGGGCACCATCGGTCTGCTGTGCGCCATGGTCGAAAATCAGCTGCTGACGGTGGACGAAGCGCTCAAGGCCTTGCACAAAATGAAAGAGGGCAAGCGACGCTTGCCCTGGCCTGATGCAGAAAAGATGCTCGAGGCATTGCGTTGATTACACCGTAGCCGCCACCGCAGCCTGATTCGCTCCCGTCACCACTGACCGCCGCCCCACGACATTCCCCACCACATTGACCGCCTCGAGCATCGCCTGCGGCGACAGGTGCGCGTAGCGCATCGTCACCTTCGGATCGTGGTGTCCGAGGAGCTTTTGCACCTCGTACAGCGACCGCCCGGCATTGACCAGGAAACTCGCGTAGCTGTGGCGCAGGTCGTGCAGTCGTAGTTCCGGCATTCCGACGCGATTTCGAATTGTGTTCCAGGCAGAGAAGATCGACACCGGTGGCTTCTTGGTCTTGGGATTGAAGAACACCCAGGGGATGTCGTCTTGCCGGGGCAAGGACTGCAACAACTCGATGGCCGCATCTGAGAGCGGAATGTGGCGCGGCTTCTTCGATTTGGACCGTGCCGCCGGCACCGTCAGCATCCGTCGGTTGAAATCGATCTCGTCCCAACGTGCGTCCAGGACCTCTCGCTTGCGAGCGCCGGTGTAGAGCAGCAGCCGGATCACCTGACCCACCTGCACATTGCGGTTGGTGTCCAGCTCATCAAACAGCCGCTGCACCTCCTCGGTCGTCAGGTAACGCTCCCGCGCACCGTGATCCTCAAAGGGCTCCACGCCATCGCAGGGATTGCCCTTGGGCGGCAGGATGTCCCAGCGGATCGCGCAGTTGTAGATGAACTTCATCAGCACGATCATCCGGTTGCAGGTGCCGGCTGCGTAGCCCTTTTCGAACACCGCGTGGTGGAAGGCCACCACATCCGAGCGGGTGATCCGGTTCATCCGGAAATCGGCAAACACCGGCAGCAGGTGATTGCGCAGCATCGTCTCGTCCGTCTCCCAGCTGCGCTTGCGGGTCTTGGCGTAGGGCAGGTAGCGCTCGGCCACGAAATCCCCGAAGGTCGGCACATCCTTGAAGCGATGGCTCTCCACCTTTGGATCACCACCCTCGGTGACCATCTGCTTCATCTTGTGCGCCTTGGCCCGGGCGTCCGACACCGAAATCTCATCGGCCCGGCCAATCCGGTTCAGTCGCACCTTGCTGGCCGCATCGCGGTAGCGGAAGTAGAAGGTTGCTCCGCCGCTGGCGCGATGCTCCAGCAAGAAGCCCTTGATCTCCGTATCGAAGTAACTCACGGCCCCGGAGGCGGGCTCGCGACCTGGCAGCGTGGCCAGGAATTCGGTCGTCAACGCTTGTGCTGGCATCGTCGTGCTCCTCTATCTATTGAGGGTCATGCTACGATACAATGCGTCGGAAAGGACATAAAAAGCGTCTAATCAAACAGAAATATTCACCTACCAAGACCGAGCAAAAAGAAGGAGTCGACCATGATCGACGGAAGACAGATCCGCGCCGCGCGCGCGATGCTGGGCTGGAGCCGGGAGGACCTGCTCCAGGCCTCGGGCATCTCGATGTCGGCGCTGCTGCGCATGGAAGGGGCGCTGGCCGACAGCCGCAGCTCAACACTCAACAAGGTGGTCAAGGCACTGAGCCTGGCTGGCATCGAATTCGTCACCCGCGATGACGGAGCGATTGGCGTCATTCTCAAGGTACAAAATCCGCCTGATGCGCCACAATGAGCACAGCATCCCGAGCCACCCAAAAGGCACAAAGGCCACCTGATGAGACACATTGGGTGGCCTTTGCACTAGATGGCTTCGGTTGGTAGGTAGTTGGTACGTCGGATTGGCTGCAAATTGCGTCTATATAGATAGGTGACGCAGCCAAGTCTTTGAAAAGACAAAGAAAATATCCGATCAGACTGAAAATATGCCTTTTGCGGTAGGAAAGTGGTCGGAAGTGGGCGCTTGGGAGGCTTCAAAATGCGCGTAAGTCTTTGACTTACAAAGGGATTGGTGAGTACCGCGCTATTACGCTCACTACGGGTCCGGACAACATCCAGGGCACGGCTGGCAACGATGTCGTTAATGGCTATATTGGCGCAGCCAACTCTACATTGACCGCTCCCGACGTCATTGATGGCGGCGCAGGTAAAGATGTGCTGAATGTTATCATTGATAATATTGGCAGCGCCCTTGGTAACGCCGATATCAAAAACATTGAAGTGGTCAACGTGCGCTCATTGGCCAACGCTACAGTCGATGCGAGCCAGATCGTCGGATTGCAAGAAGTCACCCTTGATCGCGGCACTGCCAATCTGGTCGTCACCAATCTGGCCAAGGATGCCACCGTCGGTCTGATCGGCAACGGCGTCGCCACGCTCGGCGCACTGACCGCCACCTACGGCGCCGCCGCCACCGCAGCGAACTTCACGGTGCAAGGCGGAACGGGCGCGACAGCTGCAGGCGCCGTTGCCATCAACGGAACCGCTGCACTCACTTCCGCTACCATCACTGGTTCGAATGGCGCCAATGCCCTGACCAGCGTTACTTTTGCAGGTACGGGCGTCAAGGCCGTCACTGTCGACGCCCAATCCAACCTCACCACCGGCAACATCGCCGGCCTGGCCGCCAGCACGACCCTCACCGTCAACGGTGCCGGTGCAGCCAACGTCGGTGCGCTGGAGGCCGGCAACGTGGTGGCGGTGGACGCCTCGGGCAACTCGGGTGGCGTCACCGCCACGCTGAACAACGTCACAGGCATCAAGTTCACCGGCAGCACGGGCAATGATGTCGTCACCACGGGCGCTGTGCTGGCCGGCACAGCTTTGGTGGACGCGGGTGCGGGTACGGCGGATCGCCTGGTAGTGGCGAATGCCGCGCACGTCACTTCAGCGACAGGAAAGTTCTATCAAGGCTTTGAGCAACTCGGTGTAACGAACGGCGTGTCGGTCAATCTCGACCATTTGGCGGCTGGCAATGCCATCGATACCGTCATCGTCAATGCTGGCGGTGGTGCAACGGGCGTCACGAACATGACAGCCGCTCAGGCTGCCAATGTGCAGATCACTGGCGCCACTGGCGGTGTCATCACGCTCGACGTTAAGGGTGCCACTACGCCGCTGCAGATCGATACCGTCAAGGCCGCGCTGACGACTACTACCGCTGCCGGTGCCGTCAACAACATCAACCTGACTGGCTTGACTCTGACGGGTATTGAAAAGCTGGTGCTGGACGGCAATGGCACGGCCGCTGCGACGACAGGTGCCGTCACCCTGACGACCACCAATGCCACGTCGCTTGACAGCATCACCCTCAATAACGCCGGTGTGAATAGCATAACTATCGCAGCCGGTCAAACGGCTACGAACCTGGTGGTGGATGCTTCGGGCTCTTCGGGCGTCACCACGATTGATGCGTCGCTCTACAACACGGCCACGGGTGCGAAGCTGTCGGGCGGTTCGGGCAACGACACGCTGATCGGTTCTGCCAACAACGACATCATCATTGGCGGCGCGGGCAACGACACCATCACCGGTGGTGTTGGGGCTGACGTTCTTACCGGCGGCGCAGGCAATGACACCTTCGTGTTTGCAACTCGCGCAATTACGAAGGCGGGTACGTTTGCCGCAACGGACACCACCATTGCCAATCTCGACCACATCACCGACTTCGCGGGCAATGGTGCTGCGGCAGGTGACCTGATCCAGCTGGGAATCGGCGCCAATGCCTTTGGTACGGCTTTGACCTTTACCGCTGGCACCGTCGCCAACGTCACTGCGGTGAGCGTCGCCACGGCGGCTGACTTCACCGCGCTGGCAGCTGCGGTTCAGGCCGCCTCGGCGGGTGTCGCCTCCTCGGCCGCCACCGCGCAGGTCTATGATGTGACCGTGACGGCTGGCGACCTGGCTGGCCGCTATGTGATCGTGAATGATGACACAGCAGCGATTGCCGCGACGGACACCATCATCGCCCTCACCGGCGCCACTGGCACATTGCATGCCAGCGACTTCGCATTTGCTTGATGGTGCGATAGAAAGCTCGGATAACTAAGTAAAGTTTTCCGTGACAAGAACCTGAGCTCTTTCCCGCAAGGGGAAGGGTCCAGGGGAAAACAGCAGAAAACCGCTTAGAAACAAGGCTGAAGTAGCCGATTTTGTTCTGCAGCGCTGTCGAATGAAGCCGATTTCGGCATTCTGAGTCTCAGCACGAATGGAATAACGACGTTGCTCCAGCACTGATGGCCCCACAATTCTTCGGAATGTGGGGCTTTCTGCTGTCTGGTGTATCTGATAACCGGCTATCCGAATGCTTCAGCCTGAAGCCGCTGCACGGATTGCTGTAGTGCCGCTTTTTCATGTTTCTTCGGCACCAGCATCCATTCCTGGAACCGCGTTTTCACGCTGGCTATGACCGTTTTGACCGAGCGCCAGGCATTTTTGGCGGTCACCGCACCCGTCAGGCGGCTGATACGCTGCCCCACCGCCTGCTTCACGCGTCGATGCTCGACGAGCGTGACGCCTTTCGTGCGCGAAACGGCCTCTCCGTAGCCGTTTGTCGCTGGTTCAACGAGGCGGCCAATGGACAATCGTACCGCATCTTTACGGGGTTTGCCGCACGCGGCCAGGCCGCCCAGGGCTTCGATAAACGCTTTGGCATCCCCGCGTATTTCTGCACCCGCTGAAATCCGTCCGGGTTTGTCGGTGCCCCGCGCCAGCGCCCACAGCTTCGCCAGCAGCGGATGCGAGGGCGCGTCCTCCAGCCGCCGCAGTTCATCCCAGGCTGTGAGGCATTTCGCCACCCCAAAAAGCTGCCCCGCATTGATACCCCACAGCGCCCGGTACGCATCCACGCGCCGGGCGCTGGCTTTGTGTTCCTCGCGCTTGGCCTTCTTCTGGGCCTCTTCTTTATCCTTCGGTAGCAACCCGACCTGCTCGTTAAGGTTGTTGCCGGCGTCCACCGTTTTCAGCAGATACTTCATCGCGTAGCTCGCGCCGCTCGAAATGCGCCGGTCAATGCGCGAAAGCTCCACCTGGGCGCCTTCCTTCGCATACATGGCTGCCCGCCCGGCCCCGGTCTGCAGGTCGGCTACAGTGTCAAAAACGCGGTCCGCGCCGGTGCTGTCTTCGCCTTTGCGATTCGGTGCGCGAACTTTGAGCTTATTCGGGAAGAATTTCATGACGGTCGCGAGAATCTGGCTTTCCGCCGCCGGGCGATACAGTAGCCACAAGTGCCAGTGCGGGCATCCATCTTTGTGGGGCTCGGCGACCCGCAGACCCGATACGCCCACGCCTGCGCGGTCAAGGTCACGCAGTACCGATTGCCAACGTTTACCCATTGAGCGATGTGCATCACGCGGCGTACCCCCATTCCAGCGGTTTTGACCGTGGCTAGGATTAGGGTGCCACTCGGGCTCCAATGTAATCGTCAGCATTCCGGCAGCCAGCCCGTTCTCCTGACCTAGGACATCTATGGCTTTCACGAAAGTGTACAGCTTTGCAAAGCGCTGCACGGGCGATGACGCCACAGATTTGAGCGTCATAGCCCCAGCCTCCAAGGCATCAGGGGTCAGATAGCGGGGGATGAGTACGGTGTCTTTCATCCACTTTTCCTGACGACGCAGTTGAGCAGTGCGGGTGTGCAGCTGAGCGTCGGACACGTACGCTTCGCCCCTGTTTCCGACGAGATGCAGGCGCAAGAAGAAGTGCTCTCGCTCCCGCATCAAAACGACGCGGATGGCCCTGCGCCAGAATCGGGCGTCGTGCACACGGGCCATTTTAGTTGTGACGCTTTCGCCGGGCACCGGCGATCCGAGCAGGCGTTCTGCCCATGCAAGCTTCTGACAGCCCGGCAAGTCGTACTTCGCGTAGCGAAGGGCCAGCTCGCGGATGTTCTCCTCTGTTGCACCGATGTAGGGTGCCAGTGCGCCTGCGGTACCCGTGAGTCCAGCACGATAGTCCTCGATGCCCTGCGCGATGTCCGTAAGTCGCGCGGCCTCGCTACGTGCAACATCTGCAGGCACCTCAGGCAGCGCGGCAAACGGCGGGTCATCTGGAAATAGAGGGGAGTAAGCCTGTCCGAGCAGGACCCGCTCATGGTGAGCGCTGGCTTCATTAATGAGGGCTGCGACCCCGTGGGTCGAGCGTTGGCGGTGTGACATGGCGACGAGCTATCAAGTGGTGATAGTTCGTCTAGCGAAGCGGTTTTATACGGGCCGGTGCCGGGGTTTGGGCGTCGTCAGCCCCCCCGTATAAAAAGCACTCCCTATACGTCAGTAAGCACGGACGAGCGTGTGGTTGTGCATGGAGCGGTGACACTTGTGGTGGGTGTCACCGTTTTTTTGTTCGTCAACCAGGAGGCCGGGCCAAACCGGGACAGTGTCCTTAAATCTAAAGTCAGCCAGAATTTAGGTCGGGAAAAGTTGCCTTTACTGGGTATGAGCAGCAATTTCGCAGGCTCAATCACCCTTTAAAGGAATATCCGTATCATGACCATGCACCACAACATCGACACAGCCGATACCGCGGTTCAGCTGTTTCAAAATCATGTCACGACCCTTGACGCCGCCCAGCGCAAGTGTCCGGCATTGAAGAAATTTATCGCGCAAGTCCGGCAACTCGGCGCCTGCTCGGAGCGGGCCGCCGGCCTCGTGGTTCCGACCTCGTTGTTGAACGCCTTCAAGGGCTTTGACCGCCTTGGCTGCCGCGCTCTATTTCTTGCCTTGCCCGACTCATTTGAGCTCCTGCTGCAAGCGCTCATGGACACGAAGCCCTACATCATCAACGAGGGCGCGCTAGACCTGGAAACGCTGTCGACCTCCGCATGCTGGGAGGTCGAGGGCAGGATGAAGGTGCTGGTGGATATCGATTCATTGAACGCCATTACCGACGCCAACCGGGCGAAGCACGCTGCAGTCAATGCGTGCTTTGGCGTGAACTCCATCCCTCTGGTCGTGTGCGCAGGAGGCTCCATCGCGTTTGGCGGCTTGCTGACCACATCACAGTGGGACGAGGAGATTCAACTCCACCAAGACTATGTGGCCAATTACTGGCAACCCGACGCCGTTTACTCGTCCTGCGATAGAGAGATAGCGCGGGAGTTGGTGGTCCAATACGGCACTAGGCCCTGGTGCGGAAAGCTGTGGACAAACAGTATGGAGACGACGCCGAGGATAAACGTGCCGGTCTATCACTATCAGTAGGAAGCGGCGTCACAAGGGCAATGATGGCCCCTTTGCGAAGATCGCAAAGGGGCCGGTGAATCAATAGTTGCGAAAAATGGCCTGCCAGCCCTCTTTCCGCAGCCAAAGGTCCAAGCTCAGGGGCCAACCTGAACGTCAGTGCGCGGCCAAGCGCACGGGACCAATCATTTCACTACACCCGCCTGCCAGACGGTTATGACGCATTTCGACTGCGCCCGGCTTTCGCTACTCACACTGAACATCCGGTCAGTCTGCCCAGGTTTTCAAATGCTACTTGCCGAGTCTCCTACAGCTCCCGTTGATACACACTGCCAAGTGCGCCGGGGTCGCTGCTTCCCACGTTATCCATTGAGGTCTGCGTTTAGCGCGCTGGCTCCTGTGATTGAATTTACTGAGGTTTTCCTTCTCACCCAGTGGGTTTTGGGCAGCCTAAGATTCCAAAATGGCTCGCTTACTGTCAATCACACTCATCACCACTGACCTGACAGACCTGCGGTCTGTCACGCGCATCACGTTGCCGAAAGCACCCTCTTGGGGTGCCGTATCTGTTTAAGCTATACAGCGAGGCTCAGAGCTTGCGCCCTGCGCGCCCGGTTGCGCCAGTTCTCCCTTGCAACCCTATTACCTTCCGGTAATCTCGGCAGCCTACAGCTCGTCACACGTTGTACCGTTGCCGGCACCCCGTGGGCGGGACTTTTTATACCCGCACTCTCAATGGCAGGCACGTCGGGGCATTTGCTCCCCGCGGCCGTGTCCGTGTCGCCCAATATTTCTATTCGACCTTATAAAGGCTTTGGAATGGGGTCGAAGCGGACATTGCAGTCCGCAGCGCCCCGGTGCGGCCGCGCCAGCGCAATTACGCGCACGCGGCTACCGCAGTCTGAACCCGCTTGGCGAGCGGGGGTGTGACGTCATCCGACGTCGGCGTCTTGTGCAGTTGAGAGGTGGCAGCCTCTCCAGTACTTGTCAGTGGCAGGCGTCCGTCTCTCTAGTATTGGCAGTACAAGAGGTCTTCATTCCTGTGTAGTGACGTCGCCCGTGTCTATAGTGCGTTGCTGGCGCACCCACGCAGATAGCGTGATTCCAGACTGCGGCAGGCGCTGCACATACCCGATGCGTGCCGGGTGTCACCTTTCACCGTTTAGGAGCCAACTTTTTCCGGCATTTATGAGCCATTAAAAGGCGGGTTCTGGATGCATCAATTTGGTAATGGAATCAGTTGGTTTTTACGTCATTTTTCTCCTCCTTGGCAAGGGTAGCAAGCG
>JACDJC010000286.1_pt1 | contig 63358 bp, 49 predicted proteins | sample 7454191 | NCBI WGS metagenome assembly JACDJC01 (sample SAMN14253291, study PRJNA609438) | sludge metagenome | isolation source: sludge after 25d culture with pyrite and EDTA | collected 2018-12-20 | reverse complement strand
GGACATAGATGCCTTCATCCCGGTCCAAACCTTCGCAAAGCGCGCTTTAATGGTCGATATGCTGTTCATCGAATCGTATCGCCTTACCGTTTTTCCGCCCCAGAAGCATTCTCCAGGCATCCCTCGGGACTTTCTTTGTGGTGCCACAAAAAGCCTGCGTCCCAGTTCCGCTCGAGCTCCGATTGTCGGATTTAATGGTTAATGGACGCTTAGTGAACAACAAATGAGGAAACACCATGGCAAAAAAGCCACACACGTGCATCTATTTTCGCCATGGTTAAAAAATTATTAACAGTCTTTAATCCGCAACACCACCTGCGAAGGGCTACAGCGAATCCATCATAAATAACTAGAATTCAATCAGTTAGATGTGGTTTGACTAGCTGGCTGCACGGTTGAAAGGGGTGTTTTCACCCTCTTCCTCACCTCCCGGCCCCTTGCCGGAAATCGACGCCACATCGATGCCATATTCCTTCAATTTCCGGTAAAGCGTGGTTCTTCCGATACCTAAACGCCGGGCAACCTCGCTGATCTGACCGTCATAATGAGCGATCGCGAACCGGATCATCTCTTCTTCGGCCGCAGCAAGCGTGCGCACCTCACCTGCTCCATCGACCCCGCTGAACAAGCCTGCCGAAGCGCTCACGCTTGGATCGTGATCGACAAGATTGAACCGCGCGGACTGCTGTGCAGTCCTTGCCGTCTCGGTCCCTGCACCGATCTGTGCGAAGTCAGCCGCCGTCAGTTCGCCAGTTTCGCAGAGAAGGACGGCGCGATAAACGGCATTTTTCAGCTCCCGCACATTGCCGGGCCAATGATAGGTCTTCAGCTTTTCCAGCGCATGGGTGGTGATGCCGGTTATGTGCCCCACCCGCTCTTCGCTGACATAGCGCATCATGAACTGATGCAGCAGGATCGGGATATCTTCCAGGCGATTACGCAGCGGCGGCATGGCGACGGCAAAAGAGCCGAGCAAATGGTAGAGACCGGCGTGAAAACGCCCCATATCAACGAGATCGGCCAGGGGGCGACTGTTCGATGCCATGATGCGTGCATTGGAAAGCGTGCGCTCACCTCCACCGCCAGCCTCGAACTGGCCGGACTGCATGGCGGCAAAAAGCTTGATCTGCGTATGGCGCGGCAGCGCGCCCACCTCATCAAGGAAAAGCGTACCGCCATCGGCTTCCACAAGCTTTCCGAGGCTGCGGATGACATCATCCTCGCGGCGGTCGCGCCGTGCCGTCGAAAGGCCGAAAAAGACTTCGTCGGCATTCTCCACAGTCAGGGTGCGACAATCGATCGTCACGAAAGGACCGCGCCAGCGGGCACCGCCACTGCAAATGGCGCGCGCCAGCGTTTCCTTGCCGCTGCCGGGCTCCCCCTCGATCAGAAGCGGCGCATCGAGCGCCGAAGCGCGACGCGCCAGAATGCTGATCCGCTCCATTTCCGGGCTCTTGATCGCCATGTCGGACAGCGTGAGATGAGATTTCAGGGATGAGCGAGCGCGACGGATCTCCTGCGTCAGCGCGTCAATCTTCAGCACATTGGAAACGGACACCTGTACGCGCTCGAAGGCAACCGGCTTGGTCACGAAATCGACCGCACCCATTTTCATTGCCTGCAGAACCGGCTGAAGATCATCGTTTTGAACCAGAACGATAACGGGAACATTATTTCCAGCTTCGCGCATCCGGCGCAAAACGGTCAGGCCATCCATGTCCGGCATCGACAGATCGAGCAGCATCAGGACGATGTCCTTACGCTGGCTTACAAAGCCGAGTGCGCTTGCTCCGCCATCCGCAAGAATGGTTCGATAGCCCATGCGCATGACTATCGCTTCCAGATTGCGTCGATGAATCGGATCGTCATCCGCTATGAGTATGCGCGTGGCCATTAACAGCTATCATCAACCTATGGAGTTCCCGCGCCCAAAATCCTTAAACAGTTTAAATGTCTCATATTCCAGGCGCGTTATTTGGGGCCAAGCCTTCAACGAATGCAAGGTACTAAAATGTGCCTTAGTGTCCCATTCACAAAATTTGTATCCTGAATCCACTTTCTGATTCAGGCATTTGCTTTCTGTAGTCCACTGCCAGACATAACATAGCAAGAATGCGAGGCGCTTTTCCCACCTCTTGGCGATCCTGGCAAGACATGCGAGAAGGAACCTAATAGGAGTATGTTCATGACCCGCTTTTCAGAATCCGTTTCCTTCAACAAAGTTTTACACGCACCTGCCGGCGATGCGGTTGCCGCCGCAAAGACCGACCTCGGTGCCCTGCCGGAATGGAATCTAGGCGATCTTTATCCGTCTGCGGACAGCGCGGAACTGAAAAGCGACATCGAAAAGGCCATGAAGGATGCCGCGGCTTTCGAGGAACGCTGGAAAGGCAAGCTCGGCGATGAAGCAGCCAAGGCAAATGGCGGCAATTTCGTCGATGCGATCAAGGAATTCGAGGCGCTGGACGAACTGATGGGCCGTATCGGCTCCTTCGCGGGCCTCTATTACTACGGCGACACGTCTGATCCGAAGCGTATGAAGCTTTTCGGCGACGTGCAGCAGAAGCTCACCGACGCCAGCACCCATCTCATTTTCTTCGGCCTGGAACTGAACCGCATCAACGATGCTATTCTCGAAAAGGCGATGAACGACAATGCGGCCATTGGCCATTACCGCCCATGGCTGACCGATCTGCGTATGGACAAGCCGTACCAGCTCGATGACAAGCTGGAGCAGCTTTTCCATGAAAAGTCGATTACCGGCTATAGCGCCTGGAACCGGCTGTTCGATGAAACCATGTCGGGTCTTCGCTTTGAAATCGACGGCGAGGAGCTGAGCATCGAGCCGACGCTGAACATGCTTCAGGACGCCGATGGCGCCGTGCGTAAAAAGGCCTCCGATGCACTGGCAAAAACTTTTGCAGCCAATCTGCGCACATTCACGCTGATCACCAACACGCTGGCCAAGGATAAGGAAATATCCGATCGCTGGCGCGGTTTTCAGGATATCGCCGATAGCCGTCACCTCGCCAACCGCGTCGAGCGGGAAGTGGTGGACGCGCTGGCCAAGGCGGTGGAAGATGCCTATCCGCGCCTTTCGCACCGCTATTACGCCTTGAAGGCCAAATGGCTCGGCCTTGAAAAGCTTGAAAACTGGGATCGCAATGCGCCGTTGCCGGAAACGCCGCAGGCGCTCATCTCGTGGGATGAAGCGCGCGAAACGGTGCTGTCCGCCTATGGCAATTTCGCACCGGAAATGGCCGAGATTGCGAAACAGTTCTTCGACAGGAACTGGATTGACGCGCCAGTCCGCCCCGGCAAGGCGCCCGGCGCTTTTGCGCATCCGACTGTTCCGTCTGCGCATCCCTATGTGCTTCTCAACTATATGGGCAAGCCGCGCGATGTGATGACGCTGGCGCATGAGCTTGGTCATGGCGTGCATCAGGTTCTGGCGGGCGGTCAGGGCGCTCTGATGGCTTCAACGCCGCTCACGCTTGCGGAAACCGCATCCGTATTCGGCGAAATGCTGACTTTCCGTTCGCTTCTGGAGCGCACGAAAGACAAGCGCGAGCGCAAGGCCATGCTGGCACAGAAGGCCGAGGACATGATCAACACGGTCGTGCGCCAGATCGCCTTCTATCAGTTCGAACGTCGTGTCCACACCGAGCGCCGCGAAGGCGAACTGACCTCTGAGCGCATCGGCGAAATCTGGATGGAAGTGCAGCGTGAAAGCCTTGGCGATGCCGTCAATCTCAATCCGGGTTACGAAACCTTCTGGACCTATATCCCGCACTTCATCCATTCGCCGTTCTATGTCTATGCTTATGCTTTCGGTGACTGTCTGGTGAACTCGCTTTATGCGGTCTATCAGAACTCGGAAAAGGGCTTCCAGCAGAAGTATTTCGACATGCTGAAGGCTGGCGGCACCAAGCACCACAAGGAATTGCTTGCGCCGTTCGGTCTGGATGCAAGCGATCCGAATTTCTGGAGCAAGGGCCTGTCGGTGATCGAAGGCATTATCGACGAGCTTGAAGCCATGGAAGACTGAGCACTTGCGTGACTCACCAAAGCAATAAGCCGCTTATTCTGTTTCGGGATGACAAGGCGGGTCGTGATGTGCTTTTCACGGCTCCCTTATCAATCATCCGCGCCGACACGCCGGATGAGTTCGAACCCGCATGGGATGCGATGCAAATGGCCCACAATGCCGGAAAATGGCTTGCGGGTTATCTGTCCTATGAAGCCGGCTATCTTCTCGAACCCAAGCTGAAGCCGCTGCTGCCCGAGGGACGCAAAGCCCCGCTTCTCTGTTTTGGTGTGTTCGACGGCCCTTCAGATCAGTCGATGCACAGCCGCAGCGAAGACAATGCCACCTTTCTGCGCGATCCGGTCGCGCAATGGTCGTTCAACGACTACGCGCGCCGCTTCGAGCGATTGCACCGGCACTTACGCGAAGGCGATTGCTATCAGGGCAATCTCACCTTTCCGATCCATGCGGAATGGGGCGGCGATCCGCTGATTCTGTTCAACATGCTCGCAAAGCGCCAGCCGGTCCGCTATGCGACCTATTGCGATCTCGGTGGGCCAATTGTCCTGTCGCGCTCGCCGGAACTTTTCTTTGAAGTCGACGGCGACGGGTGGATTGAAACCCATCCGATGAAAGGCACCATGCCGCGCGGTGCGACACCTGAAGAAGACGAGCAGAACCGCCAATTTCTGCTGAACGATCCGAAGAACCAGGCTGAAAACCGCATGATCGTCGATCTGCTTCGCAACGACATTTCGCTTGTCAGCGAAGTGGGATCGCTGGACGTGCCGGAACTGTTCCGCGTCGAAACCTATCCTACGGTTCACCAGATGATCAGCCGCGTGCGGGCCAGGCTGAAAAAAAGCCTGCCGCTGCGTTCGCTTTTTGCCGCCTTGTTCCCGTGCGGCTCGATCACCGGCGCGCCGAAGATCAGCGCCATGGAAATCTTGAGCAAGCTGGAGACCGGGCCGCGCGACATCTATTGCGGCTCGCTCGGCTGGATCGAGCCAAGCGGACGGATGCGTTTCAACGTTGCTATTCGCACGATCTCGCTTCTCGATGAAAATCGTGCGATCTTCAATGTCGGGGGTGGCGTGGTCTTCGATTCCACGGCGCAAGCGGAGTACGAGGAATGTCTTCTGAAAGCACGGTTCGCGGCATTGTCGAGCCACATGGGGCACAGGCCGTAATCATGGAGCCGGATTATCAGCTCATCGAAACCATGCGCTGGGAGCCGCTCTCCGGCGTTCTGCGTTTCGATCTGCACATGGCGCGGCTTGAGAATTCTGCCCGTGAACTTGGCTTTTCCTGCAATATGGAAGCCGTCCGGCAGAAGATTGCGGAAAGCGGAACCGGCGAACAAGCCCTAAAACTGCGGCTGACGCTTGCGCCGGACGGGGTCGCCTCGGTCTCCAGCACTCCATACGAACCACTCTCCTGCCAGACGATCTGGCGGATCGCAATTGCCCGCACACATCTCGATCACAACGATCTCCTGCTGCGTCACAAAACGACGCGGCGGCAGGCTTATATCGCCGCACGCGAGGAGTATTCACCGGCGGAGGTCGATGAGGTCATCCTGCTCAATGATCGGGGCGAAGTCTGCGAAGGAACAATTACGTCGATATTTCTCGATGTTGGCGGCACGACCTGCACGACACCCACTCTTTCATGCGGCCTCCTTGACGGAGTGCTGCGCCGCGAATTGCTGAACAACAATGTCGTCGAAGAGGGTATCGTTACCGTTGAAGCGCTCAAAAGCGCGCGCAACATTCTCGTCGGCAATTCGCTGCGCGGTATGATCCGCGCGAAGCTGGTCGAGGCTTAAAAAGCTAAAACACGTTAAACATGTATTGATGTCATCGGCTTGTGACGTTTCTTTCTTTCTATGAAGTTGTGTTATCGTTCCCGCGCATAAGCTAAACCGGGCTAAGGATAACCCGACACCGCAATCCTGCGGCTCTCAAGAGGAAGAAAATGGCGAAAGCGAAATGGCAAGTCTATGGCGAGATAACCGGCCCCGTCATCATGATCGGCTTTGGGTCGATCGGGCGCGGTACCCTGCCGCTGATTGAGCGTCATTTCAAATTCGACAAAACCCGCATGGTCGTGATCGATCCGAGCGAAGCCAACCGCAAGATCCTCGACGACAAGGGTATTCGCTTTCTCAAGGAAGCGATCACCAAGGACAATTACAAAAAAGTTCTCGGGCCCCTTCTGAAAGAAACAGAAGGCCAGCCTTTCATCGTCAATCTTTCGGTCGATACCGGATCGCTCGATCTGATGCGTTACGCCCGAGAGCATGGCGCGCTTTATATCGATACGGTGGTGGAACCATGGCTCGGCTTCTATTTCGATACCGATGCCGACAATGCCTCGCGCACCAATTATGCGCTGCGCGAAACGGTTCGCGCTGAAAAGCGCAAGAACCCCGGCGGTACGACCGCCGTTTCCTGCTGCGGCGCCAATCCGGGCATGGTCTCGTGGTTCGTCAAGAAAGCGCTCGTTGATCTTGCGACTGAATTGAAGCTCGATTTCGCCGAACCGGCAGCCGATGACCGCCACGGCTGGGCGAAACTGATGAAAAAGGCAGGCGTCAAGGGCATTCACATCGCAGAGCGTGACACCCAGCGCGCAAAAGAGCCGAAGCCTTTCAACACGTTCTGGAATACATGGTCCGTCGAAGGCTTCATCGCCGAAGGTCTGCAACCGGCAGAACTTGGCTGGGGCAGCCATGAAAAATGGATGCCCAAGAACGCCCGCAAGCAGAAGAAGGGCAACAAGGCCGCCATCTTCCTCGAACAGCCCGGCGGCAATACCCGTATTCGCACCTGGTGTCCAACGCTCGGTGCCCAATATGGCTTGCTGGTCACCCATAATGAAGCGATCTCCATCGCCGATTTCTTCACGCTGCGCGACAAGAAGGGCAAGCTCGACTTCCGCCTCACCTGCCATTACGCCTATCATCCGAGCAATGATGCCATTCTGGCCCTTGACGAAATGTTCGGCGCGAGCGGCAAGGCACAGCCGGTGCAGCACGTTCTTGAAGAGCATGAAATTCTGGACGGCAGCGACGAACTCGGCGTGCTGCTCTATGGCCACGAAAAGAATGCCTATTGGTACGGCTCGCAGTTGACCGTAGAGGAAGCGCGCAAGCTTGCGCCTTATCAGAATGCAACCGGACTGCAGGTTTCCTCGGCTGTTCTGGCGGGCATGGTCTGGGCGCTGGAAAATCCACGAAGCGGTATCGTCGAGACCGACGAGATGGATTACCGTCGCTGCCTCGAAGTTCAGATGCAATATCTGGGCCCATTGAACGGCTATTACACCGACTGGACGCCACTGGAAGGTCGCGGTCATCTGTTCAAGGAAGACCTCGATACCAAGGACCCATGGCAATTCCGGAATATTCTGGTTCGCTAAACTGAATAACTGCCCGGCTTTGCCGGGCAGTTTTCATTGCGGCAGTTTCGCAACAATCGCGTAATCCTCACATTGAGGGCTTGTTTTCGTGCAAGTTTCAATACATCAAACTAATCATCCCCGAGCGGTTCCAATCAGCACGGAATCGTTGAAGCCGCTCTGAATACTTGGTTTTACGCATTTCAAAGGTCAGACATCATACAGTTCTGGCCGGAGATGTTCTAATGGAGAGCATGGATATGAAACGCTTCCGCATCATTGCCCCTCTTGCAGTCATGTCGCTGGCGTTGGCCGCGTGCGAAACGACTGGCCCGGTTGGCGGCAATGCCCCGACCGTCTCTCGCGCCCCGGCAGGCATCGAAGGCAGCTGGGTCGATCCAAACGGCATCGTTTCGTCATTCAACGGCGGTATTTTCGAGACCCGCTCCACCGATACGAACGAAAAGCTTGCCGAGGGCAACTACCGTTACCAGTCGCCGCAGCTTGTTGAAATCGACATGCGCTCCATCGTGCGCGGCACGTCGTCGAAAGTGAACTGCGCACTCGTCTCGCCGACGCAGCTTAACTGCACGTCATCGTCGGGCTCGCGCTTCTCCCTGACGCGTCGCGCTGCAGCATAAGCACCCGATATCTTGCGTAATTTTCAAATATTTACGGCGCGGGAAACACCCGCGCCGATAGAATTTCGCAAGCGGCAATTGTCAGGATTGTAATTTGTCTTTTTTTCTCTAGTTTTCCGGCTGAACAGGAGTCGGAAGATGAGTGAGATGGATAAAGTGCAGGAGAAGCCCAGCCAGACAACCAAAACTGAGGTGCAGGCAAAGCTGCCCAAGGTCGGTGTTCTGCTGGTCAATCTCGGCACACCGGATGGCACGAGTTACGGCCCGATGCGCCGTTATCTGGCCGAGTTTCTCTCGGATCGCCGCGTCATCGAATGGCCGCGTCTTATCTGGTATCCGATCCTTTACGGCATCGTTCTCAACACTCGCCCGAAGCGTTCTGGCAAGCTTTACGACCGTATCTGGAACCGCGAGAAAAACGAATCCCCGCTGCGGACCTATACCCGCGCGCAGGGCGAAAAGCTTGCCAAGGCGCTTGCCGACTATCCGAACGTGGTCGTGGACTGGGCAATGCGCTATGGCCAGCCCTCCATTGAAAGCGTGACCGACCGCCTGCTGCAGCAGGGTTGCGAGCGGATCGTCATGTTCCCGCTCTACCCGCAATATTCGGCAACGACGACAGCGACGGTCAACGACAAGTTCTTTGAAACGCTGATGAAAAAGCGCTTTCAGCCGGCAGTGCGTATCGTTCCATCCTATGAAACGGAATCCGTTTATATCGAAGCACTGGCCCGCTCCATCGAGAAGCATCTGGAAACACTTTCCTTCAAGCCGGAAGTGATCCTCGCATCCTATCACGGAATTCCAAAAAGCTATTCGGACAAAGGTGATCCCTACCGCCAGCAATGTCTTGAAACATCACGTCTTTTGCAGGCCCGGCTGGGCCTTGATGACAGCCAGTTTCGCTCCACATTCCAGTCGCGCTTCGGCCCGGAAGAATGGCTCCAGCCTTATACTGACGAAACGGTGGAAGAACTGGCCAAACACGGGGTCAAGTCGATGGCTGTTCTCAATCCGGGTTTCGTTGCCGACTGTCTGGAAACAGTGGATGAGATCGGCAACGAGGCCGCTGAAGAATTTCTTGAAAACGGTGGCGAAAATTTCAGCCATATTCCTTGTCTCAACGACAGCGAAGACGGCATGAAGGTCATCGAGACACTGGTGCGTCGCGAATTGCAGGGATGGGTGTAAGTGAGTAGGTGATTAGGGCAGTATGTTTGCCTCGCTAAAGCATCTATTGTCATATTGCCTTACTGCCTTACTGCCTTAAAAGGGAAACAATCAATGACCGGTTTCGATATCACGCTGCTCATTCTGGCCGCACTGGTTCTGGCAACGCTGTTTGCCGGTATCAAGACCGTGCCGCAGGGGTTTAACTACACGGTTGAGCGGTTCGGACGCTATACGCGGACGCTCAATCCCGGCCTCAATCTGATCGTGCCGTTTTTCGACCGCATCGGCGCGCGTCTCAACATGATGGAGCAGGTGCTTGATGTACCGACGCAAGAGGTTATCACCCGCGATAATGCTATCGTCGGCGTTGACGGCGTCGCTTTCTATCAGGTGCTGAACGCAGCACAGGCAGCCTATCAAGTAGCGAACCTGCAATATGCGATCCTCAATCTGACCATGACCAATATCCGTACCGTCATGGGCTCGATGGATCTCGATGAACTGCTATCGAACCGCGATGCGATCAACGATCGCCTGCTGCGTGTCGTCGACGAGGCCGCCCATCCGTGGGGCCTTAAAATGACCCGCGTGGAAATCAAGGATATCAATCCGCCGGAAGATATCGTTACCTCGATGGCGCGCCAGATGAAGGCCGAACGTGACAAGCGCGCGCAGGTTCTTGAAGCCGAGGGCGATCGTAACGCACAGATTCTGCGTGCTGAAGGTCAGAAGCAGTCACAGATTCTCGAAGCTGAAGGCAAGCTGGAAGCGGCCAAGCGCGAAGCAGAGGCACGCGAACGTCTGGCCGAAGCAGAAGCGAAGGCCACCACCATGGTTTCTGATGCCGTTGCCAACGGCAATGTGCAGGCGCTTAACTACTTCGTGGCGCAGAAATATACGGAAGCGCTCAGCAATATCGCCAGCGCTAAGAACCAGAAGATCGTACTGATGCCGCTTGAGGCAAGCTCCCTCATCGGTTCGCTCGGCGGCATTGGCGCAATTGCCAAGGAAGTCTTTGGCGATGGCAGCAGGCCGGTCGACCCGGCACCACAGCCACCGACCCCTTCCCGTCCGCGCAGCGTTCCTTCCGCTGGACGCTAAAGCTGCTCAACAAAAGGAAGAGAGGGCGCCATGATTATTGAATATCTGTCCGGTCTCGGCATTTGGAACTGGCTCGTTTTCGGGCTGATCCTGCTGATACTGGAAATCTCGGCGCCCGGCTTCTTCTTCATCTGGTTCGGGCTTGCAGCGCTTGTGACCGGTGCGCTTGCCTTTCTCCTGTCTTCGACAACAGGGTTTGGCTGGCAGTTTCAGACGGTCGTTTTTCTGGTTCTGGCGGTCATTTTCGTGCTGGCGGGACGTCGTTTCTTCGGGTCGCGCAGCACCGATGCCGATGAACCCTTGCTCAATCGTCGCGGCGAACAACTCGTCGGCCAGCGTACCACCTTGACGGAGCCGATCGTCAATGGTCGCGGGCGTATCCGTATCAACGATACGATGTGGCGCGTGAAAGGGCCTGATCTGCCAGCCGGAACAGAAGTCCGGGTCGTTGCCTTCGATCCGGTTTCGCTGGAGATTGAAGTTGCTGAATAGGGGAATAGAAAGGAATCGGATAAGCTAAAGCAAGTGATTTTTAGCTTACTCCCTTACTCCCTTACTCCCTTACTCCCTTACTCCCTTACTCCCTTACTCCCTTACTCCCTTACTCCCTTACGCCGCGCCTATCCGCAACAGATCGTGGAAATGCACGAGCCCGATGGGGCGCCCGGCGTCCACCACGATCAGCGCGCCAATATGATTTTCATTGATGGTGTTGAGTGCCGCGGTCGCCAGCATGTTCTGGTCAACCGTCTTTGGCTTGCGCGTCATGATGTCGTCAACCGCCAAAGCCGCAAGATTGCGGCTCAGATTGCGCGAGATGTCGCCATCTGTGACGATGCCCGCCAGATCGCCACCATCATCGACAACCACCACACAGCCAAAGCTCTTTTGCGCCAGAACCTTCATCGCATCCGGCAGGGACGTACCCACTTTAACCAGCGGGAGACGCTCGCCGCGATGCATGATATCGCGGATATGGATGAGACTTGCTCCGAGCGAACCGCCGGGATGAAAGGTCTTGAAATCGCTCGGTGTGAAGCCGCGCGCTTCCAGAAGCGCGATGGCCAGCGCATCACCGATGGCAAGCTGCATCAGGGTCGAGGTCGTGGGCGCCAGACCGTGCGGGCAGGCTTCAGCCGTTTTCGGCAGGAGCAGCACAACATCCGCCGCGCGACCGAGCGCCGAACTCTCGCCTGCGGTAATTGCGATCAGCGGAATGCGGAAGCGCTGCGAATAATTGACGATCCCCTTCAATTCCGCCGTTTCGCCTGACCAAGAGATGGCCAGAATGACATCGTCGCGGCCAATCATGCCGAGATCACCGTGATTGGCTTCTGCCGAATGCACGAAGAATGCCGATGTGCCAGTGGAGGCAAAGGTGGCGGCAAGCTTGGAACCAATATGGCCGCTCTTGCCCACGCCCGTAACGACCAACCGTCCATTTGAGGCGACAATACGCTTCACCGCTTCGACAAAAGGGCCAGAAAGGCTGTCATTCAGCGCTTCTTCAAGCGCTGTGAGTCCTGCATTTTCCGTCTTTATGGTGCGCAGCGCCGAAGCGATGGCCGCTTCCGCATCTGCCGGAGGGATGATCTGATCGAGCTTTTCCATGGCGGCAAGGGTTAACTTCTTCGCAGCCGGTTGTCCAAACATTTGTGCTGTGCGCATGGTCATGAATTAGGCCACAGCAACCAAGAATTAACCATGTGCCTTTACCGTTCATCTACCACGTTGCGACGGTTTGAAAACACGACATGCTTTTTGCCAAGACCCCATCTGGCGGTTCGACGCCCATTGCCCGCAGGCTGCAAAGCCTGTTTTTGTCGGGCATGGCGATGGCAATCTGTCATGGTTCTGCATTTGCCCAGGAAGCCTATCTGCGCGGAAGCGTCGCCGAAGATGTGCTTTCCGCATCTTCGCCGGAAACGCTTGCAAATCGCGGACTTGCCGCGCCCGGATATGACGATAGCGCCGGCGAGACGACTGACGACACTTATACTCCGCCTGAAAACACGACAGCGGCAGACCAGGCAACCGCAACACAAGCCGCTCCGACGGTTCCCATGCCGCAGGACCGTCAGCCGTTTCAGCCCGACAATATTCGCATCGGCTCGATCGATACCGAGACAAGCGAAGAGACGGGTCGTGCGCAGCGTGAAAACCTCCGGCAATCGCCTGAACAGGGGCGCGGCTCCACGCAGGAAGCCGACCCTTTCGCGCCGGTCGGCATTCGCACCGGTTCGTTCATCCTGCGGCCGTCTCTGGAACAGGGTATCCGTGCCACAACCAACGGCGACAATAGCGCAAGCGGTTCCAGCGCTGTTCTCAACGAAACCACATTGCGGCTCAACGCACAGTCGGACTGGGCGCGTCATCAGGCAACGCTCGACGCATCGGGCACTTGGGCCAAGTCCATTTCGGGAGAAGACGTCTCCGAACCACAGGTCGATATTCAGGGCAAGCTTCGCTTCGATCTTGGCGACCAGACGACCGTCAACACTGGCGCAGGCTACCGGCTGCGTCGCGAAAGCGCGTCGAGTCCCAACGGGGTCGTCGGCGCCTTGCAACGGCCTCTGGTTCATACCCTCAACGGAAGTCTCGGCGTCGAACGCGATATGGGCCTGATCTTCGGCAGTGCAACCGGGCGGGTCGAGCACAATATCTACGGCGATGCGGAGCTGTCATCCGGCGGTACGGTCAGCCAGAAGGATCGCGACAACACCTATGCCAGTATTACGCTGCGCGGCGGCTTCAGCCTGTCCCCGGCGATCAAGCCCTTCACCGAAGTTGAATTGGGCAAACGCATCTTCGACGAGAAGGTGGACAGCAATGGCTATGAGCGCAGTGGATCGCAATTTGCCCTGCGCGGCGGCATGATGCTGGATATGGGTGAGAAGCTGAACGGCGAATTCGCCGGCGGTTACATGCGTGCAAACAGCGATGATTCTCGTCTCAGCGACATCAGCGGCCCGTCGATCAATGCGGCGCTCAACTGGTCCCCGTTGCGCGGAACCGATGTACGCCTCTATGCGCAAACACTCGTCGATACCTCGACCACACCCGGCATTGCCGGGTCGCTCCTTCATTTTGCAAGCGTCGATGTCACCCGCCGCATACGCTCCGACCTCAGCCTCAATGGCAGGCTCGATGCAAATATCCGTCAGAACAAGGATGGTACCGGAACCGATTACACGATCGGCGCGCAGATCGGCGCAACTTACTGGATCAATCGGTTTGTCGGGCTGGATGCGCGCTTGCGCCACGAGTTCCTGACGAGCAAAATCTCCGATCGCGAATATAGGGCTGACAGCGTCTATCTCGGCGTGAAGGTGCAGCGCTAGAGCACGTCTCCCGAAAGTGAGAACCGGTTTCGGGATAAAGACATGCTTAAAAACAAACAGATAGAGACGAAACGGCACCCCTTCAGGGATGCCGTTTTATCGTGCGTTTAAGCAAGCCAGAACAGAATACACGCCATGCCGAACCCAAGAAGCCCGATAAGGGTTTCCAGCACGGTCCAGGTTTTCAGTGTTGTCTTGACGTCCATGTTGAAGAAACGCCCGACGAGCCAGAAGCCTGAATCGTTGACATGGGACAGCATGACGGACCCTGCAGCAAGCGCGATCACCACCGCTGCCGTCTCAAGCCCGTGATATCCGGCGGCCTGAACGGCAGGCTGGATAAGCCCGGCAGCCGTTATCAGCGCCACTGTCGCCGATCCCTGCGCTACACGCAAAATCGTTGCAATCAGGAAACCTGCCACAATGACAGGCAGTCCCGTATTGGCGAATGCACTGGACAAGGCGTCACCAATGCCGGAAGCACGCAGGACACCGCCAAACATGCCGCCTGCGCCCGTAATCAGGATGATGGAACACACCGGACCGAGTGCCGAATCGAGAATGCGTTCAACGCTGGCAAGGTCTCTGCCGCGTCGTGGGCCCAGCACATAGGAGGCCACCAGCACTGAAATCAGCAGAGCAACCGGCGTCGATCCGATCATTCGCGCCAGTTGATACCAATTGGCATCGGCACTGACCCAGCCTTGCGCGCGGGCAAAATCGAGGCCCGTATTGATGAAGATGAGAACCAGCGGCAGCAAAAGAAGCAATATGACCAGACTGGAACTCGGAGGGTTTGCGGCCTCTTCTGCGTTCTTCCCAGCATCAAAACTGTCAGGGATAGGAAGATTGATCCGCTTGCCGATCCACGCGCCGAAAAGATGCCCGGCAATGAACCAGACAGGTATGACGACCACGATCCCGACGAGAATGAGGAGCCCCACGTCAGCCCCCAGAAGCTCGGATGCTGCGACAGGTCCCGGATGCGGAGGGACGAAAACATGCATCACCGAAAAGGCTGCCGCGACCGGAATGCCGTAGAGAAGCAGGCTTCCCTTGAGGCGTCGCCCAACGGTGAAGACCACGGGAAGCATCACGACCAGCCCTGCATCGAAAAAGATCGGAAAGCCGAAGATGAGCGATGCGATGCCAAGCGCCATGGGCGCGCGTTCTTCACCGAACCGCCGGATGAGATCATCGGCAAGCGCCTGTGCGCCGCCGGATATTTCAAGCAAGCGCCCCAGCATTGCACCAAGGCCAACCAGCAGCGCCACCCCGCCAAGGGTTGATCCGAAGGCGGACGTGATGGTCGTCAGAATATTTCCTGCGGGAATGCCTGTCGCCAGCGCCGTCAGAAGGCTGACGATCACAAGTGCTACGAAGGCATGGACGCGAAACCGGATGATGAGCAAAAGCAATAATAGGACGGCGCCAACCGCTATCGAGATGAGCGCGCCTGCACCCAACGTCTGCTGGAATTCCTGCATGCTTTATTCCTTATGTGGGGAGGAACCTGATTGATCGATTGCACCCGAAAAATGTTTCACACTTTTTGAGGGACCTACTAGGTCAAAAACCTATTGTCATTGTCAAAAAAAGCAAGTTTCACGGAAATCTTACCAGCAACCATAAAAAAACGCCCCCTTTTCAGGGGGCGTATTCAAAGACCAGACCGATTCTATCAGGCTGGTTTGATGGTATTCAGCAGATTACCGATCGAGCCTTCGACCGAAGGACGAATGTCGTTGCGCCACAGCGCGAAGGCAACATTTGCCTCGATAAAACCGGCCTTAGAGCCGCAATCGAACGTCAGGCCTTGATAATCGAAGCCGAAGAATTTCTGGGCGTCGGCGAGCTTCAGCATCGCATCCGTGAGCTGAATTTCGTTGCCAGCGCCCTTTTCCTGCTTGCTCAGCAGTTCAAAGATTTCCGGCTGCAGAATGTAGCGGCCATTGATATAGAGATTGGAAGGGGCCGTGCCCTTGGCAGGCTTTTCAACCATCTGCGTGATCTCGAAACCGCTGCCGATGGCTTCACCCTTGCCGACGATACCGTATTTATGCGCTTCTTCCGGATCGCATTCCTGCACAGCAATGACGTTGCCACCGGTCTTTTCGTAAAGCTCTACCATCTCCTTCAGGCAGCCCTTCTTCGACTGCATGACCATATCCGGCAGCAGGAGAGCGAAGGGCTCATCGCCAACGAGTTCGCGGGCGCACCAGACCGCATGGCCAAGGCCGAGCGGCACCTGCTGGCGGGTGAAGCTGGTCGTTCCCGGCTGCGGCTGGATATCCTGAAGATGCTCCAGTTCAGCCGTCTTGCCACGCTCGGCGAGCGTGGAATAAAGCTCTACCTGCGCATCGAAATAGTCTTCGATGACCGCCTTATTGCGTCCGGTGACGAAAATCAGATGTTCGATACCAGCTTCGCGCGCCTCATCGACCACGTACTGGATAACGGGCTTATCCACGACCGTCAGCATTTCTTTGGGGATGGATTTGGTGGCGGGCAGGAAGCGGGTGCCAAGACCTGCGACAGGGAATACGGCCTTGCGAATTTTTCGGATCGAACTCATTCCTCTCCTCGATTTCACTATTTCAGGTTTGCTATCAAAGCATTGAAACGACTGAATTTCAAATAAGGCCTTTTCATTAAAGAACGACGAAATTGCGTGACCCATCCCATCACATTCAATGACCCGACCTTAATGTTGCTTGATTCAAAAATTTTTCGAAACTTCAGGCAAATTTTGAAGCAAGGCCGGTGATGGTAAACCAATTGCTAACCGACAAGTTCTAATTTGAACGTTCAACAGTTCGATCCGGAATTTTCTGCTGGCTCAACTTCAACACAGGATGGTATTAATTGATTAATGCAATCCGGGGCGAGCAGAATCCAGGTCGAAGGGAAACGCGCCGGTATCGGCTAAATTTGATTGCAGAAGGGAAACACAGAATGCTGCGATTTCCATTCACGGTGGGCCAGACGATGAAGCTGAAAGCAGCTGCAACGGTTGCGATAGCTGTGCTCGCCTCAACGCTGACAACCGGTTCCGCACTGGCTGATGCACAATTTCGCCAATGGGTCGCCAGTTTTCGCCCTGTCGCCATAAAGGCAGGTGTTTCGCCGTCCACTTTCGACCGTGCATTTCGTGGTGTGGACGCGCCAGACCCCGTCGTGCTGCAGAAGGCACGTTATCAACCCGAATTCACCGAACCGGTCTGGAACTATGTTGATAACCGTGTGAACGAGCATTCCGTCTCGGTTGGCCAGAGCATGGCCCGCAAATGGGGCCCGTGGCTTCAGCGCATCGAACAGCGTTTCTCGGTCGACCGCAATATTCTTCTCGCCATCTGGTCGATGGAGAGCAATTACGGCGAAATTCTCAAGCGCGATGACGTCATGCGCGACGCCGTACGCTCGCTGGCAACGCTTGCCTATGCGGACCAGCGCCGCGCCAAATATGGCCGCACACAGCTCATTGCCGCGATGAAGATCCTCCAGACCGGCGACATTGACCGCGGCCATCTTTCCGGCTCATGGGCCGGTGCGCTCGGCCACACGCAATTCATTCCAACCAGCTATCAGGCCTATGCCGTCGATGTGGACGGCAATGGCAAACGCGACATCTGGAACTCCGTTCCCGATGCGCTTGGTACAGCGGCAAATCTTCTGCATCGCAATGGCTGGCAGCCGGGCCGTAGCTGGGGCTACGAAGTCGCGCTGCCGCAGGGACGCAAGTTCCCTTCCGGCTCGCTTTCTATCGCCGAGTGGCAAAAGATCGGTCTCGTCCGGGCCAATGGGCGCGCCTTCCCCGATCCCAACGAAAAGGCAACGCTGAAAGTACCGGACGGCCGTCAGGGCCCTGCCTTCCTGATGACGAAAAACTTCTTCGTCTTGAAGCGTTACAACAATGCCGACAAATATGCGCTTGCCGTCGGCCTGCTTGCCGACCGCATCGGCGGCTATCAGGGATTGCGTCAGGACTGGAATCGCCCGTTCACACCAATTACCATGGACGAGCGACAGGAGTTGCAGACGCATCTGAAAGCACTCGGCTATTATGACGGTAATATCGACGGCAAAATCGGCTCCACTTCGCGGGCCGCTATCGAGGCATTCCAGCAGCGCAACGGACTTCAGCCGGACGGTCATCCGAGCAAGGAAGTTCTGTCGGTCCTGCGCCGTCGCTAGTGATCTGCTTCCGACATTTGCGTCCCTCTGATACAGGCGCCGAGCAAATGTCGGAATTGTAAAGACCACGAGTAATTTAATGTATCTATTGGATTGAATTATCGAATGGGGCACACTTGTTCAGAAGTGCGCCCCATTTTGTTTTTCCAAGCAGCCAAGCTAATATACAAGCCATGAAGGCAAGACGGATGCGCGAAAATCAGATTGTGAGGCGACTGGTCAACGCTGCTGGCGTCATGCTTGCGGTGGCAGCGCTGATGTTTTCAGGCATCGCCACGGCATCCTCACAGGAACGTCCGCGCACACTTTTCGATCTCCTGTTCGGCTCACGGCAAGCGCAACCACAGCGTCAATATCAGCAACCCTCTCCACAACGCGCCCGGCCAAAAGCCAAGCGCTCCAAAGCGAGTTCTCCCGCTTCACGCCCGACACCGCTACCGGCGGCGAGCCCTGCGGTCGAGTTTGTGGATAAAAAGCCGGACGCAAAGAAAATCCTCATCGTCGGTGACTTCATCGGCAATGGTCTGGCCGAAGGCCTCGACGTCGCTTTCGCGGCGGACCCTGACTTCCAGATCGTAACCCGAATAAATGGCTCTTCCGGCTTTGTTCGTAGCGACCATTTTGATTGGCCCGACAATATCGGCAAGATATTGGACGAGGAGAAACCGGCTGCTGTCGTCGTGATGATCGGCTCCAACGACAGGCAGGCGATCACCGAGAAGGGCGCTAGCCTGCCGCCGCGGTCACCGGAATGGAATGAGGAATATCAAAAGCGCGTCACCGCCTTCATCAAGGTGATCAACGACAAGCATTTTCCCCTGGTCTGGATCGGGCAACCGCCGTTCCGCCCGAAAGGCATGTCGCAGGATATGCTGGCGCTCAATGAGATCTATCGCACCGCCACCGAAAAGGCGGGCGGAAAATTTGCCGATGTCTGGGATGGCTTCGTCGATGAAGAAGGCAATTTTACCCAGACGGGTTTCGATATTAACGGTCAGACAGCGCGTTTGCGCGGCAATGACGGCATCAACATAACTTCGGCTGGTAAACGCAAGCTCGCTTTCTATGCGGAAAAGCCGCTTCGCGCCTATCTCGGCGGTGCAAAAGAAGAAGACCAGCCTCTACCCGCCGCAGGCACTCATGACCCGTCCAAACCGGTTGATCGTGTTGCGCCGGTCAGCATTCGGGACGTCGACAAGGATGAAAGCGGCGTTCTGCTTGGCGGCAGCCTCGTTGCACGTCCGCAAGATCCACGCCCGGCCCGGAATGAGAGCAAGCCTTCACCCGGACGGGCAGACGATTTTTCCTGGCCACAGAAGAGCGTAAATCCCTAAATTTTTGCGCCTAATTAGCATGATCGAGCTATCACTTTATTGATAGCCAGCGGCTTTCTCTATTGAATATGATTCTAATTGCTACATTCCGTGCTGTTCACAGGAGTGCTTTCATCGTCTATCAGAAGGCACCCGTCTGCCTGAAAGGGTTGGACAGGAAGGACGCTTTTCCTCGCCCGAGCGAGGTTGTTTTCAGCGTCCACCAGAAACAAGAGGCGTTTGAATGAATATCGCATCAAAGCCTTCTGTCGATCCACATCGGGAGGAGGAACCCCATCTTGCACGTAATCTGTCCAATCGACATCTACAGCTGATCGCCATCGGTGGCGCCATCGGCACCGGCCTTTTCATGGGGTCGGGCAAGACCATTTCGCTGGCAGGCCCTTCGATCCTGCTTGTCTATGCGATCATCGGCTTCATGCTGTTTTTCGTCATGCGCGCACTGGGCGAAATCCTGCTGTCCAATCTCGAATATCGTTCCTTTGCGGATTTCGCGGGCGATTATCTCGGCCCTTGGGCGCAGTTCTTCACCGGCTGGACGTACTGGCTCTGCTGGATTGTAACGGGCGTCGCTGACGTGGTGGCCGTGTCGGGCTATGTGTCGTTCTGGTTTCCGGAACTGGCGCTCTGGATCCCCGCACTGGGGCTGATCTTCACGCTTCTGGCGCTCAATCTGCCCACCGTGCGTAATTTCGGTGAAATCGAATTCTGGTTCGCTCTCATCAAGATCGTCGCCATCGTCGGGCTGATCATCGCTGGTGTGTATATGCTCTCAACCGGCTTTACCCTGCCCAACGGCAGCCAGGCATCGGTCGCGCATTTGTGGAACCATGGCGGTTTCTTCCCCAACGGTTTCCTCGGCTTTGTGGCCGGTTTCCAGATCGCGGTCTTCGCCTTTGTGGGCATCGAGCTGGTCGGCACCGCCGCCGCCGAAACCAAGGATCCGGTGCGTAATTTGCCAAAGGCAATCAACTCGATCCCGATCCGCGTGGTGCTGTTCTATCTCGGCGCATTGTTTGTGATCATCACCGTGATCCCGTGGGATCAGGTCGATCCAAGCTCCAGCCCGTTCGTCGCCATGTTCTCGCTGGCCGGTCTCGGTATTGCCGCCCATGTGGTCAATTTCGTCGTGCTGACCTCGGCAACGTCGAGCGCGAATTCCGGCATCTACTCGACCTCGCGCATGATCTATGGCCTTGCCACTTCGAAGCTGGCACCGAAGGCGCTTGGTAAGCTGAATAACCGCAAGGTGCCGGTCAACGCGCTGTTCTTCTCATGCATTTTCCTGCTGGCAGGTGTGGTTCTGCTTTATGCGGGCCAGAGCATCATTGAAGCCTTCACGATTGTCACGACGATCTCAGCCCTGCTTTTCATCTTCATCTGGTCGATCATTCTGGCGTCTTATCTGCAATATCGCCGCAAGCGCCCCGATCTGCATGAACAGTCCACGTTCAAAATGCCGGGTGGACGTGCCGCCGTCGTCATGGTCTTCGCCTTCTTCGCCTTCATTCTGTGGGCGCTGGCGCAAGAACCGGACACCGCAGCGGCCCTGAAGGTCACGCCATTCTGGTTCGTGTTCCTTGCCATCGCCTATCTGGTGATGAAGTCACGGCGCAGCCAAAGCTAAACCGTCAACAGACACAAAAAGCCCGGAGGAAACTCCGGGCTTTTTCAGTTTTAATCTCTTATCTCTTAACGAGGGAGGACCGAGCTCCCCATCAGATCAGCATCGATGGCATGCGCTGCCTGACGGCCTTCGCGGATCGCCCAGACGACCAGCGACTGACCACGGCGCACATCGCCTGCGGCATAGAGCTTGTCGACATTGGTGCGATAGTCCTGCTCATTGGCCTTGACCGACTTGGAGCCGCGACGATCAGTTGCGACGTCGAGCTTGTCGCCCAGTTCCTTGACCACGCTGTCTTCGCCCGGACCGGCAAAGCCGATGGCAATGAATGCAAGATCAGCCTTGATGAAGAATTCCGAACCGGCAATCGGCTTGCGCTTTTCATCGACCTGGCAGCACTTCACATGGGTCAGGCGGCCTTCTTCGCCGATGAATTCCAGCGTTGCGACCTGAAACTCGCGCGCAGCGCCCTCAGCCTGGCTGGAAGAGGTGCGCATCTTGGTGGCCCAGTAAGGCCAGACGCTCAGCTTGTCTTCCTTTTCCGGCGGCTGCGGACGAATATCGAGCTGCGTAACGTTCACTGCGCCCTGACGGAAGGCGGTGCCCACGCAGTCCGATGCGGTATCGCCACCGCCGACCACCACGACATGCTTGCCGCCAGCAAGAATCGGAGCCGAAGCCCAGGCGACGGATTCGATGTTCTCGCGACCGACGCGGCGGTTCTGCTGCACCAGATAAGGCATGGCGTCGAAAACGCCTTCCAGATCGGCGCCGGGAATGCCTGCCGGACGCGGGCTTTCGGAGCCGCCGCTATAAAGCACGGCATCATAGGTATCGAGAAGACCGCGCAGCGGCTTGTCGACGCCGATATTCACGCCGCACAGGAAGCGGACGCCCTCACCTTCCATCTGCGCCACGCGGCGGTCGATGTGGTGCTTTTCCATCTTGAAGTCAGGAATGCCGTAACGCAGCAGGCCGCCCGGGCGGCTTTCGCGCTCATAGACATCGACCATGTGACCGGCGCGCGCCAGCTGCTGCGCCGCGGCAAGGCCAGCCGGGCCGGAACCGATGATGGCAACCGACTTGCCGGTCTTGTTGGCGGCGGGCTGCGGCACGATGTAACCCAGCTCAAAAGCCTTGTCACCCAGAGCCTGCTCGACCGTCTTGATCGCAACCGGCGTATCTTCGAGGTTCAGCGTGCAGGCTTCCTCGCAAGGCGCCGGGCAGACGCGACCGGTGAATTCCGGGAAATTATTCGTCAGATGCAGGTTGCGGATCGCCTGATCCCAATTGTCGTTATAGACAAGATCGTTCCAGTCCGGGATCTGGTTGTGCACCGGACAGCCCGTCGGCCCATGGCAGAACGGAATGCCGCAATCCATGCAGCGCGCAGCCTGCTTCTGCACTTCACCATCCGTCATCGGAATGGTGAACTCACGGAAGTGGCGGATACGATCCGACGCGGGCTGGTACTTTGCTACCTGCCGGTCGATCTCTAGAAAACCAGTTACCTTACCCATTCTTCTACTCCCCTCGGCCTGAGACCAGCGCATGGTCTGCGTTGCCGGAAGTTGCCCTGTCCGCCGCGTCATTCTTGAACGCGCAGGCATGTCAGAGCGTTGTTATCTCTTCATGTGGCGAAGGGCGCCCGACCCGAAGGTCGGGCTCCACTTGTCAGGATCACTCAGCCGCGACACCGATCTGCATGCGCTCCATCTCTTCCAGAGCGCGACGGTATTCGACCGGCATGACCTTCACGAATTTGGGACGATAGCTCTCCCAATTGTCGAGAATATCCTTCGCCCGTGTCGAGCCTGTGTAATGCAGGTGGTTGGCGATCAACTGCACCAGACGTTCCTCATCATGATGGGTCATATTGGCCGAAACGTCCACACGGCCCTTATGCATGAGGTCACCGCCATGGTGATGCAGCTTTTCGAGAATGTCGTCTTCTTCCGGAACCGGCTCCAGTTCGACCATTGCCATGTTGCAGCGCTGGGCGAAATCGCCTTCCTCGTCAAGCACATAGGCGACACCGCCCGACATGCCCGCCGCGAAATTGCGACCCGTCTGACCGATAACCACGACGACACCGCCGGTCATGTATTCGCAACCGTGATCGCCCACGCCTTCGACAACCGTGACTGCGCCAGAGTTGCGAACGGCGAAACGCTCGCCTGCAACGCCGCGGAAGTAGCACTCGCCTTCAAGCGCACCGTAGAGCACCGTATTGCCGACGATGATCGAATCTTCGGCGACGATACGCGTATCTTCCGGCGGGCGGATAACGATGCGGCCACCCGAAAGACCCTTGCCGACATAGTCGTTGCCATCGCCGATCAGCTCGAAGGAGATGCCGCGCGCCAGGAATGCGCCGAAGGACTGGCCAGCCGTTCCGCGAAGCGTAACAGCGATGGTTTCATCCGGCAGGCCCTTGTGGCGGAACCGCTTGGCAACTTCACCCGACAGCATGGCACCGGCAGAACGGTCGACATTCTTGATGCCGATGTCGATCTTGACGGGCTTGCGTTCTTCAAGCGCAGGCATGGCTTCAGCGATCAGCTTACGGTCCAGAACGTCCTCAATCGGATGATGCTGACGCTCGGTCCAGTAGATCTCGTGCTTCTCAGCCTCAGGCTTGTAGAAGATGCGGCTGAAATCGAGACCCTTGGCCTTCCAATGGTCGATCATCGTCTGCTTTTCCAGAAGCTCGGTCTCGCCGATAATCTGTTCCAGCTTGGTGAAGCCCATTGAAGCCAGCAGCGCACGCACTTCTTCCGCCAGATAGAAGAAGAAGTTGATGACATGTTCCGGCGTGCCCTTGAAGCGCTTGCGCAGAACCGGGTCCTGCGTCGCCACGCCCACCGGGCAGGTGTTGAGATGGCACTTGCGCATCATGATGCAGCCGGCAGCAATCAGCGGAGCCGTCGAGAAGCCGAATTCGTCAGCCCCCAGCAGCGCACCAATGACCACGTCGCGACCGGTCCGCAGACCACCATCGACCTGCAAGGCCACGCGGGAGCGAAGCCCGTTCAGCACCAGCGTCTGGTGAGTTTCGGCAAGGCCGATTTCCCACGGGCTACCGGCATGCTTCAGCGAGGTGAGCGGCGAAGCGCCCGTGCCGCCATCATAACCCGACACAGTGATGTGGTCGGCGCGTGCCTTGGCAACACCGGCGGCAACCGTGCCGACACCCACTTCCGACACCAGCTTGACCGAGATATCGGCAGCCGGATTGACGTTCTTCAGGTCGTAGATGAGCTGCGCCAGATCTTCGATCGAGTAGATGTCATGGTGCGGCGGCGGCGAAATGAGGCCTACACCCGGCGTCGAGTGACGGGTCTTGGCGATAGTCGCATCGACCTTGTGACCCGGCAACTGGCCGCCTTCGCCGGGCTTTGCACCCTGCGCGACCTTGATCTGGATCAGATCGGAGTTGACGAGATATTCCGTCGTCACACCGAAACGGCCCGAGGCAACCTGTTTGATGGCAGAGCGTTCAGGGTTCGGCTTACCATCCGGCAGCGGATAGAAGCGATCTGGCTCCTCACCACCCTCGCCGGTGTTCGATTTGCCGCCAATGGCGTTCATTGCCCGTGCCAGCGTGGTATGCGCCTCACGGCTGATCGAGCCGAAGGACATCGCACCCGTCGAGAAGCGCTTGACGATTTCCGTCGCCGGTTCGACCTCATCGATGGAAACCGGCTTCAGACCGCGCTCTTCAGCGAAGCGAATATTGAACAGGCCGCGAATAGTCTTCGCCTGCGCCGACTTGGAGTCGAGCATGCGCGTATATTCGGTGAACGTCTCCGGATTGGAGGTGCGCACGGCATGCTGCAGTCTGGCAACCGCGTCCGGCGACCACAGATGTGCTTCACCGCGCATGCGGTAGGCATATTCGCCACCGACTTCCAGCGAGGTCAGCAGAACCGGGTCGTTGCCGAAGGCATCGGTGTGACGGCGCACGGTTTCTTCCGCGATTTCATCGAGACCGACGCCTTCGATGCTGGTGGCCGTACCGAAGAAGAACTTGTCAACGAAGCTCGACTGCAAGCCGACCGCATCGAAAATCTGCGCGCCGCAATAGGACTGGTAGGTCGAAATGCCCATTTTGGACATGACCTTGAGGATGCCCTTGCCGATGGACTTGATGTAGCGCTTGACGACTTCATTCTCGTCCACTTCCGGTGGGAACTCGCGACGGCGATGCATGTCGAGCAGCGTGTCGAAGGCAAGGTAAGGATTGATCGCCTCGGCACCGTAACCGGCGAGGCAGCAGAAATGGTGTATTTCGCGCGGCTCGCCCGATTCCACAACGAGGCCGACCGACGTGCGCAGGCCCTTGCGGATCAGGTGATGGTGCACGGCTGCTGTCGCCAGAAGAGCCGGGATCGGAATGCGATCCGGACCAACCTGACGATCCGACAGGATGACGATGTTGTAGCCACCGTGAACAGCCGCTTCGGCACGGTCACAAAGGCGTTCGATGGCGCCATGCATACCGGCTGCACCTTCACCCGTATTATAGGTGATATCGAGCGTCTTGGTGTCAAAGCGATCTTCCGTATGACCGATGGAGCGGATCTTTTCCAGATCGCCATTGGTCAGGATCGGCTGGCGCACTTCCAGACGCTTGCGGCGTGACGTACCGACAAGGTCAAAAATATTCGGACGCGGGCCGATGAAGGAGACAAGGCTCATCACCAGTTCTTCGCGGATCGGATCGATCGGCGGGTTGGTGACCTGCGCGAAGTTCTGCTTGAAATAGGTGAACAGCATCTTCGACTTGTCGGACATGGCCGAGATCGGCGTATCCGTGCCCATCGAACCAATGGCTTCCTGACCAGTCGTCGCCATGGGCGACATCAACAGCTTGGTGTCTTCCTGCGTGTAGCCGAAGCTCTGCTGGCGGTCGAGAAGGCTTACATCCTTGCGCAGCGCACGCGGCTCGACCGGATTGAGGTCTTCCAGAATGAGCTGCGTGTTGGCAAGCCACTGCTTGTAGGGATGCTTCTGCGCGATCTGGGACTTGATTTCCTCATCCGAAACGATGCGGCCTTCTTCCATATCGATCAGCAGCATGCGGCCCGGCTGGAGACGCCACTTCTTGACGACTTTCTTTTCCTCGACCGGCAGAACACCGGCTTCCGAAGCCAGGATGACGAAATCATCGTCAGTCACAATGTAGCGGGCCGGACGCAGGCCGTTACGGTCCAGCGTTGCGCCGATCTGGCGACCGTCCGTGAAAGCGACAGCCGCAGGGCCGTCCCACGGCTCCATGAGCGCCGCATGATATTCGTAGAACGCACGGCGTTCATCCGACATCAGCTTGTTGCCCGACCATGCTTCCGGGATCAGCATCATCATCGCATGCGCAAGGCTGTAGCCGCCCTGATGCAGGAATTCGAGCGCATTGTCGAAGCAGGCCGTGTCCGACTGGCCTTCGTAGGAAATCGGCCAGAGCTTGGAAATATCGTTGCCGAACAGTTCCGAGTCAACCGATGCCTGACGGGCAGCCATCCAGTTGACGTTACCGCGCAGCGTGTTGATTTCACCGTTATGCGCAACCATGCGGTACGGGTGAGCAAGACGCCAGGACGGGAAAGTGTTGGTGGAGAAGCGCTGATGCACCAGCGCTACCGCGCTTTCAAAACGCGGGTCCTTCAAATCCTGATAATAGGCACCGACCTGATAGGCGAGGAACATGCCCTTGTAGACGACCGTACGTGCCGACATCGACACGACATAGAAGCCCTTATCGTCGCCGTCGTTTTCCTGATAGATACGGTTGGAAATGACCTTGCGCAGAACGAACAGGCGGCGTTCGAAATCGTCATCCGTCTCCAGCATCGGATTGCGCCCGATGAAGACCTGAACGTGAAACGGTTCGGTTGCGGCAATATCCGGAGCCTTGGAAAGCGATGAATTGTCGACCGGCACTTCGCGCAGGCCAATAAAGGTCTGACCTTCGGCAGTAATAACTTCCTTGACGATCTCTTCAATATGGGCGCGCAGTTCCGCATCGCGCGGCATGAACAGATAGCCGACGCCATAATGGCCGGGCTGCGGCAGATCGATGCCCTGACGCGCCATTTCCTCGCGGAAGAAGCGATCCGGAATCTGCACCAGAATGCCTGCGCCATCGCCCATCAGCGGGTCGGCACCAACAGCACCGCGATGGGTGAGGTTTTCCAGCATCTTGAGGCCGTTTTCCACGACCTGATGCGACTTCTTGCCCTTCATATGCGCAATAAAGCCAACGCCGCACGCATCATGCTCGTTGCGCGGATCGTAGAGACCTTGAGCTGGCGGGACACCCGCCGCCTTAGTTTTTCGCGTCGTTCGGGTGGAAGCGGTCGTCGCAGCTTTGACGTTTTCGTTCTGTACGTTGTGAGAAACCACATTCGATACAGATGGCGTCAAATGCGTCATCGTCATTCCCTCCGTTTGGCCCTCATCATGAGGTGCGCGATCAGTATATACCGAGATGGTGTGACAACCATCCCGCCGTTGCTTTACGTATAAAGGAAGCCTTATCGACAAGGCGTTGGACGAGGTTCCGGGCGAGCGGCAAAGCCGGTGCGAGGAACGATGTTTAGCGCCTTATTCTCATCAGGCTTGGACAGACGACACTCAGCCCACCAGAAAATGGCGCACTCGAATTCCTCCTGTCGCGGTCGGGGCGCCTGTTACCGTCAGGCTATATGCCTGCCAGTACGGCGCCTCTTTCTGAAACTTTTCGGAGAGCGTTGTGACGCTTCCGTTTGCATCAGCGTTTAATTGGACAGCATTGCTGTCCTAATTACGTATGACAGAATTCAAATTGCCTCACAAGATGGAAACGCAATTTTTCTCATCATCTTCCGTAATAAAATATCAAAAGTCGTGATTTTACTGGATTTTAATTGCGTTTAGCGGCCGTTGCGTCAGTTTGGCGCGCTTTCGCCTGCTTCATGTATGCCTAAATAATAGGCAGCCTGATGACATTTTTCGCGTAAGCGGGGCCTTAACCGCTTCTGTCAGACAGGTTATAGAAACATCGACTGTGCGACAGCCCATTCAACCCATCTGGAGGAACACGTGCATTTTGCGTCAGACAATTGGGCAGGCGCCCATCCCAAAATCGCCGAGAGCCTTTCATTGCATGCAGCAGGCTTTGCGGCAGCCTATGGCGCAAGTGAAATCGACAAGCGTGTAGAACAACGCTTCAACGAATTGTTTGAGCGCGAAGTTGCCGTGTTCTTTGTCGGAACCGGAACAGCCGCCAACTCGCTAGCGCTTGCAAGCGTCAACCGGCCCGGTGGAGTTTCGCTGGTGCACCGCGAAGCGCATGTGATCGAGGACGAGTGCGGTGCGCCTGAATATTTTACCGGCGGCGCCCGCTTGCATCCAATTGACGGCGCGCATGGCCGCATCGACCCCGAGCTTCTCAAGCGCGAACTGAAGCGGTTCAATCCGGCATTCGTCCATGCCGGACAGCCCATGGCTGTCAGCATCACGCAAGCGACCGAAGTTGGTACGCTCTACCAGCCCGAACATATTGCCACCATTTCCGAGATCTGCCGCGATGCCAGTCTGCCGCTGCATATGGACGGTGCACGCTTTGCCAATGCGCTTGTTTCGCTGGACATGACGCCTGCCGAAATGACCTGGAAACAGGGCGTAGACATCGTTTCCTTCGGGGGTACGAAAAACGGCTGCTGGTGCGCCGAGGCATTGGTCTTCATGGACCCGGCCCGCGCCAAAGACCTTCCATTCATCCGCAAACGCGCAGCACAGCTCTTTTCCAAGACACGCTTTGTAGCGGCGCAATTCGATGCTTACCTGCGAGACGATCTCTGGCTGGAACTGGCACGCCACTCCAATGCGCTCGCCGCGCGCCTCGCCGGTCATATCAATGCGTCGAGCCAGATGCGCCTTGCCTGGAAGCCGGAAGCCAATGAGGTCTTCGCCATCATGAAACAGTCGGTCTATGACCGTCTGCGCAATGCCGGAGCGATTTTCTACGACTGGAACCCGCCGCATTCGGAAGTGAACCGCATCAGCGACGGCGAAATTTTCGCCCGCTTTGTGACGAGCTTCGCCAACACGGAAGAAGATGTCGACCGGTTCGCCGACTTGATCGCCTGACGCTCTTTCGTATCTGTCAAAATGAAAAAGGCGGCGCTTCAAGCACCGCCTTTTCTTATTCATTCTCAACCAAGCTTAATGCGCGGTTTTTGCCTCGATCTGCTGAGCGCTGTCGGAGCCAGCCTTGGTAACTTCGATCTTGCGCGGTTTCATCTGTTCAGGAATCTCACGCTTGAGATCAATGTGCAGGAGACCGTTCTTGAGGCTCGCACCGGCGACTTCAACGAAGTCGGCGAGCTGGAAACGGCGCTCGAACGCACGCGAAGCAATACCACGATAGAGAACCTCACCGATATCGGAAGCATTTTCATCTGCCTTCTGACCCTTGATGGTCAGCTGGTTGCGATGTGCTTCGATTTCGAGTTCGCTTTCGGAAAAGCCCGCGACCGCCATGGTGATGCGATAGGTGTTTTCACCCGTGCGCTCGATATTATACGGCGGATAGGACTGGTTACCCTCCGGCGAAGCGAGCGTATCAAGCATGGTGAAAAGCCTATCGAAACCGACCGTGGAACGATAAAGCGGGGAAAAATCTACGTGACGCATGTATTAGCCCTCCTTTAGAGCGACATGATGCTTGTTTCAGCATGATCTTTTCCGAAGGGCGCTAAGCGCATTCGGGATCATACACGGCGGCGAAATTCCCTTCTGGCGAATTCCTTGATGCCGGCGGTCCCTTTCAGGCGACCGCAAAACTCATTTGGGAACGGTGCTTTTTCATTTCAAGTCCACATGCGCCTGAGATCGCGAAAGGTAAGCCTACACGGGCTGTCACGGCGCGTAATAACTCCTGATCCATAGGGGCCTACATTTTGGGGATTCGCCGCACAATGAACCCAAAATGAACATCATCTTTGGCGAGCGTTCAGCCGCTTGGGGCTAATGTCCCACCATGCCTGCTGCAAAGCGGGTTCATCAAAGGATCACGGTTATGAAAAAAGCTGTTCTCGCTTTTGCCGCACTTGCCACCGTCGCCACCGGTTTTGCGACATCATCCCTTGCAGCCGACAGCGGCCTGCGCGTTCAGGTTCAGTATTATGATGATGACGGCTATCGTCCGCCGCGGCCTTATCCAGGCCCGCGTCCCGGTTGGGATGGTGGCCCGGACCGCCGCCCAGGCTGGGGCGACGACTATGGCCGTCGCGAGATTATGGGGCCGCGCCGTATCGCACGTTCACTGGAACGCCGCGGCTATGATGTCGGCGATATACGCCTTAACCGCGACACTTATTTCGTTCGTGCCACGAGACCGAATGGTCGCCGCGTCATCGTGATGGTCGACGCCTATTCAGGCCGCATCGTCGGTGAACGCCGTCCCGGCGGGTACTAAGCGCTTTCCTAAAATTCTTTCTACAGACCAGCCGGCGTAACGTCCCTTGCACCGGCTGTTCTTTGAGCCGGAAGTTCGTTCTCGAACTTCCGGTTACTTTTTATCATCAATTGCCCCATTATGCTGGAAGCAAATATCCAGATCTGAAACAGAAAGGCTCGCAATCGGATGTCGGAACTGCTTTTCGAAACCGATGCGAATCCCATTCCACACGGAATGAAGGCTGGCCTGCTTGAAGTGAGGGGCGGCAAGAGCCTGCGCTATGCCATACTGAAAGCGGAAACAAAGCCAATACGGGGAACGGTTGTCCTGCTTCAGGGACGCAATGAGTTCATCGAAAAATATTTCGAAACCATGACCGATCTCACCGCACGCGGTTTTACGGTCGTGACGTTCGATTGGCGCGGGCAAGGCGGCTCGCACCGGCTGCTGAAGGATCGCCAGCGCGGTTATGTCCGCAGTTTCGACGACTATTCCGACGATCTCGACCTTATCCTTGACCAGATCGCTTTGCCCGACTGCCCCCCGCCCTTCTACATCCTCGGCCATTCGGCTGGTGCGCTCGTGGCGCTTTCCTCAATGGGCAGGCTGACATCACGCATCAGTCGCATGGTGCTTTGTGCGCCCTTCATGGGGCTTGATGGACAAAAGCTCAGCGATGACAATGTACGCCGCATCGCGTCGGCCTTTCGATGGCTCGGCCTCGGCCGGGTTTATGCCTCCGGCGGACGCAGGCTGGCCTCACGCCCTTTTGCAGGCAATCCGCTGACCAGCGACCCGGCGCGCTTCATGCGCAATATGGAAATCCCACGTCTTAACCCGGAACTTGCGCTTGGCGGTCCGACAGCTCGCTGGCTCTGGAGCGCTCTCGAAACATCTCGGCGCATTAATCAACCGGATTTCTATAGTGGCCCCACAGTGCCCGTTCTCATCATTGCCGCTGGCGCAGATCGCGTGGTTTCCACATCGGTGATCGAACGCTTTGTTGCGCGCACGCGCAATGTCTCGCTGACGACAATTACCGGCGCACGTCATGAGATGCTTCAGGAAGCCGACTTTTATCGCGAGCAGCTCTGGGCCGCCTTCGATGCCTTCATTCCCGGATCGTCGGAAGTGGAAACCATGCCGGAGACGATTGAACCCTTGGCCTCCGGTATTTAAAGCGTGTCGCGCCTTATCATATTCAAACGACACGCTTTGAGCTTTCATTTTTAAGCATGTCTCCCAAAAGCAGTTCCCATTTTTGGGAGACATGCTTTAGCTATTCAGCAGATCAAGCGCTGCCCTGTGCAGTTCAGGAGAAGCGGCTGCCACGACATCGCCACCCTTCTCCGCCGGGCTGCCATCGCGTTGCGTCACCACGCCGCCAGCCTGCTCAATCAGCGGAATGAGAGCGACAATATCATAAGGCTGCAGACCCGCTTCAACGACAATGTCGGCAAATCCGCTTGCCAGCATCGCGAAGGCATAACAATCAACCCCGTAACGGGACAGCCGAACAGCGCCTTCCAGCCGATCAAATCCCTTGCGGCTTTCGCCTTTGAAAAGAGCGGGCGTCGTCGTGAACATCGTTGCATCGGCCAAGGCGGCATTCTTGCGAACCGACAGGCGGTGAGGCACGTCTTCGCCGCCATGGCGTACGAGATAAGCGCCATTACCATCGCTGTAGAATAACTCACCCGTGAAGGGCTGCGACATCATTCCCGCTTTGGCATCGCCATCAACAGTCAGCCCCAGAAGCGTGCCCCAGACCGGCAGGCCGGAAATGAAGGCGCGGGTTCCGTCGATAGGATCGATGACCCAGACATGGCTGCGGTCAATATTCTCCGGCCCATATTCTTCCCCCAGAATACCATGGTCGGGAAAAGCATTGCCGATAACTGCACGAATCGCACGCTCCGCCGCCCGATCCGCTTCGGTTACCGGATCGAAACCGACGCTATATTTGTTGTCGATTTCCGTCAGCTGACGAAAACGCGGAAGTGTTTCGCGCGCTGCGGCAGCAGCCACTTCAGAAAAAAATGCCTTGTCGATCAGCAACCCCGAACTCCTGTTTCCAAGACATGGCGCATACTTGTGCAAACCATGCTAATTTTGCCTACATAATGAGCATACTGAAATTCGCTCAAAAAATATGCGCATTTTCTTGACGTTAACGCCATTCAGACGTAACTTAAATCCCAGACAGGTTTTCCTGTCGATGCCTTTCGGGGCATTTCCTCCCTAGTCTTTGACCGCGCTCGTATCGTTCGGGCGCGGTTCTTTTTATCTGCGAGAAGCGCTCGACGGAACGAATTATTCCGCAGCCAGAGGCGGCGCGATAAAGAGATCATCCGGCAGGGATGTCAGGTCGCTCAGGAACCCGTGCAGATCGGCACAGAGCGTTTCGAAACCGGCAAGCTTGTGCAGGTTCTGCTCGTTCACATAGAGACTGCGATTGATCTCAATCTGCAGGGCATGGCAGGCCATAGCAGGCCGTCCGTAGTGTTCCGTGATAAACCCACCAGCATAGGGCTTGTTGTGTGCGACGGTGTAACCCAGATCCTGCAGCAGATCGATGGCAGCCTGCGTCAGCCTTTCGCTGCAGGACCGACCGAAACGATCACCGACAATGAAATCCGGACGCGATCCGATTTCGCCGGGTCGAGTGCCGCCAGGCATCGAATGGCAATCAATCAGAACCGCATAGCCAAAACGCTGGCGCGTGGACTGAAGCAATGCATCAAGCGTCTGGTGATAAGGCTTGTAGAGGCCCTCGATGCGATAGAACGCTTCGGCGAGCGGAATGCGCCCCGGATAGATCAGCTGACCTTCGCCGACCAGTCGCGGCACTGTGCCGAGCCCGCCTGCAACGCGCGCCGACTGGCTATTGACGAAAGGCGGCAACGGCTCGGCGAACATGCGCGGATCGAGCTCATAGGCTTCACGGTTCACATCGAGAAAAGCACGCGGAAAATGCGCCTTGAGCAAGGGAGCACCGAGCCGCATGGCCGAAGCAAAAAGTTCATCGACATAGCAGTCTTCCGAATGGCGTATGCTCAAGGCGTCGAGACGCGAGGCCTCAATGAACGAATGCGGATAGTAACGCCCGCTATGCGGTGAATTGAAGACAAACGGAATACGCTGTTCCGCCGGAGCGCATATCTCGAAGGGCGGTATCAGACTAAAATCGCGCTCCAAACTCATTCTTCACCCGTTTTCGGCCGGAACATTCAGCCATTCGACGACGATCCACGTCAGTATTATAACAAATTACGTCAGACAGCCCATGCGTGCAAATGGCTGGCAGCCGAATCTTCCGGCCTTTGCATGGCGTGCATATGCGACAATCCTGTCACACTGAACAGCTTGTTGCCAAATACACGCCACAACAATTAACATTCGCGCGAGCATTCATTCCATATTTACCAAAGAAGCGTTTTCTACGGTGGATATTGAGTCGTTAAGGGTCAGCTTTTGGGCGATGAACACGACACAGAATTCGGACGGAACAATGAAGAGAATCCTTCTAGCTGAAGATGACAATGATATGCGCCGCTTCCTCGTCAAGGCGTTGGAAAAAGCCGGTTATCACGTAACCCACTTCGACAATGGCGCGAGTGCCTATGAAAGATTGCAGGAAGAGCCTTTCTCCCTTCTGCTGACCGACATTGTCATGCCGGAAATGGACGGTATCGAACTGGCGCGGCGCGCGACAGAAATCGACCCGGATCTGAAGATCATGTTCATTACTGGCTTCGCCGCTGTCGCCCTCAACCCCGATTCGGATGCGCCGCGCGATGCAAAGGTGCTTTCCAAACCATTCCACCTGCGTGATCTGGTCAACGAAATCGAAAAAATGCTGATCGCCGCCTGAGGCGATCCCGCAGATTCGCGGCCCTTTGTTTTGTCATCAACAAAAAGACGAAAAAACTTCATAAAAGGGCATTGACGGGCGCAACGCGATATGGTGTATGCGCCACATCGAATGGGCGTGTAGCTCAGCGGGAGAGCACTACGTTGACATCGTAGGGGTCACAGGTTCAATCCCTGTCACGCCCACCATTCGATCTCCAAATAAATCAACTACATAGGATCAAGAAGCGCTGCGTGTATGAAGCGCACTTCAGGTCCTCTGAACATGTAGTGATCCTATCGGTTATTTGAACTAACCGATACGCCGTCTACGGCAGAAACCACGTGACATCCCCATCGCAATACGTGAGCAAATGGCTGTTGTTCGTCGCAGTTGACATTGCTCGAACGCAGTTCAAGCGCTCTGTCGGAATGCCGACAATTAGGCAAGCTGAATTGTTCAACGCCCCCGCGCAAGTCGCCGCTCCTGATGTTCGCTGAACTCGCAGGATATGAGCGCTAGTCGGTTACTGAATTATTTTTCACCGAAACCGCATGCCTTTTACAGGACGTCAATGCAGTGGGAAGTTAATTCCATTTCCCGGAAGAACACGCAATCTTCTTTCCTTCATTACCTACAAAAATTGTAGATTATAGACCCTCCCATAAAGGAGGATCTCATGCCCAAAACACCATCCAATTCCATCGAACTTGGCACTGAAGCGGCCAGTTTCCTCCTGAGCGACGCGAATGGGAAAGCGCACAAGCTTTCCGATTTTAAAGGCGCACCGGCGCTTCTTGTCGCTTTCATCTCCAATCGCTGCCCCTTCGTGCAACTCATTCGGAATGAATTTGCATCCTTCGCCCGCGAGTATCAGAAGAAGGGCTTGCAAGTGATTGCCATCAACAGCAACGACGCCGAAACACACCCCGACGAGAGCATTGAGGCAATCAGCCAGGAAGTCGAAGAATTCGGTTACTCGTTCCCTTATCTGAAGGACGAGGAACAAACGGTGGCACTGGCTTATGGCGCGGCATGCACGCCTGACCTTTTCCTTTTCGATGGCAATCGCAGGCTCGCCTATCATGGCCAGTTCGATGATGCCCGACCGGGTAACGGCAAGCTGGTAACGGGCAATGATCTGCGCGCTGCGACCGATGCAATACTTGCGGGCAAGAAACCCACAGCAGAACAAACGCCCTCGATCGGCTGCAACATCAAATGGACTGCCGGAAACCAACCGTCTCAGTTCTCCAGCGTCGCATGACAACGCTGCACGGTCACAAACCGGCATAATGTTTTCTGGAAATCTCGATGTCATTGAAGCGAAAAGACCTGACAAGCAGTGATCCGCTGCATTTGCAAACGGATGTACTCATCCTGGGAGGCGGTCCTGCCGGCGCCTGGGCTGCTTTGTCGGCCGTGCAGAGCGGAGCCCAGGTCATCCTTGCTGACAAGGGTTATTTAGGTACCAGCGGCGCAACGGCACCATCAAATACCGGCACCTGGATCGTGCCGTCAGGGGACAACCGGGCTCAGATCATCGAGCGGCGCTGGCAGCGTACCGGTAATCTTGCCGATCAGCGCTGGATGCTGCGCACGGTCGATCAAGCCTACGAAAATCTGCTCAAGCTCGCCGAATGGGGATATCCATTTCCCGATGGTGAAGATGGCAGGCTCTATATCGCCAATCTACGCGGGCCTGACTATATGGCCTTCATGCGCCGACGTGTTCTGAGAGCCGGCGTTACGGTGCTGGACCATCATCCGGCTCTGGAACTCTATTTCGACGGTGAGGCAGTTACAGGCGCGGCCGGAATAGATCGTCATCGCGACCGCGACTGGCGCATTGAGGCTGGCGCAGTCGTGCTTGCAACAGGCGGATGCGCGTTCCACGAACGCATACTGGGTGCCACCACCCTCACCGGCGACGGCCATCTTATGGCAGCCGAAGCCGGCGCAAGCCTTTCCGGCATGGAGTTCACGGGCAAGTATACTCTGGCCCCCTTCGGTACGTCCCTCAATAAGGGGTTACCGTTTCGCTGGGCTTCGTTCTATCGGGAGGATGGCACCCCAATTCTCGATAGCGACGGCAATCACCTGCAGAACGGTATCGGCGAGCGTGAGAAGGAAATTGCCAAGGCAATGATTGACGCCCCCGTTTACGCGGTGCTTGATCAGGCGGAGCCCGCCTTGCAGGACTGGTTGCGCCGTGGTCAGCCGAACTGTTTCGTGCCCTATGACAGGATGCCGGTCGATCCATTCCGTGATCCATTCCGCGTTACTTTCCGAGCCGAAGGAACTGTTCGCGGCACCGGCGGTATTCGTATCGCCTCATCAGATTGCGCCACCGACGTTGCCGGTCTCTATGTCGCTGGAGATGCCGCGAGCCGCGAGCAAATTGCGGGAGCCACATCCGGCGGCGGCGGACCTAACTCCTCTTGGGCGATCGCCAGTGGCTGGTGGTCCGGTCAGGGTGCCGCGTTGCATGCCAAGCGTCGAAGCGGCAAGGCCTTCAAGCGCCATTCCAGTCCGCTTGGTCAAGCAGGCCTGCGTCCCGTCTCGACAACCAAAAATTGGCTCACGCCGAAAGATGTCATCGACAGTGTGCGGGCTGAAGTCACGCCCCTGGAAAAGAACTATTTCCGCGAAGGCAACCGTCTGCGGGTCAGTAGCGAAAAACTCAACGCAGTCTGGAACGACGTCAAAAACCATCTTTCAGGAGTAGGCCCCAATCGCCTGAAGGCGCGCGAAGCAGCAGCAATTGCAGCATCCGGACGTTGGTCAGTGGCGGCAGCACTCGCCCGCAAAGAAAGTCGCGGCATACACCGCCGAAGCGACTTCGAAGGCAACGAAATGACGTTTGCGCGACCCATCACGTTACGTGGGATCGACGACATCTCCGTCTCGACCGCGCCTTACAGTCGGCGGGAGATGGCGTCTTGATCGAGATTGTTTCCCAAAGCCGCTGCGTAGAATGCGATATTTGCGTGAAGGTTTGTCCGGCCGACGTCTTCGATGCGTCTGATAGTGCCCCCGTCATTGCCCGTCAGGATGATTGTCAGACCTGCTTTCTATGCGAGATTTATTGCCCAACGGACGCGCTTTACGTCGCCGAACGCGCCGATGGCCCTCTTTCGATAACGGAGGCGGAAGCAGAAGAGCGAGGACTTTTCGGTAGCTATTCGCGCGCGCTGGGATGGAGACGCGGGAAACCGGGTGGGTCTGAGCTCGACCCGACACATCGCATCCGCGTTGCACAAGTCTGAATGGAGAACCGCGTGGACCGCATCACAGTAACCGACGTTCACAAAACTTTTCAGTTGAAGCCCGGTCAGTCGGTCCAGATCGAGGGTCGAAGCTCGGACCGCGTTACCGTTCTGAATGGGGTCAACCTTGCCATCCGGAAGGGTGAGTTCATTACATTGGTAGGTCCGAGCGGCAGCGGCAAATCCGTCTTGCTCGATATTATCGGTGGTCTGACCGAGGCATCCAACGGCATTGTCTCAATCGATGGCAAGCGTATCGTCAAGCCGGATCCGAAGACAGGCTACGTCTTCCAGCAATATGCCCTTTTTCCATGGCGCACCGCTCTGTCCAACATCGAATATGCGCTGGAGGTGCAGGGCATCGCCAAGCGGGAGCGCACCGAAAAGGCGCGATACTTCCTTTCGCTGTTCGGGCTCTCCGGTTTCGAAGATCGTTTTCCCAATCAGCTTTCGGGCGGCATGCAACAGCGCGTTGCAATCGCCAGAGCTCTTGCCACGGACCCGGAGGTTCTGCTCATGGATGAGCCCTTCGCGGCACTCGACGCACAGACCCGGGAGATCCTTCAGACCGAACTGCTTCGTATCTGGGAAAAGATCAATACAACCGTTGTCTTTGTTACCCATTCGATTGATGAGGCGATCTATCTCGCGGACAGAATCGTCGTCATGACGGCACGCCCAGGCACAGTGAAAGAGATAATAGACATTGATCTCCCGAGGCCTCGCGGCAGCGATATCCGCGCCAGCTCCCCATTCAATGTGCACCGTAGCCGCGTGTGGGAAGCGCTTCGTGACGAAGTCAACAAGGCACAAAAAGACTGGGCGCTGTCGCCTGCCTATACCCACTGAAGGAGCTGATCACCATGGCATATGTAGCCGATAAGTCCGCATTCGGTACGCGCCATTCTTCCAATAGTGCGAAAGGACGGACTTGGAATCTTAAGCGGCTGGAGTTCGGCACCTTCACATACGGCTTGCCGTTGCTACTGGCTTTCCTGGTATTGTGGGAGATCGCGCCGCGGCTCGGCTGGCTGAATCGCATCTTCTTTCCTCCACTGAGCGAAGTAGCGCTGGCATGGTACGCGATGCTGCTGGACGGAACGCTTACGGCCAATATCGGCATCAGCCTGCAACGAGCGGCAATAGGTTTCATTCTGGCCGTTATCATTGCGGTACCGCTCGGCTTTCTCATGGGGCGCTATCCCCTGTTTGAAAAAGTTTCCGACTTACTGGTGCAAACGCTGCGTAACACGTCGCAATTTGCGTTGCTGCCCGTTTTCATTCTGCTGCTTGGTATCGGCGAAGCGTCGAAGATTGCGATCACTTTCTATTCGTCGGTCTTCTTTCTGTTGATCAATACAATTTCGGGCGTCAAATCCGTCGATCCGCAGTTGTTAAAGGCGGCGCGCTCGATGGGTACATCGGACATCGACATGTTCCGGAAAGTCATCTTGCCAGCCAGCATTCCATCAATCGTCTCAGGCATGCGGCTTGCCGTCAAATCCTCGATCTTCGCTGTGATTGGTGCAGAGATGCTGGCGGCAAAATCCGGCCTCGGATTTTTGATCCAGCAATCGCAGCTGATGATGGAAACTGCCGATATGTATGCCGGCATCATAACCATGACGGTGATCGGACTACTGGTAAACTATCTGCTGGTCTGGTTCGAACGCTGGTCCACCGTCTGGCAAGGCAATTCCGATACCTCCCACACCTGAGTTCGCACCAACATCAACTGGTCTCAAGGGGAACACCATATGACCATTTTTAATTCTCCCATCCTACGTCGCGCTCTGTTCGGAGGCCTCTCAGCACTCGTACTTGGCAGTGTAACACTGTCATCAGCCGCATTGGCCGATGAGAAGCCAAATGTGATCCGCATCGGCAGCACAGCACCCGGCCATTTGAAGTTTATCCTCGAAAGGCATAACGGCACACTTGCCAAAGAATTTGAGGAAGATGGCATCAAGGTCGAGTTTATCGCATTCACCAACGGCGGTTCTGAAGCAACAACCGCGCTTGCCACCGGAGCGGTAGAATTCATTTACACCGGCAATAATCCGGCACTCCGGGTCGCTGCGGCCGGTGCTGACGTCAAGGCCATCGGTCTTTCAAGCTTCATCAAGGAAAACGGCTCAGCGATCATCGTCAGCACAGGCTCATCAATCCAATCGCTGCAAGATTTGAAGGGTAAGAAAGTCGCCTATCTCACCGGGACAGTCCGTCATTCAGTCTTCGCCAAGGCCCTCCAATCGGTCGGATTGTCGCTCAGCGACGTGGAATCTCTCAATCTCGCCTTTGATGCTTCAGGCCCGGCACTCGTACGCGGGGATGTAGATGCCGTTGTCGAAAGTGGCGACGTCGCCGCAAAACTCGTCGAAACAGGTCAAGCGCGAGTCATCCTCGATGCTTCCTCGCATCCCGAATGGTCGGCCCCGTTCTTGATTTCAGCGAATGGGGACTTCGTTCGCAAATATCCCGAGCTCGTCAAGCGCCTCCTGAAAGTCGATATCGAAACGGCGCGTTGGGCCGACGCCCATCCCGAAGAAACGATCAAGATTTTCGTTGCCGAAACAAAGTCGTCGGAAAAGTCGGTTCGTCAGACCTATCGGAACAATGTGTTTTATCAAGACCCCAGAATTACCCCCGAGGCGCTCGCGTCGCTTAAAGGCGAAGAGCAATTCATGGCCGATGCCAAACTGCTCAAGGGTTCAGTTGACTACGACAAATGGATTGATACCAGTTTCCTCGATGCTGCTTACAAGGAAGTCGATGGGAAGCAATCCAACTAAATTGAGTGGAGAGAAGGGAGCATGTCACCGCAACACACTCTCCGTGGCAGGCAGTTCTCGTTCTGTCGTGGCCTTACCGATATCCGTTTCACGCATATGCTAAAACGACGTAGTTGCGTCGTCGGTGTGAGACACGGAGGTAAAAACCGCAGAGCGGTTGGGGGGAAAGAAGCCGGAAGTATCGAAGTGGTACGCATCGGTCTCGTCATAGACGAGGCCGATGCGTTCTTTGTTACGCTCGCTAACTCGCTTTATTTCGCCATGTCGATCGCAGAACTCAGCTCTTCCACCGCCTGATCTGCCGTGAGCTGCCCGTTGAACTGACGGGTGATGACATCGAACATCGCGTTCTTGATTGCAGTCGGCTGAGCATGCGACTGCGAGAAGGAACCGAGCAGCGACCCGTTCTTGTCGGCTGCGGCAAGATCCGCAATCGCCTTCTTCCCGCATTCATCGAATGCCGTAGACGGCACGTCTGTGCGGGCGGGTGCCGAGCCCTTCACCACATTGAAGGCCGACTGGAAATTGACGTCTTCAACAGCGGTTGCAAGGGCAAGCTGCGCTTTGCGCTTGTCTTCGCCAACTTCGAAAACCGCAAACTGATCGGCATTGAAAGCCACGGAGCCTTCCGTTCCCGGAAAACGCCCGCAGACAAAATCAGTGCCGGGCTTTTTCCCTGCCTTGGTGAATTCGCCCTTGGCCCAATCGCCCATGAACTGCACACCCGCCTTGTCGTCGATCACCATCGCCGAGGCGAGATTCCAGTCACGCCCGGAGAAATTGTCGTCGACATAGGTGCGCAGTTTCGCCATCCGCTCGAATACCTGCTTCATGGTATCGCTCTTCAGGGCTTCCGGATCGAGATCGATCAGCGCCTTCTTGTAGAAATCCGGCCCAAAAGACATCACGACGCTGGTGAAGATAAGCGCCTCCTGCCAGGGCTGACCGCCATGTGCAATCGGGGTAATCCCCTGCTCCTTGAACTTGTCGAGCAGTGCAACGAGCTCATCCCAGTTCTGCGGCACTTTTCCGCCAGCCTTGTCTAAAGCGGCCTTGTTGTACCAGGCCCAGTTGGTCGAATGGACGTTGACGGGTGCCGCAATCCAGTGACCATCATATTTCGAGAAGTGTTGAATTGCTGGCGGGATAACCTTGTCCCAGCCCTCCTTGTTGGCGACTTCGTCCAGATTGCCGAGCACGCCCTGCTCCGCCCAATCCAGAATATCGAAACCCTGCATCTGCACGGCGGCAGGCGGATTACCCGCCGTCACGCGGGCGCGCAAAGTCGTCATGGCAGCCTCACCCGCACCGCCGGCAACTGGCATATCGACCCAGCCAATGCCCTGCTTCTGAAGATTTTCCTTGAGAAGATTGAGTGCCGCAGCTTCGCCGCCCGAAGTCCAGTAGTGAAGGACTTCGACACTGTCCTCTGCCTTTGCCAAACCTGCCCCGCCCAAGATGCTGACGCCAGCCAGCAACATTCCCATCATCAAGCGCATTATCATACCTCCTCGTTATGAATGGCGCAGCTTATCATGCAGCAGGCGAAACAGTACTCACTATCACGTTTAGGAATGGCCGCTGCAATCAGACGCCTTGAGCTTTTTGGATTGGTTTATATGACCTCTGATCCTCCATCCCCCGGTTTGTTCGCCTCATAAGGGAATATGAGACCGGCAATGCTGGGCAACGATGGCATTGAGGTCGCATCCTGCATCAGCCGAAGTGTTGCAGGATGACTACAGGCCATCAAACATGACTATTTTCATCATGTAATTTCTTGCCCGTATTAATACATGAATATATCACTCATGATTGTCGAAATCATGTTGGGAATATTCTTTATGCGTTCAGATTGCATGCCTCTCCGCCGCACAATTCTGGCTGGTACATCCCTCATCGCTCTTGCCGCTACGGCAATAGCGCAGGAGCAGTCCACCTCCTCTTCGACGGAGAATGGTGCAATCGTTCTCGACAAGATCGTCATAGATGGCGGCAGCGGCGGCGTAATTGATGCGGACGGTTATGTGGCACGCAGCAGCGCAACCGGCGCCAAGATTGATACGCCGTTTGTACAGACCCCGCAGTCCATTTCCTCTGTTACCCAGCAGCAGCTTGAAGACCGCAATCCGCAGAGCTTGCTCGACGCCATCGCCTATACACCCAGTGCACGCGTTGGCGGCTACGGCTTCGATCCGCGGTTCGACTCTTTCACTGTACGTGGCTTCGACGTCACATATACCGGTGTGTTCCGCGACAATCTCCGCCAGCCCGGAGCCAGCTCCGCACTGTTCAAGACCGAACCTTACGGTCTGGAAGGCGTTTCCATTTTGCGCGGCCCATCGTCAGCCCTATAGGGAGCTTCCGGTGCGGGTGGCCTGTTCAACCTCATCAGCAAGCGCCCGACCGAAACCCCGCTGCATGAGGTGCAGGTCCAATATGGCACCAACAATCGCTATCAGACCCAGTTCGATCTATCCGGCCCGGTCAAGGAAGGCGACCCGCTTTACTATCGCCTGACAGGCCTTTGGCGCAATTCCGATACCGAACAGCCCTCGGTTCCAGACGACCGCATTTACATTGCACCGGCCTTGACGTGGAAACCAGACGAAGACACGCGCCTGACAATCCTCAGCGAGTTCTCCCGTACCAAAACCGGCGGCACGGCTGCTTATTATTATGATGCCGCCACGGACAGGGTCTCCGACTTCTTTGCAGGCAATACCGCTTTCAACGACTCGGTCCAAACTCAGGGGCGTATCGGCTATGAATTCGAAACCCGCCTCAACGACACATTCGTGTTCCGCCAGAATGCCCGCCTTGCGTCGACCAAAATCGGAGCCGACTGGGCCTTTGCCTATCAGGCCAATGAAGACGACCCATTGCTTCTCGACAGCAGTGCAGGCACTTTTGAAGAGCGCCTGACCAGCTTTACTATCGATAACCAACTGGAAGCAAATTTCGATACCGGCAATTTTGAGCACAGGTTCCTAGCTGGAGTCGACCTGACAAAGCTGCAATGGAAGGGATTGAACGGTTATGGCTACACGCCGCCGCTGGACACCAGACATCCATCCATGGGACGCCCCGTAGCACCAATAGATTTCCAGAAAAAAGACGTTCAGGACCAGCTTATGGCTGGCATCTATCTGCAGGATCAGATCCGTTATGATGCCTGGACCATTACCCTTGGCGGTCGCCAGGACTGGGTCAGTACCGACACGAAAAACACCGATCTGACAACCAGCACGTCCACCGATTTCGATCAGAGCGACAAGGCCTTCACATGGCGCGCCGGCGTGACCTACGAGACGCCTTGGGGCATTACGCCATATGCCAGCTACTCGACCGCTTTTTCGCCCAATGCCGGTGTAAACCAGGCAACAGGCAATCCGTTCGAGCCAACGGAAAGTGACCAGCAGGAAATCGGAATCAAGTATCAGCTGCCCAACAGCAATACCTTGTTGACGGCAGCCCTGTTCAACATCAATCAGGACAACGGCCTCTATTACGAAGTGGTTGAACTCGATACAGGCCCGGCCAACATTCAGGTGCAGCGCGGTAAACTGCGCTCACGCGGCCTGGAGCTGGAAGCCAGTACCAGTCTCGACAATGGCCTCTCCCTCATTGCGTCCTATAGCTACATGCAGACCAGTATCAAGGACGGGCCGGAAGGCACAGTTGGCAATGAAATCTCGTCCGTTCCGACCCACATGGCGTCGGCCTGGGCACACTATAAATTGCCCGAGAACACTTTTCTCTACGGTCTGGGTGTCGGCGCAGGCGTACGCTTTGTCGGTTCCAGCTACGGCAATGACGAAAACACGATGAAAAACAGTTCTCGCGCTTTCGTCGATGCTGCGATTGATTTCGATTTTGGCGCCATCAAGAAAGACTATGAAGGCGTAAAGCTGCAAGTCAACGCCACCAACCTCTTCGACACGCGCAAGCCGGTCTGTTCTGCAGGTTTCTGTTATCGCGATCAGGGTCGTACGGTTGTCGGCAGCCTGAAATACTCATGGTAGCGCCAGTATGCAAAATGAAGCTCTCAGACCCCCGGAGCCTGAGAGCGCTATCTGAATTTAGAGCATTTCCAGCAAAAGTGGGAAGCGGCTTTGCGCAGGATAATGCGACGAAACAAATACTTGGAGCGGCTCCGCTTTAACTGGAACCGCTCCAGAAAGTAATGAAATGATCCGTCTTGTTGTCTGTCTGACCGTAATTTGGCTGGCCCTTGGTAACAGCGCTGTTGCAGATGTCACCTATCCCATTCATGTCAAGGATGCGCTTGACCGGGACGTTACCATTGCAGCCCAGCCGAAGTCCGTGCTGCTTGGCAGCGGCTTCAATTTGATTGCATTGTCACTTATCCATCCCGATCCCGTCAGCCTGCTGGCAGGTTGGGCCGACGACCTCAAGGGCGACAACCCTGAAATCTACGCCGGTTTCAAAGAGCGTTTTCCGGAAATTGACAAGCTGCCAATCATAGGCGACGGCATGACAGTTTCGGTCGAGAAGATCGTTTCAGTCAAAGCTGATCTGGCCATTCTGTCAGACTGGCAGATGCGTAATGATGAAGGTGTACAGGCTATCGCCTATCTCGAGAAAATGGGCATACCGGTGATCGTGGTCGATTTCGGCAACCATGCACTCGAAAACACCTCAAAGAATATGCGTCTGCTGGGCAAGGTACTCAACCGCGAGGAACAAGCCAACGCATTTGCCGATTTCTATGATGAGCGCATTGCCCGAATTCGTGATCGGGTGGCGAAGAACGGTGCCGGGAGTGATGCTGGCCCGACCGTGTTGCTTGAAGCCTTTCCCAATGCCGACCAATGCTGCTACGCCTACGGACGAAGCAGCATGGGCGAGTTCATCACACTGACCGGCAGCCGAAATATCGCTGCGGACGGACCACCACAGGGAGCCATAGTTAGCAGCGAATTTATCGTTGCTGCCGATCCACAGGTTTACATCGCCACCTCATCCCCGGGACGGAAATATAGCGGCTTTTCAATTGGACCAGGCGTCAGCGAGCAGGAAGCGCGCGACACGCTTTCAAACGCCTTGAAGAACCCTTTCCGTGCCGGTTTAAAGGCCGTGCACGATAAGCGCGTGCATGGATTGTGGAACTTCTTTAATGCCGTTCCCCTGAACATTCTGGCGGCAGAAGCCTTCGCCGTCTGGCTGCGACCAGAACTGTTCACCGATATCAGCCCCGAAGCGACACTGGCAGAGATCAACAAACGTTTTGCGGCAGTCCCCTTTGAAGGCTCTTACTGGATCAGCCTTAAACCCTGATCCACGCGGCGCAATGTCGAGTAAACCTTTTGCGCGACATTCATCGCGCCTGCGCTTTCAGTCGTGTCGGTCAATATTCGTTTCTCATGCGCCAGACCACTGTAACTATCCGTGCCTTGAGAGAGGCAGCTTGAATGGAAAGATGCCGTTTTTGAAAGCGGCGTCTAAGAATCCGATGGCTGTTCCAGTGGTCTGATTCCGGCATTTGCATCCCTCGGATATGAGCGCCGGGCAAATGTCGGAATCAAAAAGACTACTAATAACCCTATGAATCTAGTGGATTTTTCGAATTTGACGTTTGAAACGAGATTTGTATCGGACGGGTATCAAACGTCAAATTCAATCCACTAGTGCCTGTCCGTATTGCGAGCGCGATTTGCCGCGCAGCGTATCCCGATAAAGGAAGCGGAAGAAGAACGCATCGCCCGTTCCGCGCAGAAATCTGGCAAATATCGCAACCAGCAAAACGGAGAAAATCAGCCTGCCGAACAGGACCACATAGATATCCGCACCGAGAGCCACCACGATCAGCGTATCTTCGATCAGACTGTGACAGAGCCCCATGAAACTCGACGCGAGAAAGACGTCCCGAGGTTGGAGGTGTCCGCGCTGCGCTTCGCGAATGATAAGGCCACCGCCATAGGATAGTCCCAGCACCAGCCCCACAACGGTCAGTGGAGCGGCATCCTTTGATATGCCGAGCAAGCGCAACAAGGGTGAAAGAAGCAGGTTGAGAAAGCGCGTCACATTGAGCGCATCCATTGTTCTCAACACCGCCACCAGACCGAGCAGAACAACAAATATCCAGACCAGCGTAGACGCCGTATCGGCGACGAAGCTGCTCCAGCTTGAATCATAATGGCCCGGCACCCAGCTCGGCGCCGCCGGTTCCGCCAGCCAGCCGGTATGGCTGGAAACCAGCTTGATCCCCCACGCAAAGACAAGCCCGCCACCAAGCCGGATCAGTGTCGAGACGATCAAACGCGGGCCTGCCTTTTGCACAATGCGCTGTTCGATAGGAAGAGCATGAGCGAAGAGGAAAAGCGAACCGAGGATTGTCACCTGTGCCGAGGTCAGTGTGTCGACCGGCAAGACGGCGAACATCACCACTGCCCCGCTCCACACTCCGACCAGAAGGTTCATCGCCCAGACAAAACCTGCCTCCGGAGGCAGCCCCACGAACTGCATGACGGGGGCGAAGGCAGGTGAGATGGCCTTGATCAAGCCCATCTCGATTGCAAGCTGCGTCAGCACCATCACCGGCAGCATGATCTTGATCAGCGTCCAGTAGACGCTGATCGCCTCGCGCAGGATAACCATGCCGAATGCTGTCAGTCGCTTTGCCGATTCCCCGGCCATTCTGTCCCCTCCGCTTTGTCCGGAGCGTGCGACGTCTCAGGCCGGTTCGCGCGCAACGGATTGCGTCTTCGCCGCGGTGACCGTGGCGATCTGCGTCTCCGATACAAGCGTTCCATTGGAGAAAACCCGCAAATGCGGTGTTCCGCCGGCCACGAAACCGTCGATGCTTTCGGCTTTGGCCAGGAGAAAATCAGCCCGTGCGCCCCGATGCAAGCCATAATCCTTGAGACCCATGAGTTTTGCAGGGATTGCGGTAATCATCGCATAGGCAGTGGCCAGTTCATCGCCCTTAAGATGACCTGCAAGCAGGGTCCAGCGTGCGATTTCCAGCATGTCGCCAGAGCCGGTCGGAACGAAAGGATCTTCGATATTGTCCGAGGCCGTGGCAATAGGCACACCGGCGCGCACGATCTCTGCCACCCGCGTCAGCCCGCGCGGTGGCAGCTTGTCGCAATCGCGCGCTTGCAGATAAAGATTGGCTGCCGGCAGCGTGACGACGCCAAGTTTCAACGCGATGATCTGTTCCAGGATCGCTTCGAAATCCGGCCGGTTCATCGCACTGAGAACCGAAGCATGGCTGAGCACGGTACGTGCCTCCAGACCATAGCGGCGGACCCGCTCGAAGACGGCGTTGAAAAGCGGGCGTTGCGGGTTGAGATGTTCATCGAGATGCAGGTCGACTGGACGGCCATGCCGTGCAGCAGCGGCGAACAGGATATCGAGATAACGCTCCGGGTCTTCCGCCACTGCGGGCGTGCCCCCCACGGCATCGGCCAGCGCAACCGCTCGATCGATATTGGCCTCCAGCCAGTCGAGGTCCTGCCCCGGATGCGGGATCATGAACGCCACAAGCTGCAGCTTCACCCGGTCAGCCCAATCCGACCGCAATTTCGCCAGAGCTTCTATGCCATTGAAGCCCGCATCCTTGTCCACATTCACATGACTTCGGATAGCTGTGGTGCCACGGCTAAGACAACGCTCAATGGTTCGGGACGCCCGCTTGAGAATGTCGTCAGGCGGGGCCTGCCGCGCATATTTCGCAAAAGCGTCGCGCGCGCCCTGCAATGTGCCGGATGGGTTGGGTGCGAAACGCAATACGCCGGTCTTGTCGAGATGCTGGTGCATGTCCAACAGACCCGGCGAAGCGATGCAGCCTGCCGCATCGATAAGCTGCATGTCGCCTTCAGGCTCGATGTCGGGTGCAATATCCAGGATGATGCCCTTCTCCGAAATCAACATGTCGGCCTGTCGGACATCGCGGGCGCCGACAGCAACCAGTCCTCCCCGGACAAGGCGGCGGCACGGCGCGTTGGATTGCTGGAACAGATTATCCATCGTGAACCTCACTATCTGAATGGAGCTGAAAAGGTAAAACGGGCGGCCCCGCAGGCCTGCATTCCACAGCCTCTATAGCGGGCGGATGCGAACCTCCGGCGTGCAGGCCGGGCTCTCTGCCCGGCGCCGCAGATGGTTGTGCTCAGCCACCGTTGGTCTGGGACTTCGCCTCGGCCAGATGACCGTCATGATGGCTTTCATGAGCCTGATTGCTGTCGCCCAATCCGTTGAGGACGAGATTGAGCGTAACGGAAACCACGCAAGCAACCACAACACTCGAATGCAGGATGGATTGCGTCCAGTCCGGCAATTGCTGGAACAGATTGGGAGACATGATCGGAATGAAGGCGATGACGCACAGCATGAAACCACAGAGCGCAACAACCCAGCGGCTGCGCACACCGCTCAAAATGACCAGACCAACATTCTCCATGTGAGCAATGAAAGGAAAGCCCGCGAAGACCCCTGCAACCGCACTGGCAAGGCCATTGGCACGTACACCGTCGGCGACCTGCTCAGGCGTAACATCCTTGTCGACGATCTCACCGATTGAAATGAACAGCCCCATGGATTCCACTGTCTGGACGATCATCACGATCACAATCGTCATGAACGGCAGGACGGCGAAAGTCGGCAGTCCGAAATGGAATGGCGTCGGCACGGTCATCCAAGGGGCGGTTTCTACCGGGTTGAAATTGCCCATTCCCAGAAGAAAGGCGACCAGAGCGCCCGTACCCATACCGAAAAGCACGGCCAGATTTTTCAGGAGCGGCGATCCGAACCTATTGAACGCAAGGATAACGATCAGCACCAGCAGCGCCACGCCCAGAAAAGCAGGGTCGCCAAAATCCGACTGGCCACGTCCGCCGCCTGCCCACTGATAGGCTTCCGGCAGAAGCTGCACGCCAATGGCGGTGACAATACAACCCGTGACGACGGGCGGAAAGAAGCGACGCAGATGTCCGGTAACCGGTGCGATCAGCATGATGAAGATGCCGCCTGCAATCACGGCACCGCAGATGCCCGCTATCCCCACCCCCGGCATGGAGCCGATAGCGATGATCGCCGAGACACTGGAAAAGGCGACCCCGTTCATGATCGGAAGACGGACGCCGAAACGCCAGAAACCTATAGTTTGCAGTAGCGTCGCAATACCTGAACAGAAGAAGGTGGCACTGATCAGGAGGATAGTTTCCTCGGAACTGAAGCCGAGCGCATTGGCGATAATCAGCGGTACCGCAACCGATCCGACATAGGACACCGCAACGTGCTGCAGCGCCAGAGTGAGTGTTTTCTTGGCAGGTAATATTTCATCGACTGGATGTATAGCAGATGTCATCGTTGTTCCCCTTATTGAGTCAATTTCCAACGACTTGTGGCCGTTCCTTTCGTGACGTCTTGTCTTGACGTTTTCATTGCCTGTTCCATCAAACCGGCTTCGGAAATCATCCCCGCACCAAGCGATGCAGCAGATAAACTCCCGGCTCCGAAGCCGGTCGATTGCGGGTCATTATGCCCGACATGCTTCGATGCGGGCCTGCAACGAAGCCCGGTCGAGATTGCGCCCGATGAAGATCATCTTGTTCGAGCGTTCATCCCCTGCCCATGGATGATTGGGGCGGAATTCGATCTCGTTGTGGACGCCGTGCAGGACATAGCAATAGTCATCGTCCTGAACGGAAAAGATGCCTTTCATTCGAAACAGATTCTCGTTGTTCTGTCGCTTGAGTTCCTGCACCCATCGCGAAATTTTCTGCGGGTCCATATTGCCCGGAAGTTCGATACCGACGGACGTGACCGACGTGTCATGGGTATGGCTGGCATCCCCGAACCATGCGTGTTCATGACCGTGATCCTCGTGGTCATGAACGTGACCATCGCCGTGCCCATCACTATGGTGATTATGATTGTGCGCGTGCCAGTCGAAATCGATCTCGGCAGCCATCTTGCGATTACGATCGAAGGCCGCCAGTCCCAGGATCTTGGTGAGATCGATCTGCGCATAGCTCGACAGCACGATATCCGCGGTTTCATTGAGCTGGCGGATGCGTCTGCTTACATCGGCAATATCAGCGTCCTGTGCCAGATCCACCTTGTTGAGCACGATACGGTCCGCGCAGACGATCTGATCGACCGCCTGATTGTCGATGCCATCCAGATGGATATCGTCCAGATGCTGGCGAATATGTTTGACGTCGACCAGCGTTATGACTCCGTCGAGATTGGTTTCATTGCGGATCGGATCATCGAGAAAGAAAGTCTGGGCCACCGGATAAGGATCGGCAAGTCCGCTCGTCTCGATAATGATATGATCGAGACGTTCCGGTCTCGCCAGAAGCTGGCGTATAACCCGCAGAAGATCGTCACGTGCCTCGGCCACACAACAGACGCAGCCATTGGTCATTTCGAAGATTTCTTCCGTGCTGCCGACGACCAGATCGCCATCAATGCCGATTTCCCCGAACTCGTTCTCGATCACAGCGATCTTCATGCCGTGATTTTCCTTCAGAATGTAGTTCAGCAACGTTGTCTTGCCGGAGCCGAGAAAGCCGGTAAGCACGGTGACCGGAATCTTGTCCTTGACTGTCTTCAACATCGTTCTTCTCCCTTGGATTATCGTTGTCAGGGCATTTTGAGCCATCGCCGCACGCCACCCGTCTCCAGATCGAAAAGATCCAGAACCCGGCCAACCGTGTGATCGACCATCTCCGCGATGCTTGCCGGTCTGGCATAAAAGGCGGGAACAGGGGGCGTCACGATGGCGCCCATCTGGGTGACGGTCAGCATGTTGGCGATATGGGTCTGCGTCAGCGGCGTCTCGCGGGCCAGCAGCACCAGCTTTCGCCTTTCCTTCAACGTAACATCGGCTGCCCGGCTGATCAGGCTCCCCGACAGGCCATGCGCAATTTCCGCAAGCGTTTTCATCGAGCACGGCACCACGACCATACCCATGGTTCTGAAGGACCCGCTCGAAATGCTGGCAGCCATATCGTCGGATTTGTAGAGATAGCTTGCCAGCTCACGAATATCGGCGAGTTTGTAGTCGGTCTCGTGGGTCATGGTCAGAAGCGCCGACCGGCTCACCACAACATGCGTTTCTATCTGGAGCTGCTGCAGGATTTCGAGAAGGCGAAAGCCGTAGACGAAGCCTGACGCACCGCTGATCCCAACCACCATGCGCGGGCGGTAGTCGTGTGGTCGTGGAGAGACGGCGTTCATGACGGCGTTCCCGTTGGTCTTATTCCGGTCAGACCACCCAGAAGATCGCGCGCACGCCCGAGCGCATCGTCGCCAATCACGGCACGAATGCCATGAAAATCAGGGCTTCGCGTCGCATCGAGCGCCAGCCGCGACGTCGTACCGTCAGAACTTGACGATGGATCGAGCGGACTGCCGGGCAGACCGTCAATCGTGAAAAGATCACGATGCGGTTGGAAATGCGTGGCCATTGCCCACAACACCTGACTGTCCTGCGTGACGTCTATATCGTCGTCGACGGCTATGACCGTTTTCAGATAGGGGTCCCAGCCGAGAAGGCCCAGCATCACCTGGCGCGCTTCGCCGGGCCGACTTTGCTTCAACGCGACATAGCAGTGAAAATGCGTTCCGGAGGTGGGATAGTGCAGCCTCGTTACCGAGGGGAACCGCGCTTTCAGCTTCTCGAACATTTCAGCTTCCCGCGGCAGGCGGGCAAGGTTGAGATGCTCGTCCGTCGCACCGCCCACGACATCGACCAGCCAAGGCGTCCGACGACGCATGACAGCCGTTACGTGAAACAGCGTATTGGTCGACCGGTCCGAAGAATAGCCAGAGAACTCGCCAAATGGTCCTTCCTCGACATGTGCATGGGGATCAAGATGCCCCTCCAGCACATATTCTGCCGCCGCCGGAACACCGATGGCGTAGCGTGGTGTTCTGACCAGACGCAACGGCTCGCGCATCAGCCCGCCGGCAACAGCACGCTCATCTGCACCGAATGGCAACCGCGCGGAAGCAGCCAGCATGAAAAGCGGATGCGCTCCAACCACCATCGCCACCGGCAGCGGCCGGCCGGTTTCACGCGCCGTCTGATACATGCGCCATAGATGCCCGCGCGAATGCAGGCTCGTTGCCAGTGCCGACTGGGAGTGCCGCATCGACCTGTGATAACTGAGATTGGCAATGCCGGTTTCAGGATCGCTCGCAACAATGATGGCATTTGTGATGTAGGGGCCGCGATCACTCTCGAAATGCCGGATCATCGGAAGTTTGTCGAGATCGACGTCCTTGCTTTCGTCGACCTGTTCCATCACTGGGCCGTCGGCGACATATTCTGGCTCGATCGGAGCATTGGCGCGTTTCTGGTACTCGCCATGCAGCTCGGAAATAGGTGTTCCGAAAATGCGGGCGATCCTTTCGCGCGATGCAAACACATTCGTGACCAGCGGCACCTCGCTGCCCGGAACCTGATCGCAGACCAGCATCGGTGTCCTGCCCTTTTCAGCCAGCGTCGCCACCAGTGCGGTGACATCGCGGCCGTCCTGCAGGGGGGCGCGGATATGAACGACGTCATCGGGATAAAGTTGCCGGTAGACGTTCGCGAAACTCTGAAAATCCTGTGTTCCCGTCTTGGTGACTGAATGCAGCTCGTTCATGACTCCTCCCGATGTCATTTCCTGAAATGTGCGGGGTGCGCATGCACACCCCGCACAGCGCCTCAGACGTAGGTGGCCTTGAGACGCTTCTCCGCTTCCGCCAGATCCTTGGGAGGCTTGGTGGGTTCGATACCGATGAGACGGGCTATGTTGTTGCCCAGATAGTCTTCGAGAATATCTTCGCTGAGGTTCATACCCTGCGGCTCCGGCGAACACAGAACCTCCAGCTCGCGCAACCACATGCCCGGATTGTTCGGTGGCGAATCCGTACCGAACACGATCTTGTTCGGCGGCAACTGCTTTGCAAACTCCACGATGCGCGACTGGAAGCACCAGCCGGATTCGCAATAGACATTCGGCGTGTCCATCGCCATCCAGAACGCTTCGAACGAATAGTTGCCGCCCGTCTGTATCCCGAAATGGCCGATGATGAAGTTGACCATCGGAAATTCACGAATGATGGGATAGAACTGCGTCGGGATCGAATAGGGGCCGTCACCCGTATGGATAAGAACGACGACGCCCAGCTCCGCACATTTCTTCATGGCAGGCCGCAACCATTCCAGTGCGCGGTCCGGGCGATAGCCATGCATGTTGGAATGCAGCTTCAGCATCTTGAAGCCATATTCCTTGACATGGAATTCCAGTTCCGCAGCGCCATTTTCCGGGCCCCACCGAGGATTGTAGTTGAAGTTACCGATGAAGCGGTCCGGATATTTCTGGCAAAGCTCGGCGACATAGGACATGTAGTCACGAATGCCGTCGCGTCCGCGGCGGTTGCCATCGCGGTAGCCTGTATTACCGGGCGGCGGCTGAATGAAGCCCATATCGATCCGGCGTGGCTTGCCGTTGATCATATACGGACCGTCCATGAGCTTCAGCATGCGTTCGCCGGTAAACGGCTCACCGGTATGACGCCAGGCCTCATCGACAAGATTGGTTGGATGCAGATGGGTATCGATAATCATGTGGATTCTCCGCTGAACTACGCAAGGGTCGCCAGGTAGTGCTTGTTTTCGATGCCATGACGTTCAAGTTCTGCGACTGCATCCTGATAGGTGGCGGGCGGAAGAGTTGGCTCCATGCCCAACATTCGGGCGAGATTGTTGCCGAGGTAATCCTCAAGCGTGTCCTCGTCGAGATTCATCCCTTGCGGCGGTTCATGGCAAAGCACTTCGAGCAGATTCAGCCACATGCCCGGTTCATTAGGCGGCGTGTCTGAACCGTAAAGGATCTTGTGCGTCGGCAAATCCTTGGCAAATTCAACGATACGCGACTGCAGACACCAGCTGCTTTCACAGAACACGTTCGGATATTCCATTGCCCATTGGAAAGGCTCGAAACAGTAGACCCCTCCGGTCTGCACACCGAAGTGCGCCATGATGAAATTGATGTCCGGATATTCCTTGATAAGCGGAATCCACTCCGTCGGAATACTGTAGGGGCCATCACCGGTATGCAGCTTGACGAGCACACCCAGTTCCCGGCATTTGTCGAGCGCTGGGCGCAGCCAGTCCTTGGCACGGTCAGGCCGATATGCATGCATATTGGCTTGCAGTTGGACCATGCGGAAACCATGTTCCTTCACATAGCGCTCAATGGCCTCGACCCCGTTCTGCACGCCGCAACGCGGATTATAGACGAAGCAGCCAATGAATCGGTCCGGGTATTTTTGAACCATTTCAAGCGTATAGGCCATATAGGCATCGATGGACTGACACCCGTCTAGCTCCCCATCCGTCCACGTATAGATGGTGTTGCCCTGCGGCGGCTGGATGAACGCCTTGTCGATGCGACGTGGTTTGCCGTTGATCGTATAGGGGCCGTCCATCATTTGAATCAGGCGCTCGCCACTGAACGGATCGCCATCATGCTGCCAGGCCAGATCGACCAGATTGGTCGGATAGCAACTGGTATCGATGATCATTGATTGGTCTCCTTTTCCCGGTCGTGAAGGACCGATCTTCGAGAAAACCAACTGCGTCCCCCTTTGGTGCGACAACCGTTCGCCAGGCGACGGCAGGCTTATTTTTCGACAGCAGTGATTTTCGTCACTGCCCACTATCGCCACATTGATGGTAAGACGTACAATATCGCTTTCAGTGCATGGTGAGACGATTTCGATATGGTCGAATCCGGCGCCGAAGCTCAGAAACGCCCATCGGGAAAGCAGATCACAATAAAAAAGCCGACCCTAAGGCCGGCTGTAGCTCTTCTGGGAAGGTGGACCGCCGCAGGCGATCACTTTGAAGACTGTTTGGTCCAGTCAAACAGCATGGTTGCGCTGAGAACAGCGAAGATAAGAATGATATCGAACACTTAAACCTCGAAAATGGGAAGCCGCGGGCCTTGTTGAACGGGCAAGGAATTTACCGGTCAGCATCCCTTGAAGATCTCCCAGATCTTCATCCCCACGCCTGACATGGGTCTCATAAACGCAAGGCGGCAGTGAAATCAAGCCGCGTTTTGCGATCATTCCTATTCGGGGGTGTTCATGAGCAGGACCGACAACACGCCGCATCCAGCAACAGAGTTTCGTATTTTCAAGGACTATCGCCCCTCCCCCTTTGAGACGTACAGTGTTGTTTGTTCCGGTTGGCGAGAGGTTTTCGATATGGCTTACAATCATCTGAAACCGTTCGATCTGCGAACACTGCGTTATTTCCTGGTCGTCGCGGAAGAACTCCATTTCGGTCGCGCCGCAGTCCGTTTGAACATGTCGCAGCCTCCTCTCAGTCAGCAGATCAGACAACTGGAGGACCGTCTCGACGTCGTGCTGTTCAAACGAAGCCATCACAATGTCGAACTGACTGCAGCGGGACTGGCTTTGAAGGAGCAGGTTCCGCTGATCTTCCAGCAGTTGGAAAAGGCTGTTGTGACGACCCGTATGACAGCCGCAGGCTCCATCGGTCGATTGGACATTGGCGTAATCAGTTCTTCGCTGGTCGGCATCATTCCCAGAGCGCTCGATATCTTCACCAGCCGTTATCCGGATGTCGACTGGCAGCTCCATGAATTAACGCCAGCGCTCCAAATACAGGGACTGCTTGAGCGTCGCATCGATGTTTGTCTTTTTCGCATGCCGCCGCATCAGGACGGCCTGCACCGGGAAATCATCATGCAGGAAGCTCTCATGGTAGCCATGCCAAGATCGCATCCTCTCGCCAGCCAGAACAGCGTCTCCTTGATGCAACTGAAAGATCAGCCGTTCGTCATGTTCGGCCTGCATCAGTCGAGATTTGCAGATTTCCTCTATCAGTGTTGTGTCAAAGCCGGATTCACGCCGAGAATTCGCCAGCAGGTTGTCGAGGTGCAATCGCTTCTGAGCCTTGTGGGCGCCAACATCGGCGTCGCCCTGTTGCCCGCCAGCATGCGACAGCTTGCGCAGCCGGAAGTGGTTTTCAAGCCAATTCATCCCTCGCCGCCGGAAATCCCTCTATATGCTACCTATCGCGCCGGTGACACGTCGCCGACGTTGATGCGCTTTCTAGCGATAATCAGCGAACTGATAGCCGAACACCGGATAGAGACGGGCTCCGATGAATCAGACCGACAAATCCAATCGGTTTTTGAGGCGCAGGAGAGCAACACAGATTGAAGGCAACAGCGTCCTTTATACCAGGGCGCTGAGATGCTAACGCATCACGCCCTGAAAATGCTCAATCGCCGCACAGGCTTAACCAAAACTCGATGAGCCAAACTCATCGAGTTTTGGTATTAGAAGGACGCGCAAAGAGACGGGGCTGAACAATGTCCAGCCCCGCTTGTTCGTTCTTATTTTGCTTCGATAGCCTGAAGACCGGCCAGAGCACATTCCGCATCGGTTGCACCTGATGGTGCGCCGCCGACGCCGATGCCACCGACCAGCGTGTCGCCGATCTTGATTGGCAGTCCGCCCGCCTGAATGACGAAGCGAGAATCCATATCCCGCATGCCATTATTGGCTGGCTTCGACGCGATAAACTCTGCAAGTTCACCGGAATCACGCCCCAGAGCTGCCGACGTGAACGCCTTTCCTTCAGCGCTATTGCCGGTATGCGGGCCGGAAAGGTCGGCCTTGAGCAGAACCTTGGTCGATCCATCGCGGGCCACGACTGCGACGCTCACATTATTGCCCTTGGCAACGCAGGCATCCAGCGCAGCCTGTGCAGCCTTCGTTGCGAGATTAAGCGGCAGATAAGGCGTGGTGGGAAGCGCTTGAGCGAAAGCAGTAGCCGGAGCCATCGACAGAGCGATTATTGCAAGTTTACGGATCATGGTCGTTCCTCGTTTGTGATGAGGAATATTTAGTTGCGGCCAGCATCCAGCGAAATCCGTAGCATTTACGATCTTATCGGTAGTTCTACGGATTTGGCTGGCCCTCCAGCCACAAACGGGTCATTTCTGCTTGCGAGGTTGTGCCCAGTTTCGCGCCGATGGCCGCACGGTGGCTGTCAATCGTGCGCGGCGACAGTTCAAGACCATCAGCAATTTGCCGGGTGGTAAATCCTTGCGCGATACGGTCAAGAACCTCGCGTTCACGTGTTGTCAGCGTATCCAGCAGTGCCAGCGTTTCGGCTCTCAGTGCCTTGCTCCCCAGCCTGTGTTCAAGCAATTGCTGCGCCTTCTGGATTGCATCGATCAAATCCTGCTCATCGACCGGCTTGGAAAGATAATCCACCGCGCCATTTCGAAAGGCGCGACGGCAGGCTTCGATATCGCCATGGCCAGAGATGATGATCACCGGCCAGTCAATTTCCTGTCCGGCTAACAGCTCCTGAAGTTTCAGACCCGTCATGACCGGCATGCGGATGTCAAAAATCATACATCCCGGTTTCAACCGTGGCAGTTGGGCCAGAAATGCAGAAGGATCGGCAAAACTTCTGACCTCGATGTCTATGGTCGACAAAAGAAGGCCAAGCGACTTTCGTACTGCTTCATCGTCATCGACGAGATAGACCGGCTGAACCATCCTCTTAACTTCCCGCGTCTTCAGCAATTGGGAGCACAACGCGAAACAGCGCACCGCGCTCCTGTGGAATATAGGAAATCTCGCCGCCAAAGCGCTCCACCAGTCGCTGGCTGAGCGCAAGACCGAGACCGGTTCCTTCCGGTCGGCTTGTGGTAAAGGGGGTAAAGAGGCGCGGCAAGAGTTCAGGCGCAACACCGGGGCCATTGTCCGCAATTTCCAGAATGGCGACCGATCCGTCAGCTTTCAGGGATGCATTTACCCGCCGGTCCTGATCGTCGTCATGAAAAGATTCAATCGCGTTGCGCAGGAGGTTGAACATCACCTGCTCCATTTCCACCGGATCAACTGCAGCCATCAAAGGTGTTTCCGGCATCACAAGCTCAACTTTGACATTCTGCCGGGCAGCTTCCGAGGCTAGCAAGGTCTGCACGTTTTGAAGCGACAGGCGCAAATCGGCAGGCGCCGTCTGTCGCCGCTGCGGACGAGACCAGTTGCGCAGCCGATCCAGAATGGCCGATGCACGGCGCGCCTGATCCACCATATCATCCAGCGCTCCAGCGAGAGCCTCCGTATTGTTGCGGACCAACAAGCGGCGCCCCGCCTGCGCGCCAGCGAGAATTGCCGTTAGGGGCTGTGTCAGTTCATGCGCCATGCCGCTTGCCATTTCGCCCATCGTGTTGACACGCGAGGCGTGAGCCAGCCGGGCCTCAAGGCCGCTCAGTTCCGCCCGACGTTCCGCATGGCGTGTGCGTTGTGTCTGGCGAACAATAACCAGCCCGCCGAAGAACAGCAGATTCGTGAGGGTGAGAATCGCAATCAACTGGTCGAATGGCAACAGATCGGTCCACCCCATGGCGAGAGCCGTCTGGAAAAGAAGCGGCTGTGTGGCACTGCCCAGTTTCTTGGAAAAGCGCGCTTCGCCGAACGAGGCCGGGCTACTGAACAGAACAGTTCCGTCGGGCATGACGAGGCGTCGGGCAACGCCTTTACGGCTCCAGAATGCGTCGTCAGAGGTAATCAGGCTGCCAGCATTGATCGCCAGCGCCAGGCCGTCATGCGGATTATCCGTATTCGGGCTGCGTTTTACGATCAAATAATGTCCGGGCCGTTCTGCCGGTGCCAACAGTTCGGGAACGCCACGGGATGAGCGAGTCGCCGCCCGTATGGCGTCGGCCAGTTCCGGTTCCAGTTTTCTGGTACCGGTCACTGGGACAGTTGGCTCCATCGGCACCAATTGAATCTCATCTATGCGCGGATAGAAACGCGTGATCGTTGCCGCCACTTCGACGAAAACATCGTCCTGCGAGAGATCGGCTGTTCGCGCCTTGGATTGAGCAATCGTCGAAAGCGCTGTCAAATGGGCATCGTGCTGGTCAACACGTTGTGAAGCCTCACGGTGCAATGTAAAGCTGGCGGCCTGAAGTTCGGACAACAACGCGGCACGCTGATAGACGACAAGGCCACCTATCGCCAGAATATTGAACAGCAACCACATGAGGATCGGGAGCGCCGCAGATCGGATGCTTCTGGTGTGGAGGTTCATAAATTACATCCCGGTATCAGTCGCTGTTCAGACAGAATATCGCACCAACTGATAATCATAATATTATTAAGTCTTCTGAGGTTATTGGAGTTTCACGAGGCTGGCAAATGCGGTGTCTGCTGGAAAAATTACGGTTTCACGGCCGCCTGAAAAGCCCCTGCCAGTCTTTTGACCGCGATTTCGATTTCTGTTGTCGTATAGGCCGCAAATCCCATCAGAAAACCGGCTTTTCCATCCCCGGCGGCGTAAAGCCCGGACAGGCCGAGGAGTTCAATGCCGACACGCTGGGCAGCAGCAACAGCATTACGCTCCGATAGAGCGCCGGTGAGCAGGCAAGACATTTGCAACCCTCCGGCAGGTACTTGTGGCTCAACAAAATCCGCCAGATGTTTTTCGATCAGTCCGGCCAGTAGGTCGCGTCGTTCGGCATAAATGCCGCGCATGGCCCGGACATGGGCGCCAAAATGTCCGCCCTCCATGAACCGGGCAAGCGTCAACTGCGCAATCGGTGCGGAATGCCCGTCGAGCAGGGTGCGCGCAACGGTCATCGGTCTGACCAGTTGCGGCGGCAGGACCATGTAGCCGATACGCAGGCCCGGAAAGAGTGATTTGGTGAAAGTGCCGATATAGATTGTCCGGTCATGCCGGTCGAGGCCCTGCACGCAGGCCGTCGGTTTGCCAGCGTAGTGAAACTCGCTGTCATAATCATCCTCGATAATCCATGCCTGCTGGCGGGCGGCCCATTCGATCAGTGCCAGACGGCGATCCAGCGACAGGGTCGCACCAGTTGGAAACTGGTGCGAAGGCGTGAGAAACACCGCCTTGGCCTTGTTCGTTTCGCTTACCATCCGCTCAATCACAATGCCCTGATCGTCCACACCGACCGGGACAGATTCGAGACCTGCAGCGTCGAACGCCTTGCGTGCACCGTAATAGGCCGGGTCCTCGATGAAGATGCGGTCACCGGGATCGAACAGCATGTTTGCGCATAAAGTCAACGCCTGTTGCGAGCTGGTCAGGATCAGCACCCTGTCCGGCGTCGCACGGCCGCCGCGTTCCAGGTTCATGTATTCGGCGACGGCGCGTCGCAAGGGCTCGGTTCCCTGCGGATGGCCATGGAGCAAGGCCTGCGTACCGATTTCCTTCAACACCTGCCGCTCCAGACGCTCCCACAGCGGAAGCGGGAAGTTTCGGGTTTCGGGAACACCATGAGCGAAAGGCCGTGGCGCCAGCAGCTCGCGCACACCACCGCTACGAAACATGATCGCGCCGCGCTTGCTCAGATTGGGCGCCTGATTGCGCAAAAGTGCATCGCGCTGGGACACGCTGTGTCCAGGCGTGAATTCTGTTATCTGCGCCACAAAGCTGCCGCTGCCCACCCTGCGATCGATGAAGCCCTCCGCATGCAGCTGCGCATAGGCCGCCTCAATCGTGTCTCGGGACACGCCCAGCGATTTGGCGAGACCACGCGAAGCCGGAAGCGCCTTTCCCGGCCCAAGGACCCCATCAACGATCAATTGCCTGATTGATCGTTGAATGCGGGCGTGGAGCGGCATGACCGCATGGGCGGGATGGGCAATCCACGCCTTCACAGATTCAAGTTGGGAGTGCTTGAACAAATGGTCTGGTCCTAAATGGAAAAATGGATGGGAATATCAGGCCATTAAACGACTAATTGTCAAGACATCTTGTCGGCCATGCGCCTCGATTCCCAGGAGGTTTCCCAGGATGGTTTCATCCCGTGCATCAACATCAAAAATCCGCTTGAGCGATCTTACCCATCCCATCGTGGCCGGGCTGATCTCCGTCATCGTCAACTACGGCGGCACATTCATTCTTGTTTTTCAGGCTGCAAAGGTCGCGGGACTGAGCCCGGAACTGACGGCCTCCTGGGTCTGGTCAGTTTCTATCGGCGTCGGCCTGACCGGTCTTTACCTTAGCTGGCACTATCGCGAGCCGATTATTACCGCCTGGTCGACCCCAGCCGCTGCCTTTCTTGTCACAGCGCTTGCCACCACATCCTATGCCGAGGCGATCGGTGCCTACATGATTTCGGCTTTCGCCTTCATTATCCTCGGCGTGTCGGGCTATTTCGAGAAAGTCATCAAGCTGATACCACCGGGCATTGCTGCAGGCCTGCTTGCTGGCATCCTTCTGCAATTCGGAATCGGAGCCTTCGGCGGCGCCACTATTGATCCGTTGCTGGTCGGACTGCTGATTGTTGCCTATGTCGTTTTGAAACGACTATCCGCTCGCTATGCTGTCGTCGGCATTCTCGTGCTCGGGCTGGCTTTTCTGCTTCTGCAAAACCGGGTCGATCTGTCTGGACTGCGGCTGGAATTTGCAGCTCCGGTTTTCACCGTGCCCGAATTTTCTCTCAATGCCCTGCTGTCCGTCGCGCTGCCATTGTTCCTCATCACATTGACGGGGCAGTACATGCCGGGGATGCTGGTTCTACGCAATGACGGCTTCAAGACCAGCGCCAATCCAATTGTCACCGCAACAGGTCTCGGTTCGCTCATCATGGCCCCCTTGGGATCGCATGCTTTCAACATTGCGGCAATCACGGCGGCAATCGCGACCGGCCCCGAAGCACACGAGGATCCATCCAAGCGCTGGATCGCCGGTATTGCGGCGGGCGTGTTCTACATTCTCGTCGGCATATTCGGTGTGACGCTCGCCGCTGTCTTCATGGCCTTTCCGGCAAGCTTTATCACAACGCTCGCAGGTCTGGCCCTGCTGGGGACGATAGGCAGCAGTCTGGCTGGCGCAATGTCTGACCCCACGCATCGCGAGGCAGCGCTGATCACCTTTCTGGCGTCCGCCGCGAACATCAATCTCTTCGGTATCGGCGGCGCGTTCTGGGGACTGATAATCGGACTTGTTGCCTATATCGTTCTCAACGGTCGCCTGCCGCACCGTGAACGGGCCGAATTGAGCGTGAGCGAAGGAGCCCCGAAATGACTACAGAAATCAAGGGAATGACCACCTCCGTCATTTCAATCCAGAGCCAGGTCGTGCACGGGCATGTCGGCAACAGCGCTGCGGTTCTGCCCATGCAGGCCCATGGGTTGAATGTCGCTGCGGTTCCGACGACTTTGCTGTCAAATAACCCGCATCTCGAAACCATGCGCGGGCGCGTTCTCGAATCTGAACTCGTCGGCGATCTCCTGCGCGGCGTGGAAGAACGCGGACTGATTGAAACAAGCCGCTATATCGTTTCGGGCTATCTCGGCTCTCAGGCAAACGGGGATGTTGTCGCCGCGTTCGTCGAACACGCGCGCATGATCAATCCGGACATCAAATACATTTGCGACCCGGTGATGGGCGATATGAATCTGGGTATTTTCGTCGCCGATCAGGTGGTGGAATGCATCATCGACAGGCTCGTTCCGCTGGCCGATCTTTTGACCCCCAACCAGTTCGAGCTGGGCCTTATTACGTGTACCGAAGTGATGTCCTGGCCTGCGCTTGAGACGGCAGCCGCTCAGGTGCAGGCGCTTCGCGGTGCAAGGCTGGTCGTGACAGGTTGCAATCTGGCGGACACGCCAGACGGCTTGCTCGAAAATATTGTCTTCGACCACGAAACCTGCACGCGGCTGACCTCACCGCGACTGCCGATCGTTCCGGTCGGGACCGGTGATCTTTTCACAGGCCTTCTGACCGCTAAACTTACGCAAGGAAACACGCTGGTCGAGGCGGCGCGCGGCGCTGCTGCGACCGTGTCTGAAGTCCTCCGGCTCACCATGGAGGCTGGCGAACATGACATGCAGCTTGCCAGTGTCGTCGATGTCCTCGGCTCCTAGAACATTTCCTGTTTTGATTGAATCATTGGAAATGCTCTATCCGTTTGTTTTTACGCATGTCTTTATCCCGAAACCGGTTCCCATTTTCGGGATACATGCTCTAGGGCCAAAACCCAATCAGACTCTTGATCATACTGGCACTCCGTGATTCACTCGCTTCTGCAGCGGGAGTTTTGGACCATGGCAGGAGAATTCTGGCTTGATGACCAGCAGTGGGCAATGATTGCGCCATT
>JACDJC010000285.1_pt1 | contig 63405 bp, 63 predicted proteins | sample 7454191 | NCBI WGS metagenome assembly JACDJC01 (sample SAMN14253291, study PRJNA609438) | sludge metagenome | isolation source: sludge after 25d culture with pyrite and EDTA | collected 2018-12-20 | reverse complement strand
AATAACCCTGCGAGAAAATCCATTCATACCGGATAAAGAAAAGGAGCTTATCTACAAAGATGGGCAGACAAATCTTAAGATATTCAACTGCGAATATATGGCTTGATTTGCCGAAGGCCGTGAGTTTGACCTCTCCCGTTTCTGGATTATTGACTATAAGCCAGTTGAGATTATGGTCGGGGGTGCTTGGCTCACAAATGTCAGGTATGAAGCCTTTGCTAAAGAGGTTTCGATTAACCCATACAAGCATTTTATTATCTCCTATGATTGTGCTAAAAAGAAAGATAGGCCAGGGATATCGTTGCTTGGCCTTAGGCAGTGAGGAGCGGACTTAGTGCTCGCTGACTATATGCAAAACATCGATTACGTTGACCAGGTGAGATTGATTTTGGAACTCAGGAAGATGTTAGGTGAAAGTAGGACAAGTATTGTCATCGATTACAACTGAGTCGGTATCGCTGTCGAAGAACTATTCAGGAGAACACACAATGTACCAGTTATAGGTATCCAGACTACGAGCAACAGAGATGCTATCAGGGTATGAGCGGTCTGGCAGGTGAATAAAGACCAGGTGATGTGAAAGCTGAAGTCGGCCATGGGGCGTGATGTTATCAAAGGGTATTCATTCCAACATAATTTGAGGCTTGAGTTCGAAACATACGATGATGCGCAGTCAAGGAACTACGGGCATCACTACGATATTCTTATGTCGCTGGCGTATGGTGTCTGGGTTGCTGATAAGTATTGATACATGAACGCGTATGTGTATGGTGCAGAAGATAGAACCAATGATTTCCTTGTTGATGGGCTATCTGAGGAGACTGATTATTCAGACCAGCTGTTCCCAACACAGGAAAGAAACGAATGGGAGCGTGAGGAAAAATATGGCTATTAAATCACTTGCAAATGTTTTTGATATGTCTACAAGCTCAATAAATTTTATCCTATTTTTCGGATATGACTCTAGCGTTAGATTTCAATCCTCGCTCTATGCTCGTACCTATCGATTACGAAGACATAAGAAGCTATATTATCCAGCAAAATCAATCGAAGAACCAGTATATCACAAAGCTATATCAGAACTACTACATGTATCGTATGGATAGGGCTGCTGATTTGGCTGCTGATGATGAGAGATGGAGAACTAATGTGAAGTATCCTATCACGCATATGTTCGTGACTAGGATTTATAATATGCTTTTGAAAACAGATTTGATTTTCAGGGTTACTGACAAATTTGAAAGCACAAGAACAAGCGAAAAAGAAAAGAGAATAGCTGAAGATATGAACGCATTGATGAGCCGATTGTTCCTCAAAGAAGAAACGAAGAGTGCATTCTGGAGTGCAGTACTTGATGCGATACTTATTGGACGATGAGTGTTGAGAGTTTCCTATCAAAACACAAAATATATGCGTGAGTTCCTAGATAAAAATGGGGATAAAAAAAAGAGGGAAGTCGTGAAAGATTATCCTATCCTTGAGTACGAATCCGCGTTCGATAAATACTTTGACCCAGGTGGTAAAACACTTATGGATATGAGATTTATCATAACCAGAAAGCTCATCGCAGCTACGAGAGTAAAAGATTTCCTAAAGAAATATGGGATAGAGCTCAAAGAAGCAGAAGTGCTTGAGAAAAATAACTATATATCCTACGAGGACTTCAACGCAGAGAAGTTTAATATGCCGTTCAATAATGTAGAGCCGAATCGAGATAACGCATGACCGAGAAATATAACTCAGGATGACCAGTATGCTATCAAAAACAAGACATGTGAAATAATTTTGGTGTCGGATAGTAGGAATGTTACTATCTGGGTAGGGTCTGTACTACACGGAACTGTGCCAGAAATCTGACCACAAGAATGATACAGAGAAAAGATTATCCACTATAAGAAGAACCCTGGGACTTTGTATTCTCTAGGTGTTTGATATCTTTGTTTCCCTATCCAAGAGGTATATGATATCATCGGAAACTTGAGAGTTGATAATGTGAAGTTGGCTGTCAACAAAACATTCTTGGTATCGAACGCATTGAATATTGGTTGAAATAATAAGAAGATAAAACTCAAACCGTGATTGATGTATAAGGTTGATGATGTCAATCAAGTGCAAGAGTTGTCTATCTCAGAAGTGAAAGAATCTGCATACAAGGAAGCAGACGTAATGTTCTCACTTGTCCAAGCTATGACAGGAGTTGCATCAAATGTTCTTTGACTGCAGACAAAGGTAGAGAGAACTGCTGGTGGTGCTGAAACTTTGCAGAACGCTGCAGATGACCAATTGCTTCCAATTATGGATTCTATCGCGGATGTTATGGGCGATGTGTTCAAGGAGTTCATGGTATTGTGTTTGACTTATATGGATGAAGCACAGATTGATAAGATACTATGACCTGGCAGCAAATTCAAAGAATTGAATATTGAGGATTTGTTGAACGACTATGAATTTGATTTCTATATGAACTCTCAAAATAATAAGGCTGATGCAGCTACTCGTGCGCAGCTTATCAATACAATACAGATACTCCAAAATACTGTAGATGCTGCTGGTAATCCAGTCAAAGATATCAGACCATTGGTAGATAAACTTGTCGAATCGTTTGATGTGGCTGATGATACAGAGCTCACCGAAGAGAAGCTCAAAGAGATGATGGTTGTTAGATGAATGATTGACCAAATAGTCCCGCTTGAGGTACAAGAAAGGATTGCAAAGCTCCAAGAAAAAGGTAAGTTACCTGGCGGATGACAAACAGGTGAAGCTGCTATGATGGCAGCCCAGACTGCAGGCGCAGGGAATGTGCCTCCAGCTATGACAACAAATGCCTCTTGAGTCAATGCGTAATTTATATTTTATGATATAACCATGAGTAATATGCCATGTTGCGATACAGAAGAAAAAGAATATTCTCCTAAAGTAGAGTTGGTAGCGGATACCTTGTCTAGTCTTTTGTGGAAGATAAGAAGAGAATGTTCTTCTCCAGAAAAGTCAGAAGAGTACACTATGCTTCTTTTGCAAAAACTTTGAGCGAGTAAATCTATCGATGCTCTTGTAGAAACTATGTTGGAACTTGAAAAGAAACTCAAATTGAATATGATTAAGCAAGAAGAAAAAGAAGAGAAGGATGAAGAAGGTGTGCTTGCTGATATGTTTGAAGTAGTGGAATCAGATGCTGAATAAAGTTTTATAATGTATATACAAATATGGTTGAAACTAAGGTAGAAGAAGTAACAACACAGCCAGCTATCAAAGAAAATGGTTCTTTGACGATAGCTGATGTTGTAATAGACAAAGATAATCTCTTTGGACATGCACAAGTTACTGATGAATTTTTGAAGATATTGGAAACTATTTACGCTCAAAAGATAACTGGTGGTCAGTTTATCGAATGAGATATAGTTAAGGAGTTCTATGAGAACTTTGTGGCTGAATTGTGTGAATATAACAAGTGCCCATTGCCTACGACAGTAGCAGTAGATTTGGGTGGCCAAGATTTGAATCTCCCAAATTTGTTTGTAGCTCCAGCAGCATTTGAAGCACTCTTGGACTATACAAAACAAGCAACTATCGTATGGTTGAGAGCTAATGACTACACTAGAGCTAGAGTAGTAGACAGTATCCATGGTGGTTTGAATCAAACAAAGATTGACTATGAAGCAACTTTGAAAGGTTCAGAAACTCCACAACTTGAGCAGGAAGCTGCAGAAGCAATTGAAGCTGCACTCGACAATTAGTAGCTCGCTTTCCAGTAGATATAGGAAGAAGAGGCTTAGGCTTCTTTTTCTTTTTGTAAAAAATGTACTTGCATTTTAATTTTTTTTATATATCAGCGTGGTAAGGTATCTCTAAGGCACAACGCATTTTACTTATTTTATGGCTGTTATGGTAATCCCAAATGACATTACTGATATTGATTTAGATAAGTTAGACGAATTAGGAGAATCTCCTATTCCAGCTCCAACTCCAGTTCCAGCTCCAACACCTACTCCAGAAGTGAAGCCTGTCGATGAAAGTCAAGAAATGGCTGACGACGTATTGGATAATGTTTTGAAGCCTACCCCAGAAGTTACTCCAGAAGTAAAGCCAGAAGCTCCTATAGTCGCTGAGGAAACTCCGCCTGCTGTAGATGCTGAAGCGCCAGCAACTGAAGCAACTGATGAAGAAGTGAATAAACTTATCGAAGAAATTATGGCATCTGAGCAAGAAGTGGAAAGCGCTGCTGCTGAAGTAAAAGAAGCTGCAACCGACATTAAGGATGCAGTAGACAAGAGCTGAGATGAAGAATTGAAAAAGAAGTTCTCTGAGTTTGAAACAAAGTTACAAGAAAAAGACTTAGCAAACCAGAAACTCCAAAAGTCTAACGAAACGCTCCAGAAGGAGTATGACAAACTATTGAGTGATAAACTCACTTCCGATGTTCAAAATACCCAGATTGGGAAAATATATGAAGCCATTGATGCTGACCCAGAACTTAAAGCGATTGTTGCGTATTCTATCAAGTCAAAAGACGACGATTCATACAAACAAAAACTTGGCGCTGCGGTTCAGGAATACCTAAGAAAGGTAGCTGGTATCGATGTTGATGAGCTTAAGAAAACTCTAGGAACTTCCGCAAAGAATGCTCTTGGCGCTGATGGCTCTGACATAAATCCAGGTGGTGGAGATAGTTGACCATTGTACGGTATCTTTGAGTAAATGGAGTGAGGGAACACATAACCCTTTACTTACTATACCAATTTACTTATGAGTACAGTCTATGACTTACTAACCAAGATTGACGGGAAAAACGTCAACATCTTTAAGTACGGTTACGAAGAAGCTCCAGAAGCTGCTTTGTTACTCTATAACTTGTGGGATTTGAATAGTGAATCTTTTGACTTCAGAGGACAAACTATCAAACAAATCGCTACTAAAATGCATCTTCTTCCAGGTGCTGATTACATCGAATGGAATGATGAAGATTTGAAGGAAGCAAATGACACAATCCAAGTTGTAAACTCTACAACTAACTTCGACATGACTGCTACTAATTACAAGATTGGTGAAACATTGAGAAATGCTACAACCAACGTAATTTATACAGTTACTGGTGTCGCTGGTACTACTATTACTATATCTGCTGCGGATGCTTTGGCTGCTGCTGGAGATACTATCGTAAGAGTATCATACGGTAAAAGAAGTGGACTTGAAGAAGGCTTCACTGCAGTGAGAAATCAATTGCAGAACAAGCAAAACTATGTTAAATTGACAGAAGTTGATGTAACATCTAACTTGTTTGATAACAACCAATTGAGATTGTTCGCTGAAACTCCTGAAACTTACATCAAAATGCAATTCGCAGATGCTTCAAGAAAGATTGTGAAAGGTATTGCGATGGACTTCTATATCGGACAAAACAACAAAATAGCGTCTGGTGGTTCATTCATCAGAAACTGTGGAGGTTTGGAATCATTTATCCCATCTGCTTACTTGAACGTAAACATCAAGGGTATCGATGACACTGAATCTAAAGAAAATTTGAAGAACCAATTGAGAATTGTTCAGCAATCTGGTCTAACTGGTTTGTTTGACAAGAACAAGGTTCTTACATTCTGTACTTCACAATGGGCGTTCGTTATCGATAGATTCTACGAAAGTAAGGTTATCTACAACGACATCCTTGGGAAAGTAAAAATACAAATCAAATCATATGAAGTCGGTGGATTCTCTATGAACTTGGTTGTATCTAACGTACTTAATGCTTTGTACCCATTGGGTGAAGCAGTAGCGTACACTGTTCCAGTTGACTTCGCATATCTCTTCATGATGCCTTATGACGCTTCAAGAGGTACTGACGCAAGAACATTGGAAAGAATGCAAGGTATGGGTAAAGTAATCAAGAAAGCGGTTACTAAACCAGAATTGCAAGAATACATGTTCTATACAAACTATTCATTCTGCTTTGGTGGTGTTACTTCAGGTGCATACCAAAAGCTCATCTACGCATAATAATGTCCTTTTATATCATATACATAATCCAACATGAGTAATGTACCAGTATTTGGTGTCAATGGTATTCTTGGACAAGTAGATGGCGTTTCTGGTCTCCAGGATGTAGTTACTACTAGAAAGAATATCCATGCAAGAATCGAGAGTCTATCTATCGCTGCCGTAGGCGGTAATGGAGAAGCTACTTTCCATGCAGTAGAAAAGGATGAAACAGCTGATGCGACGAATGTAATATTCTTCACAGGAAGCATTTCGTCTGGTTCTTCTACAGGAGCTATTCCAACGATTACTTTGAGAGATGGTCAATCATTAGTTGCTAATACAACTACTGCAAACCTTGTTATCACTGCATTCGGTCAGAAGGGTTCTATAAGTGGAGTTGCATAATATCTTGCAAACCAATAATAAAAAAGTACAAGGGGTTAAACTCTTGTACTTTTATTTTTGCAAAAACACATGCTACTTTCTGTCTTTATACAGCTCATTAAGAACGAAGCTATGCAGAACATAGCACAGGATTTCTATGACAATACTGATTGGATATTCTCTGTGAGAAACGGATTGAATTATATATTTGGATATCTCAATTCTAAAAATATTTGGTATTATAGTACAGTCGATGAGACCGTCTCTCCATTAGATGCTACAAATAAAATATTCAATAGTACCCATAGTATCCAATGATTTATTTTTGACAAACAGCTGGGAGAAACTTGAGTGCAGGCAGATGCTTCAACTTGGCTTAAGAGAAGAAATTTTTATGTAACTGCTAATCAAAATCAGGCCGATTATTCGTTTACTACATATGGTAATACGGAGTGAATTATTGGTATCAAAACCGCTATGCCACATTCTAGTATGAGATTGATATACAAAAGATGACCTACGCTTCCGACATTTGACCCAACTGCTTTGGCACAAAATATTGATTTGCCAGTTGCTTTGCAGGGAGTGCTAAAATATTATTGTCTATGGAGTGTCTTCCCTGTCTACTTAGAAAATGGGGTAGCTCTTTCCCAGAATTATTTTGCAATGATGAATAATGAACTAGACAGATATGCTATGACTATAGGAAGCGGAGTAGACCAAGACGGCTTTATTTCTGAATAATTTTCTATGATACAAGAGAAGTATCTACCTACGGAGTGACTCAATAGTAATTTCGTAGAGATAGTGAATTGTGAGATAGAGGTTCGTCCATCGAGAGAATGATTCCTGCATCCTATTTTTGCACTAAGAAAAAGAGATGGGTTGTTCTCTAAAGAATGAGTTTGAGCAATAAATTTGTGGCAAGGTGACTGAACTTTCCAAGGAGCAATCCAGCAATTATGAACTATCTACCCATATACAGATAATGGTACTCTCTATAGTTTCAATGGGAGTGATTTGACTTCTTTGAAAACTGGATTATTCTATTCCGCTGTGGACTATGATAATGTCCCAGTTGTGGTAAATTATGCTTGAGGCGGAAGATATCCAAATGCATCTACAACATTTACTGTATCTGCATATAATGCACTTACGGCTACGATAACTACTGTGGAAAATACAATAACATCTGCATTCACAAATAAGTTTTGTTATATAGCAACTGGTACTGGTGAGCGTCAATTGAGACAGATATTGCTAGCAACTGCTCCGAACCAAATACAGCTTGTTTCTGCTTATGGTGTAGCGCCAGTATTGAATGATACTATTGAGATTTACAATGAAAGAGAGTCACAGATATTCTATCCACAATTGAGAAAATGAAGCGTAGGTACTGATGTAGATTATCTCTATAGCCGCGATGCTTCTGGCAACGACCTCTATTGGTATTTCCCAAATTCTAGGAAAATAGTTATTTGGGACAATAGGCTTATGCAGTTGCATAAAAACAGAGTAAATATCTTGCCATCAGATTCGCAAGATTATGAGCAGATACTTCTCACAAAGATAGTAAGTTTAGGTAATGATGCTGCACTTAATATTGATGTCTATAGTGGGTATCTCATTATATTCTTTGAGAATAAGATTGGGTTGTTGAGAAAGGTTATAACTGACCAAGTAACTCAGGACTTTGTCTATTACTATCAAGACTTACTAGACACATGATTGTTCTCAGAAGATGCGTATATAGTACAAGGTAATAATCTATATATCTTCGGTAATGATAGAAGATTATACTCAGTGGATATTGAGGTTTGAGGTACTGGTGAGGTAGTAGCAACTGCAGTAGACCAAGGGCAGCTCCTCGTAAACTATTTCAGTAAAATAACTGATGGTTTAGTAAACTTTGAGTATGATGGTGGTACTTTATATATGGTACACAAGACATCAACTCCATCGCCGTTGACTACAATTTATAAATATAGCGATAACTATAAGTGTTGGCTTATAGATAAATATAATTTCAACACCAATTTCTTTGATAGACTCTACAATATTGATGGTGTAAAATTCTCATATACAGCAAATACTATGGTGCAGTTTTGATGACTACAGGATTTGTGAACAAATATATCTCAGAGTATAAAACTCTATTGACCAATCCAGGCTATGATGTCGTTACTGACCTTGCTTCAAATAAAGATTAGATTATGATTTGATGGGCAGGCAATAGGTGGGAATCTTAAAATAAGAATTGCTTGATATAGATATTTCTACAAAGAAGTTGATTTGGCTACACTAGATATTATTGACCTTATAAATCAGTATGCACTATGAAATAATACAATGGGCTCATTGATGATGTGAGATTTCCAGATGGGCTGAGAATATTGATTCGGTGAGATTACAGATTACTTTAGTCAGTACCTAGATATAGGCTATAGAATCGGGAAAAAGTGAAGCCACTTTGAGTTTGAGATACTAAACGATACCGATAAGCAACTCTATTTCTGTGGTTGTGAAACACAATACAATCCTGACAATCCGTTCGTCATATATAATTTGGGTGTACTTTAGTAACAATCTCTTGCAAATATACATAATATTGATATCCACTTGGTAAATAAGGATTGCTAAGGATTTTTACATATATTTTCTTGCTTAATGGCAACATACGGAAAAAAATCTTCTTCTAAGTCATCATCATCTAAATCAAGCACTAAATCTACAGCAAAGTCTACGACTAAGTGAGGGAGCATTAGCTCATCTCAGGCTAAGTCGCTTATAAGCAAAGCTGCGTCTAAATGATTGAATACAAAACAGGTGGGTGCTGCTATGAAGAAATTAGGTATCTCAGTTTCTAGTTGAGGGGGTTCTAATCAAAACAAATCTACTACTACCCCACCTATCGATACATCAAAGGTTACTGGCACGGCAGGCAATGCTAATAATCAAGCTGGTGCAGCTCCAACTACAAAAGCTCTAACTGCAAGTCAGCAGAAAACAATCCAAAATTCTTATGGACAATTGGTGCAAAAATATGGTGCTAAGAAAGCAGGAGAGATGCTAAAGTCACAACTTGATAAGGGTTGATACGATTCTTCTTTTGTCTCAAATATAAATACTGGCGCTCCATCAGCGAGTAATCAACCAGCAACTCCTGTAGTTTCAACTTGAGCTTTGACTGTAGATGGAGTAAACAAAACAGATGACTCTACTAGAATATCAAGTAGGGTAGATATGTTGAAAAAAATGTTTGATAATAGGTCTTCTGTATTTGGGGAAGAATGAGCTAAAAAAATTGTTGAAGCTGCTGCCAAGAGATTGGGGATTGACCCATCGCAAGTCTTTGGTGGAGGCGCTGTAAAGGAATGAGCAAATGAAGCTGCTGATTATGGTGCAGTCGATGCTCAAAAAACAATCAAGAAGTTCACAGAGCTCAATCCATCAGATACTAATTTCTCTACTGATTTGAACGCTGCAGTTGATGAAAACGCAAACGCTCTTACATCTGATATACAGTCAGAACAAGATGCTATGAACTATATTAAATCTGAAAACAAGGAAACAAATAATATCATAAATAGTTTCTACAATAACGCTAAAAATGCTATAGATAATTTGTCAAAGTATACAGACACTACTTCTAAGAATATGGCAAATGTTATACAAAATAGATTCAAAGCTGCTGAATCTGGTTTCCAAGATGTTACTGCTCAACTTGAAGATTTGAGGAATAAAGCAAACGGTGTATTTGACCAGAAGGTAGCACAGCAAAGACAGATTAGAGCACAGCAATTGGCTGATGCATGAATAATAACTCAGGAACAAGCTGGGCAAGCTGCTGCTTACTCTTTGCAAGACTATGTTGCTGAAGCGAATATAAAGAAAGCTGAAATCGAACAATCAATATCAGAGCAGATGACAAACGCTATCAAAGAAAAGAACGCTTTGATTGACCAAATATATCAACAACAAGGTATTGATGAAAATACCAAGCAACAGCAAGCTGCTCAAATTACAAGTATGTACGATACATTATTGACTGCACAAGGAAACACTTTGGCAGAAGTAAAAGCAAAATATGGCGACAAGGTATTGGGTATGTTTGCAAATCAAATTGGTAGAGACCAAACAGTTAATGCGCCATCATTGATGGATAAAGTTACTGAGGCTCAAAGAACTGCTGCTAATACAAATGCTACTTCAAGATTCAATACTATTAAAACTGTAGTACAAGATATCGATGCGAATATATTGCCATTTATCATGGATGATATTGCGGTGATGCAGCAGTCTGGTTGATTTATGCAAGGCGATGTCCTTGATGTAATAGCTAAACTTATAGCTAAATGAAAGAAGGAACTTTTAGCAGCAAATAAATAGTATGGCAACCGTATTTACTCTTATGACAAAAATTGCTCCTCAGCCAAAATTATCAAAAAAGAAAAAGATTGTGAGCAAAAAGAAAAGAATGAAATAGTTTTATATGACATTATTTTTGATGGCGGAGCAAAAGAAGATAATTAAAGCAGGAGAAGATGTTGTGGAGAAATACAATGCCCCGAGTATCATAGATAAATGAATTGGAAGCATATCTAGGTGATTCGATTATATAAAAAATAGTGAATTTACTAAAGTGGCAAAAAAAATATTGCCGTATATTCCAATTGTATGAGATATCCAAAGAGTGTCCCAAGTAAAATCATATATTGATGACAATACTTGAATAGATGAGTTTGTAAAAAAGTGAGCATCAAAAGTGATGTCGAGAATTTCTGATACTGAATGACAAACAAGACTTGAGAAGGCAGAGTCTGCTGTTAAGCAAAATGACAACAACCCTATCCCAGAAGACAAGGTCAAGAAGCAATGGGAAGCGTATATATCTCCATACCAAGAAAAGGTAGCGGCAATACAGCAGCAGTTGAATGTTGTACCTGTTTATAGTTCAGAGTTCCAGAATGTAAAAAAGAACTTAGCAAATGCAAAAATAGAATTGAGTCAGAAAGAAAAAGATTTCCAGATTGTTGTTGGAGATATGATTTCTCAAGTTGAGAAGGATAAGCAGAATGAGAATGTTAGACAACCATGAAAAGCATATTTCAAAACTACAGAAGATTTTGCTAATTTTAATCGTGAGACTTTGTACCCATTGGAGTTCAATGCAGATGGTTCTGTGAAACAATTGGATTACAAACAATCCGATGCTCTATCGAGAGCCAAGATTGCTACAAACGAAGCGATGGAAATAATGCAAAGACAAATTGTTAATCCACTTATCAAGCAATGAAGTATAACTGATTATCAGGATTACTATAATAGACCAGAAGTAAAACAGCTTTTGGGACAGCTATCAAAAACATACTATGATGCTATAGTAGAAAACTATGATGCCATAACTACTGATGGTAAAATAGATGAAGCAAAATTGAGAAAGCAATTGGCTATGAATGATGATGTGAAAGCTATCCGTAGAGGAATAGATGATTTTGTAGAAGAGCAAAAAGATATCCAAAGGACATCTGCTGTTACAAAAAGAACTGAGGATATAACAAAATGATTGCAGGAGGATAAATGAATAGGGGCTTATGTATGATGAGTATATAATTTATGAGGTGCTATATTGAAAAATATAGTCGGGGATATAGATGATAGTGTATATAATTTCATGAATTGGATTGATTGAGGAGATAGAGATACAGTTTGAGTTACCCCATGAAAGTTAATAGAAGAATCTATGGTATCTCAAAGAAGGTCAACTATACTAGATGATATAGCATCTAATCCTATCGAGGCAGGAATATATGCTCGGATGCTAGTAAAGTCATTCCCATCGATGGCATCATCAAAAAGTGCAACGCTTGCAAATTCTCCATTGCTTAGAGGTATTGCTAATAAATATCCTACTCTCTTCAAAGCAACTGAATTGATACCATACAATAGAGCAATCCAAGGACTCAAAGAAATACCGAATGGACTTGCATTGAATTTCGTGATAGATTCTGCTATGTGAGAATGAGATGTATGAGTAAACTCTGCATTTGATTTTTGAGCGGGGTTATTGTTCCCATGATTTGGTAAATGATGAGCTACTCGTTTCGCAGATGCTATATTTTCTGCTGGAGCTACTGATGCAAAATGATTGATGGCAAGAATGTCAAAAGCTGAAGAAATATGATTGAAATTGGGAGTAGATGAAGTTGTGGATTATGGTAGATTGGAATCTGCTGTTAATCAGAAAATGACACAATTGATAACTGACAAAGATTTGTTGAAGTCAGAGATGGTGAAAAATGTAAAATCATTCTTAGAAACTAGCAATTCCAATAATCCAGAATACTATGAGAATATGGTTGAATTATTTAATAATGCTTTCGGGAAAGAAGCAGTAGATAGTTTTGGTACTGCTACTAAAGATATAGAAGAGCTTGCTGCAAAAGCAAAAGCATCTAAATCTCCAGAAAAATATGTTGCACAAATAAAGCAGAAGGTTTTGGATATGGCGACAAACCTATCGTCTGAATGAGCTGAGAAATTGGCAAACATGAAGATAGCTTCAGAAGCATCTAATCAATGGTTCAATAAAGTATATGGATGATTCAAAAAGATGGGTATATCAGATGAGGGCGCTTTGATTGGAGCAACAAAATTCCTTATAACTGATAGCAAGACAGGCGATGATGTTATAGAGATGATTGCTAAACATAGTGAAGCGGATGCTGCCATATTAGAAGCAAACCGCAATACTATCTCTAAGATTGCAAGTATCAACAATAAGGTAAAAGATTTGGTAAAAAATCCTATTGAGAATATAATCAATATATGAAAGGCAAGACAGGCTGCACTTGAAGCAAAGAATGAGTTTGGAGAATTGTATGATGCTGTTCTAGGTTCAAAGAAAGCTGCTTCTATTTGAGGTTTGGAGTCAATAGACAATGCGCTTGATGTATATTCTATCAAAGGTGGGCAACAATTGAAAAATGCTCTCGGGAAAATTTATGATGCGCTTACAGACTTCTCTGGTAATGTTGGGAAGTTTTGAACATATATGAAAAAGGCTGCTACTGAGTTTTTTGATGCAAGCTGGAGTTGATTGGATAAGCAAACAAAGAAGATGTTTATCGATAAGATATCTGAACTCATAGACAAAAATTCTCTCAAGGATGTTTGAACATTCATAAGAGCAAAATGAATAGAGAAGAAATCTACAGAAGAAATAGCTGCACATGTATTCAAAAACATTATGTCAGATGTGGCATTCGCTTCTTCATCTTCAGTCTGAGAGGTATTCGATACTCTCAAGTGATTATGATTGTCTAATGTATATGAAATAGCTGCAGATATGAGAAATGGTATAGATGATTTGATAGACTTCGGTATTACTGAAGCTAAGTGATTTGTATCCGGGATAGGAGTAGATGATGTAAAGGCATTTATACAGTGAGATATCCCAGAAGCAACGGTAGAAAATATTAGAAGAATTGATGATATAGTGGGAGCTAAAGATAAGGAATTTGTCAAAATGTTAAAAAACTGATTGACTATCTGATGAAACAAGCTCGTATCTAATGTATATGAGACTGCAAATATCATAGAGAAGGCATTGGTAGATAAAACAGTTCCTCTCATTGATGTAGTATATTTTACTCCAGATGGGAAGCTGGTTCTCTCATCATTATTTGATAATATAAAAGATTTCAATGCATTATATAACGATGCTTGGAATAAACAAAGAAATAGAATGAGAAATTTTGCTGAGGTATCCAATCTCCTATTTGATGGAGAAAAGATAGTGACACAAAAGATGATATGAAATCAGACAATCTCTTTCTCTGACATACTCGATAGATTGCCAATGAGATATTCTGAAGGTATGATTGATGAAGGAAGAGAAGCTGCCGCATTTATGCCCGCACTTGTATTGACTCAGTATCTTGCACAATGAGATACGGCACAGGAATTTTTGACAGCATATGCGCAGGTATTGAATCAAGCATTCCAGAAGTCATTTGATGTGACTTGACCAGAAATGATAATGGATTTCACAAAACTTATGGGGAAATGACCAAATCAGGTTTGAGAATCAGTAGTAGATTTATGGAATAGAGTGAAAGTGAACCTTGAATCTCTGGGCATTGATTGATACAAGGCTGATGGAATGGTTCATCCGTTGCTATATAACCCATTGGAGTATGTTGCCACACTTTCGAGAGCAACAACTACCGATGAGTTAGTGCAACAAGCTACTGCTAGGGTACTCAATTTGAACAAGAGTTCTCTAACTTCTCATTATGCACCAGAAGTAAGGGATTCTGTACTAGAATATTTGAGAAATACCCCTGCATTAGACAATGTAAAATGGGATTATGTGTGATACCAGATAAAGAATAGCTATACATATGGATTAAATGCTCTATTGACACAGGCTATATCAGAGAACAAGATTCCATTATCAATAAGTAAGAGCTGATTCCAGGAGTTCCTCTACAAAACATCTGGGTATTTTTTCACAAACAGTCATCTAGGTATGGCCGCAGGTAAATCTTGAGCAGAATTAAGCAAAATAATGAGAGAAGTTGGTGAGGTTACATTAGAACAGGAATCTGAAATAATGGGCAGGATAATGAATATACTTAAGCCAGATATCAAAACAGGAAAGTATGCTAGAATAGATGAGAACATCAAAACACTGACTGATTATCTAAAAAAAATTGGCAAGTATAACCAAAATATTGAAGACATTGCAAATACCTTCAAATCTATTGTAGATAGCCAAGCTGAGAATACAGCTACATCCTCTGCTATTGATGATATGATGAATGCAGTCAATCAAAGCTACAATAAATACCAACAATGATTGGATAAAAAATCTATAGAGAAGACTGTAGATGAAATAGTATCTGAATCTAATACCAAAAAAGAGTTTACAGAAGTTGCACAAAAGATATCTGACGAGAACTACAAGAGATTGTCAGAAAACACAAGCTCCAAATTTATGTTCTTGAGTAAAGATGGGCAGGCTTTTTGACAAATGCTTATGCAGGCTGGACTTACTAAGGAGCAGGGATTTGATATATTGAAGTCTCTATGACTTACTGATGCATCTGCTAAAAAATATATAGAACAGGGCACTAAACTCACTAATGAGGAAGTATCAGAAGCAGTATTTAGATTGTCTATAGATTGATGACCTACATTCTTTGAGGCTCTCCAGAAAAGTGTCAAATTTAGAGCATATACAAAGTCAGTATTAGAAACAAAATCTATATCTAATGCAGGCGTAAAAGCATTTTGAGTAGATGCCTCTGGTAAGCTATATGCTACTACAGACAAAGTCTATTGATGGTTCGAGAGAAACATGATGTCACTGAATCTAAAGGCATTCGATGATAGCGAAATGAAGAATTTTGTTGATGGATATCTAAAATCATACAACAAGACTATTGCTGATTTCAATTTCCAGTATGGAAAATTGGCAGGGCAGAAACAAGCCAGCTTTAATGCTTATCTTTCTGGCGTAAGAGATGCTATGTATGAATATACAACAAAAAACAAGATATCTAGCGAAGAGTTCAATAGTGTATTAAAAAATATATTCTCGAATGCGAGTGGAGAAATGGACTTTAGTAAAAAGGCTTTGAATGTCCTTAAGAAAGATAGTACAAACAAGGTATTGGCTGAAATGCTATTTGATTATTTCTCTGATGTGAGCAAACTAAGATGATGAATATTTGCTTCTCCGGATAAGTTATTCCATACAGCAAGCTCATACGAACTATGAAGTCAATCAATCAATAATTCTATCAATAGAATAACTGGAGCTTGGACTATGTTCAGTAAAGACCAGATACTAAGGGTAGAAGAGAAATTGGGTTGAGTAGATAAAGCTGCAAACCAAATAAAAAATATATTCTATAGGGGTATCTTTGATAAATCAGTCCCTCGTTCAGTATCTAACTGAATATCACAGTTCATAACATTAGCTTGGTTCTGATTCCAAAATTTCAATAAATGATTCCAGCAATCTACTTCAAATATTATATCTTCCAATGCTATAGCAAATGCTATGGGAGTAGATTTCCCTAAGCTAGATGAGCTCACTAAGTTGATAGGAGAAAAATATGATGTCGATTTATTGAGATGAGGTGCAATAACTTCTTGAGGCGCAAATATTTCAAGATGGCTCTCATATCTTAATGTTATGCCAGTAGCTGACCAAGCGACAAAAGGATTTGTGCAAAAGGCAGCTTTGGTTGATGCGATGTATGATACCTACGAGGCATTTGGAACAAAATGAGTGCAGGCATTCTTTGAGCAAGCAGATGAAATGTGAGCTTTTATGAAGATGTATGACCTCAATAACTTTGATATGTATGCAAAAGAAAGAGTATTGGCAAAGGTATGAAAATGAAAAATACCAGAAGCTGCTACTTTGAAAGATATCGAAAAATATGTGAATTTCTATCAAACGAAATTTGCTGACTACAAGACAAAAGTAAGAACATCAATGGCGTTGTTCTATGTAACTGACAATATTCCAGAACTTTGATATATCCCGTTTACAGATACTTGGAGAGCTTTGTTCCCACTTAAGAGATGGGCTATTGGTAAGAGTGCCGAGAATGTAACTCGCTTCTCTAAAGAAATCCAGAACAAATGATTTGGTTGATTTATCCAATCAGTTATGAATGGGGAGAGTAATGCTTTCAATAGAATATCTGGAGAAATGGCTACTCTTATAAGATTATGATGGGGTGTCAATAGACTTACTGAATGACAAGTTGATACAAATACTTTGTTGCAATACATATCGGTATCGGTTGGTTCTCTTCTTATGTCTATATGAGAAGCGGCAAATATATGAGCTACAAGTTACTCTGACTATAAACAATGATTTGAAGTGAGTGAGCAAGAAATGGCTGGTACAAAAGCTATGCTATTGTGACTTATCGCTGGTATGAATCAATTGAAGGGTACTGCATTTATATATGAAACAAATATCCTTACTATGTTTGGTAAGGCTTGGAATACTGCAGCTCCTAAAGAAGAATTTAGTGAACAAGCATCTACGTTCATCAGCACGCTGTTGAAATCATTTGTTATGAATAACGCAAACAAATTCTTCAATGTACAATACAATTGATATTGAGCTCCTAGTGATAAGGACGGTACTGTTGTTGCAAACATGGTAGAATATTTCTTCAATATGCAGGGTAATCCTAGAAAAGATAATAGAAGGAACATTGATAGATTATATAGATTAGAGGCAGCTTCAGAATGATTTGGAAAGCCGTTTGGTAGGGAAGTTTCAAACATAATACCTTTGGTTTGAGCATTCTCTAGGTCTTTCGCTACTGAGGATATGGGCATAACTATGGATATGGCAGATGAATATATGGATTCTAAGCAATTGAATTTGCTATCTGATAAGTATGCATACTCAAGAGATTGATGAAAAGAAGAAATGTTGAGGATACAAAAAGATTTCATTCGTATGAAAATGATAGAGAACATAAATAAATTGAAAACATCTATGACAAATAGAAATGTTTTATGAATAGTATCTGATTATAGAACAAAATATTGAGATAACTTCGAAGATGCTACAGATGCTCAAATACAAGAATTGTGATATGTTATTGGTGCTTGGGAAAGTCCAATGCTATCTTCAATCAAAACATATTTGAAATGAGGGACTTCAAACCTAGACCAAGATGTAATAAATATGGAGAGAGAGATAACTATTGGTATGGATGAATTTGAAGAACTATCAAATGATTATATGGAGATGTTTATTGCAAACACGAAGGATTGAAAGGAATTTACAAATGAGCAACTTGAAAAGATGCTTATAAGTTCTACGCAAATTTGAAGCAACGCTGTATTATCTGACTATATCGCAGCTATGCAAAGTTGAGCGAAGAAGGCACTTGCGAAAGAACTTGGTGTTGATGATACTAGATTTGACCCAGATAAACCAAACTGGTTCTTTGAGAATGGAGTACAACCTAGCGAAAAAGAAATAGAATTTATGAATAGACTAAGAGATGTTGATAGCGCTATTATTGAGACTATCCGACCTATAGTATGAGAAAACTCATATGTCTGAGATAAGCTCAAGATAGATTATATGTCGCAGATGGATGACTCTCCTGTGCCAGATATATCTGATACTGAGGTAGCTCTCCTTTCTCAAAAATTTTTCTACGATTCTCTTGTAAAAGATTGATATGTTTCAACTGAGTCACTCGAGCCAAGTGCAGCAATGTCTAGGAAGATAGCTATGAGTTTCTTGGACACAGAAAAAAATACAGATAAGCAAGTGGCAGCTAGATTGTTCGTTGGTCAATTGAACGCAAATGTTGATGCTTCTCTACAATATTACACAAGTCCAGTAGATAGAATTATAGGGTTGGCTACTACTTCATATATGCTATCTCCTCTCTTTGATGAGTTTGCTACTTATGCACCAGAGGAGTTTGCTGAACTTGCTAAAAATAAAGAGTTCAAACAAGCTACGGAGATTGCAATAGACACATTGACTGAGTGAACCCCTACAGATTTCATCACAGGCTTCGAGCAAGCGTCATGAGTGAACCTTCACAAAGGAGATTGAAAGAGTAGTAAAGACTACAAGGTCAGAACTGAAGGAGCAGAGAAGCTCGCAAAGGCGCATAACAAAGCTGTTGATTTGGCTCTCAAATTAGCGAATGTTTGATTTGACATCTCTCCAGTAAAATATAAGGTGAATATAACAAAAGGAAAGCCAACTTTAGTTTCTATCGAAGAAGTAAATGTCAGACAGCCCTGAGATATTAGAGCAAGTACCCCACAATGAGTGAGAGGTAGATGAAGTAAAACCAAGCAACTCAGAATTGCCGAAACTAGATGAGTCGCAAAGTCTATCGTTAGCCAAAGATATAAACCAAGAGCTATCAAAAACGCAAAGATATATTCAAAAAAAGTTGGAAGATAAAGGATATACTCTCGATAAGCTGTTGGATAATATGATAGACATAGCTGAAAATGCAGAGGTATCTACAGCAACAGGCGATATTATCCCTGCCTATAAGATAAGGAAAGAGGCAAATAGTCAGCTCTTAGAAATGGCTGGGTTTTACAAGAAGAAATGAGGCGATGTCAATCTTAAGTTCAATTTTTCAGACCTTCTGTATCCCAAACACTAAGCCATTCAAAGATGAGAAATCATTTACGACATGGTATTTGTGAGAGATAAGAAAGGATAGCTGATTTGCGCATAAGATATCTGACATGGATAGAGGGCTGAAACCATGTGATGCTATAGTTGCATATAAAGGACATAGTGCCATCATAGAGTTCAAGTATACTAAGCATAGTACCTGCTATCCTTACGCTATGCTAAGAGGCAGCTCTCCACAGAAACCAGGTGCACAAGTAAAGGGGCTTACACTTTGTTCAGAAAATGGTTGAAATTCTCTAGTAATAGTCTATAGTGCGAAAAAGAATGCTTATAAGGCTATAGATTTCAAAGAATTATCTTTAGATACTAAAATAAGTTTCGATGGCTAGAGCCAGATACAAAGGGGAGAATCTCTATAGAACCCGTATAACTACGGATATACCAGCAATTTCGTCTGCTGGTAATCCACTTGATGTTTTCCAGTTTGATGTAGTGCAAGCACCAACTGAATCAAAGGGGTGGGTATTTGTAGATTTTACAGATACGGATAATAGAGACCTTATATATTATCATGCGAAATCAGGTAACACGCTTTTCTACTACAGAAAAGATAGAGACCTATTGAATAATGGCTCTATAGCTGTTATGCACCCTGCAAATGATTTTGTGCAAATAAATGATGTATCTCAATGGATAGATTATACTTTTGCTAATTTGGAAGATTTCGGGAAAGTTATAGATATGGGTACAAACAATGCTATCATATATGGTGGCTATATTTGGTATAATGGAAACTTTGTTAATATACCCGATACCGGATTGAATGCTTTGGCTGATGGAACTTGGTACGCAGTATTTGATTATACTGATGGTACTATAAAATTCACAACTTCTCTTGTTTGATTTGTGGGATTGAGATTCGCTACAGTATCTTTGGCAGGATGAGATATAGTTTCTATTACAGATACGAGATGAATTGAGGGGCATACGAGTTTTGACCCAACATTTTTTGTATATAATTCAGGTGTATTGAGTATAGTAGATTGAAGTATAGGCACAGCGCAAATTGCTGATAATTCAATTACTGATGCTAAACTTACAGCAACATGAGTAACGCCATGAACATATTGAAATGCTTGAAGCTACCCTGTATTCACAGTTGATGTTAAATGAAGACTGACGTCTGCCTGACAACAAGCATTACCCAGTTGAAGCTCTGGTTGAGTAAACTATACATCATTTCCTACAACAGTTGGTAACAAACTAACATTCTCTGTTGGTGTAAATGCTGATTTGATGGATGAAACAACCATTGATTGGGATTCCACTACTGAAACACTTAGTTTCCCTAGTACAGTAACAGTAGAATTTGATGGTACAACTATAAACAATATAAATTGAGCTACTACAAACTATGATAACACTACCGTTGTGAATAATAATGGAGGTACAATAAACAATACAGGTACTACTATTAATAATGATGCGGTAACAACTAACTATACGAATGGTTCTGTTACTAACTACGACAACACCACTACCGTTAATATGAGTGGTACAACAAACATAACTAATGCCAACATAACTAACCTTACTATATCTGGTTCAGTTATAGGAGCAAATACAGCTTGGATAGAAGACTTTGTGTGAGATTGAGTAACTACTATATTTACTCTAGCAAATCTCCCAGCAAGCGATGCTTTTGTTTGGGTATCTGGTAACGGAGTATTCAGCCAAGATGGAGTAGCGTTAGATTATACGGTGTCTGGTTTGAATGTAACATTCAATACAGCTCCTACAAATGGTTATAAGATACAAATACACTATATACAGAGTCTATGAACACCATTATCGTTCTTATCTCAAGTACCTACAGGTTCAGTAGATGGAGTAAACGATACTTTTGCTATAGCAAATGCTGTAAATACTAACAGTGAATCTATCTATATAAATGGGCTATTGCAGTATCCTACTACACATTATACGCTTACTGGTACAAGTTTAGTATTTGTAACACCTCCAAGCATAGGAGATAATTTATTTGCTAAATGAGTATACTAAGATGGTACAAGAGATAAAACTAAATCAAATAGATGCAGTAGTAACTACTGTAGGTACTCCATGAACAGACGATAATATCCCTACTGAGAAAGCAGTAAGAGATGCAATAATAGCAGCTGGTATATGAGGATGATGATGAGGTAGTGATTTACTAGATATAGTAACTTTCACAAGAGTAGCAAGTGCTGCTAACTGAACCGTAACTTACGCTCATTCGGCATGAGTTATACCTGAATATATTATGTTGCAATCATCTGCAGATACATGAGACGACCGCAATACATGAAGCGATTGACGATGAAATCTATCGGTAAATGGATGTACATATTGGAGTTTCAATGATGGTGGGGCAGATACATCTACAACACATTCTGTTGTGCTCAGAACTCAGGTATGACCAGAAGAAAAAGCATCATGAGTAATCACTGCCATTACTTCTACAACTTTTGATATAACATGGACACTAACGGGGACTCCTACAGGTACTACATTTAATATCGTAGCATATGTATACTGACCTACTTGAGCAAGTGCCTCATCTAAACGATGATGAGACGGAGCAGATGGAGCTATAGACGGTACTACTAATGTTACCATCGCAGGTTCAAATAATACATACATAGTAAAAAACTATACATCATGGGCAGCAGGAGGAGCGGCAAGAGTTCTTACTATAACTCCTACAAACTGCCTATTACATATAAAGATACAAGGTAATTGTGATTTAACCAACTGGACATTTAACTTCGCTGGGAAATGAGCAGCAGGAGGGGCAGCAGTTACAGGTTTCTCTGACCCATGACTTGACTGAGTAAGTTGAGCTAATTTAATAACATGATTTGTTAATTGATTTGGTTGAGCAGGTAATGTAGCTTGAAGTTCAACATGATTTGGTGGTTGAGGATGAGCTGGAAAAGCTACAGATGGTGCTGTTTGAGTTGGATGATGAGGAGGAACTGCTTGAGTATCAGCACTTGGTTGAGCTCTAAGTACAGTTATTGCAGGAAGAAGATTCGTTTCTTACATAGGTGCAGGATGAGGTTCAGGAGGAACTAATGTTAATGCTTGATGAGGTGCTCCTACATCAGGTGCAGGAGGAGCAGGTTGAGGTGCAGTTATCTTAGAAATAGCAGGTAACTTAACTCTAGATAATGGCTCTACTGTTATCACAATGAACTGAGCAGCAGGAGGGAACGCAACTACTCCATGAGCCACAGGTGCAGGAGGAGGTGGATGAGGTGGAGGCTGAACTTTCCTATGTCTGTACAATGGCACATTAACTGGTACAGTAACTCCTACAGTAGCTTGAGGTGCAGCTTGATTAAAAGCTAACTGAGGTACAAATACTGATTGATGAGCTGGTGGTAATGGAGAATTCCTTATTGATAAGAATACAGTATTTGCATAACTTTACATATAATATAACCCATGAGTACAAAGATTCAAACTATAGATTTAAAATGAGGTATAGATGAAACACTCATCCCCAACTCATCTGCCTATATGAAAAACGCAGCAGGAGTTGTAGGTTTTGAGGATATTTCAACCGAATTGACTGCATTAGGATATACCACAGGAGGCGGTTCTAAGTTCTGAGGGACTGGTTCAGATGGAGCTATAGACGGCACTACTAATGTAACCATAGCAGGTTCAAACGATACATATATAGTAAAAAACTATACATCATGGGCAGCAGGAGGAGCGGCAAGAGTTCTTACTATAACTCCTACTAATTGTATTCTCCATATCAGAGTCCAATGAAATATGGACTTAACAAACTGGACTTTCGATTTCAAAGGAAAAGGAGCGGCTGGATGAGCTGCTGTAACAAATCTTTGAGGTGTGATAACTGGTAACCCATGAAGTCCATCAAGTCAGATACTCCAATTGGAACAGAATACAGGATGAGCAGGATGAGCAGGTAGCGGATGAGGATGATGATGAGGATGAGCCTGATCTGCTACAGGCGGTAGCGGGAATAATCCTTGATCAGTTCCAGCGGTTACTCTTAAAATGCAAATTATACAGGGGAAAAGAACTCTATATATTGCTACTTGAGCATGAGGCTGATCGTGAGGTGCTGATGAGTGTACGTCATGAGTAGGTTGAAAATGAGGATGAGCAGTCATATTAGAAATAGCGGGAAATCTAGTACTAGATAATGGTAGTACCGTTATAGATATGTCATGAGCTGATGGGTTGACTTGAAATAACACCGATCCAGGAGGTCATGCATGATGAGGTTGAGGAGGTGGATGAGGGTCTATATATATTATGTATAACTGAACACTTACCTGAACAGTGACTCCTAATGTTCTAGGCGGTGCTTGATGATTAGGTCTCAAGTATTTCCCTCCTGTCGCTCCTGATCCTGGTCAGCTATGAGGTACGGGTTGAAACTGATTATATCTTATCGAAGCTAATACAGTATTTGCATAACTTTACATATAATATAACCCATGAGTACAAAGATTCTAGGACAAGACATCCAAACACAGAAGTATACAACAGGTGATTGATACCTTACTCGCATATAATCTGTCCTATGAAACAATTTAATATCCCTGTCCTAAAGACAACCACAACTCCTACAAATCCACTTTATATTCTACATTACCATAATGAAATCAATGAAACTAGGCTGAGGATGACGCTTCCAAAAAATCCAACAGTCAGTAGCATCAAACTATGAAAAGAAAGGCATGTCTCCAGAAAGAGCAGAAATGATTGGAGCAGCAGTATCTGCAAAGCAAGGTATGAAGAAGTATGGTAAAGGAAAGATGACGGCGATGGCTCGCAAGGGCAGAATGAAATAATTTATATTATTGACTATCAATGGCTACACCAGCTCCTTGAAAAAAGTTTGCTAAGAAGGTTGGCAATAGAACCGTATCTTATGGAGATGCCAATGCTACTATAAAGCCAGGTACTAGCGTTGGGAATGCATATTGCGCGCGTAGCAATAAGATAAAATGAGATTGGCGTTCAGACCCCAACTCTCCAAATAATCTTTCGAGAAAGAAATGGAGATGTAGGGGTAGCGTATCTATGAAGAAATCTCGTATGAAATAAGTTTTATACTCTATAGTACCGATGAAATCAAAATCTGAGAAGATGCTTATTGCAGCAAAACCGTCACAAAAGGTAAAAGAAAGTGGTGGGGTAGTGAAGGAAGGATTCCTATCTAAAGCAAAGAGACTACTCAAAAAAAGATTGCGTATGAAATAGTTTTATATCTTATGCGACATACATGAAAGTAGGACAAATGGCGAAAGCTATCGAAGTACCAGCTACAAACAAAGCTGATGCAGGTGCTAAGTTTGCTCCAAAAGCAGGCAAAGCAAAGGCGAAAGCAAAAGCAGCAAAGTCAAAAATGAAGTGTTAATACTGGGGGCTTGCCCCCTTTACTTATTATATCTAACGATGGCTACTAACACATCAAAATATATGCAAGAGTATATGTCAAAACGACGTGTATGAGAGAATAAAGAAAAAAACGCTTCTCGTATGAGAGCTGTTCGTATGTTAGGTAGAGAATGAAAAAGCTGATGAAAAGAGATAGACCACATCGATGGTAATGCTCTCAATAACAGCAAAAGCAACCTCCGTGTTGTGTCTTCAACTACCAACAAAAGAGCAGGAGCAAAGAAGGCTGTCAGAACAAGGATGGCACGCAAAAGAATGGGTGGGCAATATTAGCTCACTTTTTTGTATAATGATTTGCAAAACTTAGTAAAAATAGTATATGCAAGTAAATTTACTTTATATATTGTACCACATGGATTTACCAAAAAATACCGAGTCGCTTGTTATCACAGAGAAGATAACTTCTGGCTGAGTTGAAACTACTTATATTGGGACTGCTATTGATAAGTCACCAAACAATGATTCACTTACAACCTTGAAAGCTGATGCTATTTGGAGTATTACCAAATTTGTGAAAACAACATCTGGTGGTACAGAAAGTGTTGAGCAATTTCAGGCTTGTGAGGAATTTCCTGCAGCTTCTGGGAATTACTACAGAAGTTCAGAATTTGTTTTTGTTCGAAATGACAGAGCCTCTTTAACTTACTTATAGGTATATCGTATGCCTAAATTAAAAATATTCAAGAAGGTAAAAGAAACCCCAGAGCAACTTATTGCTTTGAGTTTGGTTGAAGAAGATGCATTTACTTGTTCTAGTCCAACAACTCTTACAATAACGAATTTTTCTTATTCGATTGTTGATATACTAACTTCAACAAAGAGATATGTTACTGGTACTGCACAGGCAAATGGAATTACATTGACTATGAACTGTGTACTAGATATAGTCAGTGGAGAGATAATGTCTAATGTAGAAGCTCTTGCGAAGTTCAATAGAGGTTCTTACCTATTACAAACATCGTCAGAGCAGTATGCTATCCAAAGTTGAACCATAGTAGGTTGAGCAGGCACAGCTGTTATTTGTTGAGATTTCAACGTAGTAGGTAACAGCAATCTAAGCATAGCTACATCAGGTGCGAGTACAGTCAATAGTTCAGAAAACGCTATCGTAACTTTCACAGTAACAAATAACTGACCAGATATAGCAGAAGATACGACAGTAACTATAACATTACCAGCAGGCACAGTATTCGTTAGTGCAGATGGTTCATATAGCAATGTTGGACAAGTCTATACTTGGGATTTATGAGATATGATTTCAGGACAGGTAACGGCAATCAATGTAACTTGTACCTATAACCAAACAAACGGTAGTGCTGCTATGACATTTGTGGTATCATCTACTACAGTTGACCCTACTCCTGGTAATAATTCATCAACAAGAAACTTAACTGTATACTATGCAGATTTAAGTGTGTCATTGAGTGGTAGTAATAGTGGTACAGTATTATATACAGCTCTTAATGGAGATGAGACATTGAATGCAGTTACTCAAACTATAGGAGTTTCTAATACTTGACCAACTCAAGCAAATAATGTAACTTTGATTGTTACATTGCCTGCAAATGTAGATTATGTATCGTTAGGTGGTGGTACGTGGAATGCTATGGATAGAACAATAACTTGGGTACATGGAACGCTAGCAAATGGAGCCAATACAAGTAGAAACTTTACTGTTAAATCAGCGATAGTATGAACATATACCTTAGATTGAGAAGTAACCGCAACAAGTCCAGATGGCGACCCATTAGATAATACAACAAGTAAAAATCTAACATTTGCAAATTGAGTGGCAGATATAAGTATATGAAAAATAGACAATAGCTGAACAACAGCAGCTCCTATAGATATAATATTTACATTACCAGCCTGAGTATCTGTATCTCCATTGCCTATATTTAATAGTGGAGGTGCTTACTATGAGTTGTTGTGAGATGTAGTTGTAACATTGCCAGCAGATGTGGACTATGTTAGCAGTAGCTATCTAAAACAATGATTAGATGGAGCATCATCTATTCAATCTGGTACATATAATTGAGGAGATAGAACAATAACATTTACTGATTGCTTAATATCCGAACAATTCGTATGAACACAACAAATAAATATAACAGTAGAATCTTCTGTAGCTGCAACATACTCTATCCCAGCAGTATTAACTCCTTGACAATCGTTCATCACAGACACGAACTTAGCGAATAATACAGCTAATTTGAGTTTGGTTGTTGGTCCAGTAACTGTCATATTCGATGTACGAATAGTTTGAGCATGACTTATTGGCAATGCTCCAATAGACCGACAGTATTTTGCAGGAAGTGTCAGCTGAAACTTGACTGCATACATTACTACAAATATCGAGCCAGAACCAGGTGATGGCGATACATATAAGATAGGAACATATAACTGACCTGCATTATCTAATGGAGAATTATTGTCATTGCAATGATGAGTATTTGATTGATTCCAACAATATATTCAAACTGGAAGTAACCCCTATGTATTAGGAGATAATCCTCAAGTAGTAAACATAACTCTAGTATCCTAATTTACCCTCAACTATAGTAGATGCCAAAACTAAAAGTGTTTAAGAAGCTACAAGAAACAAGTGAGAAACTTGTGGTTATGGATGTCCTTGATGATGATAGTAGCACTACCTGAGGTTCTGGTCTAGCCACATATCCAATAGCAACACCTAAAATAATGCTAGCTCCAGATGGGGTTAGTTTCTTGCTTGTGGATGATTTAGATGTTACTGTACTATCAAATTGAAAGCAATGGTATGATGTTGGAATGACATTACCATTACCACCACAGATTGAGGTTGCAAACTGATTTGGAGTTCCCTTGAATTTATGGGCATACGATGATGGAGTAACACTACAATATGAATGGACAAATTGAGCTCCAGTAGATTTGATGGGCATAACTCCTCCTTTGAATTTTGCTAACCAAACAAGACCTTGAGCGGTTCTTGTATATTGAGGAATAGCAATAAATTTCTCTTGAGCTCCTAAAACTACAGGGGTAGATAGTTGGATAAATTACGATGACCGAAGAATACAGAGATTTGATTGAATAGGAGAAGAATATGTGGTAAGTAATCCACCAGCCTATGGATTGTATGTCGATGGCTCGGCAAGATTTACCAATAATGTAGCATTTAGAGTTGGTTCGCCTGATTCACTAGACCCTATATCTATAGGAGAAACTGTAGATGAAAGTTATGTAACAGGATTTATTATACCTGCTTGAGAAACAGCAGATTTTAGAATGTCTTGGGCAAACTGATTTGTTTTCATAGCTCCTAGAGATTTTAACCCACAATGAGTAGTAAGTTTATGTACTATAGAGATACAAAATAATTGAATTAGTGATTGGACACGATGAACAGACCCATTAGATGATGGTTCTTTGACTATAGATTGCCGAGATACGGTAGCGTGATGATACCTTGGAGAATGGGTAGATTTGTCAGAAATAACGCTATCAGGTATAAATCCAACAGAATGAGATACCACTTTAATAGGAGGAGCATTATATAGATACTTAGGTTGAGTACGAACATTATCAGGAAGTGGTGGTTGAAATACATTTACAGCCGAATGTGCAGAAGACTTTACTGCTGATACATGAATAGTACCAGTAAGATTGGAGGCTTCACAGTTGATGCACATATATAAAGATTCGTCAAGTACATCGGAAACAATAATGGCTTGAGGTTTTGTATTTCCTACTTCAGTACAATTAGACCAAAGAACAGAAGTACAGATAGCTATAAATAATAATTTATTCCCAGACCAGATATTTTTGTCTGTATGAGTATTTGATGCAAGACAAGGCTGAAAGGTAAAACAGCCAGGTAATGGAGTGTATCCTATGTCAAATGTAAACACATCAATACCTCCAGTTCCAATAAGATTAGACAAAGAACACATAGCAATCTCATATGTAGATACTTCTGGTGATGCAAGAATATCTATTATGGAGATACCAAACAACACTACAGTAATAAATCTACTAAGTAATACAGTTATCGAAAGCCAAGTTACTGCATTTAGATTGATGCACAGCTGGAATGGTGATGATGGACTAAATAATGTGCCAAAGAAAATAGCATATGCTTGATTTACAAACACAAGTGCTGAATGATTTGTAGGAAATATAGAGCTTACGTATAATTATACACTCCAAACTCCAACTAACTATGTGCTATCATCTTATACTACAGAGGCTGATTGGGATTGATTTATGGCTTCTGGTATGGAAGCGAATGGTGATGTAAATTGTTTGATATTCCTAAGAACTTGAGCAAACAATGTTATATTGGTAGACCCACGAACTGGTACTGTTATAGATGACAATACACTATCTATAGGTGCTCCACCTGCTATATCTATGAAATATGTCGAAGATACATACTTCTGTTTGATGGAGGTAAGAACAACAAACGACATAGTAGCTACAATAGTAAACATATCTTGAGGTGTTGTAGCAATATCTGCTGGAGTTACGATAGCGACTGGCCTAACGAATAGAGTTATTGATGCTTATTCTTGTGATTTTGGTGTATTCCATAACCGAAACTGATTTACAAATAATGTGCTTGAGTTTGTTTGTTGTACTGATGATGGAGCAGGGAATAAGACATTCAATATATATCTAGTAGAATACGCTGCTGGTGTTATAGGTGCTGTACTAGATACAGAAATAGTATGATGCGACCAATCAGATACAGTAAAACAAATAAGTGTTTGTACTTATAGAGATGATGAAGTTTACGATAGAAGATATGTTTCTCTTAGATATATCAATAACACAACAGAACAATTTGCTTTGTTCCAATTTACATCTAAGTACCAAGGAACTGGAGTTGGATTGGATATGTTTACAAGACCAATGCCAGACTATGGTACTTGTGTATGATTTATAGAATGAGGTGCTGCTATAACAGATATAGTAACAGTATATACACAATGAGCACAGATGCCTTTGACTGGAGCTAGTTGATGGTATTACGCAAACTCTGCTGGAAATGACGTAAGTACAACTGTAACTAATTTGAGAGCAGGATTTGGTGTTATAGATAGCAACATATTGGTTGTTACACTCGATGCTCCAGAAGAAAAAGAGTATATCCATGTAAACGGGGCATATCCGCAACAATTAGTAACGACATACAATATGTATGGGCAACAGTCTATAGATTTTGATATGGGAACGTATGTGCTATTATATACTCCTAAAATAACGATAAAAGCATTATGAGATAACTGTAGCATAGTTATAGATAACTTTGACCAATCTTGTATGAATATAAGCAACTGATTCTCAGACATCAGACATAGACCCCCATTATTCTCTAAGAAAGGAAGCTATCTAGTTATACAAAGGATATTTGACCACTGTGACGCTGGTTGGTATATATTGGAAGATGGAAGAAAAAAAGATTTGTCGGTAATAATTGACCCTACAGCTCTTGATATGTATAGTGGAACTTCTTTGTATGTGCCAAGATACTTCAATGGATATGAAATTATAGAGTTTGGTAACTGAACACCAGCTACCGAAATAATAGATACAGTATTCTCAGACACAGAAAAACTGCAAATAGTACCATATAACGCAACAAACATACAGATAGACTTTACTGCTTCGACACTCCCACCTGATATAGGAAATATAATTTGACCAGTAGTATCTACGACATTTACTGCATCTACTGGAAGCAACATAACTATTGGAAGATTAACAACAAACAATGCCGTATCTAAGATATGGGTACAGGAAGACGCTAATACAAATATTTAATTCTACTATAAAACATGGGGTCAGCAACAAGACAGAATACAGTCCAAACAGAGTGGATAGATATAACACAATCCGATATTCTATCTATCGTGAGTACACCAGTAACACTACTCGATGCTCCTTGAGCTGGTAAGGTAATATTGGTACAGCAGTTTCTACTAGAATTTACTGCTGGTGGTACGCCATATACTTATGCGAGTAATTTATTCTTGAATATGTGAGCATTTACTATATTTAATCTAGGTAATCCATTAACTGGAGCAAGTGTGCTAAAAACAGTTGGTTGACAATCGGCTACACTTACCGAGAACACAGCATTAGTAATAACTGGAGGTGGTTCAGACCCTACTGCTGGTGATGGTACAATGAAGATAAAACTATTTTATACCATAGAGGAACTATAATGGCTCTACAAAAGATAGAACAAATCGGCAAGATATGCCATATATGCGATGAAAGTGGTAAATTTTTTGATGAAGACGAGAAAGAGATAAAAACACCTTTCTTGCTTAGACAAGTAGAAAAATGATGGAGGAGGGAGGTACTAAAGAAAGCATCTCATGAACATAAGTTTTGTAATAAACTATTAGAGAAACTAGATACAGTAGAAGAACCGATAGTAGAATTGGTAGAAGAAAAAAAGGTTGCTAAAGTTATCAAAAAAGATAAAGAACCTTTTGTAATAGAAACTCCTGAAGCAAAGGAATATAGTACAGATAAAAAGATAGTGAAAGTAGATGGAGTTGAAGTTGAAGTAACTGACGTGATTTTATCTTAAATTCGGAGCATGGTTTTATTCTGATGGTGTGCATATACATTATTTGTATGTGCAGCGATATGGCTGCACGATAAAGGATTAGATATAAACAACTGGCTTATACTTTTGTGATTTATGGGCTTTGATATTCTCACAGGTATCTGTAAAGCCTATGTATTATGGAGTGCTGGTATCAAACAAACATACGATGATGGCACAATCCAGAACAGTTGGTTTCAGACCCATAAACTAAAAATAGGGCTTATATCTAAATTCTTAGTAGCGTGCTTACCATTTGGAATGTTATTTTTTGCACAGGTAACAGGTGGCTATAGTGTCAATCTACCATCAGATATAATCATAGCGGTATTGTGTGCTGCGGAGTTCATATCATCTATCCAGAACATCATAGTAGTAAGAACAGGGAAGGAGACACAGGAAGTAGATGCCATCACATACACATTGAGAGGTATATTGAAAATGTTTAGAAACTTCATAGACAATAATCTATCTAAAGACCAGCCGTAGTTTTATACTCTTACACATAGACTATGAAAAAATGGTATACAAGTCAGACAATTGTATCAACACTTATATTGGCTATAGCGTTGCTCAAAAGTTTGTCAGGAGTAGAGTTGCTCAGTAACGATGAGATTGTAGCCCTAGGCACTACAGTAGAGACGGTAGTAACTGGTATCTTTGGACTCATAGCTATAGCTACAGCAATCCACGGTAGAGTAACTGCTAAAGGAAAGATAAGTTTGTAGTTTTATCAACACAAACGATAGATGGTAAATGCTGTAATAGCAACAGACGGAAACAGTATCTGGCTAGGTGATAGTAAGTATATGGAACAAATGCCATATACAATGTATTGTGTAGAGCAGATGAGTAACGAGATGTTTGAAGCATTGCTGACTTTTGCTAATATGGAAGAAACAGCTTTATGAGTATCTAATGTTTTGTATCATATACTAAGTACAAAATGACTAAGCACGAACTAGGATACCACAGACCATACATCAACAAAGAGGATTGAGTAAAAAATCTGCCAGAAAATACGCATCATATATTAGCGAAATCACAAGATGGCTCTGATAGATGAGTAAACAAAATCAAGCTCTATACAGACCTACACGATGCTTTGCATAGGGTATTTGGCAACGGTACTCCACAGGAACAGCTAGTCCAGCTACTCAAAATAAACTGAAAGGCTTTGACATTGGAGTTCCAAAACGATATACTAACAATTCTAGAAGAAACAGACCCATTATACTACTACAAAGATGGCGTTTATCTACCAAGAAAATAGATGGACAACTACTATGATAGAGATAGAAATCCTGATATACTTATGTTAAAGTATGCGTTATGATTTGCTATAATTATTTTGTTATGGAGTTTATGGAAAGTATACGTAGCTATCTAAAGGCTATAAGACTACTCATAAAAGGCAGACGAACGATTATGAAATCATATTTTAGTAAAGATTCTGGGATATAATGGATATAATCTACAATCGAAGCGACACAAAGGCTTTCAAAATAAAGAACGACCCGAAAGTAGTTGACTTCATAACCAAATTAGTGGCTAAAAACTATAAGCCTAGCCTCTACTCACAGTATGACGAAACCTACTCTAAGAGATGGTGTACTTTGTATGGTTCGTTGACTTGTATATCTACCTTTGCAGAAATCCAGAAAGACGAGCAATTTGAGGAAGAATTGAGAGAGTTCGCAAAGATACACGGCGACCCTCCCTATGTTGAAAATATGGGCAGTAGTAATAGTAACGGAGCTAAGACCACAGTAAAATTCCGAAACCAAGAAGAACAAGACGATTATGTATATTTTGAGGATGTGTTTTGGAGCGATACTACTAATCTAGCTCTAAGCAAAGGTATCCCAATCCAAGTAGGAATCCAGAAAGGTACAAAACTCTGGGCTAGCCAAGCTAGGAAAGGTAGATTATTGAGTTCTGACCTAGGCACAGATAACTCACGACAACACTGTATAGCATTTAGGGAGATAGATTGAGAATATGAGTTTATCGACAGTAATAAGAAGCTCTACAGAGTAACTAAGCAGATATTCAAAGAACTATACGACAAGGGGCATATGTTCCCTACAGTCAGGATATTCTTGCCTCTCAAAGAAATAAGCACACTAAGCCTAGAACACTACAAATTACTTCATACTATGCGTGCAGCATTGAGTGCTATATGGGAAAGAATACCAAACCAAGAGTTCAGAAATGCAACAAGCGAATATGCTAAAGTCATAGATAAACTTATTAAAAAATAGTTTGCAATAAACACTCCAAACCCTATGTATCACAACACAAGGCAACTCTATTAGATACCTAGTATGCTAGGCATAGAGAATTGCTTGGTGTATAGGGCGTAGAGTATAATCTATAGCCTTTCTATGTTTTATATCTAACTACAACATAATGTTTATAGATGATGAAGAAGATGCTGGTAGCGAAAGCGAAACTAGCGAATCAGAAGTAGCCTAGTTTTATATCCTATTCTATAATATGAAGAAAAAGGGTTGAAAATGAGGTAAAAAGTGTTAAGTAATCGGTGCGATTTTATTTCAGGAACGAATAAGATTGCAGCAGTACCATTGTGGGAAACGATGTGTATTGCAGAAGAGGTGGTTGTTTTCAGCCCCCTCTTTTCTGTTTAGAAAAAATCCCATATTGCTATGGGACTTCCTTGTCGTGTTATGGTATAGTTAGTTGGTTTCTGATTGTATACCAGCAATTCATACTGGAGTAGAGCAATAGATATGTTTATATTGCTCTCTAAAAGCTCATTTTATAAGGTCTTTTATAGCTTTGTTTGCTCTTTCCTCATGGATTGCAGCATCTATAATAGTTAATACCTTACCTTGTAGAAAGTTATTTATTTGGGCATCATACTCGTCTTGATGAATAAGATGGTATCAAGTAATATCATTGATATACGATACTAGATTACAGCCCTCTGCATGACTTCTTGCAAAGTTAGGGTTAATCCAGTTTGATAGAATTTTTGTTACTTCTTCCAAAGCATATTCATTTTTGGACATTCCGATTGTTGTTATAACCATGACATAACAGTATAAATAATAAAAAAGACATAACACGACATACAACATATATTGTAATATATAAATTTTGCAACACAAAAAAGCGAAGTTAATCGCTTTCTGTAGACGTACAATACTGTGGCTTACACTTTTATACTACTCTCCTGTAGATAATCAAGAGTTATTATATCATGTAAATGGTTGGGGCTGAATATATGGCTCACAGTCTTGTCAGGGAGCAGAACAGAGCATGAGTATTTTAGGCTTTGGATTACTTAAGTTATCAATTATTTTTGGTAATAATATTATAGACCAACACATAATCCACAATACTATAATTGTAGTAATAGTTCATCTAATCACACTCATATCTATATAATGGGTTGATAAAAAGGCTAATTAGTAAATATTCTTAATAAACTTATTGTCATAAGAACAAATCACATTACTAACATCATTTTCTCTGTTGAAGTCATATGTATATGGTTGGTAAAAACTATTCTAATCACAAAGACATTCTATTTATCTCTGACTCTAATATGCTTTTTATGGTCATTGCATCGTATCTAGTTAGCTTTGACAAGAAACTGTATCTTATAGCCCCTTGTTCGTCATCTTCTTTGTCTGTCTTATCTCTGGCATACACCAATATACCTACTGCCATCTCTTTTGTATCTATATTATTATACATCATATTTAGTGGAGCTTTTAGCTTATCTAATAACTCATCTGCTTTATTTGTTTTCATCTTGCAAATATATTTATAAACCTTATAATAATCACGCATGCATCAGAACATGCTATAATCATTGAGCAGGAATGCTGTCGTCTACATCGGCAGCATTTTTTGTTATCAATCTGGATATGACTTTTTTGATAGCTCACTAACAGTATGTGCAGAGATATGAACAAATTTTTCATCATTATCAACTAACACATCTTTTGCATCTCTAACTTCAAAATCTTTTATAACCATAACTTTTGCGTTCTGTGGCATGTCTTTTAGTAATTCTATTAGTTTTGATACTTTCATTTGTATATAATAGGTTGGTAAAAAGGCTATTCTTCATCTTTACATATAATTACTTTTTCTATTTCACTAACCTTATAATTTGGATAATTTTTTGCTTGTTGTTTGGCATCTCGATAAGTATCATAATATTCTCTATATGTTGATTGTGGCGTACAATAAGTTATAGCATAAACTATTTTTTCTATCATAATATCTATTGTGAAATAATAAATCTACTCTATTTTCTCTATCGAAACCTGCATAACTCAGGCTCTCAAACTACCTATCTCTGCAAACGCATGACTAGATAGATCAATAATGCGATTAGTATATTCTTTTGGTCAGTAATCATTCTGATAACATTCTACACACTCTCCTGTTTCTAAGTTACATACTCTCCATGTACTATACTTAGGCAACTCTCTTACAGCACAAGTATTGTGAGTTTTACTTCGCCATCAGTATCATTCTAGCTCATAATCGTATCGAGAGGCTTCTCATATTATTGTATTGTCTGTTTTTGGTATCATATCGTCGTCTACTGCGACTGTTGTGGAAAATGCGAGAATAGGTAGTAAGGCATAGTATAACAAAGCATATCTCATGCAGTTGTAGTAACTAAATCATTACTTCACAGAGTAAGGAGTATAATATTTTTTGTATGAATTGCAAACATCATAGCTTGACTTATCTTGGTTTATCTTGATAATTTTTAGAAATGATATCTCGTGCCTCATCTCGTGTTATATACATTCAATCTTTGATTTGAACCTCTAATTCGAATGGTACTGACTCCCATCAGCGCATATCATCGAACCAATCAATCCTACTCTTGGCGGTTCACTTGTCTCCAGTACATCTAAATTTTACACCAAAGAATGAGAACGAATCAATGATATCATAGAACCTATCTCCCAATCTATCCAATACAAGTTCGAACCAGTAATAGTTTTTGTGGAGAAGTGTATGTATATCAATCTCCCTTATATGGATATCTTTCAATCAGCAAAAGAGGCATTCAGTTTGTATCTCATGGAAGCTAGATATATGCCCTCAATTTTCACACTGATTGCAACAGTACGTCTTATTGTCATTGAGCATCGTCTGGATTGATTCCGAAATTTGCATCTTGGATTACGTCCTGATAAAACCTATGATTTATGTATTTATTCTTTCTTGCATACGCCATTATAGCGCTTCCACATTTACCATCAAATTGAACTCTATTAGATATTTTGTTGAAGAATCTATTTGCAGCAGCATGGAGTGAGGTATTCTCAAACAAGAAACTCAATGGTATACATAATTCATCATATCATCTATATCACATATTGAAGTGATGATTCGTTGTTTGGATTTGAGATTGCATTTCCTTTATTTTCTGTTCATTTAATTTGAGGACATCAACATCGAACTCAATCTTAACAGCGAGGATGTCATCAACAAATTGGATAGTAAGGTCATGATAGTTGGCAAGTCATAGCATTGTCTTGATATTCTTGTCTACATTGTCTTCTCACATCATTGAGAACTGTGTTTCAATCTGTCAAATTATAGATTCATATGTTTCGTCATACAAATCAAAGCACTTCGCAAACGCTAACATCAAAGCATAGTTATCAATAATTCTATCTTTTTCGCTTCTATCAACATGCTCGTATTTCTCAAATAAAAATGATTGCTGCTCGTCAAAGTATATTCATATATTATTTATATTCTCGTATTTGTCGATGAAATAACCAATAACATTTTTGAAGTTTCTTATATGCTTCTTTCTGTAAGATGGGTTCATAAAGAACATCATACTTCTTGAGTATACTGCATTATTCATAGAACGGCTTTCTCAATCGAATATAAGCGGAGCATTTGAGGCATATGTATTAAGATTTTGTCAGGCTGTACCTCTACTGTTTGATGTACAGTCGTAATTGTTTTTTATGATAGAATCCCAATCTGTTTTCATATCTGTATTTTGGAACTCTCAGATACATAGTGGGACATAGTGTCTCATCATCTTCAATACAACGAAGGGAGTTGTGCTTGCCTGTACTTCTACACACTTATCAATCCCAAAAGATTTCATCATAGCTCTACGCAAACTTGTTTTACCTGACTGGGTCAATCATACCATGAATGCTGCCGGGAAGAATGCGAAAAGGTTTCTTATATAACGAGCGAACATAGTCATAGCGAAGTGTATGAATACCGTGACTGAGATATGGTGCTCATACATTCACTTACAATTTTCGATACTGTGCAAAACATCTTCTTTAGTAATATTTTGCTCTACTCCAAATATTTCGTTTGTAACTCTATTCGAGGATACAAGGTCGTGTATTTGTACATACATTGGTTTTTCTACATCTTCGATAGCATATTCTCCGATTCTATTTACTACCACATCTTTTGCGTATAGTCCTGCGCAGTCGGTGAACTGATAGTCTTTTGTAGTTTGGTGGATATATGATATAAATATTTTAGATATCTTTTTGCTACCCAAAAAAGTGATTCATACTTCTGCTAACTTTGTTTCGAATTGGTTATTCTTGACCATATTTGAGAGAATGGTTGTGCCGGATTGTCCATTTGGTTTTTGATATTTACAGATATAGCTTCTTACCCCATTATTCATATATCATCAGATTGGGTCTAGCACTGCATCCATGATTTCGATATTTGATTTCCCAGTAGAATAGAATGTCTTTGATAGCTCATAGTCAAAGATAACTTCTCATCCTCCTGCCTGCAATGTCTTCTGATTTTTTTCTGTATCTATTTTTATGGTTTCCTGTCATACACTATAGGTAACTTGTCTATCTACCCCAATCCCATACTTCCCCATAAAGTAATCAAATGCTTCGCCTGCAGACCCTAATATTTTTTTTGCTACAGAAAATGGTCATCATACTGGGCGATAGTCATCGTGCACAGTGAAATTAACAAGCGCATTCTGTGCCTTATAATATTTATATCATCATGTTTTTTTTCAATCTTCTCGGACTGCAGCTCCTTTGACCTCCCATCTACTTCATCATAGCTCGTGTAAAACATCTGCCACATCTGCTCTAGCATCTATTGTTTTTACGATATTGAATCCATCTCTTCCTACTTCTGTCTTTATTGCTTCCTCCTGTATTTTCTTGGCATCCCTAACAGAAAATATACTATCAAATTGGGAAAAAGTATATCTCCTTTCTGTCTCGAATATTATAGTTTCTATTATGATATCTCCTTTATTATCTTTCCAATATTTTGTTCATGGCAATCTCATTACTCTTGCGATATCTTTTGCGCCAGCATCCGTTCACAAAAATCATACCAAATCTGTTTGGATGTTATCCCATTTCTCTGTGTATTGATATGGCTTATCCAGAAGTCGATATACATGATATCATCTCCCAGTTTTATTGACTATGCTTGGTTGCAATATAAAGTCATCCCAAAAAGTATCTTGTGTATCAGCTTCTGCAAAAAAACAATAGACATTTCTCGCATTGACTTTTTGTCTCACTCATTTAGATAGTCAGTAGTCGCCATTAGGAGAGAAGAATATCCCTGCCTTATGTTTTGTATCATTGTATTTACCTATGTCTGCCGCCTCAATACGGTGGCAGCCTCATCATTTTTCAACATCACTTATTCTATACAAACAATTATTGGGGAACACTGTTTGCATTTCAGCCAAAAATTTGTTTGTTAATTCTGAAGCCATAACAATCCATATCAAAAATAAAACTACCCGCGCACATACTCTCTATATTTTTGGAATATGGTATCTCACGTTATCACTTTCTCTTTCACTCAATATAAAATATTGATTCTAAGTTTACATAGAGCTTTCCTTACTGTTTTCGTGTCATAAACTTTTTCTGGGTGTAGGCTCTCCATAAATTTTACTTGGTCTCTATAGCGAGCACGAGCATTTTGAGGTAATGTCATTTGTATCTAAGGATGTAAAATGGTTCAATCTTTCATATAGTGTACGCACTTTATATGCTTTGTTGCCACGATAGGGAAACCTGCTTGTGTACATCTATGTGTAAATAGCAAGTCTTCTCACATGAATTTACTATACAACATTCCAGTCGATATTTTCTCTCATGGTAGTCTCTCGATATATGTATCATCAACCTTCTCAAAATAAGCCATCTTCCATTCAAAAGGATACCCATTATATTTTTGATACATTGCTGCAATAGCATTCTTTTTCAAGAACATACATCAAGTACCACACATATCTACTATCATTGATTCTCATATTCACATATCAGCCATAACGGTATTTGCTTCGTCTGTTCGGTTGTATATACAATACGATTTTCTATCTATACTGGATTTAACAACTCAGGTAATAATTTCTCATGGTAGTTTCGTCGCTCGAATCAAGGCATCTTTATTGATAGGTGGATTGTCATCATCTATCATCCAGAGCATATCATATCACTCCGTATAGGCTATCTCTAGTATCCTATTCCTAGCTTGGACTATGGTAGATTTTTCTACTATAAGAAGGTCATATTCATATCATTCAGGTATCTCCATAGTATCTAGGTATGGTTGTATATATTCCATATTTCAATTATATGATGGTACTCCAATCAATATTTTCATATCTTCACTTATATAATAAAGCAATTCACGCCTCAGTATTTATAGGCAGATAGTTCCATCATAGAGATATGAGCTTATTTCTGCTCTGCTCCTCTCCTATTCTCTTATCATCATGTATAAGTATAAGGTCTGATAAGCTCATTCAAATTTCAATCGAGCACCACCTTGATAGCTCTTCAGTTCCTCTAGGTCAATCAATAAATACCATGTCATATGATGGAGATAACTCAGCAGTTTTTGTGTCCCAAAGCTGTAGCTTAATATTATCTTTTCAGGCAAATAATTCTCTGTGTCATTCCATGAACTCTTCTTTATCCTCAAGTGTATCAACTGATTTACAACAATTAGCAAGCTCTAATGTGCTTTGTCATGGTCAGAACTCAAGTACGGTTTGCACATTGAGTCATAAACAAATATCTCTTAGTATCTCTGCATCTGATTGAGCTATAGCTCGTCCACCATATCACATAGTATGTATAAATAATTAAAATAGTTTCCAATATCTCATGCCATTATATTCATCTATATGTTCGATAGAGCTTTCTTTCCCTATATGTACCGATAGCGAGGGGTTATGATAATACATTGTTTTTCAAAGTAGCTTCATACATTCTGACACACATGCATCTACCTGCTTATTCTCTTCGTAGTTCTCAAGATGGTTAATATAGAATGGATGGTTCTGGACTTCTATAGCTGTATCTGTCCTCATGATATAGTTAGCAGGTCGTGCTCCCCATCATAAAGCGCTTATATTCCATCACATACAATGTATGTCAGGGAATCTAAACGGAGTATTTATTGATAGATACCCGAACTCAGACGAGTCTAATATAAATTCAGCTACTTTTGTTTTCGTCTCTGGCATTATTACAAAGTCATCTTGCAGAACCCATACATACTTTTTGTTTTTCTTTATAAGGCTAGATAGCGCATTATCATAATTCTTGAAGCATCATAAATTATTTTTGTTTACAATCATTTCGAAATTATCGTCTTTGATAGTATATTCTCATGGTTCAGCATATATGTATATTTTTTCACAGAAGCCTGCAGCTCTAAGGCTTGCTATACTTCTATTGATGTATGTCTCCGCTCTTGGAGCAAGAGTATATCCTATCGCTATTTCCATAGTGTGATTTATATATTAAAGCCGTTATCTGCATACCATTTTATCCTTTTATCTCGTGGGCTATTTTTCCACAAGGATGGAGTCTCCTCTTTTTTATCGCTATTGATAACCCAATTTTTGTCATGAGGGATAACATATTTTTTAACTCATTGCTTCTTTGCGAATATTGCCATTTGTTCATCAGCCCGATTCGGTATTTTGAAATCCGAACAACTTAGTATCAGCGCATCTGTATGAAAGGCAGCAACTCAAGTTCATAATATATTTGATTCAACAATATGTTCGTTGCGTGCAAAATAATAATAATGCTGAACATGATTGACTATATCTATCGGCAAAGACTTCTTTGTGATATTGTGTCAATGGACAGATACTATTGAACTATCTTTTCATAAGTTATCAATACAGTACATCATTATTTTAGCGTAGTCTGGTGGGTATTCTAAGTCATCGTCGCAGGTCAGGTAATATCAATATGCTTCATGGAGATTGAGATACTTAGCTGCATCTCACAGCGAATTATCTAGTAGATATGGCCTTATCTTTGGGTGGATACAGAACTCTGGTATATGGTCATATCAATTAAGTCAAACATTTATTTCATCTACTTGGTCAATAAGACTCTTGATGGTTATTTCTAACAAACTTTCTCTTTGAGGTATCGATGCAATCCCCACAACTATTCTTTCTACACACTCCTTTTTGAAGAATCAATTGACTGATACGCTTGCGTTATCCTTGTCGTGTCAAAGTGTAGATGTAGTACCTATATGCGCCGCGAGGGATGGATTTGGATACCAACAAGTAAGATTCATCTTTGTCATAAGTTCAGCTATCGCACAATCTGTTGCATTATTTTTTTTGTATGAGTGTAGATGTCATAGATAGTATGGATGTTTCAGCATATCTTCCACCACATATTTGTCATACATAAACAGCGCTCAGGTGATTCCCCATCAGACACGGACATCATTCCATCACATCTTATTACAATAGAATCCAGAAACCCTATCCGTATAGAGCGATACATATCAGAAGCTCTCCCTCTTGTTAATGATATTTACCAATTCCTTTTTGAGATTTGGCTCGAATACAAAATCATCTTCTAGTAGGATGATATATCTATCTCACATTTTTACTAAGTTTTGGAGAGCATTGTTGTAGTTTGCGAAATCTCACAATCTTTCTTCGTTCATATGTATAACGATATTCTTATCCTTGATTTTATATTTACCTGGTTCAGCAAAAATATGGATTGTCTCCTTTTGGAATCCAGCATCGCGGAATGATTCGATACATTGGTTTACTGTTTCTTGTTTTCTAGGTGCTAAGCGCATTCATATTGTAAACATACTCTTGATTATAACTTAAAACATAATCATTCGCCATCTCTAATTCTTTTGTCTTAACCATTTCTGTCATTATTCAATGTATATCATATGGGACTTTTATTAGATGTAATTTATTATTTCAAACTTGTTTACATACTTTAGGCAGGTCATTCTCTGCATAATCTTTATCGTTTCTATCTCATCAATAGTAGCAAAATATTTCTGCTGATGTAGACAATCAATCTTCTATCTTAAATATATTATTTAATCAATATCTTTCTGATAAGACCACCCACCCATCATATTTCTCCAATAATATTTGTGGGGTAAATACACATATTTTATTGGCGGAGATAGCGTTAGAGAAGGCAAGTGCGGCATATCATCACAAACTTCCTCCGTAGGATATTATTTGTTCGTAGCATCATTCCTTAATTTTTTGTTGTATGGATTCCAGTAGTTCATGAGTCTCAGGATTCTGATACCAATCGCTTCTAAGATTCCCTATACATATATTATCATATCATCTTTTATTAAACCATTTTATTCATATATTACATCTCTCTTCAAAAGTATATTCTATTTCTTGAGCCATTCATCAGTTCCAATTTACAAACAGAATATTGCTCCCATTGTTGGTATATGATGCAGCTGTGTATATTCATCTATATATAAACTCCATTATTGCATACCAAGTAAATAGTCTCTATCTTTGTCTAAGAACTCATATCATAGCGGTTTGTCTGTTGGTATCTTTTGTATAGTAGTTATACCAGTCTCTAACGGGTATGTTTTTACTGTAAGGTCATCTCTCATTCTGAAATGGATAACTGCCTTATATACATCTCAAGTCCATCAAGTGAGTATCCATTCTCTTTGGCATCGGTCATGTCATGGAGGATTCGTATCGTGCAATATTATAGTCCCTCATTCTTCTAATCTCTCTAATGCATTATCAACATCCCTCACAACCTGCTCCCAAAGATGTAATCAATCTATAAATACACAATCATATGTACGAGGGAATACTGTTTCAAAGAACTCATCGCTTTCCATAGTGCATATACTATCTCTATATGGTCATTCATAGTTGCTAAGGTCAGGGTCTACTCCGGTTCTTCATTTGCATCTAATGTTATCAAAAACCTTTCCTTGATATATTCAAATCTCTAAATAGCTTTCATAGTTGTTCTTATCGATGATGTCTTGTATAAATTGTAATCTATCCATTGTTTCATATCTTAACAATAAAACTTCATTCCATTTGGTTGCTCACATTATTTCAATGTATTACTCTCGTGTAGAGTGGTCGATGGCTATTGAGGTCAATAACTGGATATTGTGTCTTAGACCGATTACGATGCTCTTGTCCATAGACTCCAACGAATGGAGGTGCACTTTCATATAGTGAGAAGAATGGGCTAACCCATCTTCTAAAATCATCTTCCATCTGCCAGTTATATATCCTTTGTTCTCCTGTATTGTAATTCAGCTCTAGTCATCGAGTGGCATTAAGCACTAACTTATCTACATCCTTTTTGGTATATATGTATCTATTGGCAGTAACCTGTATCAGTTCAATATAGTTGGGTGATATTGCATCATCATTATCTAATTGTGTCGTAAGCACACTTTCATATCAGTGGCTATTGAGCGCTAATTGATATTCACTAAACCATCTTTTCTCATCCGATACCCATAGTATTCTCCCATTTGCTGGCAAAATTTTCCTAAGCTCTACCTTTATATCTTCTTGTGTCCTTTCGTCTACAAACAACCGCCAATCAAAGTTCTGGTTGCTTTGTCTTACTACAGACGGCAAACACATTTCTTTGAAGATTTTTATTCTATGCTCATTCCATTCCTTGTCAGGCTTGCCCCCATTGTAGCGGGTCAATAAGATATGTTTGTACATGTTTATATTATCACATAAAACCGTCTTGCGCTTCCTTCAACAATATCCTCTTTATGTCAGATGTGGCCACTACTCATTCAAACCTAGGAGAGTATTCAACTCTTCATCCTATTGATTCCATGTAAGCTATTTCTTCTGCTTTAGTTTCTTTTCGTTCTTCTGTGATTACATACACATCAGGCTTATAATGTTTAAGTAATGGCATTGGTGAGAATGTATCAATTGGGACTACTTCATCAACAAACTTATTGCTTTCGATTATATACTTCTTTTGCTCCCAAGGAAGAACGGCATCTCTTTTCTTATAATCCTTTATGAGCTCATTTGTATTGAGTGCAACAATGAGATAATCTCACAATCACTTGCAGAACTCAAATGATTTGCAATGCCCTCGATTGATTATATCGTAGGCGCCCTGTATAAGAACAACACGTTTTCAATCTATCATATCGATGTATAGAATAAAGTTTTATCTCTATATGTTTGCTATAAAAAAAATCAACCCGTATATTACATAATGGATTGACTTTCTCATAAATACTCACATAACTCTTTTCGCTCTGCTTCAAAAAGGTTTATACAAAGAGTGGTAAAGATAGAGTGATGAGGGGACAACAAGTATTGTTGCAAGAGCATATATTCTTTGTGCCTCACTCGTAGTACAAACGCAAGCTCTTTGTTCATGTTTCTTATTTATCTAAAGTTTTTCGGTTTCAGATTACTTCTAAATCTTAATTATATTTATTAGTTAAAATGATTTTTTTTATGTCCCCCCTATTGGTATACTCTCTTTTATCATAAAACCAACTTATATCATCGTGGGCAAAGTATTCTACACATTGTTTATCAGTTAGGTACATAAGATAACATTCATATTCTATATCATCTATTTTTCATAGTTGTATACACCATCTTACATAGTTCTGTAACATTTTTTGTTCATCCTCGCATAATCATTTAGGGATATGTTTATATAATAATTTGTCTGGAGAAACATCTTTAACTGTCTGTATAAATGTAGAAAGTAATTTTGAATATCTAGGTACAACATCATCTATCTTCATCCTCTCAGCTTCATGACTTCTTATCCATTTTTGTAACTTAGCTATTATAATCATAATTTTATCAACTTTTTCTAATATTTGGTTATCATTCATTATGTTATTTAATATCTAAAACATCCTGAGTTAGTGTTGTCATCTCTAGTAAGTTGTTGGGGAAATAAAGGACTAAGCACTTTCTTCAGGATGTCTTATTTTCGATACTGCTCTGCGTATATGTCTGTCCTGTAATACAGCGTAAATAAGGCAAGTTTCTGCTGGTATACCAGTAGGCATAAGTTTATCTCGTTTTTTCTCTCTATATTTATAGGATCTATCGCTCTTTCAAGAATAATTATCTGTAGAGTTTTGGTAGTGGTAGTCTTCAAATCTATCTCATAAGAGTTTTTGCCACCTTTCACAACCATAAAATATACAATATATCTTCTTACCATCAAAAAAGACAGCGACCTCTAATCAATTTTCTCTTTCATCCAACACACTATGTGTAAGGAATTTTTGTATTTCAAAGTTTCGGACATTGAGTTTGTCTACCAATTCTTTTTTTATATCTTCCCCATTAAGCATATCCATAACTTTGATTATGGATGGAGCTATGTCGTCCAAAATATCTTGTCTAAAATCAAGAATGTCTTTCATAAATTGATCAAAGTTTCAGTTGTATTTATAGGCATTATAAATTTTTGTACTCATCTCTATAGTATGTTACTATCAGGAATAAAAACTAGCTAGGGTCATAATATAATGCTCAAGATTTTATATATCACTTCTTTTGCATCAGTTCCTCTCGCTTGTATACATTGTAGAACTTTCATTTTTCATCTATCCCAGCTTCTTTAATACCATATACCTCATATTCTTCTGGGTTGTGCCAGTATGTATTATAATCATAGTGTATTTTTGGTGGCAACACTCAAGTATCTTTCAAAACATCTTCTGCCTTTGGCTTCCATATGTTATTAGCCATTAACCTAGTAGATTTATATATTATTGATGCTAACTCATTACTTATAGGATTATTATCTGTCATTCTACAGTAGGGTTAGTATAGGGATAAAAGGCTAGAATTGTGGGTTTCAAAAGTTTGGTCGTTTCAGGTCTGGGTCTTCTATAAAATGTACACTTCAAACTGTTACTTGTATTTCTGGGCTTCTAGTTCTTTCTTTATTCTTACGACATCTTTGACATTGAGAGAGCTGTTTGTCTTCCAATACAACCCGCTTACTTCGATTATGTCATAGGAAGTAACACTTTATTCTTCTCAATCGTTTTGTCATAGTGTTATACATACAGGTTAAAATGAGGGGCTAGTCTATGTTGTATAAGAACTCATAGTATCACTTCTTGTTTCGGCGTAGTAATGACTGGCTTATAAAACTTTCCCTAAACTTTCAATTACTATCGGGGCGATTGTACTCGTATCTTACCAAACCATGTTGTATCTCTAATATAGTGGCTTCATATCATCATGGAGTTTCTATCTTATCTCATAACTTAGGTGTTTGGTTACTGGTCATTGGACTTATCCTTTATGTAGTAAATACCGAATAGGCGTTTGTATCGAGGAGCTAGTTTTCATAGATATTTGATGTTTGTAATGAAATTGTAATCTGCAAATTCTAAATACTCCGACAACAATATTCCAAAAGAAGTAATAAACCTGTAGAATATTTTACCATCGTATGTATTTGTTATTACTCGACACAATCATTTTCCAAATCATCGTACATCTCCTACTTGTGGTTCTCTATTGTTCATAGCTTAGGATTGGGGAGGAAGTAAATCATATACATATTTTATACAATCTCCACTTTGATTATCTATTGGTTGATTTTTGGTTCACCGCATAGCACATAGGTAATTCAACATATCCCAGAATTCATACTTTTCTTCTTCTAGGTGGTCTCTATTTGCCCATTCCATTTTATTTTTCTCTATCCAATCTAATACATCACCTATCATTACTGGGTGTCAGATGATTTCAAATTTCAACTCTCAATCATCAAATCTATCATTGAGTATATAGTCCGCAAACTCGGTAACTGCATAGGTTCAAGTATCGCTATAGAAAACTCCAAATCCTACAGTTTTTTGGCTAACAAATCTCTGTCCAATAAATCCCTCTCTAGGTTCTGCTCCTTTTACTCAATTCACTTCTCGATATTTTTTTCTTAGTATACGACATCAAGGACTAAGTGTCTTATCAGCTATAATTTCGTAGATTTTGGTTAGCATTTGTTGTTTATCCATCCTATAGCTTAGTAGGTAAAGTGTTGTTTATGTAGTCTGCAAGCATCTTTATAGCTCACGGAATATCTGAACTCCAAGAGTTTCATTCACTATCACTACCAGCATATAGCATCATATTTAGTTTATCCATATCTATCTTCTCTATCTGTGGAGTAGATTGCTTGAGGTCGTTCTTTTTGCCACCCATTGCTAACAATCAGTTAGTAAATCATCTATCGTATTCTTCTTCCATCTGTTCTAATGTATAGGTTTTTGGTTTGGCATCATATACTGGTTCTTGTCATGTGCCATTACATCTTTTACAATCTATCATTTTTACTTGCGGGGGATTTATATATCACTCTCAACCAAAATCATCATGCCCTACTTCTTGGCTACAAACACTATGCTGTTTCTTTCATAAACAAGCAGTACATACTTTCTCTGGTAGTGGTTCATTCTCTATAGTTTGTGGCATGTGGAGGTATTTGCCTAGAGATTGGATTATGAATAGCTTGGCTCACACTTCAGCAGGCAATTCCATGTCTTTTATCATTTTCTCTATCGCTTCTTCTATCTCTGGATGTAATGTATGTGTCATCTATTTAGTAGTTGGGGATATAAAACCATTCTTTCTACACCATATTCGGAGGTCACAAGCTGCTATTACTGGGTTTTGATTAACAAAATGGACTGATTTTTCGTTATCCGACAAGGAAACAAATCTATAATAGTATCCCTCTAGATGCTTATTGACAATGAAGTTCACGGTGTTTGTAGAAGTACCTATACCAGTAGGCAACGCTTCCATTATCTCAGAGAGTAGATAGGCTCAAGTGTCATATTGTTCTTCAGTATTATGTGTCAATTTTGAGCATAAGTATCGCTGGTCGTCATCAGTTTTCCTCCGAAAAAAGATATAGTCTTTTCTAAACCCCAACTCATATAGCTTACGAGATTGCTGTAGATTGGTTACGTGTTGTTCCAACATAGTATCATATAGAGAGTTAAAGGGCTACATCTTGTTTTTCTTTTGTATCAGTTATTCTTTCGTATACATCGACCATACCCTTATAAGTTGCTAATTGTATTTGGGTAGCTTGTGTACACATCTCAGAGTGTTTTAATCTACTCTGCAAATCTTTTATCTCATCATCTTTCTCTCTTGTTAATCTAGTAACTTCATAAGAGCTATACATATTTTGTATGTCTTTCTCTAACTGTTCAATTCTTTGTTGCTTGGTTTGTCTCATCTGTTCTTATAGTAGGTAGTAAAATGTTATTATCTTTGTTCGTTGTTTACTCAACTATTTTTATTTTCTTTCATAATCTTTTTTGGATTTCCTCTATAGTTAATTCCTCTGTATCATCTATGTCTGGTGCATTTCCTATTTTTTTATCAAAGTCTGCTCTGCTTATTCAACTTATTTCTTCAAACTTTTCATAAGTAAAGTGAGGCAGCAATAATGTTTTAGCCACATCTTCCTTGTCTGCATTATCGAATGCTAATCTCCAACAATCTTTCATATATTCGTTCTTATCTACTTTGTTTGATAGTTTCTTTAGATATCAATCAGTTATTCAGTATAGTGGATTATCTTTTTTTTCTGAGTCTGTCATCTCATCCGCATATATCCAATGTACCGTATCAAAATACATCCACGCAGGAAATTCTATAGAACCATACTCTAATTCCGTCTGTACTCAAAATATCCTTATCTTAGCAGTATCTGTGTTTAGGTATCCTGTGTTTCGGTTTCCTGTGTTTCGGTTTCCTGTGTTTCGGTCTCCTGTGTTACGGTTTCCTGTGTTACGGTATCCTGTGTTTCGGTCTCCTGTGTTACGGTTTCCTGTGTTACGGTATCCTGTGTTTCGGTCTCCTGTGTTTCGGTCTCCTGTGTTACGGTATCCTGTGTTATGGTTTCCTGTGTTGCAGTATCCTGTGTTATCTATTCAAGTATTGTTTTTATTGTCTGCCATTGTAGTTGTAAAATATAAAATCGTGTGGGTACAATATATTTACTGCTGCTAGATGGGGAGATTAACCATTACTCTGACTAACTGAGATTAGGTTGTATTTAATCCACGAATCCAGTTTCGCAAGGTTGTCATCCTTGTACTACCCTTATCGTTCCATCTAGCATGAGTAAATATAGTATCTTTGGGTATATATTCCTTTTGTATCTATTTGGTTGCGGGAGCTGGCACTGCCCCAACAAAGTTCTCTAGTGTTTCAATACACTACCCCGCATTATACCCAGAAACACCATACTATACTTTATGATGAAGCTGGGGATATTTTTTGTATCTACTATAATTTAGAAGTAGTAGACAATATATCATCTTTCATATCGCTTGGTATATCTTTGTTTTTAAGGACGTCCTTTATATCTGTGAACCTCCATATCTTTATGCCTATAATTGGCGCTATTTTGTTCTCTATTATTTCTGCATATGGGAATCTATATCATATATACTTTTCATATGTCTGGATTGTATCCCATATCAATTTTGATATTGTTTTCTTCATCTATAATAAGTAGTTAGGAGAGAGATAAAAGATAGATACCCAGTCTATTATAGCCCGACTGGGAGAGGGAGATAGATTATTTAGTCATATCCATAAGGAACTGCGTATTTTCTCCCAAAGAATATGTTGGCAACGCACCATTCCATTTTTCTATCCACTTGAGTTGAACATACGCTGCACCTCATTGGCTAGTAATGGCTTGTGCTTGTATCTTAATAGCTTCAGCTTCAGCCTTAGCTCTTTCGATAGATTGTTGTGCTTGGTATTTTACTTTCTCTAATTCATTCTTTGATTTTAATGCTTCTTGTTCTGCTGTAACTTTAGACTCAATGGCTACATTAAATTGTTCTGAAAAGTTGAAATTGGTTATATTCAAATCTTGTACCAAAACACCTTTTGCTTCCAACTTAGCTTTGAGTAGATCAACCATAAGTCCTTTTGCTTCGGTTCTCTTTGTAATAAGTTCCTCTGCGGTAAACTTTGCTGTTGCAGCTTTAATGGACTCTTGAATAGTGGGGGCTACTAAGACATCTTCTATGGTGCTTTGTGTACCTACTTCTTTATATAGAGTTGTAAGTTGTTTATCCTGCAAAGCATATGTAAGTGTAACATCTGTTGTAACATTCTGTAAGTCTTTAGATGCAGAAGCTACTACTCTGTCAAATCTATTAGATTTTACACTCATAGAAACTACTTTGTCTAATAGAGGATTTTTTAGATGTATTCACTCAGAGTATACTTGGCTGTTTATCTTACCAAATCTTACTGTAAATGAGCGTTCTCCTACTCACACAGTAAATATACTGGCAAACAATAATCAAATGATTGCTATTGCTAAAACAACTCGTCAAACAATTTTTGCAACTCCTACATCAGTTAATTCTCAATTTTCATTTGTGTATGGCATTTATATATTATAAACAATAAAACTTAGCTATAAAATAATTCTGCTTGCTCTGACTATAATAATTTTAATTTTTTTTTGCAAGATATTTTTTTATTTAGGATTGACATTTTAGTTTTCTGTAAAAGAACGTGGTAAAGAAATAGTGTCTATTTTAACTCAAGGATATTCTTTTTGGTACGCTGCTTTCCTTTGATATGATTGCCCTCTTAATAATGGGATATCAGACCAGTCATGCAATACAGTTCTCAATTTCCCAGCACACTGACGTAATCATCTACCAACCGCTTGGATAATATTGCCCTCGAATCTCGTAGGATAGAAAAGGAACACATGGTCTATCTCTGGGATGTCTACTCATCTATACATCTTCTGCGCGGTGGCAATAATGACACCATGTTCTGTCTTCATCTTGTCTATATTGACAATGTCGTCATCAATCTTTGTCGTGCCATTGACAATCGCACAGGGTATCTTGTCTTTCAATCCCTCATAATAGAGATTACATTCTTCCACAGTACCAACCAATAACAATCAACACGACATCAATGTCTTGAAGCTCGTTATGTACTCGCACTGCATATGTCTTCTCTGCACATCAGCTATGATATCCTGCCTCAATTCATGGAAGGTTTCAAAGCTACATACTATACTAGGAAACTCTATCCTTATTATCTCTGGGATAAGTGTATATCAGTTTTGTGCTAAACTTTCTACCTTGAGATGTGGTCAAAATATCAGTGAGATATCATTCGTGTCTAGTTGCTGTCTAAATGGTGTTCAAGACAATCCAAACAATGCCGTACATCATACTGTCGATATAGCTGTAATCATTTTGTCACTCAGGTTTGTATCTATCTCATCACAAATAATGAGGCCGAATTTATTACGGAAGAGCTCAGTATTGAGTACAAATGTTTTATGTGTCGTTACTGTTATCTCCTGCATATCTTTCTTTGTGCTATAGTAGCATCCAATTTTTCTGTTACAAAATTTCTGGAACTTCTCCATCATCTCTTGTACTGTCTTCTTATTGTGGACTACTATCAATGTCGGTTCTTGGAAATGCTTTACTATTCTCATGATAGCTATACTCTTTCATCTTCCAGTCTTCATCTCTATCAATCATGTTCTCATATTAGAAAATTCTATACGAGTCAGGATTTCGTTTTGCTCATCTATCATATCATGCATCTGCAAATTATTATCATCTTTTACAGTTGTATCATATACTAACGGAACTTCGAGCTTTGGTCATGGCTGGAGTATGTCAGAGAATTGTCCAGGTGGGAAAAAGAAATGTTCTTTTTGTTGGTAGTATAACTTAATCCACCTTTTTCGTGGAAGCTGTCTTCCTGCTATTCTTTCTTCCCTTGCTAGGTTTTTGTTCTCCACTGTGTATTTCCTCACTAGGTCATATATCTGTGGGTCATCAGACTTCCTGTATATTATCATCGACATTAGTTGGCATTAAAGAGGGATGTCTTTTATATAGCACAAAAGATGCAGTCTTACCTGTTCGGTTCTTGCGAGGCAAATCCATCTCGTCTATATATAACATTGCTTTACTTATCTTGTTGTAGATATCTTTTGCTTCTGGAACTCAATAGAGTTTGACAAGCGCCTGCAATATAAACTTAGGTTCTTTTTCGTTTCCTCAAGCTCGATGTAATACCGAGCCATCTTGTCACTTAAATTTAATTCATGCTTCTGTCATCTCAGAAACAAAGTATACTCTCTTATCAGATGGGTTGGACATAGACATTAGTTAGCAATAAAATAGCCCTTCAATTGTCGCCAATATAGGAAGAGCTATTTGTATTGCAAGTGTATTTAGAATACTTCATCTTCGTCTAGCTTCTTGTCGTCACCTTGGTCAGGCTTCTTATAGTCATTCAACCATACGCTGTGTGTATTGCCATACTGGTCAGTTTCTTTTCTTACACCGATAGTGAGGTTAATCCATCCCTTATCGTCTGCCAATTCTTTTACTTGGTCTACATTCAATCAGAAGTTAATAAGTTCTCCGTATTGTGTGCTAACTCTCTTAGCTCCGCCTCTCATAAAGGTCTTTGTTTTTTGTGTATCGCTCATATGTATTGTAAATATAAAACTAAAGGTTTATTTCTGCTACTTTGTGTTGGTGTGCTGGGCAGCCTCATCTCATATGTCCGAAGTTGTAACACTTTGGGGATTTCCAGATACCTAATTCTTTTCATTCAATATATATATCCATTGCCTTTGCTATATATGCATCAGCTATAGCCTTCGTGATATACTCTTCTGCTGGGTGCGAGAACAGTTTGAGTTGTCAGTTACCTTTGTCGTATACTCTAAACCTAAACTTTACCTTATCGACACCATAGTATTCCATCAACATCCTAGAGTACACATACGGCTGGGCATCATACTCAAAGATTTCTTTTCTACTATACCAGCTATGCTTCCCGAACTTGAAGTCTTCTACATACCACATTCATTCCTTCTCATCAAAGAAGTGTAAATCTGGACTACCAACAATCCGGTAGTCATCATTAAACTTGAGCACCATCTTTGCTTCCTGGTATACGAAGTCGTGGATAGTATTGATTTCAGTGATATACTTCTTCGCATCTTCGAACACTGGTTTTGCAAGCGCTGCAAACTTGAAGTCGCCATTCAATGTCTTGATATACTGGTCAAGAAATGGTTGTGGCGTTCACTTACATAGCACAGCGATGTTAAGCATATCTCAAGGATATGTTATAGCTGGGTCTATGAAGTCTGTCTTCTCGTTAGCGAAAGCCCATGCACATTCTACTACCTTCGTAAGTCAGGTAACATGGATTAAATCTTTCATCTTTTTTTTGTATATAAAGAGGCTCTGATACAACTGCGTTGTATTATCTCCTAAAATTTCTCAGCATCCTTACAGATAAAGTATTGTGTCTGTTGCAACTCTAGTACCTCGTGTGCTGCTGGTATCTTACCGAGCTTTGACATACTGAGCTTCTGTTCAACTGCTTCTGGGAACTGTGTCATAACAGTATTCTCATCTACTCATTCCTTGAGCTTGACATTGTTTCTTGTGGCTCTCTTCACTGTATATCCATTGGAAGCAACAAATTCTTTTTCTTCTTTCTGGAGTAATGCATCTTCGATAATCTTTTGCTGTGCCTCAAGTTTCTTAATCTCTATATCAAGATTGACATAGGTATTAACAAGGTCTGCTGTTGATATTGGGTCTACTCCTGGGACAATAACTTCTTGCAATAGTTCTGTGTTTTCCATTGTATATAGTACGATTAAAAGTTGTGTTCTGCTTTAATGATAGAGTAGCAATCTCTCAACGCTACATTCTCTTGACTATCTTGTGGTGTTTGTGGTATCTCAAACTTAGCTCTCACCTTTCAAGCAATAGCAACGAGGTCATGCTTTTCTAATTCTTTTCCCGTTGCCTTATGTTCCTCTATAAGTTTTCTAAACTCTGGTATAAACTTTTCGGTCTTGAGTTGGTCTACTAATCACGGCAAGACATCATCCTTCGCCTCAGTTTTCTTATTCATTCCACTCATAATAATAGCAGCGACATCTAATTCTTTCGGTTCTTTTATCGGAGTGACATCAGTTTCAGGGAACTCAAATACTTCTGCTACATACTTCATAGCATCCTTGAAGGCTCTAGCTCTCAATCTGGATACCGTACCGTATAGCGCTTCAGTGATAAGCGTATTCTCTGTTACTGCGATTGCACCGATACCTTCAAAGACTTCTCCACCTACTGTTGTGATAGTACAAGTCTGTCTGAGTCCGACAAAAGATTTCCCTGACTTAGCTTCTCATCTTGCGATAGTTTCTTCTTTGCTAAATCTTACTTCTTTGAGAACTCCCATCTGTCTAGCGATAGCTCTAATGATACGAACCTCTACATAGTCTTGCCCATTTGTTTTTTGGAGCATCTCTGTAGGCAAGGGGCTGTTCACATCTATCGATGTTTCCTTCCCATCATACAAGATACTTACCTTTCTTTCCTCTTTTTTTGCTGTCATTATTTTTTGGTCAAATAAATATAAAAAGTATATATTTTATACATAAAATAGCAATCTCTATTGTCCACTATGGATTGACATTTTATCAATCCAGTTCTTAATATCTACCTTTACTGCAGGAGTAATGGTAAATATTTCAAATCATTCTTTCTTATAGACTATGCAGACTTCACCGCCTTTCTCGGAGTCGATACCAAAATCGATATCTGTTATCTCTGATTGCATAGCCTCTATCTTATCCAATGTTGTTTGTATCTGTAGCTCCATATTTGGTAGCGTCAAAAGGTAAATCAATTTCTTTTTTTATTTCAGTCATCACTCCGGTTATCCATTCCAAATCCCATCTGCTTCCTGGTATGATATCAACCTTATCCTTTTGGATATCAAACGACTCGCCATCTGTTGTATATACTATCGCACGCTTCGCTGTACCTTCCTCTATAGATATGCGTCTTATCATACGATATGGTATAAAGTTTTTCAGGTTACCCATCGATGTCGGCTCTAGCAAGTAAATCATCATAGATAACTCATCGCATAGGTCTGATACATTGTTCACAATATTTATAGATATCCTTCAATGTATGTGGCACAAGTTTGTCTATCCTGACTCCTGTTGCTTCGGCCAACGCTATCTTCTTATACTCAAGTCGTGCTACAGTTTCATCGCTTGTATCCATATCGTCTGTCCAGGTTCTCCTAAAAGACGCACGCAAGCTATCAAAGTTCTCATCTTGCCAATCTTTTACAAAGCAATCGATAATCTTCTTACCGATACGGAGGTCTAGTCTTGTATCACCACCATCTAACCACACTATTTTTCTCAATGCTAATAGCTCAAGATATTTGATTATTTTTTCGTGGTTCATTGTCCTGTAACACGAGATAAAAACCGTTCAACAAATTTGATTGTATACTTTTGCCACAGCTCTACTGTCGCTGGTTCTGTTCACAATCTTGCAATCATTTTCTCCATCACTGTACTCATCATAAAGAAAAGTAACTGCATCAATTGAGCTCCGTCAACATTCGTTTCTATTTCTCATTTTGTTTTCGCATTCCATATAAGTTCGCTCTTCCATCGGCATATGTGATTGTATCGGCTCAATTGTGTATTCATCTCTATGTCAAAACAAATAGCTTGCTGTTATATATGTCCTGTTTACATTCGACACGCTCGGCACAGTCACCATCAAATCAATTTTGATAATTTTTGGTATATCCATTTTTGCATAGTACCTCAATGAAAAAATTTGACGCATTTTTTTTGTGGTAAAGATAATAAAAAATTTTACATATATTCTGCAATCTCTGCTTCAAGTTTTTCTCTGTCAATCGTTATTCAATTTTTTGCATAGTCGGCAATCACTGCCTCAAGGTTCGCCGTATAGTTTGCATCTTCATCTATATCCATAAGCCATAGGAAATGCTTGCAAGGGCTGCTCTTTATATTCGCCATACTATATAGCATCAATAGATAAAACAAATTCGCTTGCTTTCATAGCTTTTGTAAACGCTGACACTACTTCGCCTGGCTTGTCCTTCATATACTTCGTTCGACTATTGATATATGATTGTGTATTTTGTATGTTGTAGTCAATACCCGTTTCGTTGCATAGTATAGCAGCTCCAACCTCAGCAACTAGCTCTTCCTTGCTATACTCCATCGAACCAAACTTTGTATTGTCTGTTGACTTCAATCTATTGAGTCTGTGAGTCGCTCCCGTGCTATGTATTACCTCGTGCATATAGGTCTGATAGAATTCTGTAGTATCCAAAAACAAATTAAGTGGCGGCATTCTGATTGCATCAAGTGCGGGTATATATGCAGGCTCTCAATCCATAAGTTTGATTGACTCGCGTGTTGTGTACCCGTCGATAGTGTCTTGCGGTAGCGGCAAAACTTCGTTATCATATTGTGCATCTTGTGGTATTGCTATACCCTCGCATTGCGACAAATTAAATACATTGTAGTATTTTGTGAGGTGGATTTTGTCACGCTCTCAAGCGTCATTTGTTTTATCACTTTCCAAGATTGTATAGTATATCACTTGTGTACTTTTTGCCCCTTTGGATACACTGCCGCCTAGTGCTTTGGCTTGTTTATATGTGAGTCGATACTTGCTTCGATTGTTAGTGCTAGCAATCCACTGCAATAGCATCGAATTAAAACCGCGGTATTGCTTTTTTGATACCATATTGACTGCCCCGCGTGTGACTCGTGTCTTTTGTCGCGGTATGTGTCAAGCCTCAAGCCCTGCAATAATTTGCTGCAATACTATTTCGTGTGCTTTCATCGTGATATAGGTTAAAATTAAAAAGCTATTTTGTATTTTTTATTATAGTGTCTTTGCATATTTTAAGCTCTTCAAGTGCAATATGTCTTCGATTTTTATCTTTTGCACGCTCATCGTTATAGATACCATTTTCCACATACGATACCAAAAAATCCAAAGCAACCTCAACTGGTAGACTATCCTGATTGTCTAAAATATTTTTCATAGTATACAAAAACAATATAAAAAGAAAAAACACAGCGTCAAGCAATGTTTGTACTTTGTATATTATATGCGTATCCACACTATATATGATAGCGTTCTAATCCATACCAACAATAAGCTATCATATTGCTGGCGTATCCGTTGAGTAGCTTATCAAACATTTGCCACGCGTCACCAATTTCCACACATACACATATTGTATGCGGTGATAGTTCCACTGATGTAGACTATCTAATTGAGCGTTTTATTATTCTCATATATAAGAGCTTTACGCACTGCTCGTATATAATCCTAGTTTGTGTAGTCCAAGACAAGTCTTGTCCAATTTGTTTTGCTTTGTGTTTACTGCATATTGTACCAGTCGCACATTGTTAGCTATCCAATACATATCCTCACGCGTTCCGTCATTGCTAGCTATGCAATACATAGGAAATGATATGCTTGTTTTTTCTTGTGCCTTTGTACATTGGATACTTTATACATATGCTTTTGTTATACAATAGCATTTTTGTCACATTGCGTTTACTTATTCTATAAAGTATGTATAGTATGGAATTGTAAAGCAATGTATTACATTGTCTTGCTTTTTCTCTTTACTACTATTTTACAAAGTCCAAGAAAAAAGATCTTGTCCAAAAAAAATTGATTTTCTGGAAATCACAAAAATGTATTTACTTTTATTTTATTTTATTATATAGTATATTTTTATATATATAGTTTTGATTTGTATATATAAATATGTAAAGGTTCTATACATATATACATATAGAGGTATAGGGGTATAGTATATAATATATATATTTATATATAGCCAATTCAAAACTGTATAGATAGGAATATACTATATCACAATTCGATAAAAAGTAAAACATATTCTAGCATACTATATCACATTTATAGAGATGTCTATTTTCATACCCCACCACGGTAGTCATAGGGATTGCCCGATTGTCTATGCAGACGGTATTGCTACCATATACACACGATACCCGCTAGCGTAAGCCTGATATATTGATATATAAAATGTCAATACCACCTACCGCAGTTTTTTTTGGATACCCTACAAAAATTTTTTCTTGTTTGTGTTTACTTGCCGTGAGTGTTTGCAGTTATGCACTAGATTTTTTCTATGTTGCTGGTGGGACTATCCCCCTTGGACTGTGTTGGACTATATATACCCCCCTCAAATCCGAAACCCAAATTCCCCACAGGGGTTACTCAATTTCTATCAAGGGGCTATCAGCCTCTACAAAATCCTCAAAAAAGCCACAAAAATCGTAAAGACAGCCTTTACACTACCCTTCTGTAAAGAGTTCCTTTACACTAAATCGTAAAGAACTTTATACACTAGCCTTTACAATTACATTATTTTCAACTATCTCTTGCTTTTGTGTGTGGGTTCTGTAAAGTACAGTGTGTGTATAAGCACACCACGCTTTACAAACATATAGTTTTATATACTTTTTATACATATGTCTACAGAAAAATCAAAAATTTTTAACCTCCGTCTCCCTGCTGATGATGCAGAACGGGTATTGGTAATGGCTTCGCAATACGGGCTTACTATGTCGCAAGTTATCAGGCGCTGTATTAGAATCTCTATGAATGTTGGCTTCTATATCGGACTCCCCACCGGAGTTGTGCCACCTTCTTTCAAGATGGACGAAGTCCAGATACTCACTACCTTCGAACCAACAACCGATATCGCGTTTCACGATACCCCTACCGATGATGACGACAGCACCTCAGATACCCAAGACGAAGATGAAGACGACGACGCGTTGGACTCTCACGAAGACGAACCCATCAATCCAGAAAAATTCATGCGCCCCATAAACCCAAATTATAAAACTCCTGGGCAGCTCGCAAAAGAAAAAGCCGAAGCCCAAGAAAAAGCAGATGAGGCTCTCCTCAATGGAATGTCATCTAAAAAGATGGACGCAGTCCAGATACGCCAAGAAGACAATGATGCGCCTGATTCTATTTCCGAAGACGAACGCAGTTCGGAATCTCTTAACGACCTCTACTCACCTTCCCGCCCTGACTTCAAACCTCTCACCCAGGCAGAGTTTATTGCTATCCCTATGGACGCAAAAACTGAGGCGCTCCGAAATCTCCGTAGGTTCGAACCGGAACTCGCGGACTACTACACCTACCAAAATGCTGAAACTACTCGCAAGACACTCACCATGCCGGAACGAGAAGTCGATGAAACTATGCCAACCTACAACATCGATGCGCCAGCTATCCCTTCCGATTGGGTTATCTCCAGAGAACTTCTCTTCTTCCCTTCCGAAACAATAGAAACTCCAAACTGACCAATCACTTACCAAAATATTCTCATCAAACGTCTCCATCCTCTTACCGAACGAGACCGTATTGATTCCCTCTTGGACACCAACAGAATCTCCGAGTTCTTCCCACAAAAAATTGTCGAACAAATTAAGAAATACGATGACGGTGTTATGCCAAAGAAACTCTACGAGTCACGAGTCGCCCGCCAAGTAGCTCGCCGAAATGAAGACAAGAAGCAGAAGGAAGATGAAGAGTTTGAAAGAATGCTCGAAGCCGAGGATGCGTAGCATTCACACCCTATTGTTTTTTTCTCTTTGGAATCGGACGTAGTCCAGAAGATGTTTGGAAGGCGTTTGGATGACATTTACAAAACATCCGCTCATTTTCCTCCACCCAAATCCTAAACAACAACAAGAAATCCCGCTTCTCATTGGAGGCAGGATTTTTTTTAGCGATACAAAAACTCTCAGACGAGGAAATATACACTAGGTTGAAAAAACATATCAAATTCACACAAAAAAAATACCAATCTGAATCGCTTGGACGATGTCCCATCGGACTTCATCTAAAACTCTTGACACCAAATCTCAAATCCATACACCACTCATATTCACTCCCTATGGTCGTCTATGGTTTCAAAAGCTCCTACTGAAAAACAGCCAGTTGATAAATGAGCTATCCTACTCTCATCTATATTTTTCCAAAAACCTGTAAACGGTTTCCATGATATCCCTGCTGCCTATCTCCACGAACGAGCAGAAAAACGTGAGTTCCCTTCCTTCTATTGATACGGCTGAGTATCCGCTGCCTGCATCTACGGGGATTTTGTGTTCGATATAATGCTCCAGTCGTTCATCATGACCTACTACGAAGACCTTGACCTTGACCAATTTGAGTCAGTGCTCCCAGATTTCCGTAGGAGAGTCATCAGAGAGTTTATCTACGACATCCATCCAGACCGAGTCGATGAAACCGAATCCTATATCTCACACAACTCTATCTCCGTATTCCTCAAAACCGTAGCCGAAAACAAAATCCGAGATGATATGGTTATCCGTGAAGTGTCACAAGTCATCTACACCTACATGGTCGGTTCTGACCCCCGTCGAGAAGGAGAAGAAATCCAGATACTCCCAACTGAAGTCATCGATGCTGATTTTGAAGAGCAAGAAAGGGCAGCCCGACTAAAACGTATTGACCCAAAATATGAAAAGAATGTTAAAAATATTGACCTCAAGATTTTGAAGAGGTTGTTGTGTGACGATGAATGAAACTCGTTTGACCCCAAAGGTTGGCAGAAAGATATGCTTACGAATCTTAGGCGTTTCAATTTCGTAGCTGCTTCTCGTAGAGCAGGGAAATGCCAATGGCGATGAGAGGAAATTAGATTGTACGATGGAACATATAAAAAAGCAATTGATGTATTGCCATGAGATACAATACTATCATCAGATAAAATGTTTGCAAATATTGTTAAAAATAAAACAATTTATGAAAAAGAGATATACAAAGTTACACTCGATAATTGAATGTCTATTAGAATAACATGAGACCATCATATGCCAACGCAGCATACGTACAAAAATTGAGCTCGAGATTTAGATATAATGAATTATAAACAAGCCATAAATCTTACAAATAAAGACTTTATCCCTGTTTGCTTAGATTTTGAATCTGAAGCTAATAAAGGTAGGGATATTTCAGAAATAAATATAGCCAAGGCTAAGTTGTTTTGATACTTTCTAGGTGATTGATGCCACAGTAATAACACTATCTCATGTGCCAACGATATAGTTGCTTCAAAATTATCAGAAATATGTGAAACTATATGATATAATTCATCATATAATCAAGATACAAATACCTTTAGGATAGCTATGGGTGAAAATAAAGTGCATCTAAAAGAGCAATATCCTGAAATAGATGTTATGGCAAAAGATAAATATATTCCAAATTATGTATATTGATGGAGTAAAAAAGAAAAGTGGGCTTTATTACAGTGATACATCGAAACTGATTGATGCATTATGGTAAAACAATCTTGAGCAGGAGTAGACTGATATACTAGAAAAAATATGCCTATGCTAGAAATATCTTCTATATCAGAAAAGTTAATAGATTGAGTCCTACGTTTGTTCTATGATGTATGAGTAATAGCATACAAAAGACATCACAAAAAAAAGACAAATTTTTCTAAATGACACCCTATTGATATATATTATCTTCATGTTAGAAATAAAGATTCATTAAAACTTATAGTAGATAATTGTGATATATCTGCAAAGAAAAACTACCCATTATTTGTAGATACAGTTAATACTCAAAACACTGATTTCACATCAGCTAAAATTTGAGTAATACCACTTGAAGCCTACTCATATAGCCATGTAAGATGAAAAAGAAAAAATAATTATTCAAGAACAGTCTGATATTGAGATAGCCAAGTAACTGCGCCAAGCAATGATTTTCAAAGATGGAAATGAAAAGAATTTTGATTAGATAATTGGTTAAGGTACTCTTGGCATAGAGTAGTATCTGTAGAGTATATTTGAGTTGATAAGGTTATAGATATAGAAGTTTGAGGAGACCATTTATATTGGGTATGAAATATACTATCTCATAACACCCTACTATCCTGCTATTTGGCTTCCCGCCAACTCATGATACCTGACCAAAATATTATTTTCGTTGTACCGGAATTGAGGTCGCACTGACGTGTGCCATGGAAGTATCTCCTCAAAATGATGGGGAAAAATCCAAACATCCGTTTCGATAAATCTGACCGAACTATCAAAAATAGAGAAAATAATTCCGAAATAATATTCTTCTCGGGAGCGCGTGAAGATTCCGTAAGAGGGTCTGCGGCAAACCTACTCGTGTTCGATGAAGCAGCGTATCTCTCTGAGATGGTTTACGAATCAGCTTCCGCTCTTGTGCGTACAACTAACGGTATCGTCTATGCCATTACAACTCCGAACATTGATACCCCAAAAAATCGGTTCTACTACAAACTCATCGATGCTGAAATCGCGCGTTTTGATATCGGATCTGAAAAGTATGGGGTCAGAATAACCCTGCGAGAAAATCCATTCATACCGGATAAAGAAAAGGAGCTTATCTACAAAGATGGGCAGACAAATCTTAAGATATTCAACTGCGAATATATGGCTTGATTTGCCGAAGGCCGTGAGTTTGACCTCTCCCGTTT